>Ga0272446_1002974_pt1 | contig 22140 bp, 20 predicted proteins | sample YNPCB0061_FD_194587 | JGI IMG/M metagenome (GOLD analysis project Ga0272446, IMG submission 194587) | Hot spring microbial mat communities from Yellowstone National Park, WY, United States - YNP-CB-006-1 | ecosystem: Environmental > Aquatic > Thermal springs > Hot (42-90C) > Sediment | place... | reverse complement strand
GCTTTTCCAGCCGTTCCGACGCCACGCCAAAACTTGCTCCATTTCTTAATCGCCGCTTGTGAGAATCATCGCCGGAAAATTTCGCAGCCGACGCATTCATACCGTTGAAACACGGGATGTGCGTCCGACCACCGACCGCGTGCGGCAAGCTGTCTTTGACACACTCGCTGCGCGACTCGAGTTTGACGATATTGCCGTTCTCGACCTTTTTGCCGGAAGCGGTATGTTGGGATTTGAGTCGCTCAGCCGCGGCGCAAGCCACATCACGTTTGTCGAGCATAACAGCCACGTCATTTCTATGCTCAACAACTCGATAAACACTTTGGATGTTGCGGCTCAGGCTCGCGTGCTTCGGCAAGACGCGCTGCAGTTTCTTCAAACGTGTTCCGATGTGTTCGACTTAATTTTCGCCGACCCGCCGTATCGGTTTTCGGATTACAACGTGCTGCTCGATGCAATTTTTTCTCGCGGCTTGCTCGCAGAAAACGGCTATTTTGTCTTAGAGCATCATGCGTCGATCGATTTTTCAGCGCATCGGGCGTTCAGCCTTCGCAAAGAGTTCGGCTCGAGCGCCGTGAGTTTTTTCCAAACGAACCTTGAACAACAAAACGACAACGAGACATGAAACGCGCCATTTATCCCGGCACCTTCGACCCGTTTACTTACGGACACATCGACGTGCTGGAACGCGCTTTGAACATTTTCGACGAAATCACGCTGGTCGTCGCCGTCAATAGTCAAAAGAAACCGCTTTTTACGATTGAAGAGCGCGTCGAGATGATTCAGCAATCGGTGGCCAGCTACAGCCATGTTCAGGTCGAGCGGTTCGAGGGCGGCTTGCTGATTGAACACGCAAAGGCAATGGGCGTGAAAGCCATTATTCGCGGGCTTCGACAGGTGGCAGACTTTGAATATGAATTCCAAATCGCGCTGATGAACCGGCACTTGTATCCTGAAATTACAACCGTATTTTTGATGCCGAATGAAAAATATACGTATCTGACATCGTCGATTATTCGCGAAGTGGCAAGTTTGGGCGGCGATGTGTCGGACTTTGTGCCGCCGCCCGTGCTGAAATTTTTAGAACACCGATTTAATCACCAAACAAAATAATTTACGCTCAACGATTCCCTTTTTGGAGGACGAGACCTTTGACAAACGGCACACTTAGCATTGAGACAGAACGATTTTTATCGCGCCGCGTGCTGCGCGTTCAAGAATCGCCGACGCTGCAAATCACGACGCTCGCCAAAAAAATGAGCGCGGACGGACACGATGTCGTCAGCCTTTCAGCAGGCGAACCCGATTTTCCGACGCCCGATTTCGTTTGCGACGCCGCCATTGACGCCATCAAACGCGGTTTCACGAAATACACCGCCGTCGCTGGCATTCCTGACCTAAGAAAAGCCGTTTGTGAAAAATTCAAGCGCGACAATGGCTTGCACTATTCGCCCGATGAAATTCTCGTGGCGGGCGGCGGCAAACAAGCCATTCAAAACGCGATACTTGCGCTCTGCGACGAGGGCGACGAGGTGATTATCCCTGCGCCATACTGGGTGAGCTTTCCTGAAATGGTCAAAATTGCTGACGCCACTCCCGTCATTGTTCAAACGACGATTGAGCAAAAATTTAAACTCACGCCCGAACAACTCGCCGACGCCATTACGCCGCGCACCAAGATGCTCATCTTCAACTCGCCCTCGAACCCCACAGGCGCAATGTATTCCGAGCAAGAAATCCGCGCGTTGATGAATGTGCTTTCTGGAAAAGATATTTTCGTGATTTCCGACGAGATGTATGACCAACTCGTCTATGGCGAAGTCGCGCATTTTTCACCTGCTCAAATTTCGGACTTACGCGAGCGTGTCATCGTCAGCAATGCACTCTCAAAAACGTATTCTATGACAGGCTGGCGCGTGGGTTACATTGCCGCCGCAAAGTGGATTATCGATGCCGCCGCAAAATTGCAATCGCAAATGAGTTCGCACACCAGCTCCATTTCACAAAAAGCCGCCGCCGCCGCGCTGATGGGTAATCAAGAGATTGTTTTCAATATGCGCGACGAGTTCAAAAGGCGACGCAATTTTCTTCATCGCGAACTTTCCAAAGTTCAAGGCATCACCTGCACTTTGCCCGAAGGCGCATTTTATTTGTTCCCGTCGGTCGAGGGACTGCTTGGAAAAACATTCGGCGGCACGACGCTCCATAATTCCGTTGATGTCGCTGACTTCTTGTTAAAGAAACACTATGTTGCAACCGTGCCGGGCGATGCCTTTGGCACAACCGGCTACTTGCGACTCTCTTACGCGGCATCAATGGCGGAATTGGAAAAAGCTGCATTGCGGATTCAAAAAGCGTTTGCATGATCCTCGCGCCTTGCACGATGCGCGGCTTTTCGCTATAATACTAAATCGTTAACTCGATGACGCCTGCATCAGACGGGCGACGTTTTTATCAACAAAAATCTCGTAAACAAGGGAGTTAGTCCTGTGGCAAACCAACTTTTTTCAACGAAATCCATTCCTGACATCATTGCCGCGTCTGAAAAGGGAGAAGGCGACGCGCAGCATATCACGCTCAAACGCACGCTGAGCGCGTCGGGACTGACGGCACTCGGTATCGGCGCGATTATCGGCGCAGGACTGTTTTCGATTACGGGCGGCGCCGCAGCTTACAATGCCGGTCCTGCCGTAACGATTTCTTTTGTTGTGGCGGCTATCGGCTGCGCTTTTGCTGGCTTGTGCTACTCCGAATTTTCATCAATGATTCCGATTGCAGGCAGCGCCTACACCTACTCCTACGCCACGATGGGCGAATTTATCGCGTGGATTATCGGCTGGGACTTGGTGTTGGAATACGCAGTTGGCGCAGCCACAGTCTCGATTAGCTGGTCGCGTTACTTCGTCAAGTTTATGGAAAATTTCGGTGTCCATTTGCCGCCGCAGTTCGTCATGTCGCCCTTTGATTCCGTAACGACGCCCGAAGGTGCGATTGTATCGGGCATTTTCAACCTTCCTGCTGTGATTGTTGTGATTGCTATTTCGCTCTTGCTTATCAGAGGCACGCAGGAATCGTCGTTTGTCAATAACATCATTGTCGCGCTCAAAGTCTCGGTTGTATTGATTTTCATTGCTCTTGGCTGGGCGTATATCAACCCGTCAAATTACACGCCTTACATTCCCGATAACACTGGCAACTTCGGCGAGTTCGGCTGGAGCGGTATTATTCGTGCAGCTGGGATTATCTTTTTCGCCTACATCGGCTTCGATGCAGTCTCGACGGCAGCACAGGAGGCAAAAAATCCACAGCGCGATATGCCAATTGGCATTCTTGCCTCGCTGGCAATATGCACGGTGCTTTATATTCTCTTCTCGCATGTGATGCTTGGACTTGCCAACTACACCGAGTTTCGCGGACAGGACGGCATCGCGCCTGTTGCAGTGGCAATTTCACACACGCCTTATGTGTGGCTTCAACAAGGCATCATCATAGCAATTCTTGCCGGTTACTCATCGGTCGTATTGGTCATGCTCTTGGGTCAGTCGCGGGTGTTTTTTTCAATGTCGAAAGATGGCTTGCTTCCGCCTGTTTTTTCCGAAGTGCATCCAGAATATCAAACCCCTTGGAAATCAAACGCGCTCTTCTGTGTGTTCGTCGGACTCTTTGCGGCATTTGTTCCTGCGCGCGTTGTCGGTGAACTGACGAGCATTGGCACGCTGCTTGCGTTTGTGTTGGTCTGCATCGGTATTATCATTTTGCGTCGCACACAGCCCGACTTGCCACGCCCGTTCAAAACACCGCTCGTCCCGATTGTGCCGATTTTGGGCGTCGTTACCTGCTTTGGCATGATGGCAGCACTGCCCGCCGATACATGGCTTCGGCTTGCGATTTGGATGGCGATTGGCTTCGTGATTTACTTTGTGTATGGTAAGAAGAACAGCAAGGTCGGTAAGGCAAGCGCTAATGGCGTGGCGGCAACTACGGCTGCGCGTTGAACAAATCAGGCTGTTTCGGGCGCTCAATGTTGAAGCGTTTATAGGCAAGGTCGGTGGCGACTCTGCCGCGCGGCGTCCGCATCAAATAGCCTTCTTGAATCAAATACGGTTCGTAGACTTCTTCAATTGTGTCTTGTTCCTCGCCGACGGCAATCGCCAGCGTGGACACCCCCACCGGACCGCCGTTGTATTTTTCAATAATCGCTAACAGAATCCGTTTGTCCATATCGTCCAGCCCGTATTCGTCAATCTCCAATGCCGACAAAGTTTTTCGGGCAACATCGAGCGTAATAATGCTCGAGCCGCCGACTTGCGCGAAGTCTCTGGCACGGCGCAGCAATCGATTGGCAATTCTCGGTGTGCCGCGTGAGCGCCGGGCAATTTCAAACGCGCCTTGTGCGTCAATTTCGACGCCCAAAATTCTCGATGCTCTGAGGATGATTTTCTCAAGCAAATCGGCAGTGTAGTAATCGAGCCGCGAGGAGATGCCAAACCGCGCTCGAAGCGGCGCCGTCAGTAACCCTGCCCGCGTTGTTGCACCAACCAACGTGAACTGCGGAATGGAAATCTGCACACTTCGCGCCGACGGACCAGAATCAATCATAATGTCAAGTTTGAAATCTTCCATCGCTGAATAGAGATATTCCTCGACGACAGGATTCAATCGGTGGATTTCATCAATGAATAAAATGTCGCCCTTGTCCAAGTTGGTAAGCAACCCTGCAAGGTCGCCGGGCTTATCAAGGACAGGACCAGATGTAGATTTGATATTGCCACCCATTTCGTAGGCAATGATGTAAGCAAGTGTCGTTTTGCCAAGTCCGGGCGGACCAGAGAGCAAGACATGGTCGAGTGCTTCCGCGCGCGCGCGTGCCGCGCTGATAAAGACGCGCAGGTTCTCGACGATTTTCTGCTGTCCTGAAAAATCTTCAAATCGGACGGGACGCAGACGCTCTTCAAATTGTACATCGAGCGTATTTTTTACAGTGTCTAATTGGTTATTTCGCATAGTCAGTTGCGCTTTTATCAAACGCACCATTTTACAGTCGCATTCGTCAGAGATACGCAAAAATAGGACAACGCGTTAGCATCAATCACAAGCGGCGCAGCGTTCAGTAACTTTCAAGATATGCCCTGCCCGACCTATTTTTCTTGTTCCACATAGTATTGAACGCCCGATGCGAATGCCCAATTTTCGCGCGCTGTTTCAATAAACACGACCAAGACGTCGTTGGGCGCCACCCCGACGCCCTGCTGCATGTTCTCAATCAGCGCGGTTAAAATTGTCTTTTTAAATTCGACTGAGCGACCAACGGAAAGTAAAATTTCAATGGCGATGAACTTTTCGCTGCGCGGTGTTTGCAGATTAGGGTGCGTTGGGTTATAGAGGAAGTGCGCGGCGGGCAGTTCCAAAATACGCTGAAACTTATCGCTCTCAGGAAAGCCCGCATGAACAATCGCGCGATGAATGCCGTCCGAAATTGCTTGTTTCTCCGATGTTGAATACTTGCCTTCGGCGAGCGTAATCGTGATAAGCGGCATTGTTTATTTTCCTTCCTTGCCTTCTTCAATCACCATATTCAAGATGGGGTCGATGTCGGTATTTGACAACTCGGTTTTGACCGACGCCGATGCAAGCTCGACCGTTTGGCGAATAAAGCCGACTTGTCGTGGCGCGGTGTAGAGCGTCATTAAAATGTATTTGCCCGATTTGAGGTTGTCAAACTTGAACTTGCCTTGATTGTCCGTTACGCTTTTTGCTATCGAGGCTTTGACCACCTGCTGAACAAGCGCGGTCAGAAATTCTTTTTTGAATTTTACCGATTCAGCGTAGAACTGTCGCAGGCTGTCGTTGTGAGCCACAATTGCTGCCTCAATTTTTTTATCGCCGCTTTTCTTGAAGGCTTGTTCCAAACTGTCGATGATTTTTTTGCGCGCAGTCTCTATTGCTGAAATGCGGTCGAGTTCGGCTTTGTAGCCGTTGCGCCATTGTTCTAACCCTTTGGCAGCGGCGCTGTCCGAGAGCAATAACACAGGTCGCTCCGTCATTTCTTTTTCTCCCGTATTCGTGAAGCTCATTTTCAATGAGCCTTCAATCGAGAGCGGCGGCTTTGAACAACCAAAAATTAACGCGCCGAAAAGTATGGTGAAAGCAAGCGTCTGTAAAGAGGCGTTTTTTTGCAGCATACTTGTAAGGTTTAAGTTGTTGATAGCATTACGGTTTAATCTTCTTCAGGTGGCTTTGGTGACGCGAACTCGTCGTATTGTTCGCGCCGCACAGACGCACCCAAGTTACGCAGTTTTTCCTCGATTTTTTCGTAGCCTCTATCGAGGTGATAAATTCTTAACACTTCGGTTGTGCCTTCCGCCGCTAAGCCGCCGAGAATCAAACTTGCCGATGCCCGCAAGTCGGTCGACATCACTTTCGCGCCTTTGAGTTTTTTGACCCCGCGCACCAGTGCCGAATTGCCATTGATGTCAATCTCTGCGCCCAAACGGTTGAGTTCAGGGATATGCTTAAACCGCTCGGCGTAAATCGTATCAGTGATTTTGCTCATGCCGACGGCTTGCGTCATCAACGCAGTCCATTGTGCCTGCATATCGGTTGGAAATCTCGGATACGGCTTGGCGACGATGCTGACGGGATTAAGTTTTTTCGGCGCGCGCAGCTCGACCGTGTTCGCCGTTGTTTTAATCGTGCAGCCCGCCGCTTCAAGTTTCTGTAAAATGGCTCTGATATGAATCGGCTCGATGTCGGTCAGTGTAATTTTTCCGTGTGTAATTGCCGCCGCCGTAAGCAATGTTCCCGCCTCGATGCGGTCGCACAGGTTTTCCTCGCGCACGGCGTAAAGTTCATTGACGCCTTCAATTTCTAGCGTCGATGTGCCGATGCCGTCAATCTTCGCGCCCATTTTAACGAGCAACCTTGCCAGCGCAGAGATTTCGGGTTCGACAGCGGCATTGGCAATTTGCGTTGAGCCTTTGGCAAGAACCGCCGCCATCAGCGCGTTGCCCGTTGCACCAACCGAGACCAACTTAAAGTTCAGCTTTGCTCCGATGAGTGTTTTGCGTTTTGCTTTGGCAACGATGTAGCCTTCGTCAAGTTCAATCGTCGCGCCAAGTTTTCTCATCGCCTCGATGTGCAAATCGACGGGACGCGGACCAAAAGCACAACCGCCGGGCAACGAGACGCGGGCTTTGGCAAATCGTCCCAAAAGCGGACCTAAGACGTAAATCGACGCCCGCATCTTTTTGACGAGTTCATAAGGTGCTTCAAGGTGCGAGACATTGGCAGCTGAAATCGTGAGCGTATGGTCGGCGTAATCGACCCTTGCACCGAGAATGCGCAGCAAATTGGCAAGCGTATGCACATCGCGCAAATCTGGCACACGCGAAATAACCGTCTTGCCCGACGCCGGCAAGAGCGCAGCAGCCATCAATGCCAGCGCAGTGTTCTTTGACCCTGAAACGGCAACTGTTCCCGAAAGCGACTTGCCGCCCTCAATGACGAGTTTATCCATTTGATAAAGACACACGAAAAGTTAGCAAAGCCAGCGCAGTTAGAAGGCAAATCCAAACGCGCAAAGTCCTTGCAAAAGGAAGCCGAAGCCCGCGCCAATCAGCAAGCCTAAAATAAATCCCTTCGGCTTTTGCATAACAAGGAAATAAATCACAACGCCCACTGCAAGCACAGGTGTTCCTGCCAAGAGCGGAAACGTGAAGGTGTCATTACCGACGCCCGAAAAGACAAGCATAATGACGAAAAACTGTATCACCCAGAAAAACATCGAGCCGACAAACCCGACAAAGCCGCCAACCACAAACATCACGTTTTCGGCAGAACTGCTGGATGACTGCTGAGGCGCGTCGCTCATTGCATTGTCTCCGTGAATATCATTTTCGGTTCGTATTCGGCTTGCAATTCCTTGAGACGACGTTCTTTATCGTCGCGGTAAAACATATTGAACGTGTCGAAGGGAATCACGCGCCCGTCGGGATGCACAATGTGAACGCACGAGCGTTTGATGGAACGCACATCGAAATTGTAAGCATCTAAAAATTGCGTAATGAGCACACGAAACACATTTTTGTAGCTTAGGTCTTTCGGCGCGAGAACCATAGGAATACAACACAAGAGTTCTTTGAGCGACAGTGAACTTGATTGCGGCGAGTGCGACGTTGAAAATAATTTAACGATGTTTTCGCGCACGCCGTCGTGCTGTTCGTAAATTATTGTGCTGCCCGCCGTGTTGAGCAACATATTCGGGTCAATCAGTCCCGTGAGCGGAACGACCTTGCCACCCAGCTTTAACGCATAAGCCATTGCAATACAATCGGGGTGGCACGGCACAGGAATTATGTCCTCGGGCTTGAAGAGGCTTGATTGCCGCAGAATTTCCTGTCGAACTTCGCCCAGCGTCAATCTATCAACGGCGGGATTGTAGTTCTCGACTCGACCGGCAGCTTGAATCGGCTGGAAGGTGACGCCGCGCACACAAGGCTGCTGCAACGCGAAGTCGATAATTTTTCCAATCTCGTTGTCGTTCAATCCTTTTTTAAGCGTAACGACCAGCGTCGTTGAAATGTCATATTTGTTCAATTGCTCTAAGGCGTGCAACCGTATCCGTCGCAAATCCGCGCCACGCAGTTCCATCAACGCTTTTTCTTCAAACGAGTCGAACTGTAGATAGATTTCGAAGTCAGGCATGTAGTCTTTTAGGCGCTTGGCGAACAGGGCATCTTCGGCGATGCGAATGCCGTTGGTGTTTACCATCAGGTGTTTAATTGGTCGCGCTTTTGCCGCATCAAGTATCTTGAAAAAGTCGGGGTGAATCGTTGGTTCGCCGCCGGAAATTTGGACGACATCAGGTTCGCCTTCGTTGCGCACAGCGCAATCGAGCATAAACTCGATTTGTTCCAAACTGCGGTGCTTCAAGCGCTGCGGCGACGACTCAGAATAACAAACGGGACAGCTTAGGTTGCATTGGTCGGTTACTTCAACCAGCGTCAAGCAGCCATGCTGTTCGTGGTCGGTGCAAATGCCGCAATCGTATGGGCAGCCGTATTTAACCGGTGTGTTGAACTTTTTAACGAGTTGTCCGGGCTTCAAAAAATTGCGTTGCAGCTTGTAAAACTCGACATCGGTCGAGATAAGGACTTTTTCGTAGCCATGTTCCGGGCAATGTTTGACGAGATAGACGCAGTCGTTTTGAAAAATAATTTTCGCTTCCGTTTTGCGAAGGCACGCGGAGCAAACGCTGTTGGTGAGTTCAAAAAAAACATACGGACGGTCTGCCATAGCCATGCAAGATGTTAAATTTTGACGCGATAACGGGACGGCATCGCCTAAAAACCCCTGTAAAATCAAGTCTTTTCAGGTGACGCCGCAGAATTTGATTGAGACGCCATCTGAGCCAGAAGCGTTGCGGCGTAAATCGCGCCGCTAAGCGACGCAAGTTGAATCGCATTGAATCCAAGATACATTTCAGGACGCGGTTTAAGAAACTCAATGAAAAAACGGAACGAAAAATACGCGCACATCATCGTGCGAAAGAGCCAGCCGTTGACAAAGGGTCGCTGCATTCGCCATAAAAAAAAGGCTGCGAGTGTGAACGCAAACGCTATTTCATATAGCTGCGTCGGGTGTCGCCGAATGCCGTCGCCGAAATCAATGCCGAAGGGCAGTGTCGTTTCAACACCGCATGTGCCGTCGTCAAGTCCGGTTAGAAAACAGCCGACGCGCCCGATGGAAATGCCCAGCAAGATCGGAAAGACATACACGTCGCCAGTCGAGAACGACATGCCCAGCGTTTTTTTTATCCACTCGACCGCTGCCCAGCCGCCGAGAAACCCGCCGACAATCGTTTTCCCTGACATTAAAAAACCGACATCGCCATGGTGTTGCCAATACTGCATCGGCGAATTGAGCACGTCCAACACTTTCGCGCCGAACCATGCGCCGAAAATACAGCCTGCGACGAGTTGCAAATTTTGTTCAAGCGGAAGTTCAGCCGGAAGTTTCCAGCGCGTGCGCAGCCGCAAATACGTTTGAAAGCCGAGCGAATAAGCGAGCGCCTCGAAGACTAAATGCGGGTGCAACTTGAAACCGAACAGGTCTATCCAAACGGGAAAATTCATTCTCGAAAAAATTAGGCGGTAAAGATACGCCCGATGAAGACTTGCGCAAAACGCCGATAACGCCTCTGTTACGAAATTGTAAAAAGTCCGCTGTTGAAGATGAAATCGCGTGAAAGCGGCGTATGTTTATGGGAACCTTAACGACCGATACGATGAAAACCGCCCTCGTTGCAGCACTTTGCGCTTGGAGAGTTTTCGCTGCCGCCACTGTGCTGTTCGCACAAGAGACTGACGAATTTAGTTCGCTCGACGACGCGCTCAAAATGCCCGATAAGGTAACACGGCTTAACTTATCGGATAAAAAGCTTTCGTCGCTGCCTGCCGATGTTGCCAAACTGACGAACTTGGTTGAGCTCAACGTGAGCCGTAATCAGCTCTCGTCGCTGCCGCCGGAAATTGGCAATCTGAAAAAGTTGCAATTTTTTTCAGCGACAGGCAATCAACTCGAAAGCCTGCCGAAAGAATTTTTCACGCTCAAAGAGTTGAAGCAACTTGTCTTGAACCGCAATCGAATTTATATGCTGCCGCCAGAAATTGGACTGCTCTCGGCGCTGCAGTATCTGGACTTGCGGGAGAACAAGTTAAGACAACTGCCGCCGCAGATTGGCAAACTCAAAGAGCTGCAAACGCTCGACTTGTTCAAAAACGATTTGGAATCGCTGCCTGCCGACATTGGAAACTTGACGAACTTGAAAACGCTGATATTAGGTCAGAACGAGTTGAGGTCGCTGCCGCCCGCTGTGGCTGGGCTAAAAAATCTCAAACAGTTGGGACTGAGTCGGAACAAATTTTCCGACGCTGACCAAGCTGCCGTCAAGCAGTGGCTGCCGCAGGCGGAGATTAGTTTTTAAGTTTTTTAACGCCGCGCTGGCGCTGCGACGGGAATCACAGGAAAATTGATTAAATTGTGCTACTTTCCGCGCCAGAATTTGTAGCGTAAAACGCACAAAATAATAAAATAAACCCGTAACATTCACATCCGATGAAAAAGCTAACACTGCTTTTTATTTTTGCCCTAACCTTCTCGGCTTGTTCGGAAGAAAAAAAGACCGACGGCTCCGATGTAAAAACCATCACGGCTGGAAAACTGCTCGATTCGGCCGACTTGGCGGCGCAAAAAGAATACAACGTCATTGCCGACGCACTCAAAGAGCCTGAAAAAGTCTACCGACTTCGAATCGGTGGTGGCAGCAGTGTGCTTTCGGCGCTCACAGCAATCTCGCCGCAAATTGCCAAACTTAAAAATACGCAGAGTCTTGACGTCAGTCAAAATAAGCTCACCGAACTGCCGCCTGAGCTTGGCGACCTGCCGAACTTGCAGACGCTCATTCTCGACCAAAATCCCATCGTGAAGATTGCGCCTGAAATCGGCAAACTGAAAAATCTTCGGCGCCTTTCGATGCGCAGCGATTCGCTGGTGAACTTCGCGGCGCTCTTCAGCGCGCTTAGTGCCGTGCCGAACCTCCAAACGCTGATCATTAGCGAGAACAACTTGAAAGCCTTGCCTTCCGAAATTGGCACGCTCACATCGCTTCAAGAGCTCGATGTGCAAATCAATCAACTTAGCTCGCTAACCCCGCAACTTGGCAAGCTCGTCGGGTTGAGGATGCTCTATCTCAACAGCAACCAACTGCGCGAACTGCCGCAGGAGTTTGAGCAACTCATCTTGCTTGAAAGGTTATATCTGGGCAGCAATCCGATTGACGCGTTCAAAGTCAGCACGACGCTCTCTAAGCTGCCGAACTTGAAAGTGCTGCATCTTAACAACTGCAATTTGGAAGAACTGCCCGTTGACATCGGCCAAATCAAGAGTTTGGAGGTGATTAATCTGCGTAACAACCCGAAACTCAATATGACCAGTGCGCTGAAAGTATTGAGCGCTTTGCCCAACCTTAAAGAAATTGATATGAGCAACAACCAGCTTGCAACATCGCCCAGCGGATTCGATAAGATTAAAAATTTGAGGGTGTTGAATTTGGGCAACAACAGCCTGAACGCGTTCCCGAAAGGCTTAGGAAAATTGAAAAAATTGGAGGTCATTGATTTGCACGACAACGAAATCTCCAAACTGCCGAAAGAACTGGCGCAACTTAAAAAGCTCAAAGACCTTAACCTCAGAGGCAATAACGTCTCGGCGGACGACGCTGCAAAATTGGCAAAGGTGCTTCCGAGTGCGACGATTTCATTCAAGTAAACTGGGAGTTTTAAACGCTTGTGATGACTCGACAGATTCGCGTTGCGTCCGGCCAAGGGTTTTGGGGCGATTTGCCACGCGCACCGATTGACCAAGTCAAAGGCTCCAAAGGCGATACGGCACTTGACTACATGATGCTCGATTATCTTGCGGAGGTAACGATGAGCATTATGCAAAAGCAGCGTCAAAAAGACCCGACACTGGGGTATGCGCGCGACTTTCCCGACATCATTGCGCAAGTTCTGCCCGACTTGCTCGAGAAAAACATCAAGGTCATTTCTAATGCAGGCGGCGTTAACCCTATCGCCTGTCGAGACAAAATTTTTGAAGTCGCTAAAAAACTTGGCGTCAAGCATCTTCGAGTTGGCGTTGTCATGGGCGACGATATTATGACTCGACTCGACGACTTGCTCGCGCAAGGTGAAGAGTTGCGCAATATGGACACGGGCGAGCCGCTTGCCGCTGTGCGCGAAAAAGTCCTCAGTGCCAATGTCTATTTCGGCGCGCACCCGATTGTCGAGTGCCTGCGGCAAGGCGCGCATATTATCGTTACCGGTCGATGCACCGACACGGGGCTCGTGCTTGCGCCGATGATTTACGAGTTTAATTGGAACGCGGACGATTGGGATTTACTTGCGGCAGGGACAGTTGCCGGACATATTCTGGAATGCGGCGGACAGGCAAGCGGCGGCAATTTTCTCGGCGATTGGCAAAGCGTGCCGAGCCTTGAAACCATCGGCTTCCCGATTGCCGAAATGCACGCCAACGGTGAATTTTTCATCACCAAACATGCAGGCACGGGCGGGCTGATTACGCCAGCGGTCATCAAAGAACAGCTCTGCTATGAAATCGGCAATCCGAAGGAATACATCACGCCCGACTGCGTCGCGGATTTCACATCAATTCAGTTGGAGGACGCTGGAAAAGACCGTGTCAAAGTCTTCGGCGTCAAAGGCGCACCTGCCACACCGTTCTATAAAGTGTCTATGTCCTACTCCGATGGTTGGACAGCATTTGGCTCGCTTACCTATGCCTTTCCCGACGCGCTCAAAAAAGCAAAACGCGCCGACGACATTCTTCGCGCACGCTTAAAGAATTTAGGCTTAAAGTTCGAGGAAATTCGCACAGAGTTTATTGGCGCAAATGCGTGTCATCAGCAGTTAGAATCGCTTGAACATGTCAACGAAGTTCAGATGCGCGTCGGTGTGCGCGACCAGAATAAACACGCGGTTGAGCGTTTCGGCTATGAACTCGCGCCGCTTATTTTAACTGGTCCGCCAAGCGTAACGGGCTTTGCGGGCGGACGACCGAAGCCGTCGGAGGTCGTTGCGTATTTTCCAGCACTCATTCGCAAAGAACGGGTCTCGCCCGTTGTCGTCGTGGAAGAATGTTAACATTTTGTTACGCTTGAACTTTGAAACGGTGAAAACAAGTTTGTGCATTTTGTCGTGATTTGTCCGATAAAAATCGTTTCGCCAATCATTTTGATTCTCAGGTATGTTGCTTAAATCGTCGCTGACCCACATCGTTGGAGTATGTTTGTCTATTGCGGTGATTTCCGTTCACGCCACTGCCCAAAGCAAACTTATTGGGCGCGTAACCGATGGCAGTGGGTCTCCGCTCTCTGCCGTCATGGTCTCCATATCAGGACTGGCAGCGACACAAGCCGCGTTCTCCAATGCTGATGGCTATTATGTCATTTTGGGCGTTCCCGCTGGCGACTACACCATTAAGACTACCAAAAAGGGCCTACCAAGTTGGAAAAACCAAGTGAATTTGGCGAGTGGCTCAACCAAACGCATTGATATTCAAATTGGAGCGGAGGGCGAAGAAAAACCTGTCGTTGCTGTTGCAAAGAAGAAAGAAGAACCTGTGAAGAAAGAAGAAAAGTTGGCAGAAGCGAAGACTGAAAAACCGGCGCCCGACAAACCTGCGGACAAGCCTGTTGCTGACGCGTCGAAGCAATCCACGCCCGATGGCAAAACTGCCGACGATGTTGCGATACAAAAGGCGCAGGAGGAAGCTGCGCGCTTGGCGCAGGAGACCGCTGCGCTGGCAGAGAACGCCGCCGCCAATATCACCGAAGCGGAAGTGGAGGGCGGCATCAAATCGGTTTACCAAAGACTTCAATATCCTGAAATGGCTCGTCGCCAAAAGATGAGCGGACAAGTAGTTGCAAAAGTCTACCTCGATAAGTCCGGCAACGTTTCCAAGATCGAGCTCCTCAAAACTGCGCAGGAAGTCTTTAACGATGAAGTCTTCCGAACACTCACCGAAGAAGTTACCTACAAACCTGCTACTATGGGCGGCAAGCCTGTTCCAAGTTCGCTCATCATTCCCGTCAAGTTTGAGCTAAAGTAAGCGTAGCATTTCGTTAGCTTAACTTTTTCCTTCCTCACCCGCAAACACTTGCTTTCTTCATTACCAAATTATTATCTTCCGCTTGTCCTTGAACATTCGAACTTTTCTATCAACAAAAAGGGATAAGGCAACATGAAAATAATTGTTTTCTTACTTATCATTTTGACGGCTACCGACAAGGCAACCGCATTTGGTCAGGGAAAAGTGTTAGGGCAAATCACTGACGACAATGGCTCGCCCGTTGGCGGTGCAACAGTGTCTCTTCTTGGCAACGGCTTAACGCAAGCTGCTGTCTCCAACGCGCAAGGGTACTATGTTTTTCTCGCCATTCCAGAAGGGGCATACACGATTCGTTCTACAAAACCCGGGCTACCGAGTTGGCAGAGACAAATTGCCGTCGCTGCTGGCACTATGCAGCAGGTCAATATCCAACTCACGTATCAAGCGCAGGAGATTGTTGTCTCCGAATCGCGCCAGCGCGCTGAGCGCAAGCCTGAGGCTGATGACAAACCAAGCATTGCCGATGCACAATTGGATTTGTCTAAATCAAACATCAGCAAAGCGCTTGCCGATGCGCTCGCTGAAGCTGAAGCGCTCAAAGCAATTGATGAAAACTCGGTATTGCCAGACGAAGAGCCTGAAATCGTCGGCGGGCAGCAAGCCTTGTATAGAAACTTGGTTTATCCTGCCACAGCAGAGCGCGCGAAAATCGAGGGACAGGTCGTCGCAAAAGTCTACCTCAATGAAGCTGGGAAGCCAGTTCAGGTTACGCTGCTGAAAACGGCGCACCCGCTTTTGAACAACGAAGTCCTGCGCGTCTTGGTCAATGAGGTGAGCTTCACACCAGCGCGCTCGGCAGGCAAACCCGTAAAAAGCACCCTCACGTTGCCCGTGAAATTCCAAGTCAAATAATTCTCGCATACCCATTTGGCAGGAAGGTCGGATTTTCCGACCTTTTTGCGTTCACAACTGCAACCGCTGTTCGCCAATGAAATTGCCCGACGACAAAATAGACGAAGTGCGCCGCACCGCCGACATTGTCGATATCGTCTCCGACTATGTGCGCTTGCAACCGGCAGGACGAAATTTCAAAGCGCTCTCGCCGTTCACCAACGAAAAAACACCATCGTTCATCGTCTCGCCCGATAAGCAAATCTACAAGTGTTTCTCGACTGGCAAAGGCGGCAATGTGTTTACCTTCGTGATGGAGATGGAAAAGGTCGGCTTTATCGACGCCGTCAAGTTCATCGCCAAGCGCGTCGGTATTGATTTATCTGCCTACGAAAAAGCGTCGGTGGCGACACAGAAAGACTCGCCCGAACATGACGCGCTGACGTTTGCCGCAAAGTTTTTTCACGCTGCGCTCACCACGCCCGAAGGCAATGCGTGCTTCGAGTATTTCAAACAGCGCGGGCTTCACAACGACACGATCTCGCAGTTCGGCTTGGGATACGCCTACGACGATTGGGACAGACTGCACAATGCTGCGCAGAACGCCGGCATTGCTACCGAGACCTTGAAGACACTTGGGCTTGTCTCATACAGCGAGAAGGCGGGAAAGTATTTTGATGTCTTTCGAGGCCGCGCGATGTTTCCGATTTTCTCGACTGCTGGCAAGGTCGTCGGCTTTGGCGGCAGACTCATCACAAGCGATACAGACGCGCCGAAGTATATCAACTCGCCTGAAAGCCCGCTCTACGAAAAGTCGAAATTGCTTTACGCTATGAACGTCGCCAAAGACGAGATTCGCAGAAAAGGCGAAGCGATTTTGGTCGAGGGCTATATGGACGTCATTTCGCTGCATCAAGCGGGCATTAAACATTCGGTTGCATCGAGCGGCACAGCGCTCACATCAGACCAAGCTAAGCTCATCGGACGGCTGACGAAAAATGTGATATTCATTTACGATGGCGACAGCGCGGGCATTAAAGCCATGATGCGCGGCATTGATGTTTTGCTCGAGCAAGGCTTATCACCCAGCGTGGTTTCTTTGCCTGACCAACATGACCCCGACAGTTTCGTGCGCGAAGTCGGCGGCGAGGCATTTCAAACGTTTGCCAAAGCGCATCAACGCTCGTTTCTCGACTTTAAACTTGATGTCCTTCGAGCAAGCGATGCGCTCTCGACGCCTGAAAAGACAAGGGATTCCGTCCGCGATCTTGTCGGCGCACTGCTCAAAATTCCCGATGAACTTGCGCGCGAATTTTATCTGAAAGCGCTCGCCGATAAACTCGATGTAGGGTTGGGCATCTTGCAAAATGAAGTACGTCGTCAGCAATCTCAGCTAAAAGAGCGCGTTAGGAAAGCACCACCGACTGTTGCGCCGCCCGCAAAAGCAAGAGAAGAAACCCACAGCGCCGTCGTCGTGCCGTTGCTTCGGGAAACTGTATCGGTTGCCGAGCGCACGTTTTTGAAAGCTTTTTTGGAAAGCACGTATCACGGGTCGGCGGTTATTGAATTTGCCCATGCGCATTTAGACTTGCTCGATATTCGGCACGCTTGGGTTCGACAATTAGTTGATTTCGTGGTGCAACGCTATGCTGCTGCAGCCGAATCCAACAAAGACTTCGATGTCTCTACCGAAATTACGTTTTTGGAAAATGCGGAGTTAAGAAACTTCATCTCTGAACTTTTAATTGAGCCGCCGATTAGCGAGCGGTGGCAAACTGAATCGGCGATGAACTATGCGCGGCGTTGTTTGACGGCATTTCTCGATGCGTGTTCAAAATTGATGCTGCGCCGATACGATGAATCGTTGGCAGAAAATATCGCGCGCCTGCAATCCGAAGTGAGCGAGGAAAAAATCGCTGAACTCATGCTGGAACGAAATACGTTGCTTAAACAAAAAAGCGAGGCCAAACGCGAATTGGACTTGCTCGGAAAAAATCTCGTCGTTTAACACCTCGCTCTGCCATACCCTCTGGGTTTCAGAAGAGATGCGCCCCCAAGCAGTTGGTTAAAAATTCTGGTTGTGTATCAAAGCGGTGGTTGTGTCATTCTGAACGCCGTGAAGCATCCACGCGCTCAATGGATTCCTCGCTTTGCTCGGAATGACAAGCAAAAGGCTCGGCATGACAACCACTCGATGTTGTGAAATCAAACACAAGTTGGATACGCGACCAAAATTCTTTATTGCGAATACGGGTTTTATCTGGACTTCCGTTATATTCACGGCTTGAAGTTCTTTTGTGCAACATGATATGCAACAAAAAACCGTCTGCTGAATGACATCATTTCATCGCATCTTTTGGGCGAGTTTGTGCTTGCTGTTCTGGGCGGGCTGCGCCTCGCAACAGCAAACTGCTACGGTTTCCGAAACACCTGTCGCTGCGGTCTTAACGCCGACTATTGATTCGCTCGCGTTGCATCAGCAAGATTCGTTGCGGCGAATACACGCAGCCACACTTCTCGCCGAAGCCGACAGTTTGCTTGCGGTCGAGATGAGAACCGCAAAACTGAAAGCGCCCGAAAAGCTCGCCCGCGTCAGAGCGCTCGCCAAATTAGCCGAACGACAAGCCAAGACTGCACCCGACGACCTGAAAGCAACCCTTACCGAGGCACTCGAACACATCAGCGAACTTTTGGAAAATGAAGACTTGGAACGCGACAGTGTATTTTGCCGAACCGCTTATCGCCTGATTCAGCTTTACGATGAGCATGTCAAGCCGATTTCAGAAACCGACACCGACAGTCCCGCGCTCGCCGTCTATGAACGCTTATTCGGAAGCGCTGACCGCGCCGACATCGACGACGACCTCTTCATCGGGATGTTCCTGCCGAAAACGCAAATTCCGCTTGAGCTCAATAGCGAGGTCAAAAAGTTCATCGGGCATTACAGCCGCGGAAAGCTCAAAGGCATTTTTCAACGCTACTTAGAGCGCGCCGAAATTTATTTTCCGGTGATGAAAAAAATCATTGCCGAAGAAAATATGCCGCCCGAAATCATCTACCTTACGCTGGTCGAGAGCGGCGTTAATCCGCACGCCCGTAGCCGCGCCAACGCTGTGGGCGCATGGCAGTTCGTTAAAGCCACCGGACGGCTCTACGGCATGGAAGGCAACAAGTGGTTCGATGAGCGACGCGATGTATTCAAAGAAACGCGCGCAGCAATGCGGCTCTTGCGCGATTTATACGACCTCTACAAAGATTGGCATCTGGCGCTTGCTGCCTACAATGCAGGGGGCGGACGCATCAACCGCGCGAAACGACTGACGAAGGGGTCGCACGACTTTTGGACGCTGCGCAAATACTTTCGACGCGAAACCAGTCAATATGTGCCGCGCTACATCGCCGCCACGATTATCGCACTTAATCCGGAACGTTTCGGTTTTAAGCCGCTTCATTTTCAACCGCCGTTTGAATTCGATGAGGTTATCGTTCCCGATTGCACGCCGCTTCAAACGATTGCCGATTATGCCAAAGTCAGTCTCGACACGCTTCTGTTTCTGAACCCCGAATTAATTAAAGGCATCACGCCGCCTGCGATGCGCAATTACGCGCTCAAAACGCCGGAAGGCATGGGCGAGAAAATTTCCGAAGCCGTTGCGCAAATTCCCGTCAGTGAACGGCTTTATTTTATGGCATACAAAGCCCGACGCGACGACAATCTCAAGACCATTGCCAAACGATACAGCGTCTCTGCCGATGCGCTCAAATCGTTCAACGAACTGGCAAATTGGAATGTAGCCAAAGGTGCCGTCGTCATGATTCCGACGACGGCAAGTGTCTTTCACACCGTCAACTATTCCCTGCGCGACCTCTCGGACGACAGCTTAGAAAGGCGTTACCGCCGCTACCGCAAACGGCGCTATGCTTCCAAAGGCAAACGGCGTCGAAAATCGCCGACCGCCGCTGTCAGCATTGCTGCGCCGCATAACGCTAAATCGTTCACGTTGAAAAAATAATCACGGCAAAAACGAAACGGCTATGCTTGCTCAGTGATATTGACGCCCAACTCAACGCACTGCTGCAAGAGCGCATCGGTCAATCTTGGCTGCGACATGGCATAATCGACAAGCGAGATGCGTTTGATGTTATCGAGCATCAATCGAGAGAGCGCGACCGTGCGCAGCAGGTCTTTATCGCTCGGTTTGGAATTGATGTGAAGAAAAAAATGTGTGAAGCATCGGGTTCGGTCTTCGAATTCGCGCAGTTTGGCAAGGTGCATCACTTTTTCCGTATCGCTGAACGACGTTGGCAGCCAAACGCTGGTTTTGATTTTAAATTTGTGCAGTTGCATGATGACGCCGAAATACTCGTCAATCGCGGCGTCATCCGAGCCTTTTGCCGACAATTTACCCGACACAATGCCAAGGCCTGCCAACGCTAAACGCCTCACTGTTTCAGTTACTTTCAACCCTGAACTTGAGGCAAGACGAAGAACGGCATCGGGCGAGAGCGCCACGACGGACTTATGCGCCGACGCTGCTTGAACAACTTGCTCAACGCTCTCCAATGCGTCCTCGTCCGAAACCATCAGTATGACAAGGCTTTTCGGGGAGTTCTTTGCAGCAAGAGCAATGTCGGAGGGCGTTTTATTTGCAGTCGTGATGTATTCGCCATCGAGCGCAAGGGGCGGCGGATTTTTTTTTGCGGCGCGCCGCGCAGCGTCGAAAAATTTTTCTTCGGCGTCTCGATTCAAGAATTGTCTCGAGGCAGCCAGAAATCCTAAGGCTTCATCAATGCCGAGTCGCTCGCCTTTATCGAGTTTTTCCAGAATCGCATCGAGGGTGATGTTGAGTTTCGGCACGGGCGTCTGTTAAATGGCAGTTTGATAAATGAGATATTCTTTGTAAGGCTCAGCGCCGATGGCTTCGGCAACTTTTGACATCGCTGTGTTGCTTTTGAGCACCCACGAAAGTTCGGCTTCATAATAGCCTTTGCGAATGCCCACCTCGACCGTCTCGGCGTTCATCACCGAGTCAACGCCTTTATTGCGATATTCGGGAATGACGCCCATGACAATTGTTCGAATGCGGTTAATTTTGCGCGAATACCAGAGAAACTTTGGCAGCCCGGTCAGCGTCATTGGATTTCCGTTCACATGTTTCAACGCGATGTTCACATCGGGCAGCGAGAGCGAGAACGCAACCGGCTCGCCTTTGTCGTTCTCAACGAAATAGATGATGTCCGGGTCGGCAATTTGTTTCAAGTCTTTGGCAAGGTTGTAAAATTCTTCTTCGGTGAATGGCACGAATCCCCAATTAAGTTCCCACGCCTGATTGTAGAGCTGTCGGATAATTTTCGCTTCCTCCTGCCAAGCTTTCATATTCAGGTAGCGCAGTTTCAATTTCTCGCGCTTTTTGACAAGGTCGCTGATGCGCTTTAATCTCGGCAAATCTATTGTGCGTTGATTGACAATCCATGCAACGAGTTCTTGTGCGACCGTCATGCCGTAGTCTCTGCACAGGTCGTGGTAGTATGGCGGGTTATAGGTCATCAGAAAGACGGGCGGCGAGTGATAGCCTTTTGAGAGCATGCCAAGTTGGTCGTTCGTGGAGGGACTAATTGGGCCTCGCATTTCGGTTTTGCCTTTCGAGACGAGCCAATTTTTTGCCGCATCGAACAGCGCGCGCGAGACAGCGACGTCGTTGATGCACTCGAAAAATCCCCAGAAGCCTGCACCGTCTTTATGAAATTCATTGTGCCGCTCGTTGGTAACCGCAGTAATGGTGCCGACCATGTTGCCATTTTTCCAAGCCGTGAAGCAGGCGCGGTCGGCGTGTTTCCAGAGCGGGTAACGCGATTTGTCCAGTGTTTTTTCGTAATCGGCAATCGGGTGCGGAACCCAGTATTTATTGAGGTCGGGATTAGTGCGGTAAATTTTCCATGCGAATTTGATATACTCGTGGATTTCTTTTTTCGAGACGGCTTCCCGTATCTCAATGCTCATGGTTGGAGTTTTTTGTTTGGTTCGGATATGCGAACTTACTTTTAGAATGGCTTAGGCTAATATAATCACCAAACGTCTTTTTCTAAGTTTCCGTCGATGCGGCTGATGTATGTAAGTTGGATGGTTTTTACCGCGCTGTGGGCCGCGTCGTGCAATCTCTTTACGCCGCGCACGCCCGAAGAGCCGCAGAGCGCTGTTTCTTCAACGCTGGCGTTTCGCCCGCCGACGGTCGCCGATGTGGTTTTAACCAATTTAACAAACGCTTTTGTTAGCCTTAGCGCTGTTGATTACGCCCGCACGTTTTCGCCGGCGCCCACGACAGATAACTTGACCACGTCCGATTTTGTCTTTACGCCCGCGCCCGAAACTGCTGGCGTGGCTGGAACGCTTTTCCAAAATTGGACGATTCTCTCGGAGCGACGTTTCTTTGAAAATTTCCGCTCGCAAACGCAGCGCGGTTCAACGCCGCAATTTCAACTCACAATCGATGAGCGAAACATTACCTCGCCGACCGAACTGCAACTTTCCGTGTCGTATCGCTTAACAGCGAGCTACAATGC
>Ga0272446_1002973_pt1 | contig 22141 bp, 20 predicted proteins | sample YNPCB0061_FD_194587 | JGI IMG/M metagenome (GOLD analysis project Ga0272446, IMG submission 194587) | Hot spring microbial mat communities from Yellowstone National Park, WY, United States - YNP-CB-006-1 | ecosystem: Environmental > Aquatic > Thermal springs > Hot (42-90C) > Sediment | place... | reverse complement strand
GCTGCTTCATCGGTGGCATGCGCAAATGGTGGAGCCAGAATTCTAAAATACGAGGGACTTGTTCAGGGCTTCCCCAACCGCGGGCGGCCGTCCGTCGCGGGACTGGGTCAGGCCGTAGCCGAAGGGGCGGTACGCGTACCCAGGGCGCGTATCCACAGCAGGATGCCGCGCACCGCGCACACCAGGATGAGTGCAAAGAAGAGGCCGAACACGACGTGCAGGGCCTGCAGCACGCCGTACACTGCCGCCACGGCAAGGCCGAAGGCCACCTGGTGGCGCGGCTTGATCGGCGTGGTGGCGGGATCGGGAATCATGTACAGGGTAAAGATGATGAAGGCCGCGCTGGTCATGGGCAGGATGGGCACCATCCAGGGAATGTCGAACAGATACGCGCGCAATTGTCCCTGGGCAAGGAAGCCGGCGATCCAGGCGGCGACCAGCTGGAAACGGCCGGTGAACCGCGCGTGCATGACGATTCCGCTCATCAGCACGAAGATGGGCACGCCCCAGTCCCACAGGCCGCTGATGTTCTCGGTGAACTGGTACGGCGGCGTGAGGCCGACCGTGTTCGGGAACAGCAACAGGGTGGCGACGAGCGCGACGTTGGACGGGTTGAACACGTGCTGCGTCACGCCGGGGGCGACCGGGGCGCGGAACAGCACCTTGGAGGCCATGGCGAAGGCCGCGGCAAAGGCCATGGGAACGAGGCTTTCGCCGGGGTAGACGAGCATCGACAGCGCCAGGCCGGGGATGATCGCGGTCGGGAGGAAGTTGAGGAAGTTCGCGACGCTGCCGGCGAAGCGCGCTGGCCGCCCGCGCGCGCGGGCGTCGGCCCATTCGAGCAGGATCTGTACGGCGATGGCGGTGGCGACGGCGACCGCCGGATGCGCCCACGATTGCTCGAAGCCGAGGACGGCGTGGCCGAACAGCAATACCCAGGCAGACAGCAGGAAGGTGAAGTACCACAGCGCGGCAAGGCGCCGCCCGGGGTCGCCCTGGGGGTAGAAGCGCAGCGTGGCGTTGGCGAATCCGGACATGGGCGTCAGCCGAGGAGAACGGTGTGCCAGCCGGGCGTCAGCCTGAGCGTCCGCGCGCGCACCTGACCCTGCCGGTCGCGCCAGCGGATGTCGACCGTGAGCGGCTGATCCGGCGCCAGTCTGCCCAGCCCGAAGTGAAGCTCGGGCGCACGCTTGCCGGAATGACCGTTGCCGCCGTCGACCTGGGCGGTCTGGCGGCGGCCGTCGGGGAGCACGACGCTCGCCTGGGCGCCGATCGCAGGCCGCCCGCGGGTGCCGGGCGCCGGGTGGCCGGCGATGACGCGCGGCGCGGCCCGGTCGTCGAGCGGGATGAGGAGGACGAGGCCGAGAAAGGCGTTGCCATTGGCGAGCTCGTTGCGGTAGAAACGGCTCGGCTCCCACTGGTTGGCGAAGACGAAGTCGAGGTCGCCGTCCCCGTCGACGTCGGCGATCGCGATGCCCCGGCTGACCATCGGTTCGCCCAGGCCGATGTCGCGCGCGATGTCGACGTACTTGCCGGACGCATCCCGGACGAAGAACGCGTTCGGTTCGTGGCCGCTGATGTCGGCGCCGGGACCGAATTTCGGCCAGTGCCGCGGGTCGGTGAGGAGGGCATCGTTGGCCGTGCCCAGCGCCTGCAACTCGGGCCAGCGATTGGCCGTGCCCTTCACGAAGCCGGTCGCCTGGATCGCTTCCAGCACGCCGTCGTTGTCGAAATCGTCGAGGCGCGAATCCCAGCCCCAGCCGCTGTGCGACAGGCCAAGGCGTTCGGCACCCTGAACGTAGGGGGCGACGCCGGCACGCATGCGCTGCGGCGCGCCGGTGCTGACCCACAGGAAGTGGCCTTCCTGCAGGCCCCAGGGGGTGGAAATGTTGCTCACGTAGATGTCCATGAGGCCATCGCCGTTGACGTCGGCCATGTCGGCGCCCATGCCCTTGCACGAATCCTCGCCGAGGACGAAGGACTTGGGCGTGGTGAAGCCGGGTTCGCCACGCAGCACTTCGAAGCGCAAGTGGCCGGGGGTGGAGCGGTTGTGGAGCAGGCGGTCGGGGCCGAAGTCGTTGGCGAAATAGATTTCCGGCAGGAGGTCGCCATCGAGGTCGCCGGCGGCGACGGCCAGCGTCCAGCCGCGCGCGACGACTTCCGGCAAGACGTCGGACTGGTCGCGGTAGCGGACAGCGGGAACGCTGCCGGACGCGGCACCGGCCCACAGCAGGAGACGGTTGCGGCCGCCGTTGAAGGCGCGTGACTTGGTCGTCGGCATGGCCATCACGCCGCGATCGCGGGCGTCGAGCAGGCGCGAGCCGTCCGGATAAGTATTGCCGATGACGAGGTCGGGATGGCCGTCGCCGTCGAGGTCGGCAAGCGTGGCCGCGTTGCTGTACCAGCGCTCGAAGGTCGGGACGATGTCCTGGGCGCGATACGCGTCGCGGCCGATGGCCACAGCGCCGGCCTTGCGCAGAAAGGCCACTGGCGGGCGGCCCCAGTAGTAGACCAGGAAATCCGCGCGACCGTCTTCGTTCAGGTCGGCGATCAGACAGCCCATGGGCGCCATGGTGTCGTCGTAGCGCAGCGGCGCCGCGCTGAGGACGAAGGGCGCGTAGCGCGCGCCGCTTCCGGGGACGGGCATCACCTCGACCGTGTCGGTGCGTGGCTCGACATGGCACAGATCGTTCGGCAGGCCATCGCCATCGACGTCGCCCAGCGCCGCCGCGGCGCCGGTCGCCGAGACCCAGGCCGAAATCCGCGCCATGCTGGGATGCACGGCGCGCACGCTGCGCGCGCCGGCGTCTGCGGTGGCGAGCGGGATGGGGGTGAAATGGAAACGCGCGGCGAGCGCGGCGCGCTCATCGGCCGGCGGCAGATGCGGACGGCTCCAGCCGTAGAGCGCGAGCACCACCGCGAATGCCAGCAGCCAAGCCGCGTGGCGGCGCAGGAAGGTCGGGTCTGGACGTTTCACGACGGGGACGGCAGCGACCGAAAGTGGTCATTCTATACCAGCCCCGGGCGACCGAGCGGATCAGAGGCGGTTCTGGTAGCGCAGCACGGCGAGCACGTGACACACGAGCGAAAAACCCAGCAGCCCGAGCGATTCGGGAAGCACATCGCGCACGCCGCCGCCGCGCACGAACACGTCGAGAAAGCCGTCGAGCCCCCAGGCGAGGGGCGAGAGCGTGGCCAGCTCCTGCATGAGCGGCGGCATGACCACCTTGGGAACGAAAATGCCCCCCAGTGCCGCCATGATCATGACGATGCTCGAGCTGAACGCGGTCGCCTGCTCGGCGGTTCGGGCGTACATCGCCACCGCGATGCCCAGGCCGATCGCGGCGAGGCTCGCGGAAGCGCCGAGCAGGATCAGCGCGAGCGGCGCGTTGCCGGGGTCGAGCCGGTCGCCGCCCAAGAGCGGCAGCACGTAAACGCTGACCAGCAGAATGGAAAGCATCTGGATCTGGTTGATCACGAAATACGGCGTGGTCTTCCCGCCGAGCACCACCCAGCCGGGTACGGCCATGGTCTGCAGGCGCGCGAGGCTGCCCTGCTCGCGTTCCTTGATGAAGGAAACCGAGAGCGGGACGGTGAGGAAGAACATGGCCAGAAGGGTCCATGCTGGCGCGTTCTGCTGCACCGAGGACGGAATGACGCCGGAGCGAACGCTGTGCAGCGGCTCGTCGCGCACGCTGGCGAACGCCCGCGCCCGGGTCATGTCCGACGGCAGCGTCAGCGGGTAGCCGAGCGCGCGCAGATTGGTCACCATCTGCTCGCCGGTGAGCTTCACCTCGACGCCGTGCAGGATACCGGCGAGCGCAGTGGCGACCATGAAACGGTAGTCGCTGCGCAGCGCCGGGTCGGCGAGCATGCGGATCTGCACCGGCGGATCACTCAGGCGCTCGGGCGGAAAGTTGGCGGCGAGTTGGGCGATGCGCGCCTTGGCCTGTGCCGTCGCGCCTTGCGGGACGATCACCACGAAACGGTAGCGGCCCTTGCGGATGTCCTGTTCCAGCGCTGCCTGTCCGGGCGACGGCGGCCCGCGCCGCTCGACCTTGAAATGCGGGTTGGCGGCGAAGGCCGTGACCACCGCCTTGCCCACCTCGCCGCCGTCGAGGTCGAGGACCAGCATCGGAAAGGTGGCGCCGGGGCGCTCGCCGAAGGCATCCCGCAAGGCCAGCGAGAGGATCAGCACGAACAGCACCGGCATGACGAAGAACAGGATCAGCGCCTGCCGGTCGCGCAGGATGATGCGCGTTTCCTTGCGCACGCTGGTGGCGAGTTTCTTGAGCGATTCCACCATTTACGGCGTTCCCGGATGTTCGGTGAGGGCGAGAAAGACTTCTTCCAGGCTTGCGGTGCCGAAACTCAGCGAGACGAGCGCGAGCCCCGCCTCGCGGAGCGCGTCGACGATCCCGAACACGGCCTGGCCGGCGTCCTCGGTGTTCACACGGATGCGCGCGCCTTCGACGCGGACCGCATACACCCCGGCGATGCGCCGCAGGATGGCGTCGAAACCGGCCGGCGGCGGACGTTTCAGTTGCATGCGGATGCAGCCGTCGCGCTGCGTTTGCAGAAGTGCGTCGAGCGTGCCCTGGGCGATGATGCGGCCCTGGTTGATGATGGCGAGGTGATGGCAGAGCTGCTCGGCTTCATCCATCTGGTGGGTGGACAGGACGATGGACACGCCGCGGGCGTGGAGCTCGCGCAGCCGCTGGTGGATGAAGGCGCGCGAGTGCGGGTCGATGGCCACCGTGGGCTCGTCGAGAATGAGGATCTGCGGTTCGTGGATCAGGCCGACGACGAGATTCAGGCGGCGCTTGAAGCCCCCCGAAAAATGCTCGACACGCTCGTCGGCGACGTCTTCCAGTTCGCCCATCTGCAGGCACTCGTGCACGCGCTGCGTCAGCCGCGCGCCGGTGATGCCCTGCATGCGGCCGAAATACTGGAGGTTCTCGCGCGCGGTGAGCGTGGGGTAGATGGCGGGCTCCTGCGGGACCATGCCGAGCACCTGCTTGATGCGCGGCGTTTCGGCACTCATGTCGTGGCCGTCGAGCCGCACGCGCCCCGAGGAGGGTTTCAAGAGGCCGCACAGAATCGACAGCAGCGTTGTCTTGCCCGCGCCATTGGGGCCCAGCATGCCGAAGATCACGCCGCGCGGAATCTTCAGCGAGACGCGGTCGAGCGCGGGACGCACGGCGCCCTTGAAGGTCTTGGAAAGATTTTCCACCTCGATCGCAGGCACGCTGGCGTGGCCGGCCTCGCCGGAATCGGGCAGCGGGCTGTCGGTCATGGAAGCGGCTGGGCTGGGGTGTGGATCACGATGCGGGGCGTCGAAAGGTGCAGGGGCGGAATCGGTGGGCGGAAGGATCGTCCCGGCCGAGCGGCCCGTGCGCGGCGCCCATTTTACCCTGAAGCAAGGTTTCTATCCGGCCTTTCGGTCCAGGCAGTCGAGATAGGCCGCCGGATCGTACGCGGCGCCTTCGCGTTGCGCCTGCCAGATCATTTCGGCGAGACAGTCCATGATCTCGTGCTGGGCGTTCATGTCGTCGCCGTAGCGCGCGACCAGCCGGCGATAGCGCTCGCGGATGCCGGCGGGCTGGTCGATCGCGAGCTGTTCGCGGATCGCCATGTGCATGGCCAGGTGCATGAACGGGTTGATCTCGCCCATCTCGGGCAGGTACTCGCGCGCGAGATAGCGTTCCGGCGCGGCGAGGATGGCATGGTATTCGGGATGCGCGAGGATGACCTCGATCGCGGTGTGCTCGGCGCCGGCGAGCGGCTGGCCGGCGCGGTACTTGGCCCAGGTGTCGAAGAAGAACTGCCGCACCTGGTCGCGGCTGGGGCTGAAGATCATCCCGCCGCGGGCGCGCCGTCGGCGACGCGCTTGTCCTTGTATTCGCACAGGTCGGCGATGATGCACGCCCCGCATCGCGGCTTGCGCGCCTGGCAGACGTAGCGCCCGTGGAGGATCAGCCAATGATGCGCGTCATGGCGGAATTCGGCCGGTACGTGCTTCATCAGCTGTTTTTCGACGTCCGCCACCGTCCTGCCGCGCGCCAGCCCGGTGCGGTTGGCGACCCGGAAGATATGCGTGTCGACGGCGATCGTCGGCTGGCCGAACGCCGTGTTGAGGACCACGTTGGCGGTCTTGCGGCCGACGCCGGGGAGGGCTTCCAGCGCTTCGCGGTCCGCGGGCACCTGCCCGCCGTGCTTGTCGAGCAGTTGTCGGCAAAGGCCGATGAGGTGTTTCGCCTTGCTGCGGTAAAGGCCGATGGTCTTGATGATCTCGGCCACGCCGGCTTCACCCAGCGCCAGCATTTTCTCCGGCGTATCGGCCACGGCAAACAGTTTCCGGGTCGCCAGGTTGACGCTCTTGTCGGTGGCCTGCGCCGAAAGCACGACGGCAACCAGGAGCTCGAAGGGCGTCCGGTATTCGAGCTCGGTAGTGGGATGCGGATTGGCGGCGCGGAAGCGGCGGAAAATCTCCGCGCGTTTTGCCCGGTTCATGGTTCAGGATTCGTCGAGCGCTTTTTCGAGCGCGCGCCGTGCGGCCTGGCGTTCGGCGCGCCGCGATTTGCCGTGGCCGCCTGCCTGGCGCGCCCGGGCGAGCGCCACGTAGGGGTTGCGTGGCTTGGGTACGCGTTTCTTGAGCGGCGGCTTCATGCCGCCGCGGGTGCCAGGCGTGCGCGCGCCTCGGCGCGTGCGTTGATCCAGTTGCGCGCGGCGATCAGCAGGCCGAGCGCGATGAACGCGCCCGGCGGCAGAATCGCCAGCAGGAAGCCGCGATAATCCGGGATGACGTGCACCACCCAGGACTTCGCCGCGTCGCCGAGCACCAGGTCGATCCCCGAAAACAGCGTGCCGCGTCCCGCGACTTCGCGGATGGCGCCGAGCACCACCAGCACCAGGGTCAGGCCGAGTCCCATCGCCACGGCATCGATCAGCGCGTGCAGCGGGTGGTTCTTGGCGGCGTAGGCGTCGGCGCGGGCGAGCACGATGCAGTTGGTGGTGATGAGCGGGATGAAGATTCCCAGCACCAGGTAGAGCGGGTGCACGAAGGCATTCATCGCCAGGTCGATCACCGTGACCAGCGCGGCGATGATGAGCACGAACGCCGGGATGCGGATTTCGTGCGGGACGACGTTGCGCACGCTCGACACCGCGCCGCTGGCCGCGGCCATGACGAGCGTGGTCGCCAGCCCGAGCGATACGGCGTTGATGACGTTGCTGCTGATGGCGAGCAGCGGGCACAGGCCGAGGAGCTGCACGAGGCCGGTGTTCTGCTTCCACAGGCCGTTCCTGAACAGGGTCTTGAAGGCATCGAGCGTGATCATGGGTGGGCTTTCGCAGCGGGAGCGAGCAGGTCGGCCTGGTGTCGGGCGAAATAGTCTAGCGCCGATTTGACCGCCTTGACCACGGCACGCGGCGTGATGGTGGCGCCGGCCACCGAATCGAACGCGCCGCCGTCCTTTTTCACCCGCCACTTGAGCTCCGGCGGGGCGCTCAGCGACTTGCCTCGGAACTGCTCGATCCAGTTGCTCTTGGCGATGTCGATGTAGTCGCCCAGGCCCGGCGTTTCCGTGTGGCGGGTGACGCGCACGCCGGTGATGACGCCGTTGGCGTCGATGCCGATCACGAGCCCGATCTCGCCGCTGTAACCGTCGGGCGCGATGGCTTCGAGGACGACGGCGGTGGGCCGGCCCTGCTTGCGGGCGATCCATGCCGAGGCCGGGCGCCGGGTGCCGAGCAGCGGGTCGGGGGGCAGCGTGCGGACATCGTTGAGGATGTCGTTGTCGAAAGCACCGGGCGGGAGCACCTGGCGGATGAAGTGGAGCTGCGCTTCCTGTTCGCTGCGCGAGATCGCCGGCCGCGTGGCGAAAAAGGTCGAAGCGAGGAGCGCGGTGCCGACGATGGCGAAGACCAGGAGCACAGCCGTGGTCCGCAGGGCGTTCTGCAGCGCAGCGTTCACGATTTGCTGCGCGCGCCGTAGACGCGCGGCTGGGTGTAGGCGTCGATGAGCGGCGCGGCGACGTTCATGAGCAGGATGGCGAAGGCCACGCCGTCGGGATAGCCGCCCCAGGTGCGGATCATCATGGTGAGAAAGCCCGCGCCCAGACCGAAGAGCAGCTTGCCCAGGGGCGTGGTCGCGCCGGACACCGGATCGGTGGCGATGAAGAACGCCCCCAGCGCCACCGAGGGCGCGAAGAAATGGAACCACGGCGCGCCGTAACGGCCGGTGTCGTAGAAATGGAGGATCCCGGCGGTGAGCCACAGGCCGGCGAGGAAGGCCATCGGCACATGCCAGCTGATGATGCGCCGCGCCCAGAGGATGAGCCCGCCGATCCAGAACGCAAACGCCAGCCATTCGAAACCGGTGCCGCCGAAACGCCCGAAGATGGGCTGCGCCATGATCTCGTCCACGGTGTGTTGCTGCAACAGCCCGGTGCGCAGGGTGTCGAGCGGCGTGGCCATGGTCGTGCCGTCGGGCAGACGGTCGAGACCGAAGATCACCGCCGCGCTCTGCGCCAGGTCGAGATGCGCGTGGGCGAGTTGCAGCGGGGCGGCCCAGTGCGTCATCTGTGCCGGAAACGAAATGATCAGCACCGCATAGCCGACCATCGCCGGGTTGAAGACGTTCTGCCCCAGCCCGCCGTACAGATGCTTGGCGACGACGATGGCGAACAGCGTCCCCGTGACCACCAGCCACCACGGCGCGAGCGATGGCAGCGACAGGGCCAGAAGCCACGCCGTGACCACGGCGGACAGGTCGGTGAGGAAAGGCTTTGCCGGATAGCCGCGCGCCTTGAGCATGGCCGCCTCGCCCGCCAGCGCGGTGACGGTGGCGATCGCGAGCGTGACGAGGATGCCGGGGCCGAACACCCAGACGTAGGTGACGATTCCCGGCAGGAGGGCGATGAGCACCCACGCCATGACCTGCGTGACGCTTGCGCGTTCGGCGATGTAGGGAGCAGGCATGGGATCAGGTCTCTTTTTCCGATTCGAGCGGCTTTCGCGCCTGGGCGAGGATTTTAGCCCGCCGCGCCTCGATCTCGTCGATCTCGCGTTGCACCGCCGGCGGCACGGCGTCGGTGTTCTTTGGGGTGACTTCGGCCTTGCGCGCACGCGCGCGTTCGATGGCGGCGGCGATCAGCGCCTTCTTGGCTTCGGCCTCGGGGTCGCCGGCAGCGGCCGCGGCGGTGAGCTCCTCGCGCTTGGCCTGCGCCTTGGCGGCGAGTTTCTCCGCCTTCTCGCGCTTTTCCCGCTCCAGACGCATGAGGCGGAATTCGTGGCGCTGGCGCGCGAGGTCGGCGGCTTTCTTTTCCTTTTCGCGCGCCCAGATCTCGCTCTTCGCGTAGCGATAGAAATCGACCAGCGGGATGTGGCTCGGGCAGACGTAGTTGCAGCAGCCGCACTCGATGCAGTCGAAAAGGTGGTATTCCTGGGCGCGGCCGAAGTCCTGCGCGCGGGCGAAACGATAGAGATCCTGCGGCTGAAGATCGGCCGGGCAGACGTCCGCACAGCGCGTACAGCGGATGCAGGGCAGGGGCGGCGGCAGCGGCGGAAACAATTCGTCGGATTTGACGAGGATGCAGTTGGTGGCCTTGACGACGGGCACGTCCGGACGCGGCATCGGCTGGCCCATCATCGGTCCGCCCATGATGAGGCCGGTCATGCCGTCGCGTTCGCCGGCAAGCTGCACCAGCTCCTGCATCGGGGTACCGATCAGCGCCTCGAAATTCTGCGGCCGCAGGACGTGGCCGGTGACGGTGACCAGGCGCGCGAGCAGCGGTTCGCCGTGGAACACCGCGCGCGCCAGGGCGTAGGCCGTGCCGACGTTGAACACCTGGATGCCGATATCGGTGGACAGCTTGCCCGACGGCACCTCCTTGCCGGTGAGCGTGGTGATGAGCTGCTTGGCGCCGCCGCCGGGATAGATCGTCGGCACCGCGACCACCTCCACGGCAAAATCCAGCCGCCCGGCCGCGGCTTGCATCGCGGCGATCGCCTCGGGCTTGTTGTCCTCGATGCCGACCAGAATCTCGCTGCTGCCCAGAAGGTGCCGCATGACCGTCACGCCCTGCAGGATCTCGTCCGCGCGGTCGCGCATCAGGCGATCGTCACAGGTGATCCAGGGCTCGCACTCGCAGCCGTTGAGGATGAGGGTGGGGATGACACGCTGCGGACCCGGATCGAGCTTGACGGCAGAGGGAAAGACGGCGCCGCCCAGGCCGGCGATGCCCATGTCACGCACCGCCTGGCGCAGCGCTTCCGGCGGCATGGCGCGATAGTCGAGCGGGGTGCGGGCGATCCATTCGTCCCTGCCGTCGGTGTCGATGGTGATGCAAAGATCCGGCAGCCCCGAGGGATGCGGCACCGGCTGCATGTCGATCGCGGTCACGGTGCCGGAGCTCGAGGCATGCACGGCCGTGGAGATGACGCCATCCGGCGCCGCGATCATCTGCCCCTTGAGCACCCGCTCGCCAACGGCGACGATCGGCTTGGCCGGGTTGCCGATGTGCTGGCGCACGGGAATGACGAGCCGGTGCGGCAACGGCGCCGGATGCACGGGCCGCGAATTCGATTCCGCCTTGTGCTCGGGCGGATGCACGCCGCCGTGGAAACGGAACAGCTCGCGGCTCATGCGACCTCCTTGAGCGCAATGCGCGGGTATTTCCATTTCCAGTGCGGCAGGTCTTCCCGGATCGGCACCATGTGGATGCAATCGACCGGGCAGACGGGGACGCACAGTTCGCAGCCGGTGCATTCCTCGGCGATCACCGTGTGCATCTGCTTGGCGGCGCCAACGATGGCATCGACCGGGCAGGCCTGGATGCACAGGGTGCAGCCGATGCAGAGGTTCTCGTCGATCACCGCCACCGATTTCGGCTTTGGCTGGCCGTGCGAGGCATCGAGCGGCTTGGGTTCGACGCCGAGCAGTTCGGCCAGTTTCTTGACGCCTTCCTCGCCCCCCGGCGGACACTGGTTGATGTCTGCTTCGCCCTTGGCGATCGCCTCCGCATAGGGTCGGCAGCCGGGGTAGCCGCACTGCCCGCACTGCGTCTGCGGCAGGATCGCGTCGATCTTGTCGACCAGCGGATTGCCCTCGACCTTGAGCCTCACAGCCGACCAGCCGAGCACCACGCCGATGACGACGGCGATGCCTACCATCACGCCGATGGCGGCGAGCATTATTTGATCAGCCCCGAAAATCCCATGAATGCCAGCGACATGAGGCCGGCCGTGACCATGGCGATGCTGGTGCCCTTGAACGGTGCGGGGACGTCACTGGTTTCCAGACGCTCGCGGATCGCCGCGAACAGCACCAGCGCGAGGGTAAAGCCGAGCGCGCCACCGGCACCGAAGAACAGCGACTCGACGAAGCCGTGCTGGGCCTTGACGTTGAGCAGCGGAATGCCGAGCACCGCGCAGTTGGTCGTGATGAGCGGCAGGTAGATGCCGAGGACCTGGTACAGCAGCGGACTGGTCTTGTGGATGAACATTTCGGTGAACTGCACGATGCCGGCGATCACCACGATGAACGACAGGGTGCGCAGGTAGAAGAGCTCGGTTCCCAGCAGATATTCGTTGATGAGGTAGCTCGCGCCCGATGCCAGCGTCAGCACGAAGGTCGTCGCCAGGCCCATGCCGATCGCCGTCTCCAGCTTTCGCGACACGCCCATGAAGGGGCACAGGCCAAGAATCTTGGCGAGCACGATGTTGTTCACGAACACCGTGGAAATCAGTATGAGGAGATAGGTTTCCAAGACGCGACGCCAGCAGGGGGTGTGTCATTATCCGCCCGACCGCCCGGGCGCTTCAAGGGGTTCGTTGGCGGAAAGCCCATGTCATAATCCGCTCGACCGCGCCCGCGCGGGAGTTGCCCTCCACACGGAAACCAGGAGTCCACCATGCAGCGCATCGTTCTTGCCGCCCTTCTGGGCATCGCTTCACACCAGACACTCGCAGCCGACGTCGGCGTCTCGATCCGGGTCGGCGAACCCGGCTTCTATGGCCAGATCGACATCGGCAACGTGCCGCGCCCGGTGATCATCAATCCACGCCCGGTCATCGTCGAGCGCGTTCGTGTCGTGCCTGCCGAGCCGCTCTACATCGTCGCGCCGCCCGGGCATATCAAGCATTGGGAAAAACACTGCCACGAATACCACGCCTGCGGCCGGCCGGTGTATTTCGTCGAAGAACGCTGGTATCGCGAAGTCTACGTGCCGCAGTATCAAGAACACGCGGGTCGCGGCCCCGACGATGACGACAGAGGTCCCGGCAAAGGGCACGGCCACGGGAAGGGGCACGGCAAAGGGCATTGAGTGCCCAGGCGTGCGCCTTACTTTTCGGCGTCGGGAACGAACTTCAGCACGTTGCCGTTGATGCAGTAGCGCTTGCCAGTCGGCGGCGGACCGTCGTCGAAGACGTGGCCGAGATGGATGCCGGAACTCGCGCTGCGCACCTCGACGCGCCGCATGCCGTGGCTCGTGTCCTCGTGGAGCGTGATCGCGCCCGGCAGGGGATTGAAGAAGCTGGGCCAGCCGGTGCCGCTGTCGAACTTGTGGTCGCTGCGGAAAAGCGGAGCGCCGGTGATCGGATCGACGAACGTGCCGGGGCGTTTCTCGTCGAGATTCGAACCGGTGAACGGCGGCTCCGTGCCCTGTTCGAAGGCGATGCGGCGCTGCTCCGGGGTGAGGAGCTGGTAGCCGAGCCATTTCCAGAAACCGGCCTTGTCGCCGCCGTAGCCCGTATAGCGCGAAACTTCGCGCCCGCGCTCGAAAAGGACGATCGTCGGCGTGGCGAAAAGGGCTTTTTCCAGCGTCCAGCCCGTGGGCGGGTTGGGGTTCAGCGTGCGCACGACGGGCACCTCGGATTTCCAGTGATCGAGGACGTCGGCCTTGAACGCCTTGCAATACGGGCACGCTTCGGCCTCGAACACCACCAGTTGGCGCTCGAACGCGAGGGTCTGACCGTCCAGCCGCGCCGCCGGCGTGGCCTGCGCGGACGGCGCCGAGCCCGGATATTTCACGCCCGTGCCACCCAGCCCGCAATAGCCGTGCGGGTTTTTCTTCAGGTAGTCCTGGTGATAGTCCTCGGCGCGGAAATAAGTCTTCAGGGGCGCGATTTCGGTAGTGATGGGCCCGAACCCGGCCTGGGTGAGCGCGGCCTGGTAGATGTCGCGGGTTTTCAGGGCGATCGCCTGCTGCGCCTCGCTGTTCGTGTAAATGGCGCTGCGGTAGTTGGTGCCGACGTCATTGCCCTGCCGGTTGCCCTGGGTCGGGTCGTGACTCTCCCAGAACTTCGCGAGCACGGCTTCCAGCGAGGTGCGCGCCGGGTCGAAGGTGACCTTCACCACTTCGGCGTGGTTGCGCAGCGTCGTGCGGCCGGCGCGCAGCGCGCGCTCGTGGGCGAGGATGGCGTCGTAAGTCCCCTCGATCTCGCCGTTGGCGTACCCGCTCTCGACGTCGACCACACCCGGCACTTCGGACATGCGCTTTTCGGCGCCCCAGAAGCATCCCATGCCGAGCACGATCGTTTCGAGTTTGGCGGACGGGTCAGCCGTCATCGGCTTGGCGGATGCCGAGCTGCCTTCGCGCGCGCAGGCGCCGACGAGCGTGCCCAGGCTCAGGCTCAACAAAACGGTTTGCAGCAGGCGCGTAGCGGTCATGGTTTTGGCTCCGGCGAAAGGGTGTTCCGACTATGATAGGCGGGCAGCGTGGTTTGCGGCCTTCCTGACTAGGGCAGGGGCAAAGGGCAAAAGTTGCGCGCCAGGAAAAAATTTCCGCGCAGGCCGGCGTGCTGCGATCGTGGAGGAGACCGGCGATGGCCAAGTGGGCAAAAATCCTTCTCGCGTGCGTCCTGTGTTCGGCGCTCGGCGCGGCGCTGATCTGGCTCGCCGGCCGGTTCGCATAGCGCTCATGGCGCAACGATCAACGGCACGTACATTTCTGCGGCCGACAAGCCGCCGTGCACGCCGATCTGGGTATGGCGGGGCTCGCCGCGCAGCCAGTCGCGCAGAATGGTGTTGCCGCGGGGGATGAGGACGTAGTCGCCGAGGCGGTCGGCGAGCGCTGGATGCACCACGCCCGCGCCCAGCCAGCCGGCGCGCACGACGTCGGCGCTCGGCACGAGGTGGACCCGCTCGCCCAGGCTCGCGCGAACCGCGTCCCTGAACTGCGCTTCACGACCGGCCCGCACGTAGGCGTATGCCATGCGCGGCTCGCCGCACAAGGGCAGCAGCAAAGCGTCGCGCACCCCGGGATGGGCGTCGAGGTCGATGGTCTCCTGCGCCGACGTGTCGACGAAACCATGGTCGGCGGTGACGATCACGACGCTGCCGGTCCGCTGCGCGGCGGCGACCAGCCTCGGGAAGCCGGCATCGAAGCGCTCGAACGCCTCCGCCACCTGCCGGCTGCCGATGCCGTACTGGTGCGCCAGGCTGTCGTGCTGCGGCCAATAGGCGTGGATGTAGCTGCGCGCAGGCGCCTCCATGAGCGCGACGAGGACGCCGAGCAGGTCGTCCAGCGACTGGTAGCCGTGGCGCCTTGCGGTTCCGGAGAGCGCAACGTTGAAATCGGAGTCGACCAGGGTCTTCGGGCTGACCACATGGCAGGGCAGCGGCAAACGGTCGAACAGCGGCTCCAGCCCGAAGACATCGGCGGGCGTAACACCCGCCTCGCGCAGCGTGCTGCGGCCGGCCCGCAGGCGAAAGGGCAGCGGCGCCGCGATCGCACCGATTTCGCGAAAATACATGTGCCAGCCGGTAAGGCCATGCGCCAACGGCGCCAGCCCCGTCATGAAGGTGGGGATGGCGCTCGCGGTTGTCGACGGGAAAACTGACGTGAGCCGGCCGACGAGATGGCGGCGCAACTGTCCGCCGCGGCGCACGAGGTCATCGTAACCGAGGCCGTCGATCACCAGCAGGACCACGTGGCGCGCGCCCGCAACCGCAGCCGCCGGCAGCGCCGCCAGCGGCGGGTAGGGGCTCGCCCCGCCACAGGCGCCGATGAGCGTGCTCATGAGGTTGACCAGCCCGCCGCCGCCGTAGTCCGGCAGGACGAGGTCTGGCTCGTGTGCGAGTTGCGGCAGGCTGTGGGTTGGGCTCATGGCGGGTCTCGGGGCGCGCGCCCGGGATTGGTTTCCTATAGTGTAGCGGGATGATGCACCCGATCCTGCGGCAGGAAACGTGACCCGGCGCCGGAAATTTCTCGAACACGCTGGCGGCCTCGCGCTCGCCGCACTGGCCCCGGCTGCGGACGCAGGGAGGACGACGACGATGCGCCAGGACGATGGAATGCGGTTGTTTCTGTGCGGCGATGTCATGACCGCGCGCGGCATCGACCAGATTCTGCCGCATCCGGGCGACCCGCTGCTGCACGAAGGCTATGCGACGTCGGCGCTCGACTACGTGCACCTCGCCGAAGCGAGAAACGGACCGGTTCCGCGCCCCGTGGGTTTCGACGACGTGTGGGGCGACGCGCTCGCCGAATGGGCGCGCTGGCGCCCCGACGCGCGTATCGTCAATCTGGAGACGGCGATCACCGGCGATGGCGCGTGGCAGCGCAGCAAGGGTATCCACTACCGCATGCACCCGGCCAACGCCGGCGTGCTCACGGCGGCGAAGCTCGACTGCTGCGTGCTCGCCAACAACCATGTGCTCGACTGGGGCGAGGCCGGGCTCGACGAAACCCTGGCGACGCTGCAGCGCGCGGGCATCGCGACCGCGGGGGCGGGGCGCGATCTCGCCACGGCTGCGGCACCGGCGGTGCTCGCCACGGCAGCCGGCCGCGTCCTGGTTTTCGCCTTCGGTCTCGGGAGCAGCGGCATTCCCCCGGAGTGGGCCGCCGCCCCCGGGCGCCCCGGGGTGCATCGTCTCGACGACTTGTCGCCCGCCACGCTGAGACGGATCGCGGCGCTGATCGCCGGCTTCCGCGAGCCGGGCGACCGGGTCGTGGCGTCGATTCACTGGGGCGGAAACTGGGGCTATGCCGTCCCGGCGAGCCACCAAATCTTCGCGCGCGGCCTCATCGATGGCTGCGGCGTCGACGTGGTGCACGGCCACTCCTCGCATCACCCGCTGGGCATCGAGGTGTACCGCGGCCGGCCGATCCTGTACGGGTGCGGCGACTTTCTCAACGACTACGAAGGCATCGCGGGCTACGAGGCTTTTCGCGCCGACCTTTGCCTCATGTACTTCCTCACGCTCGAGCGCGCCGACGGTGCGCTCGTGCGACTCGACATGATCCCGCTGCGCATGCGCCGCCTGCGCCTGGAGCGCGCCGCCACGGCCGACGCCGCATGGCTCGCCACCGTGCTCGACCGCGAAAGCGCGCGTTTCGGCTGCCGTGTCACGCAGGCTGCCAGCGGCGCGCTCGAACTGCGCTGGCCGCGCTGAGCGCTGCGCACCGCTGCGGCGCACGGATGGCGTGTGCCGCACCATAAACGGACGAACGCCTTGCCGGCCATGCCCGACGGCAGCGCAGGAACCACGAAACCGCGCCCGATCGGGGTCTGGCACGGGTCGTGCTTGATCGCTTGCAAAGGAGCGATTCATGAGCGTGGTGTCCTCGGTGTGTTGTTATTGTGGTACCGGCTGCGGGGTGCTGATCGAAAGCGCGGCAGGGCGCATTGCCGGGGTGCGTGGCAATCCCGCGCACCCGGCCAATCGCGGCAAGCTGTGCACCAAGGGTGCCACGCTCGCGCTCTCGGCGCAGGCCGGTGGCCGGTTACTGAGACCGGAGTTGCGCAGTACCCGCGCAGCGCTGCGCGCTCCGGTCGACTGGAACCACGCGCTCGATCACGCTGCCCGGCGCTTCCGTGAAATCATCGCCGAGCATGGCCCCGATGCCGTGGCGTTCTATGTTTCCGGGCAGCTCACGACCGAGGCGTATTACGTTTTCAACAAGCTTGCCAAAGGCCTGATCGGCACCAACAACATCGACACCAATTCGCGCCTGTGCATGTCCTCGGCGGTGGCGGGCTACAAAGCGACGCTGGGTGCGGACGCGCCGCCCGGCTGCTATGACGACATCGAGTGCGCGGCGACCATCTTCATTGCCGGCTCGAACACCGCGTATGCGCACCCCGTGCTGTTCCGGCGCATCGAGGCCGCCCGGCGCGCCAATCCGGACCTCAAGCTGGTCGTCGTCGATCCGCGCCGCACCGACACTGCGGCCGAAGCCGATCTGCACCTCGCGATCCTGCCGGGCACCGATGTGGCCCTGTTCCACGCCATGCTCAACGTGATGCTGTGGGAGGACCTCCTGGACCGCGATTACATTGCCGCGCACACCGAAGGTTGGTCGGCGTTGCGCGACCTGGTACGCGAATACACCCCGGAAAGGGTCGCTGCGATCTGTGGCGTCGCCGCCGACGACATCGTCACGGCCGCGCGCTGGTTTGCGGCCGGCCCGACGCTGTCGCTGTATTGCCAGGGCCTCAATCAATCGACCTGCGGCGTCGACAAGAATGGCGCGCTGATCAACCTGCACCTGGCGACCGGGCAGATCGGCAAGCCGGGCGCGGCACCGCTTTCCCTCACCGGGCAGCCCAACGCCATGGGGGGACGCGAAGTCGGCGCCATGGCGAATCTCCTGTCCGCGCATCGTGACATGCGCGATCCCGTGCATCGCGCCGAAGTCGCGCGGCTGTGGGGGGTGCCTTCCGTTCCGGATCGGCCGGGGAAGACCGCGATCGAACTCTTCGACGCGCTGCGTGAGGGAACGATCAAGGCCGTGTGGATCGCATGCACCAATCCGGCGCAATCGCTCCCCAACCAGGCGCGGGTCGTAGAAGCGCTGCGCGCGGCGCAGTTCGTCGTCCTGCAGGAGGCCTTTGCCGGCACCGAAACCGCAGCCTTTGCCGACCTCCTGCTCCCGGCCGCCACATGGGGCGAGCAAAGCGGCACGGTCACCAATTCCGAGCGTTACATCAGCAAGGTCAACGCCGCCGTGGCGCCGCCGGGCGAGGCACGCCCGGACTGGCAGATCGTCGTCGATTTCGCCCGGCGCCTTGATCCGCAGCAGGGGCCTCGCCTGTTTCCCTATACCTGCGCCGAGGCCATCTTCGACGAGCACCGCGAATCGACGCGTGGCCGTGACCTCGACATCACCGGCATCAGCTACGCGCTTCTCGACCGTGCTCCCCAGCAGTGGCCGTTTCCGGAAGGCGCGCTGGCGGGCAAGCGGCGCCTGTACGACGATGGCGCCTTTCCGACGGCAAGCGGGCGGGCACGCTTTCACGCCACGCCCTATCGGCCGGTCGCAGAGGCGACCGATGCCCGCTATCCGCTGCATCTCAACACCGGCCGGCTGCGCGATCAATGGCATGGCATGAGCCGCACGGGACTGGTGGCACGGCTGTACGCGCACGTCGATACGCCGTGGCTGGGGATGAGTGTCGCCGACATGGCGCGTCGCAAGTTGCGCGATGGCGACCTGGTGCGCATCAAGAGCCGGCGCGGCAGCCTGATCGTGAAAGTGCGCGCCAGCGACGAGCTTCGCACGGGCCAGGTCTTTCTGCCCATGCATTGGGGCAGCCGGTTCATGGCCGGTCCGGGGGTGAATGGCCTGACGCTCGGCGCCGTCGATCCGCTGTCCGGACAGCCGGAACTCAAGCATGCCGCGATACAGGTCGAGCGGGTCGATCTACCCTATCGGCGCGTGCTCGTGCGAGTCGGGGAGGGCGCAGCGCTGCTCGAACGTGCGCGCGAGTTTTTCCACCATTTCGATTACGCCACAGCGACGCTGACCGGACGCGAGCGCAGCGTGCTGGTGTTCGAGGCTGCAAGCCCCGGCCCGCTGCCGGAGGCGCTGGTGCAGGCAATGGACGCGGCGTTCGGCCTCGACGACCCGGTTTCGACCATGAGTTACCAGGATGCGCGGCGCGGCGTCTGGAAAAAGGCGCTGGTGGAAAACGGCATCGTGACCGGCGCGCGTCTGTCGGGCGAGACAGCCGCCGGCGAGTGGCTCAAGCAGATGATTGCCAGTGCCGCCCCCGCTCTGGAAGTGCGCGAGTGGATTCTGGCGCCGGTCGCCCGACCGCCTGCGGGCAGGCGCGAGCGGGGCCGGATCGTGTGTAACTGCCTCGACGTGGCCGAGGACGAGATCGTCGCTGCCGTCGCAGGCGGTGCCGACTTGACCGCCTTGCAGCGCACGCTCAAATGCGGCACCGAGTGCGGCTCGTGCGTGCCGGAACTCAAGCGCCTGCTTGCAGTGCATCGCAAGGCCGCATGAGGTACGCAGCGCGCGGCTCAGCCCCATTTCCGTGCCTGCGCTCCGCGAACGGCTGGCGCGGTTATATGAAAAACGTCGTTCATTCAAAGGCTTGCAGGAAAGCGGCGAACTGGCGCGATCAGTGCTTCTAGGTACGTGTTGACAACCGACGATCCGAGGAAACACCCGACATGGACATGAGTATCCCCTACCCGAAAATAAAGCTGGTCGTGGTCGGCAATGGCATGGCAGGCATGCGCACACTCGAAGAGCTGCTCAAGCTGGCGCCCGACCTCTACGACATCACGGTCTTCGGCGCCGAACCCCATCCGAACTACAACCGCATCCTGCTCTCTCCGGTGCTCGCCGGCGAGCAGACCGTCGACGACATCATCCTGAATCCGCTCGACTGGTATGCCGAAAACGGCATCACGCTGCACCTGGGCAAGAAGGTGGTGAGAATCGACCGCACCGGCCGCAAGGTGGTCGCCGAGGACGGCACCGAGGCAGGGTATGACCGGCTGTTGCTTGCGACCGGCTCGAAGCCTTTCATCCTGCCGGTACCGGGGGCGGACCTGCCCGGCGTCATCGCCTTCCGCGACATCGCCGACGTGGAAGCCATGGTGCGCGCTTGCGCGCAGCACAGACATGCAGTCGTCATCGGCGGGGGCCTCCTGGGACTGGAAGCCGCAAACGGCCTGATGAAGCGCGGCATGGCCGTCTCCGTGGTGCACATCAGCGACTGGCTGATGGAGCGGCAGCTCGACGAACCGGCCGCGCGCCTGTTGCAGAAGAGCCTGGAAGAAAAGGGCATGAAGTTCCTGCTGAAAAAGCAGACAGCCGAACTGGTCGCGGGTGCAGACAACCGCGTTGCATCGGTGCGCTTCAAGGACGGCGACGAGGTGCCGGCCGACCTGGTGGTGATGGCTGTCGGCATCCGTCCCAACACCGAGCTCGCGGAATCCGCGGGGCTGCACTGCAACCGCGGCATTGTCGTCAACGACACCCTGCAGACCGTGACCGACCCGCGCGTCTACGCCGTCGGTGAGTGCGCCGCGCATCGCGGCGTCGCCTACGGCCTGGTCGCCCCGCTGTTCGAGCAGGCCAAGGTGTGCGCCAACCATCTGGCACATTACGGCATCGCCCGCTACGAAGGTTCGGTCACCTCGACCAAGCTCAAGGTCACCGGCATCGACCTGTTCTCGGCAGGCGACTTCATCGGCGGCGAGGGCACCGAATCCATCCTGTATTCCGATCCCATCGGCGGCGTCTACAAGAAGCTCGTCCTCAAGGATAACAAGCTGGTCGGCGGTGTACTGTACGGCGATACCGTCGATGGCGCCTGGTATTTCTCGCTGCTGCGCGACGGCAAGGACGTGTCCGAGCTGCGCGACCATTTGATGTTCGGCCAGGACCACTGCGGCAACCTCGGCCATTCGGGCATCAACAAGGCCGCCGCCATGACCGACGACATGGAAGTCTGCGGCTGCAACGGCGTGTGCAAGGGCGACATCGTCAAAGCCATCCGCGAGAAGGGCCTGTTCACGCTGGAGGACGTGCGGAAACACACCAAGGCTTCGTCCTCGTGCGGCTCGTGCACCGGGCTGGTCGAGCAGATTCTCGCGGCAACCGTCGGCGGCGACTATTCCGCCGCGCCAAAGACCAAGGCATTGTGTGGCTGTACCGATCACACCCACGAGGCGGTGCGCGAAGCGATCCGGCGGAACCGGCTCCTGACGATCCAACAGGTCATGGACTTCCTCGAATGGCGCACACCAAACGGCTGCGCAAGCTGCCGCCCCGCGCTCAACTACTACCTGATTTCCACCTGGCCGGGCGAAGCCGAGGACGATCCGCAGTCGCGCTTCATCAACGAGCGCGCGCACGCGAATATCCAGAAAGACGGTACGTATTCGGTCATCCCGCGCATGTGGGGCGGGCAGACCACGCCGTCCGAACTGCGCCGCATCGCCGAGGTGGCCGAGAAATACGCGGTGCCCACGGTGAAAGTCACCGGCGGCCAGCGCATCGACCTTCTGGGCATCAAGAAGGAAGACCTGCCAAAAATCTGGGCCGACCTCGACATGCCGTCCGGCCACGCCTACGGCAAAGCGCTGCGCACGGTGAAGACCTGCGTCGGCTCCGAATGGTGCCGCTTCGGCACCCAGGATTCGACGCAGATGGGGATCGACCTCGAAAAGACATTCTTCAAGATGTGGGCGCCGCACAAGGTCAAGCTCGCGGTGTCCGGCTGCCCGCGCAACTGCGCCGAAGTCGCCATCAAGGATGTGGGCATCATCGGCGTCGACTCCGGATGGGAAATCTACGTCGGCGGCAACGGCGGCATCAAGACCGAGGTCGCGCAGTTCCTGGTCAAGGTGAAGACGCCCGACGAAGTGCTGGAGTATTCCGGCGCCTTCCTGCAGTTGTACCGTGAAGAAGGTTATTACCTCGAGCGCACCGTGCATTACCTCGCGCGTGTCGGCCTGGACACCGTAAAAAAGAAAATCCTCGATGACAGCGAGAACCGCCGCGCGCTCTACGAGCGCCTGCTGTTCGCGCTGTCGGTCGAGAAGGATCCATGGGTCGAGCGCGCGAAGGAAGGCAAGCTTGTGCACGAATTCGAAACCGTCATCGCGTGAAGGACGAAAATCAAATGAGTCACTGGATCGACATTCTCGATATCAACGACATTCCAAGGCTCGGCGCGCGCGTGGTGCGCCACGGGAACCTCGACATCGCCGTGTTCCGTACCGCCGACGATGAAGTCTTCGCGCTGCAAGACCGCTGTCCGCACAAGGGCGGGCCGCTGTCGCAGGGAATCGTGCACGGGAAAAGGGTGACCTGCCCGTTGCATGGCTGGAATGTCGAGCTCGATTCCGGCTGCGCGGTGGCGCCGGACGTTGGCTGTGCGCGCGAGT
>Ga0272446_1002972_pt1 | contig 22142 bp, 15 predicted proteins | sample YNPCB0061_FD_194587 | JGI IMG/M metagenome (GOLD analysis project Ga0272446, IMG submission 194587) | Hot spring microbial mat communities from Yellowstone National Park, WY, United States - YNP-CB-006-1 | ecosystem: Environmental > Aquatic > Thermal springs > Hot (42-90C) > Sediment | place... | reverse complement strand
GGGGCACCGGGGAGAGAGGATAAAATCCGTTCATTTATAGAAAAACAAGTCAATGAGTTAGTAAAGCAAAAGAAAATACAGAAAAATGATGTATACACAGATAACTTGGGAAATTTACATGTTATCAAACGGGGTAAATCCAAAAATCCTAAAAAAATCATGTCTGCCGCACATCTTGACGAAATTTCTTTCATGGTGCGGCACATAGACGAACAAGGGTTTATTCGTTTTACGACTTTGGGTGGTTTTGACCCCAAAACACTTACAGCACAGAGAGTTATTGTACATGGAAAAAAAGACCTTATCGGTCTGATGGGTTCTAAACCTATACATATTATGGAACCCTCAGAACGTGAAAAAGCCCCTAAAATCAATGATTTTGTTGTAGATGTGGGCTTACCCAAAGAAGAAGTAGAAAAAATTGTTTCCATAGGTGATGTCATTACCCGCGAAAGAGATTTGATAGAAATAGGAAACCATGTTTCTACAAAATCATTAGATAATCGTATTGCGGTGTATATTTTATTGGAAACGTTACGCTATTTGGATACTCCCGAATATGATTTTTATGCCGTTTTTACCGTTCAGGAAGAAGTAGGTCTGCGAGGGGCGCAAGTGGCTACCCATATCATCAACCCTGATTTTGCCATAAATTTAGATACCACTATTGCTTATGATACCCCAGGCGCAGCCGAACACGAAAAATGTACTCAACTTGGTAAAGGTACAGGTATTAAAATCATGGACAGTTCTGTTATCTGTGATGCCCGTATGATTGAATTTATGAAAAAAACAGCGGATAAACATAAAATACTGTGGCAACCTGAAATACTTGTAGCAGGGGGAACAGATACTGCTTCTATGCAAAGAGCAGGTAAAAACGGGGCTATTGCAGGGGCTATTTCTATTCCTACGCGTTATATTCACTCCGTCATTGAAACTGTAAACAAACAAGACGTGTTACACAGCATACAACTGCTTAAATATTGTGTGGAAGAACTACATACATTTAAGTTTTAACAGATATGCAACATGAGTCATCCCGCTTTGTCCAATCCTGACTTTCTCAGAGGTATTGAAGAGTTCAACAACAAAGATTTTTTTGATGCCCATGATACGTTTGAAGAAATATGGCATCATATACGCGGACAGGAAAAAAAATGCTATCAGGCAGTTATTCAATTAGCTATAGGGTACTATCATTTGTGTTTTCTGAACTTCAAAGGTGCAGAAAGCATGTTAAGCAAAGCGGTGGATAAATTAGTTCATTACCAGCCAAAAGCCTTAGGGTTAGATACCAAACATCTTTTGGATAAAACAGAATATGTGCTTTCCCGAATAGAGGAATTAGCTGAAGGTAAAATCCTGCTTAAAAATATGCCTGAGGACTTTATTCCTAAAATTATAGTGGCAGAATAATCAAATAAAAAATACGTTTAATCCTGTAACTAGTTGCTTAAAGGTTGTATTGAATAATTTATACTCAAAAATAATTGGTTTTTATGCATCTCTGTACGTTTCGGCTACGCTCAACGTACAGAGATGCAGTTTTTTTCAAGAAAATTTTTAAAGACCACTTTTGAGTGAGTATAACACTGGTACAGAGTAGGCTCACTAACGAAAAGCGACTGGTTTTTTTTATAGTCAAAAACAGTATATTTTGTTGGATTTTGTAAAGATTAACGCTCTATTCCACTTTTAGGGAGATGCATCAAGACATTATTTATCAATGTTTTATTTGGGCGTTCCTGCTGCGCAGTCGGCGTGCTACGGGCTACGCTATCGCTTCGGTGCAACGCACCATGCGTGCAAGCACGTATGCCCTCCGCATGCCTAACGCGTATGCGTGTGCGTATATGTACGCGCACATATCCGCGTGAGGGATAGCAGCGGATAGCCCGCAGCAGGCGTAGCCTGTGAGGACTTGCAGCGGATAGCCCGACCTGAACGCAGTGAAGGACACGCCCACAAAATTTTTGATACAGAACATCAGTTAAAAATTTCTCCTTAAAACTCAATAAGAGCGTTCTTTTTGTACGTATGAAAAACCATTTGTATCAGAGTATCCAAATATTTACATTATATATTTTATTTTTCAAAAACACTTTTGTAATTTTGGCAACATGGCAAACAGCCTAAATCAGGAAAATTTAAGTAAAAGTACGGGGTTTTGGAAAACAGTATGGCAGAATTTTAAAAGGAACAAACTTTCTTATTATGCAATATGGATTTTGATAAGTTTGGTTATTATAGCATTTTTAGCAGATTTTATTGCTTACGATAAACCTTTTTATGCAAAATACAAAGGAGAGGGCTATTATCCTATCTTTTGTGATTATGGTGCAAAATTAGGAATATACCATTGGAATAGCGAATTAGTTAATGCAGATTGGAAAACCTTGCCTTTGGAAAAAGCCCTTTGGACACCCATTCCCTACTCTCCTGAACATCAGGATTTCAGAAATGCACAATCTGTCAGTCCTTTTGCCAAACAAGATGTAGATAAAAAATGGATGCGTCATTGGTTAGGCACAGACGAACTCGGCAGAGATGTTTTAAGTGGTTTGATACATGGTTCAAGAATTTCCTTGAAAGTAGGATTAGTCGCTGTGGGTATATCTATGATTATAGGCATTAGCTTGGGTGCTTTCGCAGGTTATTATGGTGATAATCATCTTAAAGTTTCTCGCGCTTTTTTATATCTGCTTCCTTTTAATTTGTTTTTTATGTATTTCTATGGTTTTTATGTGCGTAGCAGCACTTTGTCAGAAGCCGCATCAAAAAATTTGTTATTACTTATTTTTCACTTGATTGTCAGTATTGTAATATGTGTTTTTATTGGGTTTCTGTTTTATGGTATATCAAAGTTATTGTCTAAAACACACCCATATATGCATCAGAAAACACCTGTATGGGTAGATATGATTATTTCTCGCGTTATAGAAATTATCTCTTCTACGCCTATTTTATTGCTTATCATTACGATATGTGCCATTCTCAAACCAAGCATTATGATAGTCATGGTTATTATTGGCTTAACCTCATGGGTAAGTGTAGCCCGCTTAACCAGAGCAGAATTTCTTAAAGTAAGAAATTTAGAATATATACAAGCGGCACAATCTATGGGTTTCAAAGAATGGCGAATTATTTTACAACACGCATTACCTAACGCCATAGCTCCAGTATTGGTTACCATTGCTTTTCAAATAGCGGGAGCTATATTAACAGAATCCGCATTGAGCTTTTTGGGTATTGGTGTGCCTTCTGATGTAGTTACATGGGGTTCTTTGCTTGCCGTAGCCCAATCTGCCCCCAGCGCATGGTGGTTAGCGGTATTCCCCGGATTAGCTATTTTTATTACAGTTATCTCGTTTAACCTTGTAGGCGAAGGTTTTAGAGATGCTTTAGACCCTAAACTGAAAAATGAATAATTACAGAAATTTTGCTTTCATTTCTGGTGTAGGCATACGACACGCATCATATTTACCAAACCACCTATAACGGCGTTTTGCCACAAAATCATACAATATATTTCTTAAAAAACGAGGCACAATATATCCCAATACCAATAATCTGCTTATTCCTTTAAGGCGCTTGACAATAATAAGCACGGCATCAGACTTTTGGTACACTTTGCCTTCATGAATAAGAATAATGCTATTTAATGCCTCATTGGAAATATTGTGAGGTTCAAGCAGTTTTTTAGCAATATCCGATTGCAATGCGGCAAATACGAACTTGTTCTTATAATCATGGTCAATAATATAGTTTACGCTACTGTTGCACAAACCACAAACGCCATCAAATAAAATCACAGATTTTTCCATATCTTGCGTAATATTACAATAAAATACGAATTTTTATACAAGAAATTTATTTTAATTTAACAGAATAATGTACAGTTATGCATAAATTTTCATAATTTTGTGCGCTGTATGCAATCCATTCGCAACGTAGCCATTATTGCCCACGTAGACCATGGTAAAACTACTTTGGTGGACAAAATCCTCCATACGGCTAAATTATTCAGAGATAATCAGGAATCAGGAGAGTTGATATTAGATAACAATGACTTGGAAAGAGAACGCGGTATCACTATTTTTTCCAAAAATGTTTCCATTACGTACAAAGATGTTAAAATCAATATCATAGATACCCCCGGACACAGCGACTTCGGCGGAGAAGTAGAGCGCGTACTTAAAATGGCAGACGGCGTACTTTTACTCGTAGATGCTTTTGAAGGTCCTATGCCACAAACCCGCTTTGTACTTCAAAAAGCACTATCGCTTAATCTTAAACCCATTGTCGTTATCAATAAAGTAGATAAACCGAATTGCAGACCTGAAGAAGTATTAGAACAGATATTTGAACTCTTTTTCGCGCTTAATGCTACTGAGGAACAACTGAATTTTCCCGTAGTATACGGTTCAGGAAAAGGAGGTTGGATGAGTGCAGATTATAAAAAACCTACCGAAGACATGACCCACCTTCTAGATGTCATTATAGAGTATATTCCTCCCGCACCTGCGTATGAAGGTAAACCTCAAATGCAGATTATGGCATTGGATTACTCCGCTTATGTAGGTAGAATTGCTATTGGACGTATTTTCAGAGGTACACTTCGTCAGAACATGCCCATTTCTTTGGTTAAAAAAGGCGGTAAAGTAGTGCGCTCACGTATTAAAGAATTACAGGTTTTTGAAGGTCTGGGCAAAAAAAATGTCAATGAAGTACTGGCGGGTGATATTTGTGCCGTAGTAGGAATAGAAAATTTTGACATCGGAGATACTATCACCGATTTTGATGAACCCGAAGCATTGCCTGAAATTGAAATTGATGAACCTACGATTAACATGCTTTTTACCATCAATAACTCTCCGTTTTTTGGTAAAGAAGGTAAATTTGTAACTTCCCGCCATTTGAGGGACAGATTATTCAAGGAAACAGAGAAAAATCTTGCTTTACGTGTAGAAGAAACCGATTCCCCAGATGCGTATCTTGTTTTTGGCAGAGGAGTATTACATTTGTCTGTACTTATTGAAACTATGCGCCGAGAAGGCTACGAGCTTCAAGTAGGACAACCTCAAATCGTAATTAAAGAAATTGACGGTCAAAAATGCGAACCAATTGAAATTTTATATGTAGATGTTCCTGATGAATTTTCAGGCGCAGTGATAGATTTGGTTACTCAAAGAAAAGGCGAACTTTTAGTGATGGAGCCTCGTACCGATATGCAACATCTCGAATTCCGAATACCTTCACGCGGATTGATAGGCATACGCTCCACTATGCTTACTGCTACACAGGGAGAAGCCACTATTAACCACCGTTTTGATGCTTTTGAACCTTACAAAGGAGAAGTTCCTGAACGTCAAATGGGCGTATTGATTGCCAAAGAAACAGGTGTAGCTACAGCATATTCTATTGACAAATTACAAGACAGAGGCATTTTCTTTATAGAACCCGGAGAAATGGTTTATGGCGGACAAGTAGTAGGTCAGCATATCCGAGATAATGACCTCGTTATTAACGTGTGTGAAGAGAAAAAACTAACTAATATGCGTGCTTCAGGTTCGGACAAAGCAACACGAATAGCCCCTGCAACTAAATTTTCTTTGGAGGAATGTTTGGAATACATCAATAAAGACGAATATGTAGAAATAACACCTAAATCTATGCGTATCAGAAAGATTTATCTTGATGAAAATGACCGCAAAAGAGCGTCTAAAAAAGCATAATGTATTAGAACTTTACAAGTGATTGAATATACATGGGCGTGTCCCTGCGCAGGTAGGGCTGCGCCCTTTCTGCTTCGGGTCGGTGCTTTCCGCACTACGCTATCGCTTCGGTGCTTCGCACACCTGCTTTTGCAGGTTGCTTCAAGCACCTCACGCAAACTGTTTTGTTAAAATTTACTCTATTTCAAAAAAAGCATGATTTTTGTTAAGTTATAAAGTCAACCTTATGTCATTCTGTTGTGAACTTTATCTCTCACTTTTATTTAGAACATGCCTACAAAGACAATCCATACATAATAGCAGGATTGGCTATCCCTGATTTATGGCATACCCAACTTAATTTGTATGCACCTAAACATGATGCTAATGAAACTCTGGAACTCCACCAGTTTAAAGTAGGATTACAGAAACATTTTATGGCAGACAAAGTTTTTCACAACAGCGATTATTTTATTTCCATGAGTGAATGGGCAAATCAGGAAATAAGAAAAGCAAACACTTCTACTCAACTGAAAAGAAAGTTTTTTTTGGTTCACATCAGCATAGAAATCTTATTGGACAGGGTACTTATCAACCTTTTTCCCGATTTGGTAGAAGAGTTTTATGACTGTTTTGCAAACGTTAATCCTGAACAGATACAAGCCTACATGGAGCAAATTTATTACTATAACTTTGACGGACTTTCTGACCGTATAAAACAATTTACTATCCAAAAACGCATCTATGAATATTCAGATGACAACAAACTCATGGATTTATTGGACTGGATGATGCAAAAAATTGCTCATAACACTGCATTCTCACCCACAGACAGAAAAAAAATACGTCAGTTTATCCATGCATTGGAACAAAAAATACAGGATAATTACACTACCTTATTTCAGGAAATGGAAACCAAAATAAAACAATATGCCAAATGACAAACAGTTCACTTTTTAGTTTTCACTTTTATTTTTTCCAATAGATTTTTAGCATAATTCACATCAAAACTGCTCCACAATTCGGGATTGGCAACCACATCTTCCAATTCTTCTTCCGAAAAACCATCAAGATAATGCGGATATACATCATACCACTCACTTTCTGACAATGCCTTCTGCCAGAGTTCTTGTGCTAAGGTATAGTACTTTTCAGGCACGTTGACAATAATTTTTTCCAACAGTTGATTGGAGAGAAAACTCGGATTAAAAGTTTTTTCTATGTGTTTTATTTGATAAGGAATACTTTTCCCATGTAGCATATCTATAAGGGGTTGTGCTTCTGTTTCGTAGTTAAATTCATCTATGGTTTTCCATATAACGTTCATAGATTAAAACTACAAAACAATTCTCAAAAGCAGAAAATTCAAGAAAAATTTGGAGCAATAATTTGCAAATTTGAAACTCATTTGTACTTTTGCACACTAAATTTGTATTTATTCTCAATTATGGCAGATTCAAACGTAGCACAAAGAGTAAAAAACATCATTGTAGACAAACTTGGTGTAGATGCAGGAGAGCTAAGCGCAGACGCAAGCTTCACTAATGATTTAGGCGCAGATTCATTAGACATCGTTGAGCTTATTATGGAATTCGAAAAAGAATTTAACATAAGCATTCCCGATGATGCCGCTGAAAAAATCAGCACTGTAGGTCAGGCAATAGCATACTTAGAAAAAGCAGCTGCCAAGTAAAATTATTAAAAACAATCTTTTATTTAATTCTATTACAAAAATATGCAACTCAAACGGGTCGTAGTTACAGGAATGGGGGCGCTCACGCCCATAGGTTTAGATATAGCATCTTACTGGGAAGGTCTTAAATCAGGTACCAGTGGCGCTAATCTTATCACCAAATTTGATGCAAGCAAATTTAAAACACAATTTGCCTGCGAACTCAAAAACTTCGACCCGTTGCAATATTTAGACCGTAAAGAAGCCCAGAGAATGGACGCTTTCTGCCATTATGCTATTGCGGCGGCTGAACAAGCAGTTAAAGATGCAGAGCTAAATCCTGAAAAACTCAATTTAGACCGTGTAGGCGTTATTGTAGGTTCAGGAATTGGTGGAATTCACACATTTTTTCAGGAAGTACAAAGTTTTGTAAAAGGTGACGGTACTCCCCGTTTTAATCCTTTCTTTATTCCAAAAATGATTATTGACCTTGCACCCGGTCATATATCTATGCGATATGGCTTCCGAGGTCCAAACTATTCCGTAGTATCCGCTTGTGCTACTTCCAGCAATAATCTCATAGACGCTTTTAACCTCATACGACTCGGAAAAGCAAACGTTATCGTTACAGGAGGTACAGAAGCCGCAGTAACCCCCACGGGCATAGGTGGATTTAATGCCATGAGAGCGCTTTCTGAAAGAAACGATAACTATCTTACTGCAAGCAGACCGTATGACAAAGAAAGAGATGGCTTTGTACTAGGCGAAGGTAGTGGCATTTTAATTCTTGAAGAACTCGAACATGCCCTAAACAGAGGTGCTAAAATATACGCAGAAATTGCAGGTTGTGGTATGTCTGCTGATGCCTATCACATGACTGCCCCAGACCCAGAGGGTAAAGGTGTCAGGTTGGTTATGCGTAATGCACTTGAAGACGCAGAAATGACTATCCATGACATTGATTATATTAACACACACGGTACTTCTACCCCACTCGGTGACGTAGCAGAAGCCAAAGCCATTTTAGACGTATTTGGAGAACAGGCAAAAAACATAAGTATCAGTTCTACCAAATCCATGACAGGACACTTGCTCGGTGCCGCAGGAGCGATTGAAACCATTGCTTGTATCCTTGCTATCCAACACGGCACTATCCCTCCTACTATCAACCACAGCGTTAATGATGAGGAATGCCCTGACTTGGATTATACCTTTAATGTAGCCAAGCAAAGAACTGTACGCGCTGCGTTAAGCAATACTTTTGGTTTTGGCGGACACAATACCTCTATTATTGTTAAAAAGTACGAATGATACGCCTAATACAACGGCTTTATCTACGTTATTTCGCTAAAAAGTCCGATTTGTCTAATTTTATTTTTAGATTGACGGGACATGTACCTAAAAATATTGACTTATATAAATTAGCTTTTACGCATGTTTCTGCCATAAAAGCGAACACAAAGCAACAAGTGGCAGAATTTTCCAATGAACGTCTGGAATTTTTGGGAGATGCTGTATTATCTGCCATTATCGCAGAAGTTTTATACCGTAAATACCCATTAAAATCCGAAGGTTTTCTAACAGAACTGCGTTCAAAAATTGTGAACAGAGATGCCTTAGATGCTTTGGCGTTAAAACTTCATTTTGACGCATTTATACAGTACCGTAAAGAAAGAGTTCCTCACATAAAAAACCTCTATGGCAATTGTTTTGAAGCCTTTATTGGTGCTTTATACCTTGATGCAGGGTATGAAATTACCAAAAAATTTATAGTGTTTCGCTTGTTAGGTTACTGGATAGATATAGAAAAACTTTCCGTTACAGACACCAATTTCAAAAGCAAACTTATAGAATATGCTCAGGAAAATAAAATAGCTTTACCCGTATTTGAAGTTGTGGAAGAAAGAAAAAACGGCAACAGCAAACTGTATGTAGTGCAAGTTAACTTAAACGGAATGACAGGTACAGGGATAGATGCTGTTAAAAAGAAAGCGGAACAATTAGCCGCAGAACAGATTTTAATTATGGTTGAAAAAAATAAAAACGGGAAATAAAAAAAAGATACGCTCTTATTGAGTTTTAGGGAGAAATGTTTAACTAATGTTCTGTATCAAAAATTTTGTGGGCGTGTCCTTCACTGCGTTCAGGTCGGGCTATCCGCTGCTATCCCTCACGCGGATATGTGCGCATACATATACACACACGTATATGCGTTAGGCATGCGGAGGGCATGCGTAGCATGGTGCAACGCACCGAAGCGTTAGCGTAGCCCGTAGCACGCCGACTGCGCAGCAGGAACGCCCAAATAAAACATTTATAAATGCATCACTCTAAAAGTGGAATAGAGCGAAAAATTTAATTCAAACAGTTTCTGAAGGTTATTATATAAAGTCTATTAAATATTTGCAATTTATCACCCTACTCAAAAGTTATTCTTTTGCAAATATAGCGGTTTTATTTGTATTTAAATATTAGACTTTATATAAATGCACCGACCCGCAGCACAGCGCACGCTCAAGAATCATTTATTCCTTTCAATAGTGTAATGTACCAAATCAATCAGTTTTTGCTTGATTTCAGATTCAGGAAAGATTTCCAATTCATGAAGGGCTTTTTGCATATACTCTTTCATCATTTCCTGCGAATAGCCTATGCCATTATATCCTTTTACAAAACGTATGACTTCGTTTACTTTTTTTTTGTCTTCATTATGATTGCGGATAATGTTTACAATTCTATGTCTTTCGGTTCTACCTGCCTGATTGAGTGCATGAATAAGGGGTAAAGTCATTTTACGCTCTTTGATGTCTATACCTAAGGGTTTGCCTATATCATCTGTACCATAGTCCAACAAGTCATCTTTAATTTGAAATGCCATACCTACATGTTCTCCAAACTGACGCATTTTTTCTATAATATGGACATCCTGAGTGGCACTGGCAGCACCACAGGCACAGCAAGCGGCAATCAAAGAAGCCGTTTTCTGACGAATAATCTCAAAATAAATAGGTTCATCTATATTGAGTTTGCGTGCTTTTTGCATCTGGAGGAGTTCGCCTTCACTCATTTCTCTGACGGCTTGGGATACAATTTTAAGCAATGCAAAATCATCATATTCCAAAGACATCAACAACCCACGCGAGAGTAAAAAATCTCCTACCAATACCGCAGCTTTGTTTTTCCATAACGCGCTAATGCTGAAAAATCCACGTCTTTCGTCAGCGTCATCTACTACGTCATCATGGACTAAGGTAGCTGTATGCAACAGTTCTACCAATGCCGCCCCCCTGTATGTGGCAGAAGTTATACCTCCGCACAATTTGGCAGACAAGAGTACAAACAAAGGACGGATTTGCTTCCCTTTTCTTTTGATGATATTTTGAGTAATAATGTCCAACAACAACACTTTGCTTTTCATTGCTTCGCGGAAGTGCTTGTCAAACGCTTTGAGTTCTTCCTGAATAGGGGCTTGGATTTCTTCGATAGATACCATGACTGGGTTCAAAAATACAGATTTGTCATACAAAAGAACAAAGTAAATAGGAAAAAAGTGTAAAAGCAATAATTTACTCTACGCTATTTATTTAGAAGTTTATTTTGATTATGGGCGTGCCCCTGCGCTAGCGCTTCGGGTCGGGGTATACGCTGGTAGAAACGTGGCATGCCACGTCTGTACTTCACAGGCTACGCCTGCTGCGGGCTTTCCGCTGCTATCCCTCACGCATTTGCACGTATATATACGTATTCACACAAGGTAAAAATGCTATAATTTTTCAATTTCTTCTTGGGTTAATCCTGTTTTTTCTTTAATAATTTCAATGCTTACCCCCAAAGATAACAGTAATTTTGCGGTTTCCAATAGTTTTTTATGTTCTTGTTCTGCGCGTTGTTTTTCTTGTTCTGCGCGTTGTTTTTCGCGTTCTGCCCGCTGACGCTCTTGTTCTTTTTCTAATTTTTCTTTACTCAGTTCTATTTTCCATTCTCGTTCTTTATTCTGGAACAATGCATTTATACTTCTCCACGCTTCCTGCTCAATTTCTATCAATTTTCTTTGTTCGGGGTCTGCACTGGCATGATGTAAAATATCCGTAGCTATTTTTAACTCTTCTACATCTGTATTGTATGGGTAATTTTTAAGTGTTTTGTTCTCCTCATCTATAAAATTGGACTGTTCAAATAAAGAAAGCAATTTATCTAATTTTGTCTGTATTCGGCTTGAAATTCTTTGTAACTGTACAATATAGCAATCATGCGTCAGTTTTTCTACGAAATCACTTTTGGTTGTAAGCAATTTTCGCTCTACCAAATCAAAATACTCTCTCGCTATTTTTGCACATGCAGAAGGTATTTCAGGTATGTTAAAACCTAATATGTAAATTGTGGTTATAGGTAATATAGTTTCCTCTCCATTGACAATATCTTGTTTTTTATACTGTTCTCCTAAATAATTCCTAAATCGCATTATGTCTATATCATCAAAGGCTTTTTGTACTTCTATCAATACTTTTTGATTTCCTTGCTCTGTTTTTATGGTAGCAACAAAATCTAATCTGAAAATAGATAATCCTGTCAGTTCTTTTGTATAGGTAAATTCTTGTGGTCGTACTTGAATGTGTTCAATTTCACAATCCGTGAGGGTACTGATGAAAAACTTAGCTACTTTTTCATTTTCCATCAAGCGTTTGAATACGACATCATAAATAGGATTGGCTATAATCATTGATGCAAAAATATAAAAAAACAAGGTTATGCGTGAAGATATATACGTTATGTGAGTAAAAAGAAGTGTTTTTTACCTCGTTTTTACTTGGGGGCGGGTGGGCGGGTAAACCCGACACCCCTCAAAAAAACACTTCTTTTGCGTTAGGCATGCGGAGGGCATGCGTAGCATGGTGCAACGCACCGAAGCGTTAGCGTAGCCCGTAGCACGCCGACTGCGCCGCGCAGCAAGCAGGAACGCCCATATAACTTTGTTTAATATCAAAATACAGATTAAAATTCAACCCCAACCCAAAGCCAGTCATCTGTTTGAGGGTGATGGCTTTGCCATTGCTCTAAACTGAACAAAAGCTCTTTTCTTATGCTTTCCAAAGAGTTTTCTTGATTGGAAGCAATAATACTTTTTAGGCGAGGTAGTCCGAAACGTTTGTCTTCAGGACCACCAAATTGGTCAATAATGCCATCACTAAGCAAAAATACCCTTTTTACATCATTTTGGGGTAGTTCTACATAATCAATCAGTTGATTAGACCTGAAAGGGTGATTACCAATAAAATTGTTGGTTTTGATAACATCAATTACTCCATTGAATTTCTGAATCAAAACAGGTTGTGCATGAGTAGTAAACAGAGTGATAGTTTTTTGATTATGTATAAGAATACTCATTTCAAAAGAGTCATTGATATTATGTTTGGTTTGAAGTCCTTCAATGGCTTTATTTAAAGCATCAATTTTTTTATCAAGAGGTTCGTCTATGTATTTAACCGCAAGCGTGCTTAAAAACTGTTCAAAATACATAGCCAATAAAGCCCCAGGAATACCATGACCTGTGGAATCCGCTACCACAAGATAGTTTGTATCTTTGCTTTGCTCAAACCAGTAAAAATCCCCGCCTACGGCTTCTTTGGGATTAAATAGTATAGAAATATCTTTGTAAACAGATTTCAGGGTTTCTGTGTCAGGGGCAAGTGACTGCTGAATACGCTGTGCATACCGCAGACTTTCTTCAATATCTTTGCTTCTTTCCAAGAGTTGTTGCTCCTGTTTTTTTCGCTCTGTAATATCCATTTCTATGGCAATAAATTTTTCTATTTCGCCCAATTCATTGAGAATAGGTGTAATGCTGAGATTTAACCAATATTCATTTCCATTTTTAGCATAATTGAGAATTTCTTCTTGAAAAGAAACTTTCAAAGGCAGTTTTTCTCTAATGCGAGCTACGGTATTAGGGTCTGTGTTTTTACCTTGTAAAAAGTCTCCAGGTTTTTTACCTTTTACTTCCTCTAAAGTATATCCACTGATGTGTGTAAACCCAGGATTAACCCATTCTATTTTTTTATCTTTATCTGTAATAATAACTGCATTATCTGTGTAAGTTGCTACCAAAGAGAGTGTTCTAATTTGCTCTTGTGCTTTTTGTAGTGCTAAAAGGTTATCTTCAAGTACTACGGTTTTATGCTTCAAATCTTCATTCAAAGTATTTACTTCTTCAAAAGCGGCTTTAAGTTCCTCTTCTGTGGCTAACAGTTCCTCATTCTTCGTCTTTAAGGATTGCAAAAGTGCTTCTTTTTCTAATTCTTCTTGTTTTTTATTGGTTATATCTAACTCAAAAGCAATAAAGTTAGTAAGTTCTTGTTTTTCATTAAACACAGGAGTAATATTCAGTTGCAACCAATACGGAGTGCCATTTTTATGATAATTGAGTATTTCTTCTCGGAATGAAATCCGTTCTTGTATTTTTTTACGAATTCTATCCACGGTATTTTTATCTGTATCTTTACCTTGTAATACATGACCCGGTTTTTTTCCTTTCACTTCCTCCAATGTATATCCACTAATTCGCGTAAATCCACCATTTACCCATAATATATGTCCGTTTGGGTCTGTAATAATAACTGCATTGTCTGTTTTTTCTGCAATAATAGAAAGGAGCTTATTTTGTTCTACATCTGTGCCTGCGATAAAATTTTTGATAGCTTGTAACATGTAAAATAAAAGTCAAGAAGTGTAAAATAAGTTCTGTAACTTGGGTTAAATTACTCAAATTATGATTATTTACTCATGAACGAAACACATAAATATACGAATTTCTGATGTTTACTTATTGTAAAAAGTTATTATCTTGGAATTTAAGTGTTTTTCGGTATGTAAATTCCGCAGGTATAGTTTCTTGATACAAGATACTTTTGGACAAACATTCTGCCAAAAAAGGGGCATAAAAAACGCCTTTACTGCCCAGCCCATTAAAAATCCACACATTTTCATATTCAGGGTGTTTGCCGATAAAAGGTTCTCGGTCTGAGGTAGTGGGACGTATACCTGCCCAATGCCCTGTAATTCTGTAAGATACTTTGATAAATGTGTTCAGTTTATCAAGAAGTTCACTTTTACCTTGTTCTGTAATGCTTGTATCCATAGAATTAGGGGTGTAGGTTGCACCTACAAAATATTTGTTATTGGGTTTAGGAACAATATAAATGCCCGTAGAATACATAAACTGCTTACAAATAGGTTCTTTGACTTCAATTTCTAATATTTCACCTTTTGTTGGAATTACAGGAGAATAAGATATAAAAGGATTATGAATAATTTGATTACCCTCACAAAAAACAATATGTTTGAAGGCAATATTTTCTTTTTTCCATAATATTTGCTGTTTTTCAACGACTAAATCCTGATAATTTACTTTTGTATTTATGCAATTACCTTGCTTTTTTGCTTCGTGCAAAAACTCGTTTACTTGCATATAGCCTGCATCATGAATTTCAATACCTCCTAATTCTGCATGAATGTATTTAGGTTCAGGATTATTATAATGCAAAGTTACAGGCATATACGCACTTCTGCTTGTCCATGAATTAACTTCATCTATGCTTTTGAAAGGTCTGAACACATTTTTTTCCACAAAATAACGGGCAAATAATTCATCTTTTTGTTGCCATTCCTTGCGTTTTTGAATAAGCAGTTCTGATTTTGGATTGAGTGTTATTCTTTTACCTGTGATAGGATTTGTTATACCTGCCGCTAATATAGAGGAAGAACAAAAATGATTATTATCCACCCAATAAACAGATATTTTATGATAGAGAGAAAGTTCTCTTTGCAGGAATGCACCCGCTATTCCGCCCCCGATAATAAGAATATCTTTGCTGTTGTACATAATGGTTGTATATTTGTTAAAATATGAAGCAAGAGTTTATAGTTTCAAAATTAGAAGATTTAGAAATAGTAGCCCAAGCTATAACCGAGTATTTTGGGGAATTTGAGGTATATGCGTTAGAAGGAGAAATGGGAAGCGGTAAAACGACTTTTATGCGTGCTTTGGGCAAAGTATTAAAGGTAAATGAAGAAGTAAACAGCCCTACATACAGTTTGGTTAATGAATACAGTATTAACCATTCTATTATGCGTATTTTTCATTTTGACTTGTTTCGTTTGAAAAACATTCAAGAATTGATAGATATAGGTTTTGAAGAATACCTCTATGCTCCTGATGTATATGTATTTGTAGAATGGTGGCAAATGGCACAAGATTTAATCAGACAAGTGGATTATATTCTTGTTCATTTTGAAAAGATAGATGAACATACAAGAAAAATAACCGTACAGGAAAATCGCATTTAATAAATTTCATGTGTATTTTTCTGATTTTATTTGCAAATATGCAAGGCAAGAAGGATATTTGTACATACATTTTATAGTGTTATGCTTTTAGACAACAAAACTAAAATAACAGATGATGAACCTTACAAAGTATTTGAGTTTATCAAAACCCATACAGATGATGGCAACCTTGATATTGTTACAGGTTATTTTTCTGTAAACGCACTTGCTCACATGTTTGAAGAGTTGAACTCCGTGAGCAAATTCCGTCTGATTCTCGGAAACTTAATGCAAGAAGAGTTTGAAGAAAGTAAAATCATCAATTTACTCAATGGAAATACCAACATCAATGGTACGCTGGGTGTAAGTATGTCAGCGAAAAAAGCCGTACAGTTTCTTCAACAACACAAAGTTTTTGTCAGGAACATTCAAAAAAACTTTTGTCATGCCAAAACTTACTTGTATACAGACAAAACAAAAACCAAAAACTACTTTATTGTAGGCAGTTCTAATCTGACAGACGCAGGACTGGGGCTGAAAGAAAGTTCTAATATTGAACTCAATATCGCTAAACATGACTATGAAGACGAATTCAAAAATCTTACAAAATGGTTTAAAAAACAATGGGAAGACGTAGCTCAAGACATCATAGAAGTTCCCAACAAACCTAAAATATTTGTCAAACAATATCTCATTGAACTTATCCAGAACCTGTACAAACAATACAGCCCATCTGACCTTTATTACAAAGTACTGTACGAACTGTTCAAAGATGAGATATTAGAAATTTCCAAAGATACGGAGTTTAAGCGTGGCATTGCTCATTTAGAACAAACTATCATTTATCAATCGCTGTATCCTTATCAGCAGAAAGGGGCATTAAGTTTAATTAAAATGCTCCAAAAATATAACGGCGCTATCCTTGCTGATGCGGTTGGACTGGGTAAAACATGGACAGCACTATCCGTCATGAAATACTTTGAACTCAAAGGATATACCGTACTTTTATTATGTCCTAAAAAACTTTCCAACAACTGGCAACAATATCTGGCTGGGAACCAAAGCCGTTTTGAAAAAGATGAAATGGATTTTTATATCCGTTATCATACAGACTTACAAGAGGGAAGATTTGACCGTTATACAGATAAAAGTTTGCACTATTTCAAAACCCGAAACAAATTGCTTATTGTTATTGATGAAAGCCATAACCTTCGTAATGATAAATCTTCACGATTTAAATTTTTAGTAGACAATCTGTTGCAAAACTATAAAAAAAGAGATATAAAGATGCTCCATCTCTCCGCAACACCGATTAACAACAAATTGATAGATATTCGCAATCAATTTAAGTTAATGGTTGGAGGGAATGATGAGGGCTTCAAAGAAACGGATTTAGAAGTAGAAAGCCTTGAAAGTACATTCAGAACCGCTCAAAAAGATTTTAATGAATGGGCAAAGAAACAAAACAAAAGTATAGAGGATTTCGTGAGTACGCTCCCTAAAAAATTTGAAAAACTTACTGATTCCCTTATTGTCGCCCGAACCCGCAAACTCATTGAAGATGAGTTCGGTAAAATGAACTTCCCTGAAAAAGAACCTCCTATTAACGAATATGTTACCACAGAAAATATAGGCAATCTCAAATCTTTTAATGATGTTATTGATGCCATTAGCATAAACTTTACAGCTTATCGCCCTGCATCTTATATGGAATCCCAAAAACCTATCAGCGTTCTTTATGATGAAGAAAAAAGACAGACTTATCTCGCTAAAATGATGTATAAACTACTCATCAAACGCTTGGAATCCAACTGGTACGCTTTCAAAATTACTATTGAAAATGTGCTTCATCAGCACCAAAATGCATTAGATAAAGTAAATCAATTCTTGCTTGACCAAGATAAAAACCTCCAAATTGAGGAAACCTTTACTGATGAAGTGTTGGAAGAATTAGACGAAACCGCCGCAGAATACGACGGACCTGATGAAGAGGAAGAAAAATTTACACTCGGTAAAAAAAATCCTATACCTATTGCTGAAATTGTCTCCATAGATAAATTCAAGAAAGACCTTGAAAATGATATAGCTAAACTTACTTTCCTCAAAAACAATCTCAACAAATTTGAAAATGATTTTAACAACAACATTGCCCAAGACCAAAAATTAGAAGCATTGATAGGTCATATCCGAAATAAACTCAAACAAACTAATAAAAAAGTTCTCATTTTTACCGCATTCAAAGACACCTCGCAGTTTCTCTATCAGCATTTACAAAAAAAAGGTATTAAAAAAATAGCTTATGTATCAGGAAGTGTGAGTGAAACTGATGATGGATATAAAAGTACCAAATTTGAACCCATACTAGAACGGTTTGCCCCTTACACCAAATTGTATAAAGAAAAAGACTGGTCTGAAATGTACCAAAATCATTTCGGCTTGAACTCCCCTTACTACAAAAACGAAAAATGGAACGTGCCTTTTGAAGAATGGAAAAAACTTATCGCCACCTATGATAAACAAACCCTTAAAAAACTTCTCAACCCTATTGATGTACTCATTGCTACGGACTGCCTGAGTGAAGGACAAAACTTGCAAGATTGCGATATGGTCATCAACTATGACATTCATTGGAATCCCGTACGCATTATCCAACGCATGGGACGCATAGACCGTATCGGTTCACCCAATAAAACCATTAAAGGCATCAACTTTTGGCCCGCCAAAGATTTTGAAGACTTTCTCAACCTAAAATCCCGAGTTGAAAACCGAATGGCTGTTATGACCCTTGCAGGCACAGAAATAGACCCCAAAATGACCCCTGAATTAGAAAAAATTGTACAAGACAACCCCCTTTTACCCAAACAAGCCGAAAAAATGTTAGCACAATTGCAAGTTAAATTTGAAGATGTAGAAGTAAACGACCAAACCCTCGGATTAAATGACCTCTCCCTAGAACAATTTAGACAAGATTTATTAGAACTGTTCAGAAAAAATGAAGAATTTTTCAAAAAAATGCCTGATGGCGTATTTACGGGCTTCAAGTGGAAATTCAACAAAAAATCCCACAACACCCCTGATACCATCATTGCTGCATTAGGATACCCTAAACGCCCCGATGGAGCTATAAAGCACGTATACCAAGAAATTTACCTCATACACCAAACTACTGATGGAAAACAGAACCAAAGCATTTTATGTCATAACCATCATGAAATCTTAAACCTAATCAGAAACCATAGAAAAGAAAACCGATACGTCCCCAAAGAAATTGAAGAAGCTGACCCAACAACTATTCAAAAACTTACACAAGTTATTCATCAATGGATACAAGCACAGGCACAACCCGTTGCCGCTCAGGAAATTCAGAACCTATTTGAAGGCAACGCAAATCCTCAAAAAATAAAATCTGACCAATTCGTAGAAGAAAAATTTAACCCTGAAAACTTTGACCTCATCGCTTGGTTTATTCTCACAAACGAACTAATTTAGCTCTATGAATATACATTTTTTTCAATCACATAACCTTTTTGATGCCAGCATCAACCTATTTACAGAACTTGGTGTGCCAATTAAATCTCTCACCAAACAACCTTTATCCGTCAGAGAAATACTTGCCACGCATTACAAAAACAACCCCACTTTTGAAGCCATCTCTGAACTTTATTACATAGGCACCATTGATGACCAAATCTTTCAAAGTCAAACTTCAAACAGCATGTTTGATACTTCATACGCGGGATACACATACAACCAAGCCTTACTACAAAGTCAAAAAAACTATAATGGTTTAATGCTATTTGCCCTACATTTGAACGCTTACCCTAACCGCACCCAAATTGCAGAAATTACCCGTGCTTTTAACCGTATCAGCCAAAAAATGCCCGTAGGTGTGCTTCTTAAATATCCACACGAAAACACACATTGCATCTCTCTTGCCATTACAGAACGCTTCAATTACCTACAAAAATGGCGACAAGGAGAAAAAGTAGGCAAAGTCATCATGCTCAAAGATATAAGTGTCCAAAATACTCATGCGGGACACCTAAAAATCTTGCAACAACTTAACATACAAGGTAAAAAAATACATGACTTTAATCAATTACATCAACACTGGATACAAATACTAAACGCCAACCTACTTAACAAACAATTTTATCAAGAACTCTCCCAATGGTATTTTTGGGCAATGGATAAAGTGCAGTTTCCTGATGACGCCGAACCCAATACCGAAAAACGCAACGCCGAAAACCTTATCCGCTTAATTACACGTTTTATCTTTATTTGGTTCATGAAACAAAAAAAACTCATTCCTGACACCATCTTTGACAAAAAATTTTTAGATACCCTTTTATTTTACCATGATAAAACCCAAAGCACCTATTACAAAGCCATCTTACAAAACCTCTTTTTTGCCACCCTCAGCACACCCATGAAAAAAGATGAACCCAACAGCAGAATTTTTATAGAGGACGCCAAAAAACATGGATACATCAATGACGGCTATTTACAACAAGGATTTTACCGTTACAGCCGTTTTATCCAAGACAAAAACACTTTCTTACAACTCTTTCAAAACGTCCCCTTTCTCAACGGAGGTTTATTTGACTGCTTAGACACACGTATAGGCACGCAAGAAATCCGCATAGATTGCTTTTCTGACAATCCCAAAAATGAAACCCGCTTACAAGTACCTGATGAACTCTTTTTTACAGAACAAGAACTGACCGTAGACCTCTCCAAATACATAGAAGGAGCTAAAAAACGAAATGTAACAGGGTTAATTCCCCTATTAAACAAATACATCTTTACCATCGCCGAAAACACCCCCATAGAAGAAGACATTGCCTTAGACCCTGAATTACTCGGAAATGTATTTGAAAACCTCTTAGCCGCTTACAATCCTGAAACCGCTTCCACAGCCCGAAAAGCCACAGGTAGCTACTATACCCCTCGCGAAATTGTGGATTACATGGTAGACGAAACCTTATTAACCTATCTCAAAAATAACACAAACCACCTTCACCTATCGGAAACCTCTTTACGCAATTTACTTTCTTACGATTATGACGAAAATCCCTTTACCCCTCAACAAAGCCAACATCTCATAGAAGCCATTGACAAAATCAAAATACTCGACCCCGCTTGCGGTTCAGGTGCATTTTTGATGGGGGTACTCAACAAAATGGTACTTATTCTAAACAAACTTGACCCCCAAAATACCTATTGGAAACAAAAAATCCTTGACAAAGTACCTCCCGAAATTAAAGACGAAACCGAAAAATCTTTTGCTAATAAACCCCTAGATTACATTCGCAAACTCGGTTTAATTGAACATTGTATCTATGGTCTGGATATACAGCCTGTCGCTATTCAAATTAGTAAGTTACGCTTTTTTATCTCTCTCCTCGTAGAACAAAAAACAGATGACACCAAACCCAACCGTGATATCCGTGCTTTACCCAACCTCGAAACCAAATTCGTAGCCGCAAATACCCTCATAGAATTGTATCATACTCAAAAATTAGAACTCAGCAGTGAAAAAACCCATCAATTACAAGACAAACTCTTCCAACTACGGGAAGAACTCTTTTATGCCAACAGCCGCTTCAAAAAACTCAAACTTCAAGAACAAGAAAAATATGTACGCCAACAACTCAAAGTGGAGTATGAAAACATTGGCATGCAGCAAGAAGTAGTCAAAAAAATTACAGACTGGAACCCCTTTAACCAAAATGCCATTGCCGACTGGTTTAATCCCAAATTTATGTTCGGTATAACTGATGGCTTTGATATTGTAATAGGCAACCCTCCGTACATTCAACTCCAAAAAAATGGAGGCAAACTTGCCGATATGTACAAAAACCTCAAATTTGAAACTTTTGAACGCATGGGAGATATTTACTCTCTCTTTTACGAGCGCGGTATACAACTCCTCAAACCCAATGGAATACTGGCTTACATCACCTCTAACAAGTGGATGCGCGCGGGATATGGCAAAAGCACCCGCGCATTTTTCTGCAAACACAATCCCTTATCCCTCATTGACCTCGGCAGTGGTGTATTTCAATCTGCTACCGTAGATACCAATATCCTTCTCATTCAAAAAACGCTTCAAAAACCTACACAATATCAACTTAAAGCCCTTGACCTTACCAAAGAAAAAAATATTGATTCCTTTGATGCCTTTGCAGACCGTTGGACTACCCTTACCCAACTTTCTGATGACGCTTGGGCTATTGCTAATGAATTAGAACAACGCATTAAACAAAAAATTGAACAAAAAGGCACACCCCTCAAAAATTGGGATATTCAAATTAACTATGGAATAAAAACAGGTTACAACGAGGCTTTTATCATTGATGGCAAAAAGAAAGACGAACTCATTGCCCAAGACCCCAAAAGTGCAGAAATTATTAAACCCATTTTACGCG
>Ga0272446_1002971_pt1 | contig 22142 bp, 18 predicted proteins | sample YNPCB0061_FD_194587 | JGI IMG/M metagenome (GOLD analysis project Ga0272446, IMG submission 194587) | Hot spring microbial mat communities from Yellowstone National Park, WY, United States - YNP-CB-006-1 | ecosystem: Environmental > Aquatic > Thermal springs > Hot (42-90C) > Sediment | place... | reverse complement strand
AGCACGCCGACTGCGCCGCGCAGCAAGCAGGAACGCCCAAAAACAGATTTGTATAACATAAATTAGATGATTTTATCCATTCAATATCAAAAAACATAACTTAACCATATTCCATCTTTTGCAACTTTCAAAACATTTTGAAAGTTATGAGATTACATCTATTTTTGTAGCTATGAACTTTTTAATTTCTTCTATCAAAGACACTGCTTTGAAGGCTATTGCAGAAAAAGTATTGGCAAATGAACGTATTACAGATGAAGAAGGCTTGATATTGTATGAAAGCAATCATTTGTCTTTGTTGGGTAGTTTGGCGCATCATGTACGCACCCGCAAACATGGAAAAAATGTGTACTTCAATCGTAATTTTCATATAGAACCGACTAATATTTGCATTTTTACCTGTGCTTTCTGTGCTTTTGCCCGCAGACCGGGTGAAGAAGGTGCATGGGAATATACCATAGAAGAAATAGAAAATATTGCCCGTAAGTATCAGGGTAAAGGCGTAACAGAAGTACATATTGTAGGCGGCGTACACCCCAAAAGAGATGTCCATTATTATGGCGAAATGATACAGCGCATCAAGAAAATTTTACCAGGAATACATGTAAAAGCCTTTACTGCGGTAGAATTAGCCGTTATGATTGCCCGTTCCAAAATGACATTAGAAGAGGGCTTACTTAAACTCAAAGAATATGGTTTGGATTCTATTCCCGGTGGAGGAGCAGAGATTTTTGCAGAGGACATAAGAAGTCAAATCTGTGACACCAAAGCCTCTACTGACCAATGGCTGATTATTCATGAAACGGCACATAAATTAGGCATACCGTCCAATTGTACTATGCTGTACGGACATATAGAAAAATACCACCATCGTATAGACCACATGAACAGGTTGCGTGCTTTGCAGGATAAAACTTCAGGTTTTAATACGTTTATCCCACTCAAATTCAGAGATGACAACAACGACCTTTCTTATGTTGGGGAAGTAAATATGCTCGAAGACCTTAAAAATTATGCTGTTGCCCGCATTTTTATGGATAATATCCCCCATCTCAAAGCCTATTGGCCCATGATTGGTAAGCAAACCGCACAATTGAGTTTAAGCTATGGCGTAGACGATATTGATGGTACTATTGATGATACCACCAAAATTTATTCTATGGCGGGTGCAGAGGAGAAAAATCCTGCATTAAGTACTAAAGAACTTGTTTATATCATTAAAAAAGCAGGATTTTTACCCATAGAAAGAGATACGCTTTACAATGTAATTCACGATTACTCCAAAGAAAATGTTCAGGACGGTGTAGATATTCCTGTTTTAGGTTAGAAACCACCATGTTTTAGACACAAGTTTTAATACAAAAAACAAAAACGCCCTGCAAAAAAGAGGCGTTTTTTTATTCATCGCAAATTGGTTAGTTTACACACCTAACGTATAACCGTTACAGTGCCTGCTTTCTCTAAACTTCTGCCTGTACAACTTTTTACTTTAATGATGTATGCAAATACTGTTACAGGAGATGTTTCATTGTTCACTTTGCCGTTCCATTTATTATCCAAACTATTGCTTGTAAAGACAACATTACCCCATCGGTCAAAAACTTGCAAATCAAATTCGCAGATATACACCCCTTTGATGTCAAAAAAGTCATTCTCTCCATCACCATTGGGTGTAAATGCAGTAGGCACATACAAAGTAGGTTCTTGAATTAACGTTATTTCGTTACTTTCACTGATTTGATTTAATCCTCCTGCACCTTCATAAGCCACAATTTTGTAGATGTAAAAAGCCCCATCACTATCTATCAGTTGGTCATCTAAAAAGGCAAAATCTAAATTTGTACCTGTAAAAATTGGCGTTGTAGAATATGTTCCACTCGGTACTCTACGATATACTTCATATTTAGATACATCACCTTGCCACTCTTGATATTTTGTCCAGTTCAATTGATTTTGGAACGGTTTAGGAACAAATCCTGTCAATAAGATAGTGTGTGCTTCATTGCTTTGAATGCTTTCATTTCCACACTCATCTAATACAGCTACTTTGTACATATAACTGTATCTATCTACGTCAACGGCTTTATCTGTGTAAGCAGTGTCATTTACAGTTGCTGTGGTATGTATCAATTGCCATGTATCTATGCCATCTTTGCGTTTTTTATAGATACGATATCCGATTGTACCTTTTTCATTGGTTTTTAACCATTGTAAGAGAACCTCTTTATCCTGCACTACCGTAGCACGCGCGAGATATTTGTTTTCAGGTAAACGGAGTTTATACGGTATTGCGGAAGCAGTGTCAGAATAGGATATTTCATTTAATCCGTTCAGTTCCAAAGCCTTGATTTGATAATCATACCTGCGATTGCAAATTACGTTTGTATCTACGTAAGAAAATTCATTGTTATTAAAGGTCTTAATCAATGCCCCATTACGGAATAATTGATATTTATCTACTTCCCAACCCGCGTAAGGTGTCCATGAAATAAGATTTTTTTCCTCACCCCCCACAGCTGTTACGTTGATAGTAGTGTGTATTGTAGTAAAATCTATGGAAACATTATCACAACTGTCTAAAACCTGCATTTTGTAGTCATAAGTAAGGTCGCGGGTATTCAAGCCGAAGTCTGTAAAGGTCTTTGTTGTACCATTCGTAAAACCGATTAAACTATACGTACTGCTACTCGTTTCTTTTCGGTAGATGAGATATTTTTTTACGTCTCGGGCTGTGCTAAGATTCCAGTCTAATTGAACACTGCCATTGGTACTGCTTGTCGTAAGTACAGTAACTCTACGCAAATAGTTAATTTGTGGAGGAAAAGGGTCTGTTGCTCTTGCCCCTGATGTATCGGAATAAGAAAATTCATTGTTTCCTCCGAGTTCCGTAGCTCTAATACGATAATAATAAGGTTCGCAACTTACCGTATCTGTGGTATAAGTTACATTAGAAGGTAAAGTATCTACTTCAAAATAAGTAATGCCATCGCGCGAACGTTCTACAATGTATTTATCCAATATGGGGAAACCTATGTAAGGCGTCCAGTTAAGAATAATAGCCCCCAAAGAACCTGTTGCGGTCAGATTCATGGTTGTATGGGAAGTTGTAGGAACACTTTCGGGGTTATTGCAACTGTCTGTAACCGTAATGTAATATGTGTAAGTATTATTTTTGGTATTAAGACCTGTATCTGTAAAGGTTAATACTCCTGTTGCAGGGTTAATATAATCCCCAATATAGACAGGTGCAGAGGCATTTTCTCCCCTATAAATGCGATAGGCTTTTCTGCGATAGTCTGTACTTGGGTTCATACGTATCACTACCTCACCATTTGTTTCATCTGTTTTGGATACAGATACAGAACGCAAATAAGCAGGAGAAACAGGGGTATTGTCATACGGACTGGCGGATTCTTCATCAGAATAACTGAATTGATAATTGCCTGCGTTTTCTCTTGCCATAATTTTGTAAAGGTAGGTTTGCGAACAGGATACATTTACATCTGAATACGTCAGGATATTGCCCGCAACAGAATCAATGGCAGTAAAAGTACTGCTTGATGTTGTTTTTCGAAGAATAATATACCGTATAACCCCATTATTCCAACCTTGGTAGGCTGTCCAGTCTAATTTGACTGTTTTTACAGCGGGTGTAGAAGTTGTCAGATTTACAGTTTCATGCACGGGACTATCATCACTAGTTTTTGCACAATTATCGTAAGTTCGTACTAAATAAGCATTTGTTTGAGTTTGTGTGTTTATACTGGAATGTGTGTATGTCATCAATCCTGACAACGAGGTAGAGAATGTGGCAATTAAATTCCAAGGTCCTGAATTGTTGGGACGATGATAGAGTTCATATTGTGTGATAGCACCACTGAAATTAGGTTGTATCCACTGAATTTGGTTTGCCCCTGCGGCAGTACCTGTTGCCGTAACGGTGGCTACCCGAACCTCGGGGGTGGGCGGGCGGGTACACACATCAAAACTGTAATAAGATGCGGTTACTTCACAAGTGTTGAGAATTTTTATGCGATAGCAGTATGAGTTACTTGCGGCATTTATGGCAGTATTATCTATGTAGGACGTTGCGGTATTCGGTAATGTAGTCAATGTTATATAAGGACCACCATTAAAACTTCGTTCTACTACAAATTGCCATGTCGCGGTGTTGGAAGCAGGATTATTCCAATTGATTTGAATTTGATTAGTGCTTAATATCGTTAAATTACACAGCAAATCAGGGCTTAACTGTGGGTAAGAACAGACCTCATTACTGAAACTTCCTTCTGCATTACATTTATTTTTGGTGCTTATTTTATAGCAATACGTATTATCTTTGGTTGTAACCGCTATATCTGTAAATGTAGTAGCAGAACTAGTAGCATAATACGTATATGGACCTCCGTTTACGCTTCTGTAAATCACATACTCCTGTACAAATGCAGGATTATTAGAGGCATTGGGTGCCCAATTGAGAACAATATGGTCGCTGGCTGTGCCTGCACAGGTTAAAGCAGGAGGCAACAGTACAGGCATAGGGTCTACATACACGTTGATGGTTTTTGAGGTTAATTTCGGTAACGGACACCCGTTATCAGACGCATTGATAACAAAAATATACGGCGTTGATTTTACATCATTACAAGAAGGTTGCCAACATAAATTACTGGTAATACTCCCACTTCCACTTACCGTAGGAAAAGTAGCAGTGTAGGGACTACTTAAAATAACACTACTGCCGCTCATAGTAATAATATCTGAACTGTTGGCATCTGTAAGGGTAATGGGGTGACATGCCATTACGCCCGCAGTAAAGTGCAAATCTCCACCTACTACACTTGGCGGTAAATTTATGTTGGGCGGTGCATTGGGCGGGCAGTTTCCTACTATAATTTGAAAATCTCTTCGGATAACTCCGATAAGTTGACTTCCCCTGTACTCTTTTACTTCTACACCCACTACATATACTCCAAGGCTTTTAGGGTGCATTTTCAACTCTCCGTTCACTGGATTTATATTGATAAATGCTCCCCCTGACGTGCCAAATGCAGTAGTCATACCATAACCAGCCGCCCATGTAACATTTGTATAGGGACCCGGATTGGGTGGAGTAGGCATGGGAACAGCACTGCTTCCTCCTGTAAAAGGAGTAACAAAAGAAAACTGCAGTACATCACCGTCAGGGTCAATGGCGTTAAAGTTCATGTTTACGGTATCGTTCAAACAGATGTAAGGAATAGGGTCTAAATAAAAACGGGGAGAACTGTTACATAACGCGGGATTTCTGATTTCTGTGTAGTATGTAATACCTGCACTCAAAGGATTATTAAGATTGATAATAGCACCGTTTCTGCAACATCTTTGCCACACGGCATAATATCCACCAGGGTTATTGTCTAAATACTGGTCAAAAGTATACACACCTTTTTTTACACACTGGATAGAAGGAGTACCACAATGCGCACCACTGACCAAAGAAACATCACTCTCGGAAGATATAGGGCTGGTAACTGAGGCATAAAGGGAATTCCCTACTAATGTGTAAATACCAATAGTAACATTGGCATCAAAGGGAACACTGCTATTACTGCAATCTCTGAACACTTCCAATCTGAACCGATAGACCCCACCGCCCAGACATACATACGTCAAATCACCACCCACAATATGGGTAGCAAAACTTTGAAGATTACACCACAAGAGTAATATTAATGTAAAGAAGATGCGATTTTTCATTCAAAAAGTAAAAATAGTAAATTTTTCTGTAACAATTACAGCAATTAATGTTCAATAATTTCATGCCCATAGATATTATACCAAAAACTGCGAAAAAACACCTTATATCTAATAAAAAAAACAAATTTTATACACTCACAAAACACATTAGACATGCCTTTATTTCTGTTTGCATAAAATTAGACCTTGCACATATAGACTTTATAAAATTGTTTATAATTTTGCCGCAGTTTTTATACAAAAGTATATATGTCAACTATCAATGTAGGTATAAACGGATTTGGCAGAATAGGCAGATTGGTATTTCGTGCTTTACTTTCCAAGTCCAATGTTAATGTTATAGCCATTAACGATTTAACAGACACCAAAACATTAGCACATCTATTAAAATATGACTCTGTACATGGAAGATTTAATGGTACAGTAAGCGCAGAAACAGATGGTATTGTTGTAAACGGTAAAAAAATTCTTGTTTCAGCAGAAAAAGACCCTTCTAACTTAAAATGGGCAGAAAAGGGAGTAGCCTTAGTAGTAGAATCCACTGGTATTTTTACCTCTCGTGAAAAAGCAGCTTTGCATTTGCAGGCAGGGGCTAAAAAAGTAATTATTTCCGCACCTGCCACAGGCGAAGTAGATGCTACTGTAGTATTAGGTGTAAATGACAATATCATTACTTCCAGCATGCAAATTCTTTCCAATGCATCTTGTACAACCAACTGTTTAGCGCCTATGGCTAAAGTATTGCATGACACTTTTGGGTTGGAAAAAGGATACATGACTACTATTCATGCTTATACGCAAGACCAAAGTCTGCAAGATGCCCCTCACAAAGATTTACGCAGGGCAAGAGCAGCAGCATTAAGTATTATTCCTACTACCACAGGTGCCGCCAAAGCGGTAGGTTTAGTATTACCTGAACTCAACGGAAAATTAGACGGTGTAGCTATGCGTGTACCTATTCCTGATGGTTCTTTGACAGATTTAACGGCTATTCTTAAAAAACCTGCCACAAAAGAGGAAATCAATGCGGCTATGAAACAAGCCGCAGAAACTACCATGAAAGGTATTTTGGAATACAGCGAAGACCCATTAGTATCTGCGGATATTGTCGGTAATCCACATTCTTGTATTTTTGATGCCCAATCTACTTCTGTAATGGGTAATCTTGTTAAAATTGTAGGCTGGTATGATAACGAATGGGGTTATTCTAACCGCGTAGCAGACCTTATTGTAAAAGTAGGTTAATAGTCTATTGACTATATTTCCAACTAAAACAGGGCAAAGAGTTTATTTGCTCTGTTTTTTTTATGCAAACGAATTATTATGGGCGTTCCTGCTTGCTTCGCTTCGCAGTCGGCGTGCTACGGGCTACGCTATCGCTTCGGTGCTTGACGCACCATGCTGACGCATGCCCTCCGCATGCCTAACGCGTGTGCGTAGCGTGTAGGTACGCGCGTCCGCGTGAGGGATAGTAGCGAAAAGCCCGCAATGAGCGTAGCGAATGAAGTACAGGCGTGGCATGCCACGTCTCTACCAGCGTATAGCCCGACCCGAAGCGTTAGCGCAGGGACACGCCCAAAAAGAATAGCATTACAATTTCAAGCTAATGTGATTACCCAACTGAAATTTCATTGGAAAGTTCATCTCGTTTTTCTCCCGAATGATTGGGAAAATACTTTATCAAAACCTCGCCTATATTTTTTATGGCACCTATCATTCCCTCTGTATACTGCTCTTTTGTGAAATTTTGAACCAATTGCTCTTTTATTTTTGACCAATAATCCGTGCTTACTTTTTGATAAATGCCTTTATCTCCTAAAATAACAAGTTTACGGTCAGCCACGGCAATATACAATAAAACACCATTTTTCTCTGTGGTTTTATTCATACCTAATTTCTCAAACCAATATTTTGCCCTCGTGTAAGGGTCTTGATTATGAGTTGTATCTTCCAAGTGAATGCGTAGCTCTGCGGTAGTTTTACTTTCTACCTCACTGATAGTAGATACAATAAGCGAAGTATCCAATTTCTTCAATAATTCTTTGGCAGGAGATACAGGTTCTTGTGATTTTTTATTCTTGAACAGAAAAGATAATACCATAAACAAAAATACATAATTTTTGTTAAATCAGTGTGTTTTTATTACTTTTATGGGGTGAAGAAAATAGGTGTTTTTACTTCGGGTGGAGACTCTCCTGGCATGAATGCATGTATACGCGCCGTAGTGCGTACAGCTTTGTATAATAGTATAGAAGTCGCAGGGATTATGCGTGGCTATAATGGTATGATTCACAATGAAATTGTTCCGATGTACAGTCATTCGGTATCCAACATCATACAGCAGGGAGGTACAATACTCAAAACAGCACGTTCCGAAGAGTTTATGACCTTTGAAGGTAGAAAAAAAGCCTTTCAAAATTTACAAAAACACAGTATAGAAGGTTTGGTGGCTATTGGTGGTAACGGTACATTTACAGGAGCAAAAGTGTTTTATGAAGAATTTGGCATACCCATCATAGGTTGCCCAGGTACTATTGACAATGATTTATACGGCACAGATTATACTATTGGCTTTGACACCGCTATCAATACTGCCGTTGATGCCATAGATAAAATACGGGACACCGCCAATTCCCATGACAGACTATTTTTTATTGAAGTAATGGGCAGAGATACGGGATATATTGCTTTACATTCAGGAATTGCTTCGGGTGCAGAAGTAGTACTTATCCCCGAAACGCTCACTTCTATTGATGAAATCATTGAAATACTGAATTTAGGCAAGGAACGCAAAAAAAGTTCTTCTATTGTAGTAGTCGCCGAAGGGGACGAAGAAGGCGGGGCGTTGGAAATAGCCAACAAAGTAAAAGAAAAATTCAATTATTATTCCACCCGAGTTATGATATTAGGACACTTGCAGAGAGGAGGAAGACCTACCGCCAACGACCGCATATTGGCAGGCAGATTAGGTGCGGCGGCAGTACAAGGGTTGCTTGAAGGTAAAAAAAATGTAATGGCAGGCGTTGTCAATCAGGAGGTAATTTTTACACCTTTTGAGGATTGCATACAAAAGAAAAAACCTTTTTCAGATGCTTTTTTACAATTGATAGATTTAATACGATAATTACTTTTGCCTAAATTTGCGTGCATGTGTAGGGTATTGCACACTTATTGGCTTGTATGCCTATGTTCCTGTGTTTTTGCTCAGGAATACGAGCTTATTATCAGCACTGAGAAAAATGCCTATCAAGGAGGGAATACCTATCCTTACACGCTCAAAGTTTCACACGCTTTTCTGAATGAATTGGTTAATCTGCAACAAAAAGGTGAATTACCCCTGTATTTAGATGCCCAGCTTACTATTCCTTTTACTACGGAGACTTTGAAAGGAACATTATTCTATTTTAATTACAGTCATCACAGATACGCTTTTTTTTCTATGCATTTTTGCGAAACATGGTATATCACCAGCAAAAAACTGAAAATTACTAAACAGGTTGGTCGTATAGAAACCCAAGACCCACTCGGAGAAGTAAAATCCCAATATGTATATTTTAACCCCAATCATGAAAAAATACCCTATCACCTTTTATTTATTCAGCGTTCATCAGAAGGTATTTTAGAACATGACGTAAAAAATATCCTTAAAAACAGGAAATTCAACTTTACTGTATTAAGCATACAGAGAAAAAACAAAAAAGTATCTCCCAAAGACTCATTGAATATTCTTCAAAACTATTACAAAAATACCCGAAAATTAGAAAGCGAGCAAATGCAAAGTCTTAAAATACAAACTAAAAATCCGTACAGGTTGCGCCTTGTTTCCGCACCCCTCAATCAGGATAAATTAGAGGATTTTAATGTACAAAGCAGTATAGCAGAAAAAAATCAGGCTTTTTTTCAAATTTTTATGCGGGAGTTACTCAATGATGTTTTCAAAGGAAAAATAAAACTTTACTCTCCTGATTCCTTGCAAGCTACCATATCCTTGGACAGTCTGAAAACCTTACATAAAACACTTTGCCCCGAAGTAGAGGAAAACCAAGGTAAAGAATACTTTTATTATTATCCATGGAACTACGGACAAATGGAAACATTAGCCGTTAAAAAGTACAATTATACCATGTCTTATCTCCAATATTTTCACCCTGCGTTATATGCCAACTATTTGGCTTGTGCAGACGTATCAGGTAGTATTGTTCTCTCAGGAAATAAAGTTGAATTTAATCCAACGTATATTTTTCTTATTTGGCGGGACGTAAGAGGCATTTTACCTGATAGAGAAATAGTAGCTCTTTCTGTGCAAGAGTTAGAACAGCAAGGGTACAGATTTTTACAACAGAATATCACTCAGTATCTTAAAAATCAAAACTACTTTTATTATATTGTTCAACTCAATGATGATTTTCTCAACAAAACAGAAGAACGTTTATGGATACAATGGTATGTTCAAAAGGGACAATGGAATATGTTACAGAATTTTCAACTATTCCGACAAACGTTAATTAAAAATCCTGCCAAAGCTATGGAAGAGTTGAACCTTTTATATCCCAATATCCGATAAAAAAAACGTTTTGCACCTTGTTTGAAGACACAAAACGTTTTTAGAAAGTAATTTGTTTTTTTAATTATCAGTGCTGTTGTACAAAAATGAGAAACCTATGTTAAAACGGGTTACATTGAAGTTTTCATAAGGACGTACTTCCACTCCGTTGATGGTTTCTTTAAAGTCCTTGTTGAAGAAATTTCTGAAATAGTACTGTCCAAATAAGTAAAAGCCGCCTTTTACACCTATACCCACAGATACATAATGGTTGAACACATTAATTCTTTGTGAACCACCTTCTGTACGTACAATCTCCTTATTTGAGCGTTTTTGGTCGCCGAAGCGTTTTTCCTTAAAGTTGAAGTTCCAGTCTACACCATACTGTGCGCTGATTAAAAGGTTTTCATTGACCGCATAAGCAAAACCTACATTCGGACCTAAAGAAATAGTACGGAACTTGTAACGGTTGGTTTTGTAACGGTTACTGTTTTCTGCACCTTGTTTTCTTGCATTGTATACAGTGCTGTCAACATTTACAATAAAGCCTTCATTTTTAAGTACTATACCTGAAAATATATATCCTTTATCAGATAATTTTGCCACGGGATAGTCAAAAGGAAGCGCCCATGAAATACGGACTACATTCTGTAAATTCTGGTCTTTGATTTTCGCAGTTGCCAACTGAAATCCTTGTGCATATATAAAATGCACACTTACAAGTAATACTGCCAATACAATGAACTTTTTCATAGATGATGTAAAATTTGAGAGCAAAGGTAGATATAGAAACAGACATTCAGACAATCAAATTTACCAATGTTGGTTTTTCTTTTACGAAAATAGGACTTTAAGATACCATACACATATTTTTATCTGTATTAGCAACTATATTGTTTTATGCGAAGGTATCATTTTTTGGCGTTCCTGCTACGCAGTCGGCGTGCTACGGGCTACGCTATCGCTTCGGTACTTCGCACCATGCGTGCAAGCACGCATGCCCTCCGCATGCCTAACGCGTATGCGTGTGCGTATATGTACGCGCACCTATCCGCGTGAGGGATAGCAGCGGAAAGCCCGCAGCAGGCGTAGCCTGTGGAGTACAGACGTGGCATACCACGTCTCTGTCAGCGGATAGCCCGACCTGAACGCAGTGAAGAACACGCCCATAAAATTAAATAAACCTAAATATTTAACTGTTTTGAAAAGTGCTATTTACTTTCTACTTTTGCCCACATGTCTTATATTGTTGATATTACTGCCCGTGAGATATTAGACTCTCGTGGCAACCCAACCGTAGAGGTAGAAGTATATACCGCAGATGACATTATCGGAAGAGCGTCTGTACCCAGCGGTGCAAGTACAGGGGCGCATGAAGCCGTAGAACTCCGTGACGGAGACAAAAAACGTTATTTGGGTAAAGGTGTTCAAAAGGCAGTAGATAATGTGATAGAAATCATTGCTCCTGAACTGGAAGAGCTTTCTGTATTGCAACAAAGAGAAATTGACCATATTATGCTGGAATTGGACAGTACAGAAAACAAATCCAAACTTGGGGCAAATGCTATGCTTGCTGTTTCTCTTGCTGTTGCACATGCTGCCGCAAAAACCTTAGGGCTTCCTTTGTATCGCTATGTAGGTGGCGTAAATGCCTGCGTATTGCCTGTACCTATGATGAATATCCTCAATGGCGGCGCACACGCAGATAATGGAATAGACTTTCAAGAATTTATGATTATGCCCGTCAATGCACCTTCTTTCAGAGAAGCACTCCGTATGGGTACAGAAGTATTCCATCACTTGAAAAAAGTACTGCATGGCAAAAATTTAAGCACTAATGTAGGTGATGAAGGTGGTTTTGCCCCAGACTTAAAATCCAACGAAGAAGCTATACAAGTAGTGATAGAAGCCATCAAAGCCGCAGGCTACAAACCAGGTGCTGATATTTATATTGCTGTGGATGCCGCTTGTTCTGAACTTTATGACAAGAAAAAGAAAAAATACATCTTCAAAAAATCTACAGGTGATGAACTCACTTCTGCCCAAATGGTTAAATATTGGCAGGAATGGACAAAAAAATACCCTATCGTTTCTATTGAAGACGGTTTAGATGAAGATGACTGGAAAGGCTGGCAAGAACTTACTCAGGCTATCGGAAAAAAAGTGCAGTTAGTGGGTGATGATTTATTTGTAACCAATGTAAAACGCTTGCAGAAAGGTATAGACGAAAATATTGCCAATTCTATCCTCATTAAAGTAAATCAGATTGGTACGCTTACAGAAACCCTTAATGCTATTCAATTGGCTAATCAAAACAGTTATACCTATATCCTCAGCCACCGTAGCGGAGAAACCGAAGATACTACCATTGCAGACCTCGCCGTAGCTACAAATTCAGGTCTGATTAAAACAGGTTCTGCTTCCCGTACAGACAGAATTGCCAAATACAACCAACTGTTGCGTATAGAAGAGGAATTAGGAGAGCAAGCCTTGTATGCAGGCGAAAATTTCAAATACATTAAATAAGATATACGTTTTGTTTTTTAATCATAGCTGCTGTAAGCCTGTGGGTATTGAAAAACTCACAGGTTTTCTTTGCTGTATGTATCAAAAAAAAGTGTATTTTTAAGCAATAATACGGTCATGAAAACAAAAGAGGAGATTATTAAAAACTGGCTTCCAAGATATACGGGAACTCCGCTGGAATATTTTGGTGAGCATATTTTGCTTACTAATTTTTCCAATTATGTGCAGATGTTTGCTAACACCTATCAAGTACCCGTCATGGGATTAGATAAACCCATGCAAACAGCAACCAATAAAGAAGGAATTACGATTATCAATTTTGGAATTGGCAGCGCCAATGCGGCTACTATTATGGATTTATTAGGGGCAATCAAGCCCAAAGCTTGTTTATTTCTCGGTAAATGTGGAGGTTTAAAGAAAAAAACCGAAGTAGGCGACTTGATTTTACCTATTGCCGCCATTCGCGGAGAAGGTACTTCTGATGACTATTTTGACCCTCGCGTACCTGCACTGCCTTCATTCAGTTTGCAAAAAGCGGTTTCAGAAACCATTACAGAATACAAAGAAGAATACTGGACGGGAACTATCTATACCACCAACCGAAGGGTTTGGGAACATGATACTGCTTTCAAAGAATATCTGCATAAAATACGCGCTATTGGTATAGATATGGAAACCGCTACTATTTTTATTGTGGGTTTTGCCAATGAAATTCCACATGGGGCGTTGCTTCTTGTTTCTGACCAACCTATGATACCTGAAGGCGTAAAAACCGCAGAAAGTGATAAAAAAGTTACAGAAGAGTTCGTAAATCTGCATCTGAAAATAGGTATAGACTCGTTGCTTAAAATCAAGCAGAGAGGGATTTCTGTAAAACATCTTCGTTTCTGATTACATGTATGATTTCTCCTGACGAATTGACAAATGCTACAAAGGCAGTACAAAATGAAAATAAAAAGTTTTTTCAAAAAATAAGGCAAAAAAAGCCTCGGCAATTGGATAGCACTATACAGGAAATACATGAAGAAGTATTTGCTGAATACAACTGCCTGACTTGTGCCAATTGTTGCAAAACCATATCTCCTATTGTAAAAATGCGGGATATAGAGCGTATTGCCAAACATTTACGTATGACAACCACACAGTTCATAGACAAATACCTGTATCTTGACGAAGATGAGGATTATGTATTCAAATCTACTCCTTGTCCTTTTTTAGACAGTGAAAATTATTGCCTTATCTATGAACAAAGACCAGATGCCTGTAAAGGCTACCCTCATACAGATACACATAAAACTCTAAAACTACTCAATATTATAGAAAAAAATGTGGCAGTTTGTCCCGCCACATATCATATTATCGAAAACCTTAAAACACAGTTGAAGTTGTAATTAGTTTATACCTAATGGATTATTTTCCAATAAATAAGGTTTTATTTTGTCATAACTTACTTTTACGTAAAAGGGCGGCAGTGTGTAAGGTCCTGCTTCATAAGGATCATAAGAGAATGTTATACCTCCTTTATCAAAGGAGTAATTTTTTGCAAGCGCGAAACCGCCCGCAAAACCTTCATATCCTGCTTGTACGTAGGCTTCGGGATTTTTTTTCAATTTATTATCTGCACAAAATTGTTTTTCTACTTCATTTATAAATCTTTTTTCATCTTTAACAATATCTTTCAAAGTAATTTCTTTTCCTGTTTCGGCATTAAAATGGTAATAAGCAGTGCTTCCCAATCCATGTGCCCCGCATTGAAAATCATACTGCCTAATTGATAAACTTACTACCTGCCCCAACTGACTAAAACTACCTCTAAATTCTTTGCTGGCATTCTGACAGAATTCAGATTTTACACTATATTGTTTGCTTTTGAATTTTTTCTCCAAGTCCTCTAAACTTTTAACGTCCTTATCATCTCCGCAAAGTTCTTTTAATAAAACTTCATGTGCTTTATTTTTTAATGCCTCATTGCCTTCGGTTATGACTTCATAGCTGATATTGTAACCATTAGCATCATCTTTAAATTCTTTTTTTTCAGTTTTCAGTTTAACAGATTTTTCATTAACCGCATCTTTTTGCTCTTTTTTCTCGTTTTCACTTGTGTTTTTTTCCTTGTTTTCTTTTTTTGAGTTACCGCAAGCAACTAATAAAGAAAATGAACAAACGAATATAAAAATGTAGGATTTCATGCAACAAACATACAACACTGTTCATTATTCAGACAATTTATTTTTATGAAAAGGACAGTATATTTTCTGATTTATGCCTTATTGTTTTTCAGAAGGGTTATTAGTGTTGTTGTTCATGTTTTCCGTATTTGTTTCCGTATTTTCAATTGTTTCTTTTGAATTAGATTTACGCAAACCTATTCGTTCCATTAAAGGTTTTACAGTTCGGTAATACATACGCATAGAACCCGTGCTGAGTAAAACACAGGCGGCTGCCAGTTCCAAACGAATAAAATAATTAAACCAATGAAAAGAAAAAACAATTACCAACAGCATAAATACACCTATTACAAACTGAATACTTTTTCTACCTAATCTATACACAGTTTCATAATTATTGAATAAATAACTGAAAAATAAAACCGCCAATAATGTACATACAATTCCTAAGGTAACAGAAAGCCACAGAGGGGACTCATTGATATAATTTTCATCTAACATCATGGCAATTACGTTGGCATGTATCATCAAACCGTACATGTCAGGGTAACTTCTGCCTACATAATTTGGATTTAGAGGAGTGTAATAAGTATCTTCATAAGTTATATTTGCTAAACTCTTAGGGTCTGATATGTCTATCAAAGGCACAATACCCATTAGCACAATTTTATCTTTGATGATTTTTTCGTGAGTTTTTGCGCCTTCCAATGCATTTTTGTACTCTGCTTCTTCATTTTCATCTAATTTGAACCCTGCTTTCATTTTTTGCTCATAGAAAGTAACGGTTTCATATACATTCAACAACTCTTCACGGGAGATATACTGAAACTTTAACCTGCCCACGGATACATTTCCGTAATAATTGATAATATCTTTTTTCTTTTTACGTGCAAGCGCTTTTTCTGCCTTTTTCTTATCAAACAAACGAACTACATGGTATGGAAAACTATAATGCAGACTGTCTACAACTTTGCTCACTTTCGGTTTGAGAACAAAGTGGCTGTCTAGTACAGTATAAGGATGTACTTTTTTATCTTTAACTAATTTTTCATATTCTAAAAACTCTTGTTTGGATTTGAACCTAAGGGTATCAAACTTATACAAAGTATCAATGATTCGTTCTTTTATAGTAAAAGTTCGTACAGTACGTTTACTGATTTGCCCTTTTTTGAGTTTACCTTCATCAGTAATAACGTTTACGAAGGCAGGGCATGCATTTTTGATAAAACGAGGGTGAGATTGCAATAATTCTGTAAAAGCACCCGTTTCAGGGTTGTAAATCATTTGGGTAGCCATAATCAGGTTTTTGGACTGATTAAGAGCAACTTCAAGTAAAGAATCTTTGGCTATTTGGTCAGCATTTCCTTTTTTTTCTTTTCTAAAAAACATATCCAATGCCAATACTTTGGGTTGGTATCGGTTGATTGCCATAATTTCTGTGGCAATGCACCCTCTGTCGCATTCTCTTGCGTCCCCTACGTCTACAATCACAATATTGGTATTGGGAGGAACTTTGGTTTCGTCCCTTAATTGAGAAAACACCAAATCTGTCAAATTAAAATCTTTTAATGCCTCTCCGATAGGGTTAATTGCCTTAAAGGCAAAAGGAATAACAACAATAATGGCTAAACGTACAAAAACCAAAAGAGTAATAATCAGGTTATCTGCATTCAAATAAAGGTTCTTTTTTTTAGGTGTTTCTTCACTCATGAATACAAAAATAGAAAAATGTTTATATTTTATTTAATGACTTACAAATTTGTTGATTAAAAATGCTTGTTTCATGATTATTTTTGCAATTAATATACTTAAATTTGTTTGATATGCCTTACATTCCTGTTGTTACCTTAGATGCTTCTGTCAAAATTGGATTATGGCACGCCACAGAAGCAGAAAAAACTTTGTATGATATGCTTACGCTTACAGATAAAGAAGAAGCCTCTTTATCTAAATGTACTAGTCCAAAAAGACGTTTGCAATGGCTTTCCAGCAGATGTTGCCTAAAAGAAACCTTGTCCCCAAAACAATTCGTGGAAATGCTCGCTGATGAAAACGGAAAACCCTATATTTACCCTACTACGCACCATATATCCGTTTCACACAGCAATGAAATGGCGGCGGCTATCGTATGCAACACCTATGATGTAGGTATAGATATTCAAGAAATGCGGGTTATTTCAACAGATTTGGCAAGAAAATACATGTCCGAAGGGGAACTGTCAGAAGAAAATGAAAAAGACAGGCATTTTATCAGGAATGTGGTCTGGTCTGCCAAAGAAGCCGCCTATAAATGCAGAGGTAAAAAAGATGTGTATCTTAAAGAAAATATAAGAATTTTGAATATGAAAACTTTTATGCAAGATGACGGTATCAGTATAGTAATTTATCCACCAGACAGTGAACCTGTATTTTATATTGTAGAATATGCTTTTTACAAAAACTACGTGTACGCCTATTGTGTGGCTTCCAGTAATTTATTGTAATTTTTTTGACCTGATAATAAGCAACTTACATAAAAAATAAAAAAACATCTTGACAAAGTATATTTGAATATAGTATCTTTGTACTCCAATTTAACAAATACTCCTCGATAGCTCAGCTGGTTAGAGCATTTGACTGTTAATCAAAGGGTCGTTGGTTCGAGTCCAACTCGGGGAGCAAAGCCTTACATAAATACCTTATGTAAGGTTTTTTCATTTTAATTATTTGCAATAAGTGCAGATAATATTTTGGGCGTTCCTGCTTGCTGCGCGGCGCAGTCGGCGTGCTACGGGCTACGCTATCGCTTCGGTGCTATTCGTACCATGCGTGCAAGCACGCATGCCCTCCGCATGCCTAACGCGTATGCACAACGTATATGTACGCGCGCACCTGCGTGAGGGATAGCAGCGAAAAGCCCGCAATGAGCGTAGCGAATGAAGTACAGGCGTGGCATGCCACGTCTCTACCAGCGTATAGCCCGACCTGAACGCAGTGAAGAACACGCCCTTACTTATTCCTTATTTTGAGTAACATCAGTTATAACCTCACATATTTTCTGTGGGGTTATTTGTTTTCAGGAATATGTTTTTTTCCGAACAACCTGCTTAATGTTGTTTTATAGTAGCTCATATCCATGATGTTGGAATCTGTACTGGCTAAATAAACCACAACAATACTGACGGGCAACAAAATATACACCCCTAACCATGCACCATGCACAGCGGCTATTTCCCCTTTGACAGCCATTTTTTTACCCCATTCGGATAACATCCAGTATAAAATAAAAAATATCGTGGAAACTACGGTGGGTAACCCTAACCCACCCTTACGGATAATAGCCCCCAAAGGCGCACCTATACCCATAAATACAATACAAATAGCAGGCAAAGCAAATTTTTGATGATATTCCAATTTGGCTTTGATGTTTTTTCTTTGCGCTTCCGTCAAATCATTTCTGTATCCAATCAGATAGTCTTTGTTACCCTGCGTTTGATTAAAAGCATTCCGATATACCAGTGTTTGTTTATCTTTCGGAAACCAGTCAATTACTTTTTTATTCAACAGTTCAGGATTGGGCTTGATATTCTCTTTCTTAAACATGGAGTCATAATGAAAATAGGGCTTGAAGTAATCTTTGGCGTCTTTAATCATTTTCAGTATATCTTTATCCAAAGAATCCTGCATTTTGACCAATTCTTTATTGTTTTTCATTTTTTCAGAATGCAAAAAGAGTTTTTTATCCGTTCTGTTCAGTTGTAAAGAGGATATATCAAAACGGGTTACATATTTACGAAAGTACGTGGTCGCATGCGGATAGTTTTTTGATTTATTCGGTTCAGGTAAGAGTTCTTCATGTAACCAACCGTCAAACAACGTCATCACCAAATAGTTTTTATCTTGGGTAAATTCCATTTTGCCTTTTTTGGCTACTATAATTTTATTTGCACCAAGATTGCTCGTATGGTCATAGATAAGTACGTCTGTAAGCATGTTTTTACTGTTATCTACTTCTTTTACCTGAATACTGATGTCTTTAATGCCACTGTAAAAAGCACCAGAGGTAAGTTGAAATGCGGGTTTTGCTTGGGTAATATCATACAACAAACTATAAAAATTAAGGTTTGCTTTGGGCATTACATTATTCGCATAAAAAAATAAACCCACAGCCATAAATATATCCACTATAATCAGAGGCATCATAATACGGGGCAGACTTATTCCCGCAGATTTCATGGCTACCAACTCATAATGTTCGCCCAAATTTCCGAATGTCATCAATGAAGACAGTAAAATAGCCATTGGCAAAGCATACAGCACAAAAGGGACAACCGCATAGGTCAAAAGCTCTAAAATTGTTCCTGTGGATAAACCCTTTCCAATAAAATCATCTAAGTACTTCATTACAAATTGCAGCATCAATATAAACAGCGCAATAAAAAAAGTAACAAAAAAAGGTCCAACAAAAGAACGTAACACTAAACGGTGCAAACTTTTAAACATATGGGCAAAAATACATGTTTTGTATTTAATCCGTTAGATTTTATTTTTTTGGGCGTGTCCCCTGCGCTTGCGCTTCGGGGTCGGGCTATGCGCTGGTAGAGACGTGGCATGCCACGCCTGTACTTCATTCGCTACGCTCATTGCGGGCTTTCCGCTGCTATCCCTCACGCGGATACGCGCGTACCTATACGTACACACATGAAAAAAAGAAGTGTTTTTTACCTCTTTAATCTCGTGGGCGGGTGGGCGGGTAAACCCAATAACCCCAAAAAAACACTTCTTTTGCGTTAGGCATGCGTGCAAGGATGAACATGATATATCAGAGCTTAAAGATGAGGTATTACAAAACAATATCTTTTATACCTGCCCTGATTTTATTACATTCATTTATTATACTTGGGTAGAAAATTTGGCATGGTTCAGTGCCGAAGAAGGGGACGGAGAAGATTTTCAGGCAGAAGCTGTTAAAGAATTCATCAAAAACTACAAAGAAAAACAAAACAAATCTTAAACAAACTGAATACAATCAGAAAAATTTCATATTTTTGGGATATGAATAAAATTGTTAAGGACGCAACTGAAGCCCTTCATGACGTATATGACGGCGCAACTCTGCTCCTCGGCGGATTTGGCTTGTGTGGTATTCCTGAAAATTCTATTGCTGAATTAGTACGCAAAGGCACAAAAAATCTGACTTGCATTTCTAATAATGCAGGCGTAGATGATTTTGGTATCGGTTTGATGCTTAAAAACAGACAAGTTAAAAAAATGGTATCCAGCTATGTGGGGGAGAACGAAGAATTTGAACGCCAACTATTAAGCGGAGAATTAGAAGTAGAACTTATTCCACAAGGTACACTTGCAGAACGCCTGCGGGCAGGTGCGGCGGGTATTCCCGCATTTTTTACCCCAGCAGGATATGGCACAGAAGTAGCCCAAGGAAAAGAAGTACGTGAATTTTATGGAAAAATGTATGTTATGGAAAGTTGGATAAAAGGAGATTTTGCCATTATCAAGGCTTGGAAAGGTGATGCTATGGGTAACTTAATATACAAAGCCACTGCCCGTAACTTTAACCCTATGATGGCAGGTGCAGGAAAAATTACTATCGCCGAAGTAGAAGAAATTGTACCTGTTGGCAGTTTAGACCCTAACCATATTCACACCCCCGGTATTTTTGTGGATAGAATATTCCAAGGCACAAACTACGAAAAACGTATTGAACAAAGAACCGTAAAAACCAAATAAACAAAACAACATAAACTTTAAGCGTATGAAAGATTTACCATTATTTCAAAGTCTGTATCAGGACTACTGTAAAAAACATTTGGACAGATACATTTCCCAAGATGAAGTGGAAGCATTGGTCATGATGGCACCTATGCTGACCATTGCCCGTTGTGACGGACATGTAGATGTGAAAGAGCTATTTTCCGTAATAGAAAATTTAGAAATTCTGTACCGCATAGATGATGACCCCCTCAATGACCTTGTGCCTACCGAAGATGTAGAAATTACCCAAGATGACCTCAAAGAAATAGAATACTTTATGCAGGATTTTCCGACATGGGAACAACGTTTATTAGAACTGCATAAAATATACGTAGGTTCTGACGTTGAAAAAAAACGTCTTTCTTTAATTATGATGGAAGCTGTTGCTGATGCTCACCACGAACCTGCCAAAGATGCCGTTGAACACGTACTGGACGAGGGCAATATAGTATGGGGTAAAAATATCTCCGAAATAGAACGCAAAACCATTCTACAATTAGCAGACTATCTTGGCATTACCAAAGAACCTAAATTAGCTGATGACCTTAAACGGTTGCAGCAACTTCAAGTAAGTTAAAATGTATAAGTATTGTTATCATTGCGGTACAAAACTACCTGATGCTATACAATTTCCTTATCAATGTACTTTATGTAAGCAGTTTTTATACCTTAATCCTGTTCCTGTGGGTATAGCTCTGCTTCCTGTGGGAACGGGACTTTTAGTTATTCAAAGAGGACTAAAAGATGGATATAAACAATGAGCATTACCTGGAGGTTTTCTGGAAGTTCATGAAACATGGCAAGAGGGTATTTTACGCGAACTTTTTGAAGAAACAGGCATTCAATTACCTGAAAACAGCCCTGTACACCTTTTTGATGTGCAAAGCAACAAAAAGGGTAATCTGCTTGTTTTTGGAATATTGTCTTGTATTGCTGAATCAGATTTACCACAGCTTAAAGAAAATGATGAGGTTTTGTCCATGCGGGTACTCTATAAACCAGAACCCCTTGCGTTTCCTATCCATGAACAGGTAGTAAAAACTTATTTTGAAAAGTATAAAGTATGAGTTTATCCGTCATTATTTAGCTTGTGCGTGTTATTAACCGTACTGTGGTGTCTAAATACATCAATATACTCACCGATTTTGGCTTCAGACGCATCTCCGCTCACAAAAACAACAAAGATTTGCTTGTTCATTTATTGAGTGTTATACTGTACTTTCAAGGCGTTAAAATAAAGGATATACCTCTCGTAAAATCTCTTTAATTGCATTTTTTATGAAGTTTTTTCAGAATTATGCAAGATGTCCAATCAAGCAAATCTGGAATAAATAGAAATCTCAGTTATTCAACCATTTTTGATAGTACTTGTTTTGTGTTTCTGTTTTATTTTTAGGGTTAATAATTTGATG
>Ga0272446_1002970_pt1 | contig 22149 bp, 16 predicted proteins | sample YNPCB0061_FD_194587 | JGI IMG/M metagenome (GOLD analysis project Ga0272446, IMG submission 194587) | Hot spring microbial mat communities from Yellowstone National Park, WY, United States - YNP-CB-006-1 | ecosystem: Environmental > Aquatic > Thermal springs > Hot (42-90C) > Sediment | place... | reverse complement strand
GACCGGATGTGGGTCGTTGCCGTCGTGCGCTACTGGCAAGCGGCCAACCACCGCGCCTATCGTTCGCATCGGAAACGCCGGCTCGCCCGCGACCAGCAACGCAAGTGATATCTCGTTGTAGTACTAGGCGCGACGCTGCTTGGCGGCGTCGGCGAGTTCGTGCGCGTCTCGGCCGGCGGCGTGGCCATCGGCGCGGGGCTGGGCTGGGCGGCGGCCTGGGTGATCGGGCGGGTCGACGACTACCTGATCGAGATCACCGTCACCACAGTGCTGGCCTTCGGCGCCTACCTGCTGGCCGAGCGTGTCCAGGTGAGCGGGGTGCTGGCGGTGGTGGGGGCGGGCATCGTCTGCGGCACGCTCGGCCCACGCGGCATGTCGCCCACCACCCGGATCGTGCTCTTCAGCGTCTGGGAGTACCTGGCGTTCGCGGCCAACTCGCTAGTGTTCCTGCTGATCGGCCTCGACGTCGACCTCCCCCAGCTCGCTACCCAGATCGGGCCGATCGGGCTGGCCGTAGGCGCCGTGCTGCTCAGCCGAGCGCTAGTGGTCTACGGGCTCAGCGCCTTGCTCAACCTGCGCCGACCGACGCTCAGCTGGCCCTACCAGCACATCCTCTTCTGGGGCGGGCTGCGCGGGGCGGTCGGCCTGGCCCTGGTGCTCAGCCTGCCAGCCAGCTTCGCCGACCGCGAGCTACTCCGCGTGATGACCTACGGGGTGGTGCTGTTCACGCTCCTGATCCAGGGGCTGACAATGAATCCGCTGCTTCGGCGCCTGGGGCTGGTCGCTTATACAGAAGGCCGGCTAGACTATGAGCGGCACCACGCCCAGCTCAGAACCGCAATCGCCGCCAAGCGGCGGATCGAGGAGCTCCACCACAGCGGGATGATCGCGACGGACACCTGGCAGCAGCTGGCCCCCGCGCTGGAAACGGCGATCACCGAGAGCCGTCTGGCGCAGCAGGAGCTGCTAGCGACGCAGCCCGCGCTCCGCGCCGCCGAGGTTGAGGCGACCCGGCGCGAGGGGCTGCGGGCGCAGCGCGCTACCCTCGACGCGCTCTTGAGCGATGGTGCGATCTCGGAGCCGATCTACGCGGAGCTCGTCGCGGCGATCGACACTGCGCTGGCGGGCGACGGTCACATGGAGCCAGCGCGCACCGCCGCATCTCTGGAAAGCCAATGAGGAGTTCCCGCATAGCAACCCTATGGCAACCCTATCTTGTCAACTACTGAACTCGGCGCAACAGGATAAAGCCAAGCACACCAGAGAGCAGCGAAGCCCCGAGGATGCCGAGCTTTGCGGCTTCCAGCAGCTCACTTTCGCCAAATCCCAGGGTGGCAATGAAGAGCGACATGGTGAAGCCTAGTCCCGCTAGACACCCGACTCCCACGATATGCGCCCAGCGCACTCCTTCCGGCAAGGTCGTCACACCCAGACGCACCAACAGCCACGACATCCCGACCAGCCCAAGTGGCTTCCCTGCCACAAGGCCGAGCATGATGCCGACAATTACCAGTAGCCCCGGGCCGCTGATACCAGAAACAGAAAGTGGCACGCCCGCATTCGCGAGCGCAAACACCGGAACAATCGCAAATGCCACCCAGGGATGCAGCACATGCTCCAGCTTCTGGAGCGGCGCTTGCACGGCCTCACAGGCCTCTTCCAGCTCAAGCACCGCATGCTGCTGCTGATCATTGGTCAGCATGCGAGCCGAGCCGCTGCCCCCTTCTTCAAAGTGTGCCATAAGCGTCCGCACCCGCTGAATGAAGCCCGCCTCATCGATGCGCCGACGAGCGGGAATCGTCATTGCCACCAGCACCCCTGCGATGGTCGCGTGGATACCCGACTGCAAAAAGGCGACCCAGACGATCACGCCGAGCGCGACATAGACGAGCGTATTTCGAATACCCACAACATTGAGCGCAAAGAGGAGCAGCAGCACCCCAAAGCCAACCCCGAGCGCAGCGACATTGACCCCGGCAGAGTAGAAGACGGCGATGACAAGCACGGCGAGCAGATCATCAATCACCGCAACGGCGGTCAGAAACACCTTCAGCGTCCAGGGTACCCGGTCGCCCACCAGGGCAAGCACTCCAAGCGCAAAAGCAATATCTGTTGCCATCGGCACGCCCCAGCCAACACTGCCGGCTGAGCCGCGATTGACCACTATGTAGAAAAGAGCAGGAAGGAGCGCTCCACCCAGCGCCGCCGCGATAGGCAGCGCGGCGCGCCGGAAGTCAGCCAGCTCGCCAACGAGCGCCTCACGCTTCAGCTCCAGGCCAACGACGAAGAAGAAGAGCGCCATCAGCCCATCATTTATCCAATGCAGCACGGTTTCTCGAAGCACAAATGAACCAAGCGAGACGCTCATATAGGTATGCAGGAGGTCGTCATAGGCACGGGCCAGCGGAGAATTCGCGATGATAAGTGCCAGCAGCGTCACGCTGATCAGCACAATGCCGTATTACATTTCCAGTATGCTCAGTGAGCCCGAGCGAATCGGTGACGCGGCTCGTGCGCATTGGGGGATTGAAAATGGCGTGCATTGGGTGCTTGATGTCGCCTTCCGCGAGGATGCAAGTCGTATCTGTAAAGATCATGCACCTCACAATGTTGCACTCTTGCGACATGTTGCGCTCAACCTGCTGAAACAGGAAAAGACCGCCAAGCTCAGTGTTCGTACCAAACGTCTCCGTGCTGGATGGGACCACGCCTACCTGGCAAAGGTGCTGCAATTGACTGTAACCCAGCAGAACACTGCCGAACACGCGAAATAAGATGCGTTGGCCCTACGCCCCTGGGTCGGGTTGGTAAGCATTATTAACTTGGCGTGCGCGGCCTGCGGCGAGAAGATGCCCTCGGCGACATAGCGGTGGTTCATGGCCCGCGCCAGGCCGTCACGTGCGTGGGCCTCACTGATCTCCAGCAGATGCGCCCCATCTCCCAGTACGATTCGGTTGCGGCAGCGCGCCGGCAGCTCGCGCAGCAGGGCATACTCAAAGAAGGGGAGATCCATGCCGTAGGTCAGAATCAGCAGGTGATCCCAGGGGCCGTTGAGCTGATTGGGGAGCTGCACCTCGCTCATGGCAGGTCTCCCGTGGCCAGCAGCTGTGCGCCATCAGTGGTGAGCGGGTGGCTGGCAATCTGCAGGTCGCCGCAGAGCCCAAGCTCGTGCAGGGTCGTGCTGAGCGCGTCAAAGCGCGAGTCGTTGAACTGCAGGCTGTTATAGAGGTTGACGAAGCGCAGCCGATGCCCCTCGCGCTGGAAGCGGAAGGTGTTCTCGGGAAGCTTGCTGGTGGCGACCGTCAGGTGTTGCTGGATGATGTATTCATCGTAGAGCCAGCGCGCGACATCGGCGATGGTGGGCGCCTGGCGGGTGAGGCGGTGATGCAGGCTCTTGACGAAGCCGTCAAGGCTCAGGCGGCCATCGGCGCCCATCTGGGCGATCGGCCAGTCCGGTTCGAGCCAGCGCGCGGGCAGGCCGAAGCGTAGGTAGGTCAGCGCGAGCAGCGCCAGCATCGCCGGGACGAAGATCTGCGGATCGTTGCTGGCCTCATCGTAGGCCAACGTGTACAGCCGGTGCTCGTGGATCGGCGCATCCAGCAGGCACAGCGCATCGAAGTCGGGTTCATCTACACCGACGGTGCTGCGCAGCCAGCTGAGCAGGCGGGCGAAGCTGGCGTTGGGGCCGAGGCCGGGCGCGGCCATGCCGAGTTGGTGCGCAAGCGGATCGAAGGTGAGCAGCCCGCGAATATGCTCGTGGAACGCCTCGATTGGCAGTGGTCGGAGATCGCCCTGCTCGGCGATGCCCCAGTCGCAGAGGTGCCACCAGAGGCCATTGAGCGCAAACGCGTAGTACTCGCGGGCCTGGTAGAGCCGCCAGCGTCGATAAGTGAGCGCGACCGGCTCCTGTGGTGTGTAGGTTGCGCCACCCATCTCGGCGCCAAAGAGGAGCAGCTGGCGAAACGCATTCTGGTCGACGGCAGAGCCATCGGTCTGGGCTGTCAGATCCAGGAATAGGCGCAGCGTCTCGCGGCGCGCAGCGGCGGCCCGGGCATCGCCGCCGTGCAGAAACGTGTCGAGGAGCAGCTTCCGATCCGGCGCGTCCTCGCGCTGGAGCTGGCACAGACACGCGGTGTGGATATACTCCTGCACCACCTCGCGCGGCACCGGCTGGTCGGGGTGGTCGAAGTAGTCGCGGTAGTAGCGCGTGTGCTGAATGGCTCGCCGGAAGGCCGCGGCGATCGTTTTGCCGTGCTTAGAGGGTACGTCGAGCGGATAAGGCAGGGGCTTGGGACCGCCGGGGTAGATCACCTCAAGCTCGGCCATCACCGAGCGGTAGTAGAGACCGTAGCCACCCAGGTCGCTCTTGATGTAGTTGAATCCTGGGTCGTACGCGGGCAGTGCTCTCCTAGCGAGGCCCTCGGTCTTCTGCGCACCCACGATGGTTGTAACCCGATCGTGCTCTGGCCGTTCACAGAGGCTGGCACCAATTGAGAAGATGCACTCCCGTGGCCGGTAGAAGCGTGAAAACGCCTCCGCGCTGCGCGGCAGGTCGCGGCGCCAGTACTCGTCGAGCAGAAAGACGTAGAAGCTGAAGTAGCGCGGGTGGATCGTGAGCATATTGATGCCGGGCGAGAGCGTCGGCAGGATCTGGTCGGATGAGACGCTGCCCAGTCCCAGATGATCTCGCCCGACCTTGCCGGGGTACATGCGCGTGATCCACTGCGGATGGGCTGGCGCTATCACGGCCATCTCCTGATGTCGCTGCGATCAACGCTGCTGATTGCCTAGCGTCCGCCCCGCTACTCTTCCTCGAAACCAGCTTGGTCGAATTTGAGCGTCCGGCTGTTCTCCGTCACGGTGCGCACCACATGTTCCGGCGCACCGTCGGGAATATCGGCGCTAATCTCAATCGTGATCCGTACGTTCGTGCCGACGAGACTGGTCAGGTGCTGCACTATAGCATCAGCAATGTCTTTCGAACGACTTGCCAGTCGGTTCGGGTCACTGAGTGTCGCGCTCCCATAGAATCGCCGCGGACGCTTCACTCGCGGAGCAGGTGGCTGCGGGCCAGGGCCAACGATGGGTGGCTGCGGGCCAGGGCCAACGATGGGTGGCTGCGGGCCGGGGCCAACGATGGGCGGTGGTGGCTGCACCATGTCGAGTTGGCGACGTGCTGATACAGGTTTCACCAGCACACTTTCTGCATCGAGGGCCGCTCGGACGCTCTGCCCAGCCTGGAGTCCGCGATACGCCTGCCGCGTGGCATCCCAGCTGTCAGCATAGGCGAAGGTTTCACTTTCCCATGTCAGCTGACCAACCCCTTGCTCGATCGACCCCACAAGCACGTCGGTGCTGCGCAAGCGGGGCAGGTAAAGATAGCGGGCAAAGTCATCGGCGAGCTGTTTGACACCGACATGATCCCCACGCCAGAGTGGGATTCGGTCGAGCTCCATCCGCAGGCGTGTCCCGGCCATCTGCGTGACCAGCAACTCTTCATTCCGTAGCTTCTTCGCAGCTCGCACCGCCAGCGCTTCCTGCGATGGCCCCTGACTCTGGAGCCGTATCTCAGTCCAGGTCGCCGTACCCTGCGGATCTGGCTGTTCGGGGATCAGTAACCAGATATAGGTCTCGGGAATGCGCTGCTCCACCGTATCATCAAACTGCTCACGTCGTGTTTTGGCCTGATTGGTCTGGAATGAGTCGAGCCCCAGCGAGTCACGTTCATCCTCGATGGACTTCCAGGCCAGGTACTCGCGCACCGCCTGATCCAACTCCTTGAGCCGGGCGGCATCAGCGGCGAGGAAGGTCAGCGCGTTGCGGTAGGTACGCGGGCCAGCGCCACGTGAATCGAGCAGTTGCTCCGCGTGTTGTCGGGCCGCGCTCTCGGTCGCTTTGCTGCTGTGTGCATGGACGGGATCGAGGAGTACCAGCCGTGTTTCACGCTCATCGGGTACGTCGCTCCCACCAGTTGGTGCTGGATGGACAGCAGCGAACTCACCGCGCTGGCGGGCCGCAGCGCGCAATCGTCGCAGCAACTCGTCATGGACGGTATCATCTTTGAGCCGCGCCGCGCGATCCTGCGCCAGGCGATTCACACTTGGCTGGGTGGCATACCAGTACCGCTGAGCATTCTGGTAGAGATAGGTTGCCTGGTCAGCCAGACGGCGAAGAGCGTCGCCAAAGATGGCCACACTCTCGCCCGGCTGCACACACCCCAGCTTGATCTGCCGATCCTCAATGCCTTTGTTCGTCATCCGAAAGGTCGGCGCGGAGCCCAGATAGAGTGTTCGCGCGACGCGCCGCGTCGCAGAGTAGCGTCCCAGATTGGGGTTCTCTTTATCAAGCCGGAGCGGGAGCGAGTTTGGCCCGTCAATGTCTTTCTCGATCACCGGCACCCAGGGGTCTTCCATATAACGGGTGAGCTCATACTGCACCGCTGGCTCATCGACTGGCACACTCGCCGGCAGGATGAGCAGCGATCGATCATCACGCTGCCAGAGCGCGTGGATCACCGCAGCCATGAGCCGCAGCACGCCACGGGTACGCTGAAACTTCTCCAGCGTGCTCCAGTCATTGTAGAGTCGGTCGAACAGCTCCGGATGGATCGGATAGGCGGCCTGCATTCGCTGCTCGTAGTCTGCATCACGGGTGTGTGCAGGAAACTCAGCACTCTGCGTGCGATACAGGTCACAAAACGCCCGTACCACGGCATCGCGCTGCGGAAAGTGCGCTGGGTCGGTGATTGGTTGGAAGAGCCGGCGTCGGACAATCTCAAAGCCTTCTTCCGCACTGGCAGGCCGCCAGGCCGACTCCAGCCGCCCGAAGGTATTCTTCAAACGGGTGAGCGCTTCACGCCCGGCCTCACCGCCGATCTCAATATCGGACGCCGGGAGCGAGGCCACCAGCAGGACGCCCGGTACAGCGCGTGCGGCTTCGGTCAATGCCTGGGCAAAGGTCAGATTCGCATCGAACGAGCCGGCCGGGAGATCATTCCGGGTATAGAGCTGACGGACATAGGCAACCCATTCATCGATCAAGATGAGGCATGGGCTCGCCGCGTGGAACAGTGCGCCCAGTTCGTTCGATCCAGGGCTGACCCCCGCCCGATCTGACTCAGCGACAAAGGCATAGCCCTGCTCCCCAAGCAACTGATGCGCCAGCTCGCCCCAGAGCGTATGCACCTCTGTCCCATCGGCCTTGCGATGCACCTTGGCGGGCGAAAGCGCGGTGCCGACCAGTACCGCACGCCGTACGCTGGGTAAGCTTGTGACCTCGGCGGCCGCCAGTACGGGCTCACTGCCTGGCAAATCGGCCGGCGCTGCGCCGGAGCACAAATGGTAGAGCGCCAGCATCGAGTGGGTCTTGCCACCGCCAAAATTGGTCTGGAGATCGACCACTGGATCGCCACCGGAGTTGGTCAGGCGGCGGAGCGCTCCAACGAGGAGCAGGCGTAAGCCCTCGGTGATGAAGGTGCGCTGAAAGAAGCTGCGCGGTTCACGGTATTCGTCGGAACCCTCGCCACGATAAACCTGTGCCAGGTCTGCGGCAAACTCGGCCTGTTGGTAGCGACCGGAAGCAACGTCTGGGTGGGGAGTAATAATCTCGCGCCAGGGTCGCAGCCCGCCGGCCGGCTGGCCGACGAGCGGCGCCGTTGCGACTTTACGGGTTTCACGGCGGGTCTGCTCTTCAAAGCGAATGCGCAACACCTCTTGCTTCTGCCGATCAACTTCAGCGGCTTCTGGCGCTGAGATGGCCGTGAGCAGTCGCTGCACGCTATCGAGCGCGCGATAGGTGTCATCGGTCGAGAACGGCTCCTGATGCGCCCATTTGTGCCGTGTGTCGCGCAATTCACTGACCAGGGAGCGCTCGGCATGGCCGAGGGTCTTGCCAAAGACACTATTCCATTGCTCCCACATGATGCGCAGGAGTGGCGAGGCATCGAGGCGCGGTTCATCGCCGTCCCACTTCAGATCATTCGGCCAGTGCTCCGTGACCTTCGTCACCCAGTATTTTCCATGGACAGGTAGCAATTCGCGCTCGACAAATGGTCGCAGGCCGAGTTGCAGGAGTTCAAGACCTTTGTTCACTCGATCACGATTACTGATAGCCATGGCAATACTCCCCAGATTTCATCCCATCAGACGACCGACGTTGGCTGTCCGTCGCTACACTTACCGATCAACAGGCTGATGAACCATAGTTTCCCGATAGTAATGTGCCGCCTGCCGACTGATCTCTGGCCATGCGACGACGAGACTGTTGTATGCGAGCGCTTCCTGGGGCCACCGCCTGCGCTCACATATGGTGTAGAGCCGATACGCCAGATCCCGAGCAGCCCCACTGAGTTCCTGAACGGCGGACAGGAGTACTGCGGCCGGTTGCTCACCGCCATGCTCCAAGGACCAGACCAGCTGTTGGGTCACTTCCCAGACGGTCGCATATGAGGTGTTCGCCGTTTTTGCGTGGTCAGGGAGTTCTGCGCCCTTCAAGAGGCGTACCTTACCACTTCGCGCAGCGAGAATGCCAGCCTCTACCATGCGTTCAACCGACGTATTTTTGGCTTTGGAGAGCGTCTCGGCAACGCCGTAAGGGCCTTCATTCACCCCGTACTGGTCAAACCAGGCAAGCGCCCAGCGTGTTGTGGCGTCGAACTCACCCTCCTGCTCAGCCAGCACCGCATCAATTTCCTGGTTGATCATCTGAAGCGCGGTGCGCACCGTCATGGGTGTACCGTCGGTCTCGATGACGATGTTATAGCGCGAGAAAATGGCGATCCCTGGGCCAATGGCTGCCTGCGCCAGATCCACCGGCGCGATATTCCCTTGCTGCAAACGGCGAAGTGCATGTGGGAGCTCGCTCTTGAGAGCGTGCAGAAACTCGCGACGCGTTGCCGCCGGCGCGTCGGCTGGTCGAGGGCGGCACGTCAGCACGATGGAAGAGGCCAGCGCGTTGCTATCCGTCTCACGGAGCCGGCCGGCGCGCTCGGTACGCATTGGCCACGTACCAGTGATCGTCACATTGGATCCGATCAGGCTCTCCAGCAAGGTTTCCCAGCCGGTTGATGCTGTGGTGTCTGAGCGCTGTTCTGCCTGCTTGTAGGCATAGAAGAGCGTCAATGGATAGTTGGTATGCTGGTGCTGGTGGATGGCAGTGAAGACCTTACGCATGCCTGCTTCAAAATAGTGTCGTGCCTGATCGGCACCCCCATGTCGTATCGGGTCGGCGACAAGCTCAGCAGCTTTCGGAACGAGCAGCGTGCTCATCAGATCGGGGTAGAGGTCGCCCAATGCGTGGCGCAGCCAGACATAGAAATAGTCAGACAGGTCGGCATAGGGAATGTTGTCGTAGTAGGGTGGATCGGTGGCGAAGAGGTGTGGCGCGGCAAGGTTTAGACTGGTGGCGTCGCGCTGTTCAGCACAACCCGGCCTGCGAACCACCAGGCTGTCGAGCACCTCACTGACGCTTGCGACAGCCCGCTCGAAACCTTCGCTGGTAGTACCAAAGGGATTTGCTTCGGCATACACCCAGACGATCGCGAGCGCCTGCCGTGCGAAGGTGCCGCGGACAACGCCATCATCGCTTTTCCAACTGGTCAGCGAAGACCAGACATTTGCGGCCTTATCAAGCGCTAACGCCAGGTATGTCACGATCGCGCGCATATAGGCCTCGCTATCGCGATCCCCGCTGCGCGCGGCGTCGTCCTGGATCTGGCGACGCACCGCTCGGATCAGGTCACTGAAGGTCGTCAACGCAAGGAGTTGGCGTGGTGAGAAGAGCCGATCAAAGGTCATCATGCCATACAAGGGCGGCGTCATATGCCGCGGGTTGCGCGCCATGTCGCTGTCGGGCCGCCAACTCGGCTGCAGATCGTCGGCGATAACCGTACGGTGATCGGGCGACAAGAAGACCCGATCCTCTTGATACGCTGCTACAATCGCCATCAACTGCTCGCCGAGGCGGCCAGCCTGCCCTTCGCTCCGCACATACTGAAGCGGTGAGGTATGGCCGCAGACTAGACAGCGGACACCGTTACGACCAACTGTCCCCTCCAGCGAGGGAGGCGCGGTATGCCGGACGACAAACTGTACTGTCCTGGCTGCTTGATCCACGACGGGTTCAGCCCAGGCAGTACGCCCCTTTCTGGCTGATATGGTGAAGGAGTTCACCAGGGGCATCTGCGCCCCACACGCTGGGTTCGGGCAGCGAGCCGTCCGCGCCCAGAGCCAGGCGAGCACCGGTGCGTCTCCAGCACCATACGCTTGCGGTAGTTGAGCCGCGGGGTAGTATGCGCCGATGCGGCGCTCAGCTTCATCGCGTATCCATTGGCCGTAGTACCGCACATCGGCAGCAAGGCCCGCCGCGCCGCTCCAGGCAGCCTCAATCGTGTGAGGTGCCGCGGGATGTACTGGCGGCAAATCGACGAATGGCACTGGGAGTTCAATCAGCGCTTTGGTGATCAACACCGCCACAGGGTTGAGGTCGGAGGCGGAAGAGGACAGCCCCAGGCGTTGCGCTTCGAGCGGGATTGAACCGCCGCCCGAGAAGGGATCATAGACTGGCGGCGGATCACCGCCGGTGGCAGCATGAATCAACTGCTGTGCAGTCATCAAGACCGCATCATCGTTGCTGTGCTCCCACGCGATCAACCGCTCGATAAAAGCGAACAGCTTCTGACGGCGTTGTTCGCCCTCCGAGAGACTCTGCCAATCGAGGCCAGCCGCCCGTGGCAGCGGCAGACGGTCAATCTCAGTCAGCAACTCAGGCGACACGCCTGGCTGATCCGGGTCATCAATGAGTGAGGCAAAGATCACAGCGCGGCAGATGGCCAGCGGTTTGCGTGACCACCAGAGGTGCAGTTTGCTGGGATGGCCACGCCGAACCGATCGCTCACGCGCAGACTCCCGATTGATCGCCTCAAGCGGAAGTGCGACTTCGATCAGCTTTTTTGTTGTTGCCATCGCGACTCACTCTGTTGCTTCTCTGAACGCCACCGGTTCTGAGGAAATAGGAGGGAGAAAATAGGAAATAGGTTCATCTCTCCCTGTTTTTGCCTATTTTCTCTTTCCTATCTCCTATCTCCTCACATCTCCATCCGCCCCTGCACTACCCCGCCTCGCTGCGCCTCCACCGCCAGCCGCCGTATCTCCGGCCATGCGACCACGAGGCTGTTATAGGCGAGCGCCTCCTGCGCCCAGCCCTTGCGCTCGCAGGTGGTATAGAGCCGATAGGCCAGGTCGCGCGCGATCTCACCCTCGCCGCCAAGCTGGGCGAGCAGCGCAGCCGCACCACCCTCGCCACGCTTATCGAGCGCATGGACGAGATGCTGAGCGACCTCCCAGACCGTCACCCGCCGATCGCGACCGGGATCCCAATTCGCCGGCAGTTCATCACGGCTCAGCAGGCGCACCTTGCCGCTGCGGGCGACAACAATACCAGCCTCGACCATGCCTTCGACAGAGGTGTTTTTGGCCTTGGAGAGCGTCTCGGCGACGCCATACGGCCCTTCATTGACTCCATACTGGTCAAACCAGGCGATCGCCCAGCGTGTGTCGCCGTCGAACTCGCCCTCCTGTTCTGCCAGCACTGCGTCAAGCTCCTGGTTGATGATCTGGAGCGCTGTGCGCACCCGCATCGGCGAACCGTCCGACTCGACCACCTTGCTGTAGCGCGAGAAGACCGCCATGCCGGGGCCAATCGCGGCCTGCGCCAGGTCTACCGGTGCGATATTGCCCTGCTGTAAGCGCCGTAACGCCCCCGGCAGCTCGGCCTTGAGTGCGTTGAGAAACTCGCGTCGGGTTGCTGCCCGCGCATCCTCCGGGCGTGGCCGGCAGACGAGGACGATCGAGGAGGCGAGGGCGTTACGCTTTGCCTCACGAAGACCACCAGGTTGTTCTGTCCGTACTGGCCAAGTCCCGCATACTAAGAATCCAGCACGAATCAAGGCATCAAGCAGTGTTTCCCAGCCAGTAGACACGTGTGCGCTTCCATCGACTCCAATATCTTGTTCCTGCTGTTTGAAAGCATAGAAGAGTGACAACGGAACATTCGAATCTGCGCTTTTTCGAAGATGCTCGAAAGCACTAAACAATCCCGTCTCAAAATGTTCAATAGCTTTACTGCGGTCATTTTCAAAGCGTCCAGGTTCAGCAATAAGCTCAGTAGATTTCGGTGTGAGCATCATTGTAAATAACTCAGGGTAATACGACGTGAGGACTTGTCGTAGCCAGATGTAGAAGAAGTCTGAAAGAGCAGCGTAACCGATGTTATCATAGTACGGGGGATCAGTGATTACTAAAGGACGAAATTCGTTGCTCTCCAAAGGTTGTGCTGCATCTCGAAGAAACACCGAACCAGATCCGAGAGATACTGGTAGGTTCTCCAACGCTTCAGCAGCTTGCTCGACCCCAAGCATCCAATTGCCACTCGATGAACTGAAAGGATTGGCTTCGGCAAAATCCCACACCATTGACAGAGTTGGCAAGCCAAATGTGCTCACCATAATCTCTTTATTGACATACCAAGAACATAAAGACGACCAATAGTTGGCAGCTTTATCAAGAGCGAAAGAAAGATATGTCGCGACTGCCTGACCATAAAGTGTTGTTTTGGCCGTCTCTGATATCTCTTCAGCAACCTCTTGTACCAATTCTGCAAATACACCCAGGGCAACTACCTGACGTCGAGAGAACAGGCTAGCGTGAGTTTTCATTCCATAACGCTGAACTCGAAAACCAAGAGCTTGATCAGGCAAATCCGTTGTTGGCACAAAAACGTCTCGTTCAAGTGTCTTCTTTAGAGCTGCATCACGATGTACCTCATTGGCATCCAAATAAACCCTTCTGCGATTACCTTCTGCTACGATGGCCAATAGCTCTTGCCCCATCCTTCCCTCGATGGCTTCGCTGCGAATATGCGACAGCTCGATCGGGGTACTACACAGCAAACATCGTGCTCCACTTCGCGTCACGTTGCCTGGTTCTGCTTCTTCTGATCCGTTACAAACCTTGAAAGTGATGTCTTTTCGGCTTTGATCAACTGTGACTTTAAGATATGATTTACTGGAAAGAGAAAACGTCTTTGCGATAGGTGTTTGAAAAGCGCATGCCGGGTTAGGGCACTTCACGGTCCGTGCCCAGAGCCAGGCGATCACCGTCGCCTCACCACCACCGTACTCTTTGGGCAGTCTTACCTTGGGATAGAGGTGTCCAATGCGCTTCTCAGCCTCATCGCGCATCCATTTGCCGTAGTAGCGCACATCGGCAGCCAGGCCGGCGGCACCCTTCCAGTCAGCACCGATCCGATTGCGATCCTCAGGATTGACCGGCGGCATATTGGCGAATCTGGGCGGAATCTCAATCAGCGCCTTATTGATCAACACCGCCACCGGGTTGAGATCGGAGGCATGGGCCTCGAGGCCGAGGCGCTGCGCCTCAAGTGGGATCGAGCCGCCACCGGCGAAAGGGTCGTAGACTGGCGGTGGGTTGCCATTGGTATGCTTCAGGATCTCGTCGCGAGCCTCACGCAGCACATGCTCGTTGTTCGAGTTCTCCCACTTCACCAGGCGCTCAATAATGCCGAACAGCCGCTCGCGTTCGCGCTGCTGAGCCTCCTCGGTTGGAAAGCGGTCTGGGTGGCTGCTTGGGTCATCTACCAGCGACGCAAAGAGCACAGCGCGGCATGCAGCGAGCGGGCGGCGCGCCCACCAGAGGTGCAGCGTGCTCGGGTGGCCGTGGCGGATCGACTTCTCGCGGGCCGATGCTGTATTGATCGCCTCCAGCGGGAGGGCAACTTCGATGAGTTTGCGGGTGGGCATAACATGCACCCTATTCTATGCCAAGCAGAGCGACAATCTCATGCAAGACTTCGGCTAAAGATGGCGCAACGCCTTCGATAATCTGTTCGGGGGTGTGCTTGTGTTCTCGTGTTCCCAGCTTCGGGCGATGCAGGGCATTGTCGTAACGAAAGCGTAGTTGTTGAGTGCCATCCTGATAGTGGTAGCTATACATCTCTCGTTGGACCGTTGTGCCAGCAACACTCAGGTACTCGCGCAGAAACAAGACCGAGCCGTCCTGGAAGGTGATTGCACCAGAGAGATAGCCCTGTCCGCCGGGACGAGTTTCCATATTGAGCCCGGTGTGTAGCACGACACGGGTTGTCGCGTACGATTCCAGAAGGCGTGTCACTTGGTCATAGTAGCTCTGGATCACGAGTAGGTTATCCCTCGCAGTTGCTGGATTTTTGCTGCTAGATCCTGTACCAGGCGATACTCGCCAGCCCACTGGACATACTCATCATCGCCGCCTGAAAGATCTTCGGCCGCCATTGCGGTGATGAAGTACTCGGACGTCACGTGATATTTCTGCTCAAATGGAATCAGACGCTGTTGTGCCAGGTTGAGGGCCAGTTCCAGGTGTGCGATTTCGCGCTGGATGGCGGTCTCAACCAGGGAACGCACCTGGATCGCATCATCGCTGGTTTCCAGATAGATGGTCGTCATCAGTTCATCCTTTCGCTGCTGCGTCCCCCCTCGCCCACAACTCATCCCAATCGTAATTGACACTGGTTGCGCCAAAGTCGGGCTCGCGGGTGAAGGGTTGACGGACGTAGCGTACCACACAACCCGCGCCAGTCACATAGCTGCCGCGCTCATCGGCGATACCGGTATAGAAGGCGTCGCCCTCGGCGAATTCCGCCGGCGGTACCTCAACCAGCGCCAGGATAAATGCCTCCGGCTTATTGAGCGCAGTCAGGATCTCGTTCTTGGTAACGGTCACGCTCGTGGCACCCTGAATGCGGCCTTTGACCTCTAGGAAGCGCAGCCGGCCCTCAGCGGGAACGCGGGACTCGATGTCATAGCCGCACTTGTCGGCGCTGACATCACGTGGCACAAAGCCGAGCGTGTGCTCGGCTGCCATCACCGCCGCCATCGCCGCCAGCTCAACGCGCTTCGTCTCGCGGGCAAACAGCGCCGGCTCAGCGCTGCGCGCACCTTTGAGCCGTGCAAGCAGCCCTCCGGGCACCACCAGGGCTCCACCAATCACAACCGGCGGAAGTGGAGACACACGGCGCTCCTGGGCAAGTTCTTCAGTGCGCCGCCGTAGCCGAGCCTCCAGTTCATCGCGGCGCTGGCGTGCACGGGCCGAGTTCAGCCGCGGTGTTTTTCCTGCCTCTTCCTGGAGCTGGAGATCAACGGCACGCTGATCCCAGTAGATGATCTCCTTGGTCAGGCGCTCCTGGACGGCAATCAGCGTCTTGGTGACTAACTCCTCTTTCCGACGGCGCACTTCGTCGAAGTGCCGCGGCACCAACTCACTGATGGCATAGCGCAGCGCCTGATCAGCGAGATCGCGCTGGAGCCATTGTTCTTCCAGAAGCTGTGCGACAAGTGTGTGCTCATCTTCATGCAGCGGCCGGTAATCCAGGTAGGGGGCATACCCAGCCGTGCGGGCCTGCCCATCAGCATCAATTTCAACAAACTGCAGCTGACGCGAAACGACCCGGCGATTGCCACTGCGATCCGTACGGGCATCCTGGATCGCGTGCTCAACATAGAAGAGCGTTCGGGGCGTCTCGCCTGGATCGTCGGGCGAGACCAGAATCGTGCCGCGCTTCAGTAGATCGCGCTCGCGCTCCAATACCAGGTCGATCGTCGCGTCGAGCAGTGGATGTCCCGGACAGATGAAGGCTGCCGGGGGCTTGCCAGGAATGCTGATCCGCTCTTTTTCGAACGTCACCCGTTCGTAGCGTTGGAGCACACCTTCGCGTGCGCCAAGGATGCGATCACGGTTGCGAATCACGGCCGGCACGTGGGTGATCTCATAGCGTTTTGGTTCGCGTTCACGCATACTGCCGCCCAGGCGCTTGAACGCTTCGAGAAAGAATGCAGCAATGAAATGCGGCTGAAGCCGCCGTGCCTCCGCCCGTTCCATATCTTCACGAATGCGCCGAACCTGAGCCGCATCCATGGTATCGCGGGCCAGCGCGCGTTCCTCCAGAAGATCCGTGAGGTGCTGACGGTCAAGGGCAGCATCGACCACCTGCGAGAGCCGCGCGCGCACGTCAGGCTGGTCGCCATACCGAACCGCCTCGATCAGCAGATCGCGCAGCGAGCGATCCGCAAACTTCAGCTTGCCGAGTACATCGAACACCCGCCCCTGCAACGCCTTCCGCTCCTCATCCAGCTTCTTGAGCAGGCGGAGATAGACTTCGCCCTCACGCGTCTCATCGGCCACCAGGTTCCAGAGATGGCAGACCTCCGTCTGACCAATACGGTGAATGCGACCAAAGCGCTGCTCCAGGCGATTCGGGTTCCAGGGCAGATCGTAGTTCGCCATCAGGTGGGCACGCTGGAGATTAATGCCTTCCCCCGCCGCATCAGTCGCAATCAGTACCTGCACCTCAGGATCCTGGGTGAAGCGTTCCTGGGCTTTTCTGCGCTCATCGCGGCCCATACTGCCATGGATGACGACAACGGCCTCAACGCGGCCGATCAGGGTACCAATACGCTCTTCCAGGTAATTCAGGGTGTCACGATGCTCGGTGAAGATGACCAGCTTGCGCCGATGACCCTGAGCATCAAACATCTCACCTTCGTTCTGGAGGAGCTGCGACAGTTCATCCCACTTGCGGTCTTTGCCGCTACGTCGCACCTGCAGCGCGAGATCTTCTAGCTGTGTGAGGATCGCAAGCTCAGCTTCAAGCTCCGCAATCGTGCGTGCGGCTGTTGCTTGATCGACAACCCGATCCTCCGCCTGCTCGACCTCGATATCAGGGGCGTCGTCAAGATCGTCGAGATCTTCGAGATTGAGTTCAAGACCGGCGGGCGGCCCGCCTGCGCTCCCGGCCCGCATCTCTTGCAACCGAGCCTGGAGCCGTTCGCGGCGCCGGCGCAATGATTGGTAGATGGCCTCAGGCGATGAAGCCAGGCGTCGTTGCAGGGTCGTCAGGGCAAAACCAACCGTGCCCTTCCGGCCATTGTTCTCAAGGGCCTCGGCACGATTGAACTCCTGACGAACATAAGTTGTCACCGCCTCATACAGCGCCGCCTCGGCATCGGAGAGGGTATAGTTGACGGTGTAGGCAATGCGTTCAGGAAAGAGTGGTCGGCCATCAAACTTGAGCAACTGCTCTTTCGTCAGCCGCCGCATCAGGTCGGAGGTGTCAGCCGTATGGACGCCATCACGGAAACGCCCTTCAAACCGATCGGCATCGAGCAGGCCCATGAAGAGCTGGAAATCCTCTTCCTTCCCATTGTGGGGTGTCGCGGTGAGCAACAGCAGGTGGCGGGTTACTTTCCCCAGCAGCTGGCCCAGACGGTATCGCTTGGTATAGCTAATCTCACCACCAAAGAAGGTCGCTGAGAGCTTATGGGCCTCGTCGACAATCACCAGATCCCAGTCAGTCTGCTCCAGCTTTGCCTGCACATCGTCGTTCCGCGAGAGCTTATCCAGCCGAGCGATCGCGAGGGGATTCTCCTGAAACCAGTTACCGGTGCGGGCCGCCTCGAGTTTGTCATTGGTGAGGATGTCGAAGGGGAGGTGGAAACGACGATCGAGCTCATCCTGCCACTGCTCAACAAGACTGCCAGGAGACACGATCAGGCAACGCTGCACATCGCCGCGAACCACCAGTTCCTTGATCAGGAGCCCCGCCATAATCGTCTTGCCGGCCCCAGGATCATCAGCGAGCAGGAAGCGCAGGGGCTGGCGCATGAGCATCTCGCCATAGACTGCGGTGATCTGATGGGGCAGTGGCTCGACGAGGGAACTGTGGACGGCCAGGAGCGGATCGAAAAGATACGCGAGACGGATTCGATACGCCTCAGAGGCAAGGCGGAAGCGTGCTCCATCACCGTCAAACCCCCAGGGACGGCTCGCTGCGGCAAGCTCAATCGTGGCCTCGCGTTCCCGATAGAGCAACTCGTGACCCAGGCGGCCGGCAGCATCCTTATAGGTGAGCTCGACCGCCTCGGTGCCATACCAGGCAACATCAACGACGGTCACCAGACCATCAGGGAGGATGCCTTTAACTGAGGCGCCACGAGTCAGTTCTTCCAGACGAGCCATAGTTTCCACATCCCGGGTTTCATCAGGTGCCAGGTGATGGCGTAAGGTCGTGCTCGACAATTAAGGTCTTGAATGCATCCTCGGGCTCAACTCCGACCAACTCCGAGTAGGCTTTGGCCAGCAGCCAGGCGGTACGCCGCTGCATCCCGCCGCGCCGGCCGGGATGGATCTCCGGATGCACCAGGCCCATAATCGTCGAGAAGCTCACCCCAGCACGGCGAGCGAAGGCGCGCTGCGAGAGCCCGGCCCGCGCGATCAGGTCGGGGAAGTCCGGGCTAAGTTGGAGGCGAGTTGACTTCATCCATGTGGCCTGTTGCATTTAACACCATCTTGACGCATTATAGACCATCAGCGTGAAACTGCTGTTACCATTTGAACGCCGGATCTGAAGATATCTTCAAATACGCAGCGCAATCATATTGACGGCAAGTATAGAACTTTCCAGCGCATACTGCCAAGAAGCACAGCGTCAGCTTACAGATTCAGGAGCGACGATGACAACCACCGATGGACGTTCGAAGCTACGGCGGGGCGGCCGGGAGATGGTTATTCCTACCCAGGCGCTGGTGCTACGCTTCCGCATCGAGCTTCAGGAGACCGACCCGCTGGTCTGGCGCGAGATCGAGGTGCCGGGCGATTACACCTTCTGGGATCTGCACGTCGCCATCCAGGATGCAATGGGTTGGCTCGACTACCACCTGCACCGCTTCACAATGCCCCACCCGCGCACGAAGCAGGAGCGTGTCTTCGGCATCCATAACCTGCACCAGGACTGTGACGACCCGCCGGGCTGGGCGCATCAGGTCGCGTCGATGTTCACCTACCGTAACGACACAGCGCTCTATGAGTACGACTTCGGTGACGACTGGCGCCACACCGTACGGCTGGTCGAGGTGCTCCGCCGTGATTTCAAGATCAGGTATCCGCGCTGCGTTGGCAGCGCGCGGGCCTGCCCGCCGGAGGACTGCGGAGGCGTGCATAGTTTCGCGGAGATTGTCGCCGGCACGATGGATGCGGATACTCGCGCCTGGCTACCGCAGGGCTACGACCCTGCTCACTTCGACCCGGCCGCAGTGCGTTTCAGCGACCCGGCACGGCGGCTAGCGTACAGTTGGTACGGCGATTCTGAGGCCGGCGACTCGCCGTTCGAGGCGCATGAGCTTGATGGGGTATAGGGAGCATGACCGAGGAAGTCGTCTCGTTCAAGGCATTCTGGGAAACGCTGCTGCCACAGTCCAACCGCCGCACCGGCTTCTCAATCCGGCACACCGGGAAGCGGAACTTTATCTACTACCAACTGGTGGGATTCCAGTTCAGTTACGAGATCGACTGGCTCAGGCCCGATGCGATGATCGCTTTCACGCTGGTGCGGAGCGATGGCGATGAGATCTTTGGCTCTTTGGGAATAGCCGTGGAGGAGCCCATATTTAGTGGGTCCCTGCTCGCCACGGGCTGAAGCGGCGGTAGCCATCCAGGTCCAGCGTCAGACGCTGGAAGAGGCGACCGACGTTGCGCAGTCCGTAGCAACGTCGCTTGAGCACCTTGAGCTTGTTGTTGAGACCTTCAACGAACCCGCTGGTGTCGTGGTGCGTGAAGTAGTTGGCAATCAGGTCTTGCCAGGTGTCCAACAGCGCCAGGAAGCGGTCGAAGCACGCCAACCCGCTGCGCTCCACGCGTTGCCGCCAGAACCGGATGCGCCGGAGCCCATCGGCTTTCGAGCGGGCGGTATCGAAGATCGCGGTCAACTCCTCACGGAGGGTGTAGGCGGTCTGAAGCGCTGGGCTGTGGTGCAGCAACGTGTCGAGCCGGGCCTGCTCCGCGTCCGTCAGGGCCTCCGTCCGCTTGCGGAATGGCCAGAGGGTCCGCTTCAGCTGGTCCCGTTCTTCGGCTGGCAGCTCCTGCCGCAGCCGACGGACTTCCTGCTTGCGCAGATCGTCCACGGCATCCCGATAGTGGCGCGCGACGTGGAAGCGGTCAATCACGATGATGGCCTGGGGCAGCACCTCCTGCACCGCAGTGATGTAGCCCTCCCACATGTCGGTACAGATGGTCGTAATCGCCTGCTGTCGGTCGACGGGCAGCGCCTGCAACCAGGTGACGACCGTGGTCTTCAGCCGGTCGGGCAGCACCGCGAGGAGATGAATGGTTCCATCGGTCGCGCGGCCGGTCAGCACGGCGACGAAGTTCCGGTGACCTTTGGTCAGTGCAATCTCATCGATGCCGAGGGTGGTGAACGCCGGGAGTGTTGTCCAGTCAACCGCGGTCGCGACCCAGCGGTCGAGGATGCCGAGCAACGCGTCGTAGGCAACATCCTCCTTGGCGACCACATCGCTGAGCGTGCTGTTGATAAGCTGCATGATGAGGTGGCGCTCATAGGCCTTGGTGTGGAGTGCCGCGGCGTCGTACCAGTCAAGCTGCTGCGTGGTGGTGGGATGGTCATCACAGAACGGGCAGCGGAAGCGCTTGGGCCGAATACGGAGGTAGACGGGTCGCCCCAAGATGGGCAGATGCCGCAGGAGGCGCGATTTGTCGATGCCGTGCGGCTCGGTAATCGTGCGGCCACAGCGGTGGCAGGTCGTGTGCTCGATCGTGCTCTCGACCGTCAGAATGAGCTCACCGGCCTGCGTCAGGTCGGTCTGCAGCACGCGGACATCGGCGATGTCGAGCGGAATCGAGATGAAAGGCTGCTGCGGCATCACGTGCTCCGTTCCTTCGACTCCCGGTGCGGCGGTCATGGTGCCACGGATGCTGCCGATCAGCAACCCCTACATCTAGACGCTCCCACGGCAAATCCCAAAGAACCAGATCTTTGAGCATCTGTTGGCGCACCGCATCCAGCTCGAAGCTGACTTTGGCGGTGCGCTGCGCTGGGTACAGGCATTCCCTGTTCCCGGCGATACCTACCCCGCGCCGGCACTCGTGACGAGCGTCGCCTGCCCGAGCCTACGCGATCTGCCGCGCGATCAATGGCCAGCCGTGCAGGCACAGATGATCGACGCCATGGTTCGGCTAGAGCAGGCAGTCGCGCCCCAGGTAGCGGCTTGGCTCCCAGATTGAGCCGCCAACCTCTGCCCAGTTCAACGCTGGAGCTGGTGGATATCCTTCAGGAACCGCTTCAACGTCTGGAGACGCTCCAGGGTGATGTCGGCATCCTGGTGGCCGACGCTGAGGAGCGAGTAGGACTGGTAACGCTCGGAGAATGACGGGTAACGCAGGTCATTGTGCAGCTTGCCGAAGCGAATACCGCCCAGCACGAAGTTGCGGAGTTGCTCGCGCACCTGCCCCTGAACCGTTGTGTTGGAGCAGGCAATCTCGACCAGGAAGTCCAGAAGTTCGTCGAGGTCATGGGTGCGGGTGCGGTTTCGGAAATACTCGGTGTTTGGATTGACCAGGCCGAAGATCGTGCTCCGCACATACTTCTCCATCGCCTGGACAAGGAAGTAGATCGCGTGGCGGTAATGCCCTTGGCCGATCAGCATCTGCCCAACCTTCTCGTCTTCCTGGGCCAGGGCGAGGTATTCCGCAGCAACATCGCTCAGACGATGATCGAGGCGACCAATGTAGGTGCGGGAGACTGCCATAGCGCGCCTGTCTTTCTGGCTGGGCCTATGATTGTGATAAGGCGAACGAGTGTTTCGTAGTATAGCAGCAAGCTCGCCATGTGACCAGTCACCGGCAAACAAAAACGACGCGGTGGTTGGCTCAACGATATGGTGTATGGATGGTATCATGATACGATGATTGCTGCGGTTCGCGTTTCGATTGCATCTCGGTTGGGACGCGCCGGATGAATGCTCGGTTGAGTATCATCTTGTTGTGACGCGATGCGGCAGGCTGGGGCGATACTTGATGAGCTTACAGCCTGAACCACATCAGTTGCAAACTCGATCTGTCTATGAATGGTGTGGCAGCACATGTCACATGGGAATGGTATAGTAGCTATTAAGCGACACTCTAGTGGTCGGCCATACAAGACTTGATGACTGAATCCTGACCCGGTATACTACCGGTACACAAGGAGGTCATCATGACGAAAAAATACCTGGTTACCTTGACTGATGCCGAACGCGAGATGCTCTTG
>Ga0272446_1002969_pt1 | contig 22158 bp, 19 predicted proteins | sample YNPCB0061_FD_194587 | JGI IMG/M metagenome (GOLD analysis project Ga0272446, IMG submission 194587) | Hot spring microbial mat communities from Yellowstone National Park, WY, United States - YNP-CB-006-1 | ecosystem: Environmental > Aquatic > Thermal springs > Hot (42-90C) > Sediment | place... | reverse complement strand
CCGTTCCTCCCGTTGTGAGCCGCCGATAATCTCGCCAATCCCTGGCGCCAAAATGTCCATTGCCCGCACTGTCTGCTGATCGTCATTGACCCGCATATAAAAGGCTTTGATGCCTATGGGATAGTCCATAACAATTACAGGTTTTTGGCAATATTCCTCAGCTAAATAGCGCTCATGCTCCGACTGCAAATCCATGCCCCACTGCACTGGAAACTCAAAAGGGCGATCGCACTTCTGCAAAATCTCTATGGCTTCAGAGTAGGAGATGCGGGCAAACTCCTCAGCTACAATTTTTTCGGCATTAGACATAGTTTGATCATTGATCCGCTCCTGAAAAAACTGCATATCCTCAGCGCAATGCTCCAGCACATAGGCAAAGATGTATTTGAGAAATGCCTCAGCCAAATCGGCATCCCCTTCTAGGTCGCAAAAAGCCACCTCTGGCTCAATCATCCAAAACTCTGCCAAGTGGCGCGAAGTATTGGAGTTTTCTGCACGAAAAGTAGGACCAAAAGTATAGACCTTGCTAAAAGCCAAAGCCATCACCTCAGCCTCTAGCTGACCGCTGACCGTGAGGAAAGCCTGCCTGCCAAAAAAATCTGACTCAAACTCCTGCAATATCTGCCCCCTGTGCTTGCTGGTAACGGTGAACATCTCCCCCGCTCCCTCACAATCGCTAGCAGTAATAATCGGCGTATGCACCCAAATAAAGCCGCGCTCTTGAAAAAATTGATGAATGGCGTAGGCGCAAGCGTTGCGCACACGAAACACCGCACCAAAGGTATTAGTGCGCGGGCGCAGGTGGGCTATAGTTCTGAGGAACTCAAAGGAATGGCGTTTTTTTTGTAGAGGATAGGATTCAGGATCAGCCAACCCCAGCACAGTAATTGTTGTAGGCTGTAGCTCTACCCGCTGTCCCTTGCCCAAGGAAGCCACCAGTTTTCCAGTAATTGCCAAAGCAGCTCCCGTAGTCAGCGGTTTGACCCGCATTTCATAATCGGGGAAGTCAGTAGGTACAACTATCTGCAATCCCTGCAAACAAGAGCCATCGTTCAATTCCAAAAAAGTTACTCCCTTGCCTTCTCGCTTGGTGCGGAGCCAGCCTCTGACCGTTATTTGGGTAGCAATTTCACCAGAGGTTAAAATCTGTTTAATACTAGAGTGATCTAGGGACAAATCTAATGTCATAGGTTATTTGGCAAAAGCTAAAGTAAGTCTTAATTTGGGAATTGCAGTTAGTTTGTCGGCACAAATGGTACAGGCAGCCTAGCTATTAGTGCTGCGTTGATTGCTGATTGATTGGCTTTCTTTATTTTAAGTTTAAGTTAGTTAGGGCTGGGTGGCAAAAGCCTGAATTTGGGTTAGCATTTATGATGATTCCTCCTAACCTTTTGTTGGTCTGACTATGGAAGCAAACTCTTGCCATGAGCTTTTGAATGCGGTTATCCAAGAGGTGAAAGCTAATCCAGCCAGTCCCGCAATTGTGGCTCTAAGGCAAGCAATCAGCCAACTAGATAATCACGCCCAACTCCTTGCTAGCGAATGCCAGCGGTATCGGGAATTATTTGAATATGCTCCTGATGGCTACATTGTGACTGATGCTGACGGTACGATCCACACAGCCAATCGGGCGGCGATGGTGTTGTTGGGAGATAGTCCCTTGGGGAAAAACCTCAGCGATCTGGTGGCGGTGGAGGCGCAAGAGCAACTGCATCGTTTGCTGGGGCAATTGCTCAGGGGTATTAATGTCAAGACAGCAGACTTGCGGATGAAAGTTGCCAATGATCAGACTTTTGAGGCTACTTTGACCATTATGACGGTGCGCGATCGCTCTGGGAGAGTAGTTGGTTTTCGCTGGTGGGTTCAGGACACGACGGAACGCCAACAGGACGAAATTCTCCTACGGCGATCGCACCAACAGCAGGAAGTGCGACAAGCGGAACTGCAAACCAAGCTGGCAATGCTGGATCGGCAGATGCGCTCAGAACGCGAAGAACTGCGGCGCACCACCCATTCCCTTGCCCGCAATGAAGCCAAGCTCCGCGCCCTCCTGCAATATTCCACCGACATTGTCTATATCATCGACCTCGACACCAGTATTCAGTTTTGTAGCCCCGCCATCAGCCACATTTTGGGGTATCAACCCGAAGAGATAACAGGGCGCAAATTTGTGCAGTTTGTCCACCCCGAAGATTTGAACCGCCTCCACGAACTGCTGGCGCGTTTGGTGTCTTCGCCTGCCCTCTCCATGCCGCTTGTATTGCGCCATCGGCACAACAATGGGGACTGGGTGTATATGGAATCAGTGTGCAACAACCTGCTCCAAGACCCTAATGTGCAGGGGATCGTAGTCAATTCGCGGGACATCACGGAACGGCGCAAGGCAGAGGCGGCACTGTTGGAGAGTGAACTGCGCCTAGGGGCGATCGCCGCCAGTATGCCCGGTACTTTCTATCGTTTGCAGTGGAGTGCCGAAGATGACAGCCTGACTTTGCCCTACATCAGCGATGGCTTGGTGGACATGGCGGGTATGTCTCCCAGTCAGGCAATGGCAAACCCCAAGCGCCTGTTGGATTTAATTCACCCCGAAGACCGTGAGCAGGTCAAGGCAATCATGTACGCCGCCAAAGAACGGCTGGCAACCTTTCGCCGCGAATTTCGCATCATCAGCAAAACGGGGGAGATCAAGTGGGTGCAGGACATTGCCCGCTACTACAAAGATGCCATGGGCAATGTGCTGGCAGATGGGGTGTGCATGGACATCACCGAGCGCGGCGATGCGGAAACCGAACTGCAAAGACTGCACGAACTCCTACAAGCTGTAATTCGCTGTGCGCCAGTGGCGATCGATCTGGTAACCGCCGATCACCAAGTCCTCTTGTGGAACCCCTCAGCCGAGCAAGTATTTGGCTGGACAGTTGGCGAAGTCCTGCAAAGGCGATCGCCCATTGATACCGAACAGTATGTTACCAGTGCCCTAGATGGTCACGGGGTACAGGGGATAGAGATACAATGCCCCCGCAAAGACGGGCAGTTGGTGGACATCAGCCTGACTACGGCACGGGTATTAGATGCCGAAGGCAGAGTGTTGGGGGTATTGCGGGTAATGGCGGATATTAGCGATCGCCTGCGTGCCCAGTCAGAACTACAACGCCAAGAACTAGCATTTATGCAGGTCGCCAGCAGTTCCCCAGATTGGGTAGTACGCCTCGATGCCCAGTTTCGTTATTTATACGCCAACAAAGCGATCGCCGATGCCTTGGGATTAGTCCCCGCCACCTTTTTGGGTAAAACCAACCGCGAACTAGGAGTTCCCGAATCCCTCGCCAGTGCTTGGGAAGAAGCCCTCAGCGAAGTGTGGCAGAGCGGGCTTGCCAAAGAAGTACAACTCACCCTCGCGCAAGGGAAAGAGGTCAAGCACTATGTAGCACAAGTGATCCCCGAATTTGGCAGAAATCATGCCCTTGTCTCTCTGCTGTGCCTTGCCCGACTCCAAGCCCAACATACCGCCCCCCCATTCAACAATGGTAATAGCTCACGCGAAGAACTGCTCACCAGTGCCATGCTCCTGCGCAACTTTGTGGAAGGCAGACGCAACTTTGGTGGCTTGAACCTGCGCGGCATCAAACTCAGCCATGCCTTTTTACCAGAAATTGACCTCAGTGGTGCCTATCTCAATGGCAGTGATCTGAGCCATAGCAACCTGCACAATGCCTGCCTGCGCGGTGCCGACCTGCGCGGTGCCAACCTCACTGGAGCCAATCTGACGGGAGCCGACCTGCATGGCGCAGACCTCAAGGGAGCCAACCTCAAAGAGGTGATAGGTTTGGACTGGACAGCTCTGGAATAGTCACAAACTGTTAAGAAATATGTAGAAATACTTAATCTTGACGGCTTAAGCCCGATTGCACCACAGCCTACACCTTGAGAAGTATTACAATAGGTCAAAACTATTGTTTCTCCAACTTAATCTATCTGTCATGAGTAAAGTTTATGAATGGTTTGACGAGCGACTCGAGATCGGGGCGATCGCCGAAGATGTAACCAGCAAATATGTCCCTCCCCATGTCAACATCTTCTATTGCTTGGGCGGGATCACCCTGACCTGCTTCCTAGTGCAGTTTGCCACAGGATTCGCCATGACCTTCTACTACCGACCCACCGTAGTCGAGGCTTTTGACTCCGTACGCTACATCATGACCGAAGTCAACTTTGGTTGGCTAATCCGCTCCATTCACCGCTGGTCCGCCAGCATGATGGTGCTGATGATGATCCTCCATGTATTTCGGGTATATCTCACTGGCGGCTTCAAGAAACCACGCGAACTCACATGGGTAACAGGCGTAATTTTGGCGGTACTCACCGTCTCCTTCGGCGTAACGGGCTACTCCCTGCCTTGGGATCAAGTGGGCTACTGGGCGGTGAAAATTGTCTCAGGTGTTCCCTCAGCCATTCCTGTGGTAGGAGATACCCTAGTAGAGCTAATCCGTGGCGGTGAAAGTGTGGGACAAGCCACCCTCACCCGCTTCTACAGCCTGCACACCTTCGTTCTGCCATGGCTCACCGCCGTATTTATGCTGGCGCACTTCTTGATGATCCGCAAACAGGGGATTTCTGGACCCCTATAAGCCGATGCATCATTTTGCCTTAAACTATTGCTCTAAATTCTCCAAAACCTTGACAAAAGCTAGTTAATCTCTACCTCTAACTACCATAAAACTATGTCCAAAATTGAAAAACTACCCGATCTCAACGACCCCGTTCTCCTTGCCAAACTGGCAAAAGGCATGGGGCATAACTACTATGGCGAACCCGCATGGCCCAACGACCTGCTGTTTATTTTCCCTGTGGTAATCGCTGGGAGCATAGCCCTGATTACTGGCTTAGCTGTCCTCGATCCCGCTATGGTGGGTGAAGCCGCCGATCCCTTTGCCACCCCCCTAGAGATTTTGCCTGAGTGGTATCTCTATCCCGCCTTCCAAATTTTGCGGATCATGCCCAACAAGCTCTTGGGCGTAGTGTTGACTGGGGCGATCCCCTTGGGCTTAATTTTGGTTCCCTTCATCGAGAACATCAATAAATTCCAAAACCCGTTCCGCAGACCACTGGCAACTTCCGTGTTCCTGTTTGGCACACTGTTTACCATCTACTTGGGAATTGGCGCTTGTTTGCCCATTGACAAATCCCTAACCTTAGGGCTGTTCTAGGCAATCACTAAATCTAAGCAAAAATCTAAACTAAGGGTTGGGCAACAAACTCAGCCCTTTTGATTATTTGCGGGGATAGGGTTGCCCGCCGAGCATCTGACCGCCGCTCACCGCCATATCTGCCAATGGCGCACAGCGGTATTTTTTAGAAAAAACATTAAACTGATGCACCATCCAAGCATCGATATCTAGCGCTGTCAGCCAGCCACTTTTGGGGTGATAAGCGCCAGTGTCAATGTCGATCCAGCCCGCACCTCTGACAATCTGCCCTGGTTGCACACCTGAAAAAGTAAAAGTGATCGTGTGTCCAGTGATGATGGTTTTATCTGGAAAATAGGGGACAGTGCTACTGTGGAATTCCTCCCTGATCCAGCAGAACTCAGTGGAGGTTTGCTCCTCCAGAGGCAGAAGCGGATTGACCCCCGCATGAACCAGCCAAATATCCCCCAGATCAAGGTACAGGGGTAGTTCCCATAGCCATTCCAAATGCTCATCCGAGATACCATCATCGCCGTAGCTCTGCAGAGTGCGTGCTCCGCCATTGACTAACCAGCCTTGCCAGATGATAGCGGCATCTGGGGCACTGTAGGCATCGAGGCACATGATTTCATGGTTACCTTTGATGCAAGGGAAATTATTGACCTTTACCCACTCAACCACTTCGGCACTGCGCGGTCCACGATCTATCAAGTCACCTAGGAAATATACTTGGTCATCACTTTGTAAGTTGATTTTTTCGACCAACGACATCAGTGCTTCAAACTGACCGTGAACATCGCCGACTACAAAGCGCCGCAAGGTAACCTCCCCCTGACTGTTTACGCATTGGAATATATCTTACTGTACCAGTTACAAAACAGGCTATAGTCTTAGCTTCCCCATTGCCATCCTGAACAAGAGTTGCTTGAATGATCCCAGCCTCAGTAGTGGTATGGGAAAACTCGCCCCTAGTCCCTTTTCTAAAAATTTGCTAAATACCAACTGTTGAGGACTCCTAAATCCGCATTAGTCTTAACCCTTGTTTTCCTAGGTCAAGGTTTTTCACTTGGTTGATGCAGTGCAAATACCTGTGGCACTGCTACAACTGTCACATCTGGATACTAGAGCAATAGTCAATTTTTTTAGAATGCAGAGGCACACTAAATAAAGGAGTAATTGCTTATGAAACCCATCATTTATCAGAAAGACACCAATGCTTGGATTGCTCAGGTGTGGATTTCGTTTATTGTGTCCGTTTGTGCCACCACAGCGAGTATTGTCTATCTACCTACCGATGCTTGGGTCAAGGGCTATGTGGGGCTAGGATTTCTCTATTCCCTTAGCTCGAGTTTTACTCTTGCCAAAACCATTAGAGATAATCAAGAGGCGGAGCGACTCACCGCTAGAATTGATGAGGCTAGGGTGGAAAAAATCTTGGCAGAGCATCATCCCCTAAAGTAGTACAGCACTGTTGAGGATTTAATCATGGCTATTTCTTTGGAACGAGTGCATCCCCCTCTGCCCTATCTGCCGCCGCAGTACGATGCCAATATGGTGCGCTTTGCGCAGTTGATGTCGCCGTATTTGCTGTATCTAAGATCGCGAATTTCCCGTGTGGAGGAACACCACCTAGAGCGCGTGGTGCAAACGCAACATGCATCTGATCTCGGTAAAATTAAGTGCATTTATGCCTTTCGCCACCCCACCACTGATGATCACTTCAGTCTGTTGCATTTATTTGGCCAAAGTCTGCCCCGAACCGCCCACCAGATGGGCATCAAGCTCAATAAGCCCTGCCACTCTTTTTTTGTCTATGATCGGGGCATTCCTCTGTGGGCGGGGGGTGTGGTGAACTGGCTGTTTCCTAAGGTGGGTGGGATTCCTGTATTTCGTGGTAAGCCTGACCGCCAAGGTATGAAGGCGATGCGGGAGCATTTGCTTAATGGCAAACTGCCCCTGTCTATTGCTCCTGAGGGTGGTACTAATGGTCAGAGTGAACTGGTGGCAGAGCTAGAGCCAGGAGTGGTACAGTTGGCTTTTTGGACGGCGGAGGATTTGGCTAAGGCGGGGCGACCAGAGCGGGTGGTGATTGTGCCTATTGGTATTCAGTATGAGTACACTAGCCATGCGTGGCAACACATCGATCGCCTATTGCTGTCCCTTGAACAGGATTGCGGTATCACTAAACCTAGACCACTGCCCAGCGATCGCTATTCCAGACTATATGATCTGGGCATTTTTGTGGTGAATTGGGTGGCACAGCACTATCAGAAGTTTTACCCCAACTATGCGGTGAGTTTGGATGCTACTTGGGACTTATCGCAACGCCTGCAAGCAGTGATTGATACCATTTTGCGGGTAGCTGAGTCCTATTTTGGCATGGAAGGGAAAGGCTCTACGGTGGATCGCTGTCGCCGCTTAGAGCAGGCGGTGTGGGATCGGGTGTTTCGCGCTGACTTAGATTTAAGCAAGATTTCTAACCTCGAGTTGGCTTTTGCTAACCAACTGGCTAAGGAGGCTAATGCCAGTATGTGGCACATGCGCATTGCCGAAAGCATTATGCCAGTTACAGGTACTTATGCAAAGGAACACCCCAGCCCTAGCAGATTTGCTGAGATGTTATTGCTGATGTGGCGGGCGATGTGTCGGGTGAAGCTCATTCCCTTTGGCGCAACTCCCTATGTGGGGCATCGCAAGCTGATCCTGTCGGCAGGAGAGCCGATCGCAGTTTCGGAACAGTTGCCTCTATATCAAAGTAGCCGTCAGCAAGCGAAGGAATGCGTGAGCCAGATGACTCAGCAGTTAAAGCAGGCGTTGACGGATTTGATTATTCCCTCGGCGCTGTAGTTTGCAGGTTTTCCCAGCGCTGACGCAAAATCTCTTGCTGTTTTAGGGCTTCGGCTAGTTCTGCCTCGGCGGTGCTGATCACTTCTGGCTTGGCTTTGGAGCGGTAATCAGGGTTACTGAGGCGAGTTTGCAAGGTGTGAATGGTTGCCTCTAGTTTCGCTAAATTTTTGCTCAGCTTGGTTTGGAACTGTGCTAAATCGATTAGACCTTCTAGGGGCAGGATTACTTGCACTGTGCCGACTACTCCAGAGAGATTACTGACTGAATTGGTTATTTCAGGGGCGATCGCTAGGGATGCCACTCTGGCGAGGTCTTGAATATAGCTTTGCCCTGAACGCAGAAGTTCCAGTTCTGCTGTATTTTCTGATTGCAGATACACTGTAACTTTCTGGCTGGGCTTGATCTCGGCGGTGCTACGCAGGTTTCTGATGGTGCGGATCACACCGATCAACAGCGTAAACTGCTCTTCCAACTGCTGGTCGAACCACTGCGGATCGGCTTGGGGATAGGCTTGCAGGGCGAGAATCTGTTGGCTATCTTCTATGGCACTGCTACCGCGCATCAACAACTGCCAAATCTCTTCGGTGATGTGCGGCATGAAGGGGTGGAGCAGGCGCAGGGTGCCTTCCAAAACTGTGGTTAGCACCCATCGCGCTGTGGCACAACTGGGGGAATCTGTCTCCATGAGGCGGGATTTGACTAATTCTATGTACCAATCGCAAAAGTCGCCCCAAATAAACTCGTAGAGTTCTTTGGCGGATTCGCCAAAGGCATAATTGCTGAGATAGTCATTCACCCTGCGGGCGGTGTGGTGATAGCGGGACAAAATCCAGCGATCGCTTAATTCCAGAGTTTCTCGGCTGACAGTTGCAGGGATACCGCACTGAGTGAGGTTGAGAAACACAAAACGAGAAGCATTCCACAGCTTGGTGGCAAAGTTGCGGGCTGACTCCACAGTGGGCGATTCATCGGTTTTGCGATTGTAGTCGAGGCGAATATCCTGCCCTGCCCCAATTACTTCGCGAATTAGGGCATAGCGCAGGGCATCGGTGCCATATTTCTTGATCAATACCAGCGGATCGATGCCATTGCCCTTAGTTTTGGACATCTTTTGGTTGTTTTCATCTCTGACCAAGCCATGAATGTAAACGGTGTGAAAGGGAATCTTACCCGTGAAATACTTGGACATCATGGTCATGCGTGCCACCCAAAAGAAGATGATGTCAAAACCCGTAACTAGGGCAGAGGTGGGATAGAACTTGTGGTAGTCTGGGTGATTTTCGCGCCAGCCCAGTGTAGAGAAGCACCACAGCCCCGAAGAGAACCAGGTATCCAGCACATCGGGGTCTCGGGTTAAAGCAACTGGCTCACCAAACTGCTGAAGCGCTTTTTGATGGGCTTCTTCAACATTCCGTGCTACGATCACTGAGCCGTCAGGGGCATACCAAGCGGGAATTTGATGTCCCCACCACAGTTGGCGGGAAATGCACCAGTCTTTTAACTTAGCCAGCCAATCCCGGTACACCTTGCCCCAGCGATCGGGAATGAACTGGGGGCTGTGATTGTCGTCAAACTCCTTGAGGGCTAATTCCGCTAGGGGAGCAATTTTCACAAACCACTGCACCGAGAGGAAAGGCTCTATGGGAACTTTGCCCCGCTCTGAGTAGGGCACAGTGTGAGTATAGTCCTCAATCTTGGCAACTAAGCCCAGTGCACTCAGAGCAGAAACGATATTTTTGCGGGCTGTAAAACGGTCTTGTCCCGCAAATTCACCGCCATTGTCGTTGATCGTGCCATCTTTGTTGAGAATGTTGATCATGGGCAAGTTATGCCGTTTGCCCATCTCAAAGTCGTTGGGATCGTGGGCGGGGGTTACTTTGACGCACCCTGAGCCAAATTCTGCATCTACATATGCATCGGCGATGATAGGGATTTCCCTGTGCATGAGGGGCAAGATCAGGGTCTGCCCAATTAACGACTGATAGCGGGGGTCGTGGGGATTGACGGCTACAGCGGTGTCGCCCAGCATGGTTTCGGGTCGGGTGGTGGCGACTGTGAGATGGGTAATGCCCTCTGCTGTAGGCTGAGTCAGGGGATAGCGAAAATGCCAGAGCTGTCCTGCGACTTCTACATTATCTACCTCTAGGTCAGAGACCGCTGATTGCGAGGCAGGACACCAATTCACCAGATATTCACCGCGATAAATCAAGCCTGCTTCATACAGCAGAACAAAGGCTTCAGTAACTGTTTGGGACAGGTCCGGGTCTAGGGTAAATTTTTCACGGCTCCAGTCGACGGATACTCCTAGCGATCGCAACTGTTGCACTATGGTATGTCCCGATTCCTCTTTCCAGCGCCATGCCCGCTCTAGGAACTTCTCCCTGCCAATGTCGTGGCGGGTGAGATGCTCTTTTTTTAGCTCTTTTTCCAAAAGGGTCTGTACGGCTATGCTGGCGTGGTCTGTACCGGGGAGCCACAGGGTGTTATAGCCGCTCATTCTTTTGAAGCGGACTAGGGTGTCGATGATGGTTTCCTCAAAGGCGTGCCCCATGTGCAGATTGCCCGTTACATTGGGCGGCGGGATCATGATACTGAACACAGGGCGATCGCTATTGACATCAGCTACAAATGCCTTACTTTCCTCCCAGTATTTTTGCCACTTGGCTTCTGTGGCTTGTGGATCGTATAGTTTGGGCAGTTCAGCGTAGGTCATCGGCGCAGTTAGTAAGAGTTAGATAGTTGCATTCTATTGTAATTTGGGAGTACAGGCGTTCAATCGGCGAGGCAAAGATGGGTATTACAGTAGCGCTAGACCACATTGAAATTCTGCCCGGGCAGAGGTTGTGCCTGCACTACATTGACTGGGATAAATTCGAGCAGATTTTGGCAGGATTAGGGGAGCATCGTGCTTCTCGCATCGCCTATTATCAACACACGCTGGAAATTCGTATGCCACTGCCAGAACATGAGCGTATTAAGTGCTTGCTGAGCTATTTGTTGGTAGAGTTGCTAGATCATTTGGGCATGGAGTGGGAGTCTCTCGGCTCTACCACCTACAAAAAAAGCAAGGATTTAGCGGGTATTGAACCCGATGACTGTTTCTACATTCAGAATTACCAAAGCGCAGTGGGGATGCTCAGGGTGGATTTAGACCGCGACCCGCCCCCAGACTTAGCAATTGAAGTTGATTTGACTTCTAAAACTCAAATCAGCGCCTATCTTGCCATTGGCGTACCTGAAATTTGGCGGTGGGAACGCTCTCAATTACAGATTTATATTTTGCAGAATGGCGCATATCAAGAATCCCAGACCAGCCATATCTTTCCCCATATCCCGGTAGTTTCCCTATTTTCCGATTTTCTGAGCCGCAATATGCATTTGCCCACGAGTCAGATACGGCGCAATTTTCGCCAATGGTTGGCAACGAGCTTTGCCGATGATACTGAGAATAGAGACAATAAATAGAGACAATAAATAGTTTCTGAATAGCTTAGGAAGGATTATCCTCCCCCGAGAAATATCAACTAACTCACCGCTAGTTAGCTTCTGTTATAGCGCAAGAGGACTTAAGTAATCAACTTTGCCATATTTCCTAACTTAAAGGATAATTAGGGGCTATTTCTGACCTAATTTTTAGATATTTGTATGTCTTCTCTCCATCTCGATCAAGTCAGTAAAAGTTTCGGTCGCCAGTCGGTCATAAATTGCATTGACTTGCAGGTGGCGGATGGGGAATTTTTGGTGCTGGTGGGTCCTTCGGGCTGTGGTAAAAGTACGCTCCTGCGGCTGATCGCTGGCTTAGAAACTCTCTCTAGCGGGGAAATTTTGCTTGACGATCGCCCAATAAGTCACTTACCGCCCAAAGCCAGGAATATGGCGATGGTGTTTCAGAGCTATGCCCTCTACCCGCACATGAGCGTTTATGACAATATCGCTTTTGGTCTGCGCCGCCAACAGTTGCAGGGCGTGCCGTGGCTTTCTGCCAAGTGGCGATCTAAGAGACGGCAGATTGACCAGCGCACCAGAGCAGTTAGCCAAATGCTCCAGATAGAACACCTCCTGCACCGCAAACCCAAAGACCTATCGGGGGGGCAAAAACAGCGAGTGGCACTGGGACGGGCGATCGCCCGCAATCCGCAAGTTTTTTTGATGGATGAACCGCTATCTAATCTCGATGCCCAACTGCGCAGTGAAACGCGATCGCACATCGTGCAATTGCAAAAACAACTGGGAACCACCACCATCTATGTCACTCACGATCAGGTGGAAGCCATGACCATGGGCGATCGCATCGCCATTTTGCACCACGGACACTTGCAACAGGTGGATACTCCCCTCATGTTATACCGCCAGCCCGCCAATCAATTCGTGGCGAACTTTTTGGGTGCGCCCGCGATGAACTTTATGCCAGTAGAAATAGCAGATCATCATCTGGTTAGCCCCTACCTGCTCCGCCCCATACCACTGGGCAAAGCTCTGTCCGCTGTGGGGGGATATTCCCAACTCACCCTTGGCATCCGCCCCGAAGCTTTGATTCCCAGCGACTACCAATCGGCAAATTTGGCAGGGCAGATCAGTTTGGTGGAAGCGCTGGGCGCAGAGGTAATCATCCTGATCGCTGTGGCAGATTTGACCATCAGGGCTAGAGTTTCTGCCGATAGTTCAGCACAGGCAGGCGCAGATAGCTTTTGGCAGATTGACCTCAACCATGCCTATCTATTTAATCCTGAAAATCAGCAGACGGTTTGGCACCCCTTCCTGATAAAATAACCTTGTCGGTGCAATAGTTCAACTCTACAATCTAGTTCTCAGGCAAAATCGCCACTACTTAACTCAATTTTAGGAGGAATACATTGAAAGGAATCCTAATTAGCTTTGGCATTACTTTGGTAGCCATATTGGTCATTGTGGTTGCTCAATTTTCTGCCAGTGCCAACCCCAAAACCCCTACCAATAATGTTGCCATGGATAATTTACAAACAACCGCATCGGGTCTGCAATACAAAATCCTCAAAGAAGGTACTGGCAAATCACCCCAAAGGGGACAAACTGCTACTGTCCACTATACGGGAACTCTCGAGGACGGCACAAAATTTGACAGTTCGCGCGATCGCAACAGCCCCTTTCAATTCCAAGTGGGCGTGGGACAGGTGATCAAGGGCTGGGATGAAGGTTTAATGATGATGAAGGAAGGCGAGCGCCGTCTCTTGGTAATCCCGCCCAATTTAGGTTACGGCGCAAGGGGCGCAGGAGGAGTAATTCCGCCCAATGCTACCTTAATTTTTGATGTGGAACTGCTCAAGGTTTCCTAGTTCTCGATCGATCTAATTTTTGAAGAGGTTTGGGAGCTTGCGCTTCGACGGAAGTTCTAAACCTCTTTATATTTTCCTCCCTCATCATCAAGATCAAATTAGTTGCATAGCATTAGCTCTGGCTAAGAGCCAACTTAGAGCCAAAGAGAGGAGTTAAGAAAAATCAAAATCTGTGCTTTGTTCTAAAGCAGTTGTCCCCTTGTTGAAACTTAGTTGAAACTTAACTCCCCTCGCTCTCAGGGAGAGGGAAAAACTTGTAAGCTCTTTAACTTCCCTAAAAATTGGGAACATGGGGAAGATTGCGCCGCTCGCCACAGGTAGCAGGAGTAGGAATGATCTTTGTGGGGTTGGCGATGCCCTTGGGATCAAAACACTGGCGCACCCACTGCATAGTCTCTAGGTCGGCAGGGTTGAACATCTCCGTCATGTAACAGCGTTTATCTGCCCCGATGCCATGCTCTCCAGAAATACTGCCCCCCACCTTGACACACAACTTGAGAATTTCCCCACCCAGTGCCTCTACTTTTTCTAAGGCACCAGTTTCTTTTTGGTCATAAAGAATCAGCGGGTGTAAATTGCCATCCCCCGCATGAAAGACATTGGCAACCTTATAGCCGAACTTGTGTCCTAGTTGATCTATTTCCTGTAAGACGAAAGGCAGTTGGGAGCGGGGAATCACCCCATCCTGCACATAATAGTTGGGGCTAATCCTACCCATAGCGGCAAAGGCGGCTTTGCGTCCTTTCCATAGTTTTAGGCGTTCTTCGGGGGCGATCGCTGTAGTAACTTGTCCTGCCCCATTAGCCAAACAAATACTTTTGACCTGTTCAGCACTGTGCTTTACTTCTATATCAGTGCCATCTAGTTCAATTAACAAAATCGCCTCAGCCGAGCGGGGATAGCAATTAGTCGCCACTGTATCTTCTACGGCATTGATGCTGAGATTATCCATAATTTCCATGCCCCCCGGAATAATCCCCGCTGATATGACATCGGATACTGTCTTTCCTGCTGAGGATACGGTAGCAAAGTCTGCCAACAATACTTGGATTGTTTCTGGGGTTTTGAGAATTTTGAGAGTAATTTCAGTGGCAATGCCCAAAGTGCCCTCTGAGCCTACAAATAAGCCCGTGAGGTCATAGCCCGGGGTTTCAGGAACTACACCGCCGAAGTCTACAATTTCTCCACTGGGTAAAACCACCCGCAAGCCCAACACATGGTTCACCGTCACCCCGTACTTCAAGCAATGCACCCCGCCAGAATTTTCCGCCACATTGCCGCCGATGGAACAAATACTCTGGCTAGAGGGGTCAGGGGCATAATAAAAGCCCGCGCCGCTTACCGCTTGGGTTACCCAGTTATTGATTACCCCCGGTTGTACCACCACATAGCGGTCATCTAGGTTTACTGCCAAAATGCGATTCATGCGGGCTGTGACAATCAATACCGCATTGTCTAAGGGCAGTGCGCCGCCCGATAAACCTGTTCCCGCCCCCCGTGCCACAAATGGAATACCCTTGCGATCGCAAATCTGCAAAATCTGGGACACTTCTGCTGTGGTTTTGGGTAGAACTACCAACGGTGGGGTTTGTTTATAGCTGGTCAAGCCGTCGCACTCGTAGGTAATGAGTTCCTCGGGGGTACATACCACATTCCTAGAGCCGACTATGAGACTAAATTCTTGTGCAAGCGATCGCCATTGGGTCATGCCACCATTGTAGCGTCCATCAGCTTAAGATGCACCCCACGCTGTTGCCCGAACTCGCGAGGCATAAACCTCTTCGTCCACTGCCGATCCATGTCGCTGGCAGGGCTACGATACTCAGAACGGCTATTGGTGGGGCGTGATAGTTGAGTGAGCATAGCCAAAACCTTGATCTGATTAACTCTATGGTAACAGATAAATTGTAGCTTTTGCTACTGTTTTATTTTTGTCATAGAGCTTAATGTTTTTTAGAACAATATAGAAGCTTCACTTAAATTTAGGAAATTTGCCATTGTCGCCACTGCTGTTTCAGAGCTAGGGAGACAGTCTGCTGGGGTGGAATGGAAACCCTTACTCAAACAAGATTTCTGTCCATACATGGCTAATTTTTATCTCCCTTATCTCATTTGGACATTTAGACCTTGCCCACCCACTGCGATTGACAGATGGGTTGGGTTAAATCTAGCTATTCTCGGCGTTGTGGCGGCACAGGGAAATCCCGTCCAGAGATGTTTTGCACAGCCGCTAGTGCCGCTGTATAGCCCGCCATGATGTCCCGCTCCTCGCCACCGAGATACAATCTGCCATAACTGCCCACAGCTTGCACTTCTAAGATATTGATCGCCGCCGCTTTTTCTGCCTCATTTGCCGCCAGTGCCGCATAAGCCGCAGGCTCTACTTCTAAAATGTAGAGGGTTTGCCCTGCCAATAGCATTTGACCCCTGCGAAAGCGGTTGATTAACTGGGTTTGGTGGGCATCGATGTTGCGGATGATCTGGCTGGACAAAATGCGTGGCTTGAGGCGATCGCTCTCTTGAGCGTCTAAAAAACGCAAAATTGCTCGACCCGCTTCTTGGATTTCCCCTTGACTGCCTGCATGAATTTCTAGGAGTCCATAGAGCCGCTCCACTACCTGCACCCCAGGGCGCACCCTTGTAGATTTCAGTGCCACATCGGTAATGCGATTGATTTCGATGCCGGGGGAAATCTCGATCCACAAAGAAGTATCACCAGGGAGGGGTAAAAAACCCTGCGCCAGCGTCCCCATGTAAGCGGCATGCTGTCTTTGGAGGCTATCTAAATAGACATAGCTACGCAGATCGATACCCATAGCTGAGCATCATAGCCTAGAACGCACCGCAGGATACATACAGCAATAGTATTAGTTTTGCTACCGCCTCACACTTAGGTGAGTTTTAGCAATCTGCTGTCATACCAAACTGTGTTTCAGGTACAGAAGTAACAATTGCGTCGGGGTGAAGTTTTTACTATCTTGGTTGGGGGAGAAGTTCCCAAACCTGCTATCAATCTTTACAACAAATCTGATTAACTGCCATCTAACTATGCTGTTAGAAATACGCCACGAAATCAACTACACCTATGATCGCCCCATCCAGCTAGATACTCATATCTTTCGCCTACGCCCCCAGTGCAATCACCGCCAAACTATTCATGGATTTAATATCAATATCCACCCCCGTCCTGTGGGGTTTTATTTGGTTGATGATTTGGATGGCAATAGTTGGATTAAAGCTACCTTTGAGCAAGACACTAGCTACCTGTTTATCGGGGTGAACCAGCTAGTTGAGACCTTTTGCCGCAATCCCTTTAATTTTTTACTGGAACCTTGGGCGGTGCGCTTACCTATTGATTACCCCCGCTCCTATCTCATGAGATTGGAACCCTACTTGCGCGGCGGGTTAGGCATTGTGCGGGAGATCACAGCCGATATTGTCGCCAAAGTGGACGGCAATGTGGTGGCGTTTCTCACCAAGTTAAATCAGTTAATCTACGATACTTGTAAACACGAACTGCGGCATACTGGCAATCCCTATCCGCCAGAACTGACATGGAAGTACAAAAAGGGCGCTTGTCGTGATCTGGCGGTGCTATTTATGGAGTGTTGCCGTGCGGTGGAATTACCTGCGCGTTTTGTCAGCGGCTATCTTGTCGGCGATCCCCAAACCCCAGATAGCGATCGCCATTTGCACGCATGGGCGGAAGTGTATTTGCCAGGGTCGGGTTGGGTAGGCTTCGATCCTGCGCAGGGCTTGGCAGTGGCAGATGGTCATGTTGCTTTGTGCGCCAGTGCCGATCCCCTGCATACTGCTCCTGTGAGCGGTAAACTGAAAACCAGCGGGGTCTCTGACCAAATGACCTATCGCATTATGCTCAAAAAACTATGAACCTCCAGCCATTGCACATCCTAGAAAACGGCGATCGCCTCAGTCGGGTTGAATTCGAGAAGCGTTACCATGCCATGCCCCACCTCAAAAAGGCGGAACTGATCAACGGAATAGTTTATATGTCATCACCAGTTAGATACTACCGTCACGGTAAGCCTCACGCTTTGCTGATCACATGGCTGGGCACTTACGAGGCTAACACTGTTGGGGTGGCTTTAGCGGATAATTGCACAGTGCGCCTCGATGATCAAAATGAACCCCAACCCGATGCCGTACTGCGGATTATGGAACAGTATGGCGGGCAGTCCACAATTTCCGCCGATGACTACATTGAAGGTGCGCCTGAATTAGTGGTCGAGATAGCCAGTAGCAGTGTCTCCTATGACCTGCACGACAAAAAAGCAGTCTATGCCCAACATGGAGTTAAGGAATACTTGGTGTGGCAGGTGCTGGATAGCACAGTGCAGTGGTTCAGCCTGCAAGATGGCGCTTATCAACTCCTCAGCCCTGCTGAGGATGGCAGTCTGGCTAGCCGTATTTTTACTGGTTTGAGCTTGGATGTGCAGGCACTGCTTAGGGGAGATGCCAGACAAGTTTTGCAAAACCTGCAACGCCGTATGAGTACTCCCCAGCATCAGTCGTTTGTGGACAGCCTCCAACAAGCCTTGCGCTAGAATTGGCATAATTGTTCTATGACCGCCTCCAGCGATTTTCGGGAGTTTGACCAACTGTTTGACGAATTAAACTATCGCCAAGCAGAGCAGACTTTGCGCCAGATTCTTAGCAAGCTCGACCTCTCACCGCGCGAGAAGCATGGCTTGGAAACGGAACTGGCGGGGTTGGAACAGGCTTTGCACAAATTGACTAACCAAGTGGTGCAGATTGCTGTGTTTGGCTTGGTGGGGCGGGGTAAGTCCTCTTTGTTAAATGCATTGGTGGGTGAACCTGTGTTTGTTACGGGTCCTCTGCATGGCGTTACCCGCGATCGCGCCTCGGTGTTGTGGCGGATCAGCAAAGAGGATCATGGGGTACGGCGGCTGGCTGTGGGCGGTGTGGAGTTGATTGATACGCCGGGGATCGATGAAATCAATGGCGAAACCAGAGCTAAGCTGGCGACCGAGATTGCTAGTCAGGCGGATTTGATTTTGTTTGTAGTGGCGGGGGACATGACCCGCGTGGAATATAACGCCCTGTCGGAACTGCGCCAAGCTAGTAAACCTATAATTTTGGTGTTCAACAAAATCGACCAGTATCCCCCCAGCGATCGCGAGGCAATTTATGCCAAAATTCGTGATGAACGGGTTAAGGAACTGCTGACTCCTGCTGAGATTGTGATGGCGGCGGCAAGTCCCCTCACTGCTCGTGCCGTGCGCACTGCCGATGGCAAAATTCATGCCGAGCTTGTACCCGATCAGCCGCAAGTTGAAGAGTTGAAGCTAAAAATTCTAGAAATCTTGGAGCGGGAGGGCAAAGCCCTGATTGCTCTAAACAGTATGCTGTTTGCCGATGCCCTGCAAGAACGGGTGATCCAGCGCAAAATGCGCATTAGGGAGGGGCGTGCCAATGAGTTGATTTGGCGGGCGGTATTGACGCAAGCGATCGCTGTTGCTGTCAATCCTGTAACTGTAATTGACGTAATCACAGCCGCTGTGATCGATGTAACCATGATTGTGGGTTTGTCGCGGCTGTACGGCATTGATATGAATCCGCAAAAAGCCTTTGCTCTATTGCAAAAAATTGCCTTTGCTATGGGCGGCATCAGTCTGGGGGAATTATTGGCAAATTTGGGTCTGGGTTCTCTAAAAAGCCTGTTGGGTATTTCTGCGCCAGTTACGGGGGGGCTGTCGGTGGGGGGGTACGCCGCAGTTGCTATCACCCAAGCCACTATTGCGGGATTTTCTACCTATGCGATCGCTCAAATTACCAAAGAATACTTGGCAAACGGGGCGGATTGGGGCGGGCAAACTCCCAAATCAGTGGTGCAGCGTATCCTCAACAGTCTTGACAAAGAATCAATCATGGGGCGAATTCGCAAGGAACTAGAAAGCAAACTGCAGGGACAGTGACAGGAACTTTACTCAAATAAATTGTCTTGGTCGTATAATGTGCTGGGACAAAGGAGAGAAACTGTGCGCAAACTGGGCTACCTAATGGGATTATCGCTACTGGGCATCACAGCAAGCAGTTGGTGGTGGCGGGGGGAGCTTTTTGCCCAAAAAATTCAGGGCAGAGAGATGTTCGGTAACTTAACCATCAGTCCTAGCGACCTCCGCACTCCCAAAACTCTCTATGGCATTAGTGGTGGCGCACAAACTATGCAATCTCTGTCCAATCAGAAACAGACCGAAACGGGGGAATGTATCGGTTTTATCGATGCCGAGCCTGACCACCGCCTCACCCTCACCCAAAATTTCCAGTATTTGCGGTTACAAATCAAAAGCTCTGGGGATACGGTTCTCCTAGTCAAAGGTCCAGGGGGGACATGGTGCAATGACGATGTCAGCGATCGCAATCCGATTATTGCTGGCGAGTGGTTGAGCGGCACTTATAGCATTTGGGTTGGCTCCTATGAACAGAATGCCTCGTTCCCCTATTTATTAGAGATCACAGGCGATCGCCGATGAACTGGCTCAGCAAGCTGATACAAAGTTTTCTCACTCTGGGACAGGTAGTTACCCAACTGCTGGTGTATCGCCGCCTGCACTGGCGCAATACTAAAGAGCAGATGTCGGTGGTGGGGACAGATTCCTTACTGATCACTTTGGTAACCGCTAGTTTTGTAGGAGCAGTATTTACCATTCAGGTCGCTAAGGAATTTATTAACTTTGGAGCTACTCAGGCGATCGGTGGGGTATTGGCTTTGGCGTTGAGCCGCGAACTCTCTCCCGTTTTGACCGCTGTAATTATTGCGGGACGGGTAGGTTCTGCCTTTGCCGCTGAACTTGGCACTATGACCGTAACCGAGCAGATTGATGCTCTGTATATGCTGCGGAGTAATCCCATAGACTACCTAGTTACACCGCGTATTCTCGCTTGCGTGCTGATGATGCCCTTACTCACCATGTTGTCCTTTTTGACTGGCATGGTGGGTGGTATCATTATCTGTCAGAACGCCTATAACATTTCCCAAACTACCTTTTTGGACTCGGTGCGCACTTTCCTGAAGTCATGGGATTTGATCACTGCTCTGCTAAAGGCGGGTGTATTTGGTGCTCTAATCGGGGCGATCGGCATCACTTGGGGCTTGACTACTACTGGCGGAGCTAAGGGAGTTGGGCAATCAACCACTACAGCCGTAGTAACTGCTTTGTTAGCAATTTTTGTGAGCAATTTTTTCCTGTCTTGGCTCTTATTTGGGGGCGTTGCCAGTCAAATAGCTAGAGATTTTAACTAAATTTTTTGTCCCTTGTATTAAGAAAACTAAGCACCTAGACGAAAACTCAATCTGTGCTGAGGGCAATAGCCGTATTTCTTAATAGCTTGGCGGTGTGCGGCTGTGCCATAGCCTTTGTTTCGAGCGAGGTCATACTGCGGATATTGTTCTGCTAGTTGGATCATCTGCCGATCGCGCCATACTTTTGCCACAATGCTGGCGCTGGCAATGCAGAGGTGCTGGCTGTCCCCGCGGACTACGGTGGTTTGGGGGATGGGGGGAATAGTGCGAAAGGGGATGGGATGGATGCCATCTACAAGGCAGTGATCTGGTTTAATTTGCAGTTTGGCGATCGCCCGTTCCATTGCCAGCAGGGTAGCTTGGAGAATGTTTAACTGGTCGATTTCGGCTACCTCTGCCCAGCCAATCTGGCAGTCTAGGGACAGGTTGCGGATGATGGGCTCGAGTTTTTGGCGGCGCTGGGGAGAAAGCTTTTTGCTGTCGGTTACTCCCAAATCTCTGAGCTGGGCTTCTCCTTGGGGATCGAGGATGACGGCGCAGGCAACTACTGCTCCGCAAATCGCTCCCCGCCCCACTTCATCAATGCCTGCGATCAGCAAGGTTATTTGCGCTCGGGGTAGAAGGTGTCGCCTGACGCTTCATCGGGGGTGTTGATTGCCCAGATCAGCTCTTGCAACCGCCCGTAGCTGACCTGATTGAATTGCATCACTAGGCGGGGTAGGTGCAGGATGGACAGGTCTTTCATCTCTTTGGGAAGGGGAGCACTGCGCTGGATTTGTCCTTCTACCAGAATATCGGCAAATTCTTGATTGAGACGCTCGAGGTGGCGATCGCTGATGGGGCAGTTCAGCCTAATGACAAAGGTTCTATCCACCCAGCGGCTAGAGTGATAGATGCGATAGAAGTTGCTAATAATCTGACAGGCTTCGGTCACTGAGTCAGTGATGCTATACAAACTGCGGTCTTGGGCGGAGATAAAGCCCCGCTCTTGCAGGTGCTTTTGGATGTATTGATCCCACTGCCGCCAGTAATCGCCTTGGGGTTTGTCAATTAGCACTAGGGGTTGGGGTGTGCCTCGTCCTGTCTGGGAGAGGGTGAGGCACTCGAAAAATTCATCCTGCGTGCCAAAGCCACCGGGAAAGAGGGCAATGGCATCGCTTTCTCGGAGGAAAAATAGTTTGCGGGTGAAGAAGTAGCGGAAATTTACTAGGCGATCGCTCCCGCTAATAAACTGATTGGCAGATTGTTCAAAGGGCAGGTCGATGTTCAAACCAAAGGATTTATCCAGCCCCGCCCCTTCATTGCCTGCGGACATGATGCCGCCCCCTGCCCCAGTGAGTACCAAAAAACCATGACTGGTAATACATTCAGCAAATTCTTTTGCTTGTTGATATTCGGGGTCTTGTGGCGAGGAACGGGCTGAGCCAAAGATACTCACCTTGCGGATGTGGCGATAGGGATGAAACAGAGCGATCGCCTTTTGCATATCCTGCAAAGCACCAGCAATCAGTTTCCAGTCCAGCCGCTC
>Ga0272446_1002968_pt1 | contig 22159 bp, 22 predicted proteins | sample YNPCB0061_FD_194587 | JGI IMG/M metagenome (GOLD analysis project Ga0272446, IMG submission 194587) | Hot spring microbial mat communities from Yellowstone National Park, WY, United States - YNP-CB-006-1 | ecosystem: Environmental > Aquatic > Thermal springs > Hot (42-90C) > Sediment | place... | reverse complement strand
GGACCGCCGAGCTCGCCCGCGAGGGGGTCCGGCGCGGCGGCTACGTCCTCCGGCCGGCCTCGACGGAGGCGAGCGGGGGCAGCCCCGACCTCGTCCTCCTCGCCACCGGGTCCGAGCTGCACGTCGCCGTCGCCGCCGCCGACCGTCTCGAGGCGGACGGGATCGCGACCCGGGTCGTCTCCCTGCCCTGCTGGGAACGCTTCGAGGCCCAGGACGCAGCGTACCGGGACGGCGTCCTTCCGCCGGGCGTGCCGCGGCTGAGCGTCGAGGCCGGCGTCGCCCTCGGCTGGGAGCGCTGGGTCGGCGAGCAGGGTGCCATCGTCGCCATCGACCGCTTCGGCGCCTCGGCTCCGGGCCCCACCGTCCTCGCCAAGTTCGGCTTCACGCCCGAACGGATCGCCGAGATCGGGCGCCGCGTCCTTCGGGAGGGGCTGCGCGGCCGGGTCCCGATGCCGCCCGAGGCCGCCGAAGCGCACCTGCCGAGCCACTGATGCGGATCGCCCTGGCCGCCGATCACGCGGGCGCGGCCCTCAAGGACGAGCTCCTGGCCCGCCTGGCCACCCTCGGGACCGGACTCGGGCTCGAGCTCGAGCTCGTCGACCTCGGCGGTCACGGCGAGGATACGGGCGACGACTACCCCGACTACGCCAAGGCCGTTGGCGACGCGATCCGGTCCGGCCGCGCCGAGCGGGCGATCCTCGTCTGCGGGAGCGGCGTCGGGGCGGCCGTCGCGGCGAGCAAGATGCGCGGGATCCGAGCCGCCGTCTGCCACGACTCCTACTCGGCCCGCCAGGGGGTCGAGCACGACGACCTGAACGTCCTCGTCCTGGGGGGCCGGGTCATCGGCCCGGAGCTCGCCCTCGAGTGCGCCCTCGCCTTCCTTCGGGCTCGCTTCAGCGGCGAGGAACGGCATCGGCGCCGCCTCGCCAAGATCGCCGCCATCGAGGCGGCCGAGACCGCCGTGGGCGCCCCCGGCACCGCCGGGACCCGACCCGAGGACGGCTGACCCGTTCGGTCTCCCGACCCGCGCCGCGCTTCAGCCTCGCCCGCGTCGCCGGGTCTTTCGACGGGACGAGCGGAGCGGCCTACTCCGGCAGGAGCCGGTACGGACGGCCGCTCGTCGATCGCAGGGCGCCGAAGTGGCGACGATCCAAGGTCACGATGAGGTCGGTGCCGAGGCGATCGGCCAGGGCCGCGACCGACGCATCCGTCCCGCCGAGGGGAAAGTCGGCGTAGGCGGCGACGAGATCGGCGATCCGGGCCCAGTCTTCGGGAAGCGGTGCCTCGACCTCGACGGCCCGAAGCCCGCGAAGGAAGGCTGCTTCGACCTCAGCTCCGAGACGACGGCCGACCAGGTACGTCACCTCTGCGACGACGAGGGCTGGAACGACGAGGTCGAGGTCGTGCCGCTCCAGGACCGCGACACAGCGGGCGTGGTCGTCGTCGGAGGCATCGACCGCGGCGTAGAGCGGTCCCGAGTCAACGACGGCGATCACCGCTCCACTCGGTCGCGAGGATCGCTTCGATCTCCCGGGCCGTCGATCGGTACCCGCTCCGCCCGAGGCCAATGAAGGAAAGGCGGCGCTCTTGGGGGGCTTTCCCGAGGGACGCCCCGAGGATCTCGCGGACGAGTTGGGAGACCGAGATCCGGCGCCGGCGCGCCTCCCGGACGAGGGCCGCGGCCAGGTCGTCGGGTAGGCTCGTTGTGATGCGCTGCATACGCGCAGCATAGCAGTTTCCCTCCCCGGGCGACTGGGCCTACGGGGGTCGCGCCCAAGAGCGGCGCCAGATCAGAGCGGTGCCAGATTCTTGAGCACCGACAGACGCTTGACGAAGCCGCTACGTGTTCGATGCGGCTCACGGCGACGCCTAGCCTTCATCACCGCCGTAGCTATGGCGGTCATTGGTGGTGCGGTCGCCCTTGGCTCTGCCAAGGTTGCGCTCGCACACACCGGCTAGCATTACGCCGGTGCCCAGGAAGCTCTGGGACGGCACGAACACCTTCGCCGATGACAGCTCGAGCACCTATTGCACGAGCTGGACGACTCTGCACTCGAAGTTCTGGACCTATAGGGGGGCGTGCGCATGACCCGGCATCGCCTGCTCCCGATCGGCGCCATCTTGGCGATCGTCCTCCTCGCCTCGTCGACGCCCCTCCAGGGTCGCTCGGCTGGATCCAGGGGCGGGGGCCAGGACCGGCTCGCGCCAGCGCCGGTGCTCCAGGAATCCGGGGCGAGCTCGGAACAGCCACGAGCCTCCGGCGAAGCCGTCGAGGACCTCGACGCCCTGCTGCCACCCTGCCCGCCGTTGGACGCCTCGACGGTGAGCGACCACCGGGAGGCCGCTCCCCTCGATGGTCCCGTCGCCGACTGCGACCAGCGAGAACTCGACCTCGGTCCGTCGCCGATCAAGAAGCAGGCGCGCACGATCCCCGGCATCACGCTGACCGACGAGCCGCAGTAGCCGCTCGAACCGACCCCTCGAGACGGCCGAGTCCATCGCCCTGATCGACCACGGACCGCGCGGCTGGCGCTGAGGCCGAACGTGCGAGTCGGACATTGGCGCCGCCGTTCGCCCGGCCTGTCGGGTCGCCTTCGCGGCCGCCTTCGGGGTCGACGTCCGGTCACCGGCCGAGATCGTCCCCTGCGGTCCACGCGCTGCGCGCCGCGAAGGCTCCGGGCCGTGATCCCTGGAGCGGCTGGAAATAAGCCCGAGCCGTCGTGATCCTCAGCGACGGTGTCAGCGGCGTTGGTCAAGATGCCACGAGCAGGTTCTTCGCGCTCTCCACCTGCCTGATCGTGCCGTTGTCGGCGGCTCGGTCGAGGGGTGCCGCGAAGCCGTCGGCGCGGTACCGGCGGTCGGAAGCCCGGACAGTGGTCGGCCTCGACGCCCAGCCCGGGCGTCCCATGCACACCCCGCCTGCGACATCCGGCTTCTTCTCATTTACTCACGACGGGAGTGAGTGAGCAAACCGAGCTCCGTTTTGTGGAGCCGCCCGAGTGTGGCCGAGGACCGGACCGGCGCCGAACTGTTCGCGGTACTCCCCAGGGGCGTAAACGACAAGGACGGTCTTTTCGCTCACTCCCCCGGTGAGTAAATGCGACCCTTCCGGCGCCCCGAGCGACCCGTGTACGCTCACGGTGAGTACATGCAAGGGTTCGGACCGGCGGCGGCCGTACGACGCCGCGCGCCTGCGCGAGGCGTGACGGTCGGGATATCGCGGCGAGGGCGGCACGACCGGGGCACCAGCCCCCTCGCGGCGGGGCTTGCTGCAGCTCGGGAGTCCGGCTCGAATCCCACCACTCAGAGGGACACTCCTGGACCCCACGCCTCCGACCGGGGCGAGGGACTAGACTTCGAAGCCGGGCAGCGAGGCGTTCAGACTCGTCCGGCGCCGTCGAGCCAGCGGCAATGCACCCGAGGAGGACAGCCACCAGATGCGCATCGGCTTCATCGGACTCGGCCGGATGGGGGCGAACATGGTTCGGCGCCTCCTCCGGGACGGCCACGAGATCGTCGCCTACAACCGCACCCCGGACAAGACCCGCGAGATCGCCGCCGAGGGTGCCGAGGCGGCCTTCTCCATCGCCGAGCTCGTCGCCAAGCTCGCCCCGCCGCGGGCGGTCTGGATCATGGTCCCGGCCGGCGATCCGACCGAGGCTCAGATCGAGGAGCTCCTCCCTCACCTCGCCCCGGGCGACACCATCGTCGACGGCGGGAACACGAACTTCCACGACGATCTCCGTCGGCACCGGCGGCTCAAGGAGCACGGGATCGGCTACGTCGATGCCGGCGTCTCCGGCGGGATCTGGGGACTCCAGGTCGGCTACTGCCTGATGGTCGGCGGCGAGGCCGAGGTCGTCCGGCCCCTCGAACCCATCTTCCGCTCCCTCGCCCCGGAGGGCGGCTACCTCCACGTCGGCGGACCGGGCGCCGGCCACTACGTGAAGATGATCCACAACGGCATCGAGTACGGGCTCATGCAGGCCTATGCCGAGGGCTTCGAGATCATGCACGCCAGCGACTACGATCTCGACCTCCACGCCATCGCCGGCCTGTGGCAGCACGGCTCGGTCGTCCGCTCCTGGCTCCTCGAGCTCCTCGAACGGGCCCTGGCCGAGGACCAGGATCTGCGATCCATCAAGGGCTGGGTCGCCGACTCGGGCGAGGGTCGCTGGACGGTCCAGGAGGCGATCGATCGCGACGTCCCGGCCCCGGTCATCACCCTGAGCCTCCTGACCCGCTTCCGCTCCCGGCAGGAGGACTCATATGGAGCGAAGGTCCTCGCCGCCCTCCGGAACGAGTTCGGTGGCCACGCCGTGAAGACGGCCGCCGGGGGCGAGGACGAGGCGGCCGGCTCGTAGGGCGGCACGGCGAGGGCCGGGAGGGCCGCGGCGAGCGATGGACGAGCCTCCCGTTCGACGGCGCCGGGCGACGCCCGAAGGCGCCGCTGGCGATGCCGACGAGGCCGCTGCCCGCACCACCGATGAGCCCGCTGCCGGCACCACCGACGGGGCCACTTCGGCAGCCGCCACCCCCACGCCGGGTGCCATCGACACCGCTGCCCCGCCGCGGGTCCCTGCCGACCGGGACGCGCCCCGGACGATCCGCGAGCTGCGCCTCGCCCGCCTCGCTGCCCGGAATCGGCGGCCGCGCACGACTCCCGCGACCGAGAACCCACTCCGGACCGGCCTCCGGCTGGAGCGCGTCCCCGATCCGGCCGTCTTCGTCCTCTTCGGAGCGACCGGCGACCTCGCCCACCGGAAGGTCTTCCCGGCCCTCGCCCAGCTTTGGCGCTGCAACCTCCTCCCGGGCGCCTTCCGGGTCGTCGCCGTCGCCCGGCGGCCCTACACCGACGAGACCTTCCGGGCCGAGGTCGAGCGGACCCTGGAGGCGAACTCCCGCGTCCCCCTCGAGCCCGACGAGCGCCGGGAGGTCCTCGAGCGGATCGAGTATCTCGCCGGCGACTTCGACGACTCGGGAACCTTCGACCGCCTCTCGGCCCGCCTCGACGAGATCGACCGGCGCCACGGAACCGGCGGAAACCGCCTCTACTACCTCGCCACCCAGCCGTCGGCCTTCCCGCTCGTCGTCGCCCAGCTGGGCCGGGCCGGCCTCGACCACGAACGCCACGAGGGCGGCTGGCGGCGGATCGTCATCGAGAAGCCCTTTGGGCGCGACCTCAGCTCGGCGATCCGCCTGAACCGCGAGGTCGGCAAGGTCTTCCGGGAGACGCAGGTCTACCGGATCGACCACTACCTCGGCAAGGAGACCGTCCGGAACCTCCTCGTCTTTCGGTTCGGCAACGGGATCTTCGAGCCGATCTGGAACCGCCGCTACGTCGATCACGTCCAGATCACCGTCGCCGAGTCCATCGGCATCGAGAACCGCGGCCGCTTCTACGAGGAGACCGGCGCCTCCCGGGACATCCTCCAGAACCACCTCATGCAGCTCCTCGCGCTCGTGGCCATGGAGCCGCCCGCCTCCTTCGAGGCCGACGCCCTCCGGGACGAGAAGGTGAAGGTCGTCCGGGCGGTCAACCCCTTCACGCCCGAGCGGGTCGCCAACGACGTCGTCCGCGGCCAGTACGGACCGGGCTGGGTCGCCGGGATGGCGGTCCCCGGCTACCGCGCGGAGCCGGGGGTCGATCCCGAATCGGAGACCGAGACCTTTATCGCCGTCCGGCTCGAGGTCGACACCTGGCGCTGGTCCGGCGTCCCCTTCTACCTCCGGAGCGGGAAGCGGCTCCCCAAGCGGGCGACGGAGATCGCGATCCAGTTCCGGGAGGTCCCCCATCGCCTCTTCCGGGAGGGCAACGTCGACCCCGAGCCGAACCTCCTCGCCATGCGGATCCAGCCCGACGAGGGGATCCTCCTCCGCTTCGGGGCGAAGGTGCCGGGGCTCGGCCTCGACATCCGAGCCGTGACGATGGACTTCTCGTACGGTGCCTCCTTCAGCGTCGACGCGCCCGACGCCTACGAGACCCTCATCCTCGACGCCCTCCTCGGCGACGCCTCCCTCTTCACCCGTGCCGACGAGGTCGAGGCCGCCTGGCAGATCGTGACGCCGATCATCGAGGCCTGGATCGACGGTCCGCCGCCGGCCTTCCCGAACTACGCCGCCGGCACCTGGGGACCGCCCGAGGCCGAGGCGCTCATCGCCCGCGACGGGCGTCGCTGGCGGAGGCTCTAACGGTGCCACCCGCCCCGCCGTCGAGCCCCGGGCAGCCGGTCCTCCGCTGGCAGGCCCGGGCCAGGACCATCGAGGAGATCGAGCGCGAGCTCCGACGGATCTGGGCCGAGCCGGTCCTGACGACCACCGTCGACGGGGTCGAGGAGCGCCACGTCGCGGCCCGGACGAGCGTCATGAACCTCGTCGTCGTCGCCCGCCGGCCGGAGCTCGGCGAGCGGGCCGCGGCGACCATCGCCGCGCTCACCGGCCGCCACCCGTCGCGGACCATCATCGTCACCGCCCTCGACCCCGACGGACCGGCCTGGCTCGACGCCCGGATCGAAGCCGTCTGCATCCTGCCCCGGGAGGACGCCCCCGAGATGTGCAGCGAGTTCATCTACCTCCGGGCCGGCGGCGAGGCGGGACGGCGGCTGGGGGCCGTGGTGACCCCGCTCCTCATCCACGACCTCCCGGTCACCGTCTGGTGGCCCGGCAATCCGCCCTTCGCGACGCTGCCCTTCGAGGAGGCGACCGAGCTCGCCGACCGGCTCGTCGTCGATGGCTCGGCCTGGAGCGGCGACGGCCTCGACCGCCTGGCCGCCCTGGCCCGGCTCGCCGAGCGGGATCGGCCGACCATCTTCGACTTCGCCTACGTTCGCCAGTCGCGCTGGCGGGAGGCCATCGCCGCCGCCTTCGATCTGCCGGCCCTCCGACCCTTCGTTCGCGGCCTCCGACGGGTCAGCGTCTCGTACGCCTCCCGCGATCCTCTCGGCCGGCCGGGGACCACGAACGTCGTCAAGCCCGTCTACCATGTCGCCTGGCTCGCCTCGAGGCTCGCCGAGCGGGTCGAGCGTCCGCTCCGACCCCTCGACACCGGCCCCGGGAGTCGGCCAGCTCGATCGGCACCCGAGCCGGAACCCGGCGCGCCCGTCGGGCCGGGCTACGGGGCTCGGCTCCGCAGCGATGGTCATCCGGTCGATGTCGTCGTCCGACCGATCTGGTCGTCGGCCCCGGACGGGACGACGCTCCGCCTCGAGCTCCTCGCCGAGCGCCGGGGGTCCGAGCTCCGGGTCGAGGTGACCGGCGAGGCCGAGGCCGTCCACGTCCGGGCCTGGCAGGACGGGATCCCCGTGCTCGACCGCTTCTTCCGGGGGCCACGGCGGGGCGAGGTCGACCTCCTGGCCGAGGCGATCGAGACGCCCGGCCGCGACCGGATCGCCGTCGAGACGCTCCGCACCGCCGGCCGGCTCCTCGGGACCGGAGCCGGCGCCTGAAGCAGCCAGAGCAGAGAGGAGTCGAGAGCGCGATGACGACCGACACGAGCGTCGTCGCCCGGCGGCCCGCCGCGGCGAACGAGCCCGAGATCCTCGTCCTGCCCGATCCCGAAGCCGTCGCCGGTGAGGCAGCCGCGCAGATCGCGGCGGCCCTGCGCGCCGCCGTCGCCGGGCGCGGCCGGGCCGACTTCGCGACCACGGGCGGCTCGACCCCGGCCGGCATCTACCGCGCCCTGGCCGCCCTCCCGCCCGATCTGGCCCCGCCCTGGTCGGCCGTCCACGTCTGGTGGGGCGACGACCGGTTCGTCCGCCGGACCGACCCCGCGAGCAACGTCCGCCCCCTCGACGAGGTCCTCCTGCCGGCCGTGCCACTGCCCGCCGAGAACGTCCACCCGGTCCCCACCGACCGCGCCATCGACGAAGCCCACGACCCGGCCTGGGCGGCCGCCCGGTACGCCGCCGAGGTCTGGCGCGAGCTCCCGCGGCGGGCGGGCTGGCCGGTCTTCGACGTCGTCCTCCTCGGCGTCGGGCCCGACGGCCACGTCCTCTCGGTCTTCCCGGGCGCACCGGTCGCTCCGGTCGCGGTCGCCTACGCCGTCCCGGCGCCGACCCACATCGAGCCGAAGGTGCCCCGGGTCACGCTCAATCCGGCCGTCCTCGACGTGACCGATCGGCTCATCGTCGTCGCCCACGGCACGGCGAAGGCGGAGGTCCTGGCCGAGGTCTTTGGCCCGGTCCGGGACGAGCGGCGCTGGCCGGCCCAGCGGGCCAGGCGACGGGGCGCGACGTGGATCCTCGATCGGGCCGCCGCCGCCCGGATCCCGGGCCTCGCCTGACGCCGCCCGCCGGAGGCCGGCATCTGTCAGAATGCCGGCCATGACGTCGCTCTTGCCCCTCGACCCCATCGGCTGGATCGTCGTCGGGTTCCTCGCCGGAGCCCTGTCGGGGATGGTCGTCCAGGACCGTTCCGCGCGGGGCTGCCTCTCGAACGTCCTCGTCGGCATCCTCGGCGGGATCGTCGGCGGCTGGCTGGCCCGCGAGCTCCGCCTCGGCGACCCGTCGGGCTTTCTGGGGGCCCTCCTCGTCGCCTTCGTCGGGGCCGTCATCGTCCGGCTCGTCATCGCCGCCGCCACCGCTCGCCGCTGAGCGCGGTCCGACGGTGCGCTGCGTCTCCACCGCACCGAAACCGGACGATCGGGCTACCATCGTGGCATGACGAACGCTGCCCCGAGCGCCGGCGGCGCCTCCCCGACCTCCGCCCCGATCCCCACCGACGACCGACCCTACTCCCCCGGCCTCGAGGGCATCATCGCCGCCGAGACGGCCCTCGGCTACGTCGACGGCCTGAACGGACGCCTCCTCTACCGCGGGTACCGGATCGGCGACCTCGTCGAGCGGGGGACGTACGGCGCCGTCGCCCACCTCCTCTGGACCGGCGAGTGGGACCCCCGGGCGCGACTCACGACCGCCCCGGTCCCGCCGGCCGTCATGGCCACCCTGCGCGCCCTGCCGACCGACGCCAAGCCGATGGACGCCCTGCGAACGGCCGTTTCCGCGTGGGGTGCCACCCAGCGCCTCGACTGGCCGCCGACGGTCGAGCAGGCCCGCGCCCTGACCGAGTTCTCACCGTCCGCCCTCGCCGCCTTCGCCCGACTGCGGCGGGGCCTCGAGCCCATCGAACCGAACCCCGAGCTCGACCTCGTCAGCGGCTTCCTCTACCAGCTGAACGGCGAGATCCCCGACCCGGGCACGGCCCGGGCCCTGGACGCCTACTTCATCGTCGGGGCCGAGCACGGCCTCAACGCCTCGACCTTCGCCGCCCGGGTCATCACCTCGACCCGCTCGGACATCGCCTCGGCCGTCGCCGGGGCGATCGGGGCGATGAAGGGGCCGCTCCACGGGGGCGCCCCGTCGGAGGTCGTCGACCAGCTCAGCCAGGTCGGCTCCCCGGAGCACGCCGAGGCCTGGATCCGGGCCGCCCTCGATCGGGGCGAGCGCCTCATGGGCTTCGGGCATCGGGTCTATCGGGCCTACGACCCGCGGGCTGCCGCCCTCCGGAAGGTGGCCGAGACGATGCCGCACAAGCCGGACTGGTTGGACCTCGCCATCAAGGTCGAGGACGTCGCCCTCCGCATCCTCGCCGAGCGGCACCCCGAGCGACCGTTGAAGACGAACGTCGAGTACTACGCCGCGCCGGTCCTTCAGGGCGTCGGCCTAACGCCCGACCTCTTCCCGGCCACCTTCGCCCTCTCCCGCCACGCCGGCTGGACCGCCCACGTCCTCGAGCAGGCGGCCTCGAATCGCCTCATCCGGCCCGACGCCCGGTACGTCGGTCCACCCGAACGCGATCTGCCGGGCTGACGGCCCGGGTCGACCACCCACGGGGGGTGCACCATGGTGAGCCCGCGTCGAGCGCGTCCGAGCGGCCCGGAGCCGATCCCGGTCGGGGCCAGGCGGCCGCGGCGTCGTCCGTCATTTCCCGCACGGCGGACCGGGCGATCGCCCGATGGCCAGCCGCCGGGCCGAGGCAGGATCATGGTGACGTGATGGATGCCCGTCAGATCGCCCGGGTCGACGATTCCCTCGACGATTCCCTCGGCGGCTCCCTCGACGGCCGGAGCCTCGCCGCCGCCGTCGCCCTCTGGTGCTTCGTCGTCGCCCTCGCTCGGCCCGTGGTCGGGGGTTGGGGCACGGCCCAGGAGGCCCTCTGCTACTGGCTGCCGAGCCTCACCGATCCGTACGCTCGATCGTCCTGGACGGAGCCGATCGCCTACGTCTACTCGCCCGCCTTCCTCCAGCTCATCGGCCCGATCCGTTGGCTCCCCTGGCCGAGCTTCGTCGGGGTCTGGACGGCGATCCTCATCGCTGCGGTCTGGCTCCTCGCCGGCCCGCGCTGGTTCCTCCTCGGGCTCGGCCTGTCGGCGATGGAGATCGCCGGTGGAAACATCTCCCTCCTCCTCGCCGTCGCCATCGTCCTCGGCTTCCGGTGGCCGGCGACGTGGGCCTTCGTCCTCTTGACGAAGGTGACGCCGGGCGTCGGGCTCCTCTGGTTCGCCGTCCGCGGCGAGTGGCGTTCCCTCGGGCTCGCCCTCCTCGCCACGGCCCTCGTCGTCGCCACCTCGGCGCTGGCGATGCCGGCGGCCTGGCTCGACTGGATCGAGGTGCTCGTCCGCAACGCTGGCCGCCCACCGACCTGGGCGGCCGTCCCGATCCCGCTCGCCGTCCGGCTCCCGGCGGCCGTCGTCCTCGTCGTCTGGGGCGCCCGGAGCGACCGGCGCTGGACCGTCCCGGTCGCCTCGGTCCTTGCCCTCCCAGCGCTCTGGTACGGCTCGTTGGCGATGCTCCTCGCCGTCCTCCCCCTCGTCGACCGGGAGGCCGCGGCGACGTCCCTCGTCGGGCGCTGGGTCGGCGATGGCGGGGGTCGTGTCGGCGCCGGCCTCGGGCTTCGGGTCCGAGCGCTCCTCGGCGGCGAGGCGCCGACCCGGCCGGCCTGACCTGTAGCGGCCCCTCGGTCGCCAGCGCCCCGGCCCGATCGGGCATGATCGGGTCGCCATGCCCGGCCTCGAGATCCCCGATCCGGCCCTCGTCCTCCTCGTCGGACCGGCCGGCTCGGGCAAGACGACCTTCGCCGCCCGCGAGTTCGCCCCCGACGAGGTCGTCTCCTCCGACGAGCTCCGCGGCCTGATCGGCCGCGACGAAGCCGACCAGACCGTCAGCCGGGCGGCCTTCGCCGTCCTCCACCGGATCGTCGAGCGACGGCTTGCCGCGGGACGGCTGACGGTCGTCGACGCCACGAACGTGACCCGTGCGGCCCGACGGGCGCTCCTGCGGCGGGCAACCGCCGCCGGCGTCCCGGCCGTGGCGATCGTCTTCGAGCTCCCGCTGGCGACGGTCCTCGAGCAGAACGCCCGGCGGCCGGGTCGGGTCGTCGAGGCCGCCGTCGTGGAGCGGCAGTGGCGGACGCTGGCGGCCGCCCTCGCCCGAGGCGCCCTCGACGAGGAGGGGTTCGCGGCCATCCATCGGCTTCGGTCGCCAGCCGAGGTCGCGGCGACCCGGGTCGTCCGCCGGCGGCCCGGGTGATGAGCGGCTCGCCCCGGCGACCTATTCGACCGGGATGCTCTCCCGCCGGCGCAGGCGCTCGCCGGGATCCCGTTCGAGCCGGCTGATCCAGCGATCGAGGACCACCCGGGCCGCCAGGAGCTGCTCGCGCCGCGCCGCTCGGAGGTGCCGTCGAGCCTCCGGCGGAACGAGGTGGGCGAGCAGGCCCTCGCCGGCCATCTCTGCGCCGCCCTGCGCTTCCAGCGCCGCCAGCCGTTCTTCGAGCTCCGCCACGCGGGCTCGGAGCTCGGCCGTCTCGTCAGCGCTCATCGTCGCGACCTCCTTTCGGGACGCTTTCTTGAGGATCATGCGGGACGTTTCCCTGCTCGCCTGCTGCGCCCTGCCCGGACCGGGCGACCGAGGCGAGGTCGGGGTCACCGAAGCGGATGGTGAGGGTGTGATCGTCGAACTTCGCCCCGAGGGTCGGCCGGTCAACGAGGATGCGGGGCAGGATGAGGTTTCGCCGCCAGCTCCCGACGCCGACGACCAGCTCGTCGCCGAAGCGGGTCAAGCGGACCGCGTCTCGGGACGCGAACGGCAGCTGGAGCTCCAGGACGAAGCCGTCGTCGTCCCGACGGACGACGTACGGCCGCCCGCGGAAGAAGAACTCGGTCGGGTCCGTGTCCCCGAAGACCGCTCGCCCGAGCTCGCGGAGCATCGCCTCTCCGACGACTTCCTGATCGAGGAACGGTGCCGGTCGAACGGGGACCGGGGCGAAGGCGGCCTCGATGTCGGGCCAGGCGCGCCGCTGGGCCTCCCGCCAGGCGGCGAAGTACGGCCCGGCGTCCTCGGGGAGGACGCGGTTGCAGATGACGAGATCGACGGGATAGCCGTAGAGGTGGAAATACGTGAAGGAGCGTTGGGCCTCCTTCATCACCATCTTCTCCGGGGTCAGGACCACCCGGATCGAGGACCGCTCCGGATCGGTGAGGAGCTCGTGGATGTGCTCGAGGCGGTGGAAGAGCTCCTCGCCCGCTTCGTAGACCCGGCGCCCCGGGGTCGGCATCCCGGTCAGGCGCCCGACGATCGGACTCGCCAGCTCGGCGACCCGGCGCTGGATCGGGTAGATCTTCTCGATCCACCAGCGGCCGGCCTCGGGGAGCGAGAGGAGGCGGAGGGTCTCGCCGGTGGGCGCCGCGTCGACGACGATGACGTCGTAGCGGCCGCGGTCGTGGTGCTCGGCGATCCAGAGGAGGCTGGCCAGCTCGTCCATCCCGGGCAGGATGCTCATCTCCTCGGCCATGACGGCGTCGAGGCCCCGCCACTGAAAGAGGGCGGACACGTACGCCTGGATCGTGCCCCAGTACTTGGAGACGTTGTGGAAGACGTCGGACTCTTGGCCCCAGAGGTTCGGGCCGACCGGCGTCGGCTCGGGCCCGAGGGGTTGGTCGAAGGCGTCGGCGAGGCTGTGGGCGGCATCGGTCGAAACGACGATCGTCCGCGCGCCCCGCTCGGCGGTAAGCAGCCCCGTGGCGGCGGCCAGGCTGGTCTTTCCGACTCCGCCCTTGCCCGTGTAGATGATGATTCGGGTCATGATCGCTCCCTGGGGCCGCCGGATGGAACGCGGACGGCCGGCCTCCGGCGCGGGGGGCCGCACCGGGCCCGACCGTGATTCTGCGCCCACCCCGCGATTCCTGCCAGCGCCGAGGGTCGGGGGCAGGTCGGGAGCAGGTCGGCCCACGCCCGGCGGTGCCGCGGCCGGGGCGGCGCTGCGGGATTCTCCGGACGGCGACCCGGTCTCGGCTCTGCTACCGTCGGGACCGTGGAGCAGTTCCGGTCGCCCAGCGAGGCCGTGAGCGGAGCGCAGCCGCCGGCAGTGGACCCGGTAGCCGACCCTGCGGCGAACCCCCCGCCGGCCGCTCCCCGGCCGGATGGCCCCGCGGCGCCGTCGCCGCCGGCCGCGGCCGTGCCGACCCGGGCTGAGGCAGCCGCGGCCCCCGCTCCCGCCCTGGCCGCCCTCGGGTCGGGCCTCAACCGGGCTTGGGTCGACGGCGGCCGCCGCCTCCTCCGCCGGGCCCGGGACGCCGAAGCGCTCCGGCGTCTCGCCGCCGAGCCCCTCGACGCGCGCCTCCGGGACGCCGTCGCCTGGGCTGTCCTCGTCGTCATCGCCAGCCTCGCCACGATCACGGTCATTGCCGGCGGCGTCGATCGCGGGGTCACCCTCTCGGCGGGAACGGACCCCGACGGTCGGCCGGTCCTCGTCGTCGCCGCCGTGGCACCCTGGAGCGAAGCCGCTCAACGCGGGCTCAAGCCCGGCATGATCGTGATCGGCTTCAACGATCAGCTCCTCGTCCCGGTCCCGGGTGTTACCGACCAGGGCGATCCGAGGTCCGCTCAGGTCCCCTATTCCATCAGCAGCGACCAGATCTGGAGCGTGGAGGCGACCTGGTCATGGTCGCTCGCCCCGCTCCTGGCGGGCCAGGGCGGGCCGACGGTCCGGACCTCCGTCTTCGAGACCACCGACCGCTTCGCCTCGAGCCCGAGTGCCTTCGTCGCCGGCCTCGTCCTCCTCGTCGGGGCATCGTGGTGGCTGGCCAGCGGTCGGGCCGGCGACCGGCTCCGGCGCCTCGCCTGGCCGACGGCGTCGGCTGTCGCCGGGCCCCTCCTCCTCTTCCCGGTCCAGGCAACGGCGTCGGGCGTCGGCTACCTCCTCACCGCCATCCTCCTCCCGGCGGCGATCCTCCCCCTGGCCGACGGTCTCAGCACCTTCGTCGACGGCCCCGAGCCCCGTCGGGCGGCCCGGGTGGCGAGCGCAGCGGCCGCGACAGCGGGCCTCGTCGGCGGACTCTTGGTCCTGGTCGGGCTCGATCGGTCCGCCTTCGTCGCGCAGTGGCTCGGCGTCGGGCTCGCAGCGGCCATCCCCGGGATCGCCGCCGCCCGCTCGACGACCGGCGGCCGCCTCGCCGACGGGAGTCCCACCTCCGGACGCGTCGTCGAGGCCATCGAGGCGCCGGCCCTCGGCCTGACGCCCGCCGTCGCCGCCCTCCCCCTCGCCGCTCCGGGCGGCGGGGTCCTCTTCGGCCCGCTCCTCGTCTGGCTCGCCGGCCTCCTCGCCGCCCAGCGCTTCACCGTTCGACCCCTCGCCCGCCTCGCCTCCCGGACCGCCCTCCAGCGGGATCTCATCGTCGCCGCCACCGAGGCCGAACGGGCCCGGATCGCAGCCGACATCCACGACGACGTCCTCCAGGAGCTCACCCTCCTCGTTCGTCGCCTCGACGCCGCCGGGGCCGCCGACGCGGCAACGACCGCCCGCCGGGTCGCCGAACGCCTCCGGGCGATCACCGGCGAGCTCCGCCTTCCGATCCTCGACGACCTCGGTGTCGGCCCGGCCCTGGAATGGCTCGTCGCTCGGGTCGAGCGGCTCGCCGGCGGCGAGGTCCGGCTCGAGCGGGACGACGGCACCCGCCTACCGCCGGAAGTCGAGCTGGCCTTCTTCCGGGTCGCCCAGGAGGCCCTCGCCAACGCCGTCAAGCACGGCCGGCCGCCGATCGTCGTTCGCTACCGGACGAGTCCGAGCGGAGCGACGCTCAGCGTCGACGACTCGGGGCCGGGCATCGACCCGGGCGCCGCCGAGGCGGCGAGAGTCGGCGGACACTTCGGCCTCCTGGCCATGGAGCAGCGGGCCGAGCAGATCGGGGCGATCCTCGACGTCCGTCGCTGGCCGGCCGGCGGGACCCACGTCGCCCTCGAGTGGCGGCCGCGCTAGCACGAGCGGCGGATTCGGATGGCCGAGCGGAGCGACGACGCGGTGCGGGGCCCTGGATCGGGCGGCCGACCGGCGACGGCGACTCCGGGCGACGGACCCGCGCCGACTCCGGGCGGCCGGCCCGGGACGGCATCGCCTCGACCGATCCGGGTCGCCATCGTCGACGACCACCCCGTCGTCCGCGACGGGACCGCCGCCCTCCTCGAGCGCGAGGCCGACGTCGCCGTCGTCGGGACGGCCGGGCGCCTCGACGAGGCGGACGAGCTCCTCGACCCCGACCGAGTCGACGTCCTCCTCCTCGACATCCGGCTCGGGGCCGAGAGCGGCCTCGACCTCTTCGGGCGCGACGGGCTCGGCCATCCGAGGCCGCTGCCCGCGGTCGTCGTCGTCACCGCCTACGACTACCCGCAGTACGTCGACGCGGCGCTCCGCCTGGGTGCCGCCGGCCTCGTCCTGAAGACGGCGCCCATCGCCGAGCTCGTCGAGGCGATCCGGCGGGCGGCGGCGGGTGGCCTCGCCTTCGCCCGCCGGCCGAACGGGGCTCCGGTCGTCCGGCTCACGCCCCGCGAGCGCGACGTCGTCCGCCTCCTCGTCGAGGGCCGCACGAACGACGAGATCGGGGCGGCTCTCGGGATCGGGGCCCGGACCGTGGAGACCCATCTCCGGCGCCTCTTCGAGCGGCTCGACTGCGCGTCGCGGACGGAACTCGTCGCCCGGGCCCTTCGGGAGGGCTGGCTCGAGGTTCCGGGCTGAGCGACCCGCTCAGGGCAGGGGCGGCGGAACGAAGGGCCGCTCGGACGGGATGAACTTCGTGGCCTCGGGCGCAGGGTTGACGTCGAGGTTCGACTCGAGAGCCGGGTCGCGGGGGCTCCTCCATGTCGACACAGCGGAGCTCGAAGAAGATCCCCCAGCTCTCGTGCGGATCGACCGCCATCCGGTCGATCCACTCGAGGTGGTTCGTGAGGATGTTCGTCAGCGCCTGGCCGGCGAAGTGGGCGGCAAGGTTCGAGCGGCTCGCGGCCCGGAGCCGCGCGCGGTCCGCCGCGGTGAAGTGCCCGGGCCGGACGTCCGGCGGGAGAATCTCGTCCCGGTTCAGGGCCAGGATCGCGTCGGCCACGGCCGCGCGGATGTCACCGACGTCGGATCCAGTGACACCTCGGGGGAGGAAGGCGACCAGCAGCGCCGCGGCGGCAGCCAGACCCGCGAGGATGAGCAGAGCGGAGCGCAGACGGGAGGGAGCCGCGCCGGGAGGAGGTCCCGAATGTGACCGCGTCGCCTCGTTGGCGTCCATCGCCCGACCTCCCCGTCAGTTCGTCGGCCGGATGTGGACCTGGTAGATGCGGACGGTGTCGCGCTCCTCGCGCGTCAAGTGGTAGTACCCGTTCCAGAAAGCGTGGTAACGGGGCAGCGCGGTGGCGGTCGGACCAGTCTCCCCCTTCCTGTGTTCGTCCCCTCCAGAGCCGGGTCGAGGTCGAGGTTCGCCGACCGGTCAATCCCCCGGCAGCTCGCCCACAGACATCACCTCGCCGGTCGGCGCGTCCACGATCACATAGATCGCTCCGGCGTTCCGGTCCGGTAGCCCGGGTGGATGACGGCGGAAGATGAAGTCGCCGCGCAAGGTGACCAGGTAGACCTGGCGGTCCGGCCCGAGGCTGAGGTTGTTGCCGCTCCCGACCGACACCCGCGCGGCCTCATAGGTGAGGAGCTGAGTGGACATGACCACCGCGTCGGGGTCGCCGCCTGCACGGAGGGCCGCGTCTTGGGCTGCGGCGGCGTCGATGACCGGGCCAGGTTCCGCGTGCACCTGCCAGGCGGGAACGCTGTCATCGAGGAGCGGCGCCGGGGGCTCGGCCGGATCGCTCTGGGCAAGGGCCGCTGCCACCATCACCAGGATGAAGCCACCGCCGATCACGAACGCCGTCGTGACAGGAACCGTTCGTCGCTGCATCGTCCACCCCCTAACATCCGCACCGGCCCGTTCGGCCGCGATTGTCTCTCTCTCTGTCAAGCCTTTCCATCCGACAGCTTGCATGATCAATCGGGCCGGGGCCGACGCCGAACTCCGACGTGGAGGCGGGTCCGCCCTACCCCCCGGCGATGAGCCCGACCGCGACCGCCGCCAGCCCGATCCCGAGGGCGTGGCTCGGGGTCACCCGCTCGCGGAGGAGGACGATGGCCAGGATCACCGTCGTCACCGGGTAGAGCGACGAGAGGACCGCCGCCACGTCGAGGCGCCCGAACTGCGTCGCGCCGATGAAGAAGGCGTTCCCGGCCGTGTCGAGGACCCCGACCAGGGCGACCGGAGCCAGGAGCGGACGCGCCAGACGCCACGGCCGCCGAGCCACGAGGATGACGGCGCCGATGAGGACGACCTCGACGAGCCGGACGATGGTGAAGGGGCCGAAGACGCGCCCTTCCCCGAACTGGGCGACGAAGACGTTGAAGGCACCGATCCCAGCCCCCGCCAGAAGGCCGTACGGCAGGCCGCTCGGGCCGTCCTCCGGATCATGAGTCCGGCCGACGAGGACGACCGCCACGAGGGCGACGCCGATCCCGACCGCGACGAAGGGCCGCGGCAAGCCCTCGACGACGGTCCCGACGAGGACCGGGATGGTCGCCGCGATGAGACCCGTGACCGGGGCGACGACGCCCATTCGACCGGCCGCCAGGCCACCGTAGAGGGCCGTGATCCCGATCCCGCCGGCGACCCCCGCCCCGAGCGCCCAGGCCACGTCGGCCGGGCTGGGCACGGGTTCTGCCCGAAGGACCGCCATGACGAAGGAGACGCCGGTCCCGACGAGGAGGGTCAGCAGGACGACCCCGAAGAGGACGCCCCGCCGGCTGGCGAGACCGCCCCCGAAGTCGGCCGCACCCCAGGCAAGGGCGGAGGAGAGCCCGAGGGCGACGGTCGCCGCCTCGGGCCCGATCGGGCCGCTCAGACCGCCCTCGCCGGACCGCCGGCCCGGGGTGCCGAGTTCCCCGAGGCGGTGGCGGCGCCGGTCCCGGCCGAGGGGCTCGGCTCCTGGGCCGCCCAGGGCGGCGGCATCTCCACCCGCCCATCGTCGACGACCCTCGGCGGCGGCAGCTCGACGACGGCGTCGGCCTTGGCGTCGTAGCGATCGGAGCAGGTCAGATAGATGACCTGGAAGTCCGAGGCGAGGTCCCGGAGGACGTCGAGGGCGCGCATCGCCCGCGCCTCGTCGAAGGTGACGAAGGGGTCGTCGAGGACGAGGGGCGGCCGTCGGTCGCTCGTGACGAGACGGACGAGCCCGAGCCGGGCGGCGAGGAAGACGAGGTCGATCGTCCCCTGGCTGAGCTGGTCGACGTCGACCCAGCCGCCCTTCTCCGGGGCGAAGAGGGCGATGTCGAGGCTGCGGTCGTCGACGGCGACCCGCCGGTAGCGGCCCTCGGTGACCCGAGCGAGGTCGACGACCATCCGCTTCTCGAGGTAGCGGGTCGCCGTCTGCATCGTCGCCCGCTCGGCCGTCTCGATGGCGGCCAGGCAGGCGGCGTACACGCGCGCCCGCCGCTCGACGGCGGCGAGCCGCTCCCGAGCGGCGGCGAGCTGCTCGGCCGCGGCCGCCACCTGCTCGGCGTCGACGGCGTTGGCTTCGACCCGGGCCGCCGCTCGAGCTTCGTCGTCGCGGGCCCGGTCGAGGGCCTCCTCGGCGTCCCGAACCTCGACCTCCAGCCGCTCGCGGGCTCGGGGCTCGCGGGCGATCGGCCCGAGGGCTTCGAGGGCGTGCCGCTTCTGCTCGATCTCGAGGGCGGCCTCGTCGCGCTTGCTGGCAAGGCCCTCGACGGGTTCGTCGCCGACGAGCCCGCGGAGCTCGGCCTGGAGGCGGTCGATCTCGGCGACGTGGGCTTCTTCGCGGGCGAGGAGGTCTTCGGCTGCGGCGAGGTCGGCCAGGCCGAGGGCGCCGAGCTGTTCGGCGACCTCGTGCTCGGTTCGTTTCAGCTCCTCCTCCATCTCCGAGCGGCCGCGAAGGCGACGGGCGACCTCCTCGTCGCGAAGGTGGCGGGCGAGGCGGTCGCGGCGGCGGAGCCAGTAGCCGACGAGGGCGAGGACGAAGCCGACCGCGACGAGGCCGGCCGCGAGGTAGCGCAGGACGCTCCCCAGCGTGGCGGCCCCGAGGGGCTCGAGGCCGGCGCGGTCGACGCCGAGGAGGTCGAGGCCGAAGCCGCCGCCGGCGGCGGCGATGCCCAGGACGACGAGGAGGACGGCGACCCGCGAGAGGGGTCGCCAGGTCGGCTCGGGCGGGACCTCGAAGCGGACGTCGACCTCGCTGCCGAGGGCCGCCCGCAGCTCCCGGATCCGCCCGTCGAGGGTCCGGAGCCGCTCGACCACCGAGCGAAGGACGGGCAAGGGGTTCGGCGAGGGATGGCTCTCGCGGAGGGCGGCGAGCCTCGCCGCGACGTCGACGGCGGCCCGGTATCGCTCGAAGCGTTCCTCGGCCGCCGCCCGCTCGGCGGTGAGGCGCTCGGCGAGGCGCGCCTTCTCGAGCATCCCGCGCCGTTCCCGAAGCAGCTCCTCGGCCGCCGCCCGGCGCTCGCGGGCGACGGTGAGGGCATCGCGGTCGCGCTCGAGGGCGGCGAGGGCCGCCTCACCCTGGGCGACGGCGGCCTCCAGCCGGGTGACCTCGTCCTGGGCCGCCTTGATCCGACCGGGGTTCTTGTCGCCCTTCGCCTGGAGATCGCGGAGGGCGCGATCGAGGGTCCGCTTCGCCCGGGAGGTGCCCCGGTCGGCGCCGCTGATGGAGGCCTGGAGCCGATCGCGAAGGGCGGCCTCGTCGCGGTCGAGGTCGGCGACCTCGTGATGGCGGACCGAGGCGGTCGAGCGGAAGAAGGCTTCGCTCGGGACGCCGGTCAGCTCGGCCAGGACCTGGTCGGCGCGGGCCGGGTCGGTGATCGTCTGGCCGTCGAACTCGAGGCGGACGGTCCCCTTCGCGCCCCGGAAGACCTTCTCGATCCGTCCGGTTCGGACGCCGTCCTCGTCGTCCTGGACGAACTCGAGGGTCACCGCCGGTCGGGCGTCGTCGCTCGTCGCATCCCAGGGCCGGAGCGCCTCGAGGTCGGCGCCGGTGCTCGTCGCCTTGCGGGTGAGGGCGAGCTCGATGGCCCGCTGGATCGTCGTCTTGCCGGCTTCGTTCGGCCCGCGGACGACGGTGAGCCCGGGGTCGAGGTCGACATCGAGCTCGTGGTAGCGGCGGAAGTTCCGGATCTCGAGGCGGGTGATCCTCACAGCGTCACCTCGGTCCCGGTGAGGAGGAGGCGCCCGATCCGGAGCGCGTCGCGAAGCTCGGCCGCTTCGGCCTCCCGATCGGCGGCCTCGAGCTCGGCGATCCGACCCTCGAGGTCGCGGACGAAGGCGCCGAGGATCGTGTCCGGCGGGGGCAGGGCACCCTCGGTCAGGGGCGGCACGGAGGCATCCCGGATCCGGATCCGGAAGAAGCGATCGGCGAGGGCGGCCTCCACCTCGCCCGTTTCGAGGTCGAGGGCGTCGGGTCGAACGCCGGTCAGGCGAACGTCGAGGACGAGGTCGGGATCGGCTCGGGCGGCGAGGCGCTCGACGAGGGCGGGCTGGGAGGGGACCTCGGCGACGTCGATGTCGAGGCGCTCGAAGCGGGTCCGGCCGACCTGGCGCTGCTCGAGGGCGACCCGCTTCGTCCCGTCTCGCTGATCGAAGGTGACGAGGAGGACCGAACCGGCCCGATCCTGGTCGACGGCGACCGGCTCGGGCGCGCCGGGGTAGGCCCAGAGGACGTTCCCTGCCTTGCCCTGGAGGAAGGAGTGCCAGTGGCCGAGGGCGAGGTAGTCGAGGCCGCTCGTCGCGATCTCGGCCGGGTCGACGATGACGTCGTCGTCCTCCACCTTGCCGGGCAGGCGAACGGAGCCGTGGAGGAGGCCGATCTTCCAGGTCGCTCGCTCGTCGCGGGCGGCGTCGATGCCCTGGAGGGGCGGGTGGGGCGCCCGCTTCGTCTCGAAGACGGGGCCGTAGACGACGGCGTCGAGGGCGGGCAGGTGGACGCTCGGCCGCTCGGGGGTCAGGACCGTGACGAGGTCGGATCCGGGCGGCTGGCCGGCGAGGGCGGCGAGGTCGTAGGCGCGATAGATCGAGGCGCGGTCGTAGACGTCGTGGGTCCCGGGCACGATGACGGACCGGATCTTCGCGGCGGCGAGGCGGGCGAGCTCGGCGGCGACGCGCTCCACGCTCCGCCGGGGCTGGGTGTTCGAGTCGAAGAGATCGCCGGCGACGAGGACGAGGTCGACCCGCTCGGCGATGGCGAGATCGACGGCAGCCCGGAAGGCGGCGAACTGGCGCTCGCGCTGGGCGGCGGCCTGGGGGCCGAGGTCGGCGTGGCGGGCGCCGAGGTGGACGTCGGCGGTGTGGAGGGCTCGCAGCACCCTGGGTCGTCGTTCCTCCCCGGTTCGCTGGTCTGGTGGTGGCTGGCGTGATTGTTGCAGGTTCGGGGCCGTTGGTGCCAGTCGGTGGTGAGGGGTGGGCCGCGCCTGGTACGGCGGCGGGGGGACGTGTCGCTCGTCCGGTCGGCTGCCGAGCCGCCCCCGCGCCCCGTCCCACCCCGCCCCACCACCGGACCATGTCAGACGTTCACCCGGTGAACGTTGGCGAGGGTGCTGGCCGGGCGGGGTGGCGGGCCGTGGCGAGCCGCGTTCACCCGGTGAACGTTACCGCTGCCCAACGCGTCAATGCGTCACCAGGTGAGCGCAGGGGCAGGCGTGCGGCTCCTTCGGCCCGGCCCGGCCCTCCGGATCCCGGGCAGTCGAACGTCTGGCGATGCAACTGGCCGGATCGTGCCCGGGGCGAAGGAACGAGCCGGCCGCTCCCGAGCGTGGCGAGCCGGTCGATCGGGACCCGGACGCGCCCAGCCAGCCCGGAGCGTTCACCCGG
>Ga0272446_1002967_pt1 | contig 22162 bp, 13 predicted proteins | sample YNPCB0061_FD_194587 | JGI IMG/M metagenome (GOLD analysis project Ga0272446, IMG submission 194587) | Hot spring microbial mat communities from Yellowstone National Park, WY, United States - YNP-CB-006-1 | ecosystem: Environmental > Aquatic > Thermal springs > Hot (42-90C) > Sediment | place... | reverse complement strand
CTCACCTCTGTATGCCCAAAAAGACCATTTTAATCGTCGATGACGACGAGTTGCTTTGCGATGTTCTCGCCGAATTTTTTGAGTCTCAATACACCGTGTTTTGTGCGTCTAACGGACAAGACGCACAACGCATTTACCAAGAACAGCGCGGCGGTATTGATTTGGTCTTGACCGACTGGAATATGCCGAAACTTAATGGCATAGAGCTGACCAAATGGCTGGTAAACACTGCGCCCGCCCTTCCTGTGCTTCTTATGACTGGAAACGCAAAAACTGGCGAATTAGATGTGTTCCAAAACAACAACCAAGTTTACGTAATGAATAAGCCGTTTGAATTCGATGAGTTGGCTAAGGCAGTTGCTGACTACATAGGCACGTAACATCGCGGCACAAAGGCAGGTGTGATTTCTAATTAAAGTTTTACGGTTACTCAAGGTCGCGTAAAAACAGTTCGAGCGATTCTTCGCCCATCAAGACGTCGCGCGGTTTGCTGGCGTCTTGCTTGCCGACGATGCCGTGCGCCTCGAGCTGATCCATAATGCGCGCCGCTCGACCGAAGCCCAATTTCAAGCGACGTTGCAAGAGCGAGACGCTGCCCTGTTGGTGCCGAACCACCAAGCGTGCTGCTTCCTCGAACATTTTGTCGCGCTCTAAGCCGCCGCCCTCGTCGGCATCATCATCGGATTTGCCCAGTGCTTTCATATCGGGCGCGGGCAATGGATAGGCAAGGTTCATGTCTTTTTGCGAATAGACAAACGCGGTCAGGGCTTCGACCTCTTCGGTCGAGACGAAAGCGTTTTGAATGCGAATCGGCTTTGGGTGCGACGAGGGCAAGTAGAGCATATCGCCATTGCCCAGCAGTTGCTCTGCGCCCATGCTGTCTAAAATCGTGCGCGAGTCGATTTTACTGGCGACCTGATAAGCAATGCGCGCTGGAAAATTGGCTTTGATAACGCCCGTAATGACATCGACGCTCGGTCGCTGCGTTGCCACAACCAAGTGGATTCCAACGGCGCGGGCAAGTTGCGCCAATCGTGCAATCGGCTCTTCGACATCGCGCCCTGCGGTAATCATCATATCGGCAAGCTCGTCAATGACCACGACGATGAACGGCAGTGCTTCGTCGGGAAATTTTTCGTTGAATGCTTGAAGGTTACGCACCCCTGCCTTCGCCAGCCGGTCGTAGCGTATGTCCATTTCCTTTTCGACCGATTTCAGAGCATAAACGGCTTTGCTCGTGTCGGTGATGATTTGTTCTTCCAAGTCTTGGAACTTGACGAGGAAATGATTTTTCAAAAGTTGATACGGAAACAGCTCGACGCGCTTAGGGTCAATCAAAAGAAACTTGACTTTTTCGGGCGAGCAGAAGTAAATCAAACTGGTGAGAATTGTGTTAATGCCGACGGATTTGCCCGACCCTGTGGCGCCTGCAACAAGCAAGTGAGGCATTTTGGCAAGGTCATCAATGAAAATTTCATTCGAGATGGTTTTCCCAAACGCAACGGGCAGTTGAAACTTGGAGTGTTTGAATTTCTCGCTGTTGAGCATCGTTTTAATTCGAACCATGCGCGACTTCGAGTTGGGAATCTCGACACCGACGGCGTTCTTGCCCGGAATAGGCGCGATGATTCGAATGCCGCGTGCCGACATTGCCATTGCCAAATCGTCTTGCAGGGTTACAATGCGGCTGATTTTGACATCGGGCGCAAGTTCCAGTTCAAAGAGCGTAACGCGCGGTCCGACCGTCGCCTCCACGCGCACGATGTCAATTTTGTAGATGCGCAGTTTCTCTAAAAGTTTGCGTTTGTTTTCTTCAAGTTCCTCTATCGATACCGTGTCGCTGTCAGGTTCAGGTTCGATGAGCAAATCAACTGACGGGAAGCGATACACTGCGGCGGCTTTGGTTTCAAGCGTTAGGTCTCGCTCGTCCAAATCGGCGGTTTCCTCATGCACGGCTTCTTTGAGTAGGACTTTCGGCTCTGCCTGAATTTCATCGTTTGGTTTTTCGGACTTCAAAAACGGCTTCAAGATGTCATCAAGGTCGTCGTCAATGTCGGCAGCGTCGTGCGTTGATGATTCCGTCGGAGTGTCGTTACCTTCATACAGCGCGCTTGCCCAATTTGTAGCAGCATAGAGCGGCGGCATATCGGGCGCGCCAGAGCTGACGCCGACAGAATCGCCTTTGACGGCATGGCTAATTGAATTTGGCTCGTCGAGGCGTGTCGACTCTGGTGTCAGTGGCGCTGTGTGCAATGTTGCTTGCGATGCGGGGTGGTCAATTGCGGTTGGCGTCGTCACAGGCGCAGTGATTTTGTGCGTCAGTTTTTCTTCGCGCATCGCGTCCGCAAGCCCGAAAGAATCGTCGCTTGTTTTTTTAATGACGAGCGGCACATCGTTGCTTGTTTTGACGATGGGCGTTTTTTTCTCAATTGGCGGCGGATCAGGCGCGACGGCGTACTGCTGCAAGGGGTCTGGTGTCAGCGTTGGCGACCCAAGTGGCGTTGCAGGTGTCAACTCAACGTGCGCGGCATCGGTCTTTAACGAGGGAGCAGCGTCGGTGTCGTCTCCCTCAATCGTCAGTGCATCTTTCAAGCGTTCAACGAGTTCCCTCTTACGGCGGCGATGTTCCTCGCGGACAGCATGCCACTCTTGAAATTTCGCCTTTGCGCTGTAAGCCTTGTCGCGGAAAAGAAACGCGATGCGGTCGGCGGTCTTTTGCAAGTCAAGGTCGATGAATAGCACAATAGTTACGCCGAGCAATGCCAAGAGCGTCGTCCATGCGCCAAACGTGCCGACGACGGTTTGCAGCATCGATGCAACGAACCGCCCGATTGCGCCCGACATCGCTTCGCTGAATGTGAAATGGGTAAGTCCAAAAATCGAGCTGGTCAGCACGGCGAAGAGAACGCCGTAGACTGTGGCGTAGCTGGCTTTTTCAAAGCTATTGCGTCGGAACAACGCCCAGCCCCAATAGCCAGAGAGCAACACAATGAGCGCCGTTGGATAGCCTAAAACCGATTTGACGAGAAAACTCGACAGCTTCGCTCCGAAAAACCCTAACGGATTTTTTAAGTGCGATGCGGCGAGCCGTCCTGTTTCAGTGAAAATTTCGTGGAGCGCGATGTTCTCAATCGTTGCGTCGTCTTCAGCAGCGTAAGCGAACACGGCGATGAGTAAGAGCATCGAGACGAGCATCAATGCAATGCCCCAAAGTTCATGGCTGCGCTTGGCGTAAAGGTCGGCGAAAAACGACGACTTTTTCTTTTTGCCACGCGCCGATTTGGAACGCGGCTTCGGCGGCTCTTTCGAGAGAGGCTCTTTGGAGGACGGCGATTTCAAAGATGCGGTTGAATCGTTGGTAGAAGCGGCAAGAAGGTCTGCTTCGTTTTCAAGTTGAGATTGCATCATATCGATTTTTCGGAAAATGCTCCGCGGAAAGTTGTCAAAAACTTTAAGTGAGTCTTTGATAGCCGTCCGCTGTTCTGAGCGTGATGCAATGCTTAGAGAGCGACTGTATGCAGGCGCAAGTTAATCAACGCGCTTGAATTTTCTTACGGCGATAACGCTCTTTCGGAATGTGGGGCGGCAGCGTCCGTTGCCGAATCCTGAGACGAAATGCGGTAGCACGTGAATGTAACATCAATGCCCGTCGACGACAGTATTTTCAGGTCTTCGGAGTGGAGTTCGATGTTGCATTGGTCGAGATAAGCGACGTCGTAGTGTAGGACAATTTGCTCCGCGCCGCAATCGCGCAGCGCGTCAAGATGCAAGAGAAGGTCTTTGACCAACGCGCACTTGCTAAACGATGTAACATCAACCGTCGAGAGGTCGTCGTCGAGGCGGGCAAAACCGAAATCAAATGGCTTGTGTTTATACTTTCCAAGCGTGCCGATGTCGCCGACCGAATGCATTTCCGAAAACGACAATCCTGTTTTTTGTTTTGCCAGCGTTGGCGAAAACGCGCGTCCTGAAATCAAGCAATATGCGAAAACTTTAATCATTGCGGTTGCTCCGATTGATAGGCATGTAGCGGCACGCCTGTTTGCAAAATTGCGCCGCTCTCTGGATGTCGCAGAACGATGCAGAAATTTTCGTCCACCCCTACGTCGGGATTGCCTGTGTTCATTATTTGTAATTCACGAGAAAAGTCCGATTTAATTCGCGGTTTGACGCGCCGATGAAATACCTGCTCTGATACGCCGAAGATGCTTGCAAGCTGTTTGGCGTCAGGAAATCGGAATTTTTCAGCCATGCTTGCCGCAGGAAGTTAATCAACGCGCTTGAATTTTCTCGCTTCAAGTTTGTAGAGTCGAAGGGCGTTGTCTTCGAGAATCGGCAGGGCTTGCGAGGAGTCAATTTTGGCTGCCGTCTCAATGTCTTTGGCAAAGCCGATGGAGGCAAGATACTTGCCGTGCTCGGCGTCTTTGAGCGCAGCGAGTTCATTGCCGCGATATTTTTCGTAGAGCGTTTTCGCCGCATACGCCGAATCGGAAGGTAACAGCGGCAACTGTGTTTTTTTGTCGGCGAGCAATTTATCGACCAAGAGTCCTGCGCAGAGGGCATCTTCGATGGAAAAACGGTTTTCTTTGCCCGCGCAAATAATCGCCAAGTGGTTGTCGGCGTGTTCGAGTTTCAAAATAAATTCTTTGACGACGCTGATGTTGTTGAAGCCCGCGACGACAACAGATTTGGCTTCCTTTGATTTGACTAACGCCCGCGTGCCATTGGTGGTGCAAAAGACGAGCGATTTTCCCGAAACAGTGTCGCTTGAAAATTCTTCAGGCGAATTGCCCAAATCGAACCCGTCGATAAGTTTCCCCTGCCGCTCGCCGCAGAGCAATGGGCGTTCCGAAAAAAGGCTCGATGCGGCGTTGTGCGCCTCCTCGATTTCTTCAACGGGAATGATTTCTTTCGCGCCGTTTTGAAGCGCAGCGATGATGCTGGTGCTGGCGCGAAGCACATCAATGACGACGGCAATGCGCTCGCGCAAGTAAGCCTCGTCGAAGCCCGTAGGAGTAAAAAAAACATCAATTTTCATGCAGAGCAGAAGTTTGTGTCGTCAGAACACGGCGGCAGCGCGTTCTTTTTTGAGAAACGGCGGTTTGACGATGGTCGCTTCCTCGAGCCGTTCTCGAATTTTGACGAAAATTTTTGAGCCGACCGCGCTGTATGCAGCCTCAACATAGCCTGTTCCAATGGGCTGTTCAAGGCTCGGCGACAGCGTGCCGCTTCGAACCTCACCGATTTTTTCGCCGTCGGCAGTGCAAATCTCAAAACCTTGTCGCGCAATCGAGCGACCGCTAAGCTCAAAGCCAACAAGCCGACGAGTCGGCGAAGCTTTGGCGTTTGCACAGGCAGTTTTTCCGTTGAACGCGCTTTTTGACAACTTCGTCGCCCATCCAAGTCCAGCCTCAATCGGATTGGTGCGTTCATCAAGTTCGTGTCCGTAGAGCGCGTATCCCATTTCCAAACGTAACGTATCTCGCGCGCCTAATCCAATCGGTTTGATGCCGAATTTTTTCCCCGCCTCGAAGAGCGCGTTCCAAATTTTATCCGCATGTGCGTTTTCAAAACAAATCTCGAAGCCGTCTTCACCCGTGTAGCCGGTGCGTGCGACAAACATCTCGACGCCCGCAAGCACAGTTTTAATGAAACGGTAGTATTTGACGTCGCTTAGAACGGCGTCAGTGAGCGGTTGCAGCGTGGCTTCGGCGTATTGCCCTTGCACCGCGAGCAGCGAAAGCTCGTCGGAGCGATTTGTAAGCGAGACATACGGCAGCCGATGACTATCGAGCCAAGCAAAGTCTTTGTCGATATTGCTGGCATTGACAATGAGCAGATACTCCTCAGGCGCGATGCAATAGACAATAAGGTCATCGACCGTGCCGCCATCTGGAAAATCGTGATGTCCCTCGTAGAGCATCAAGTTGTATTGCGCTCTGCCTGCGTCCAGTTGCGAGAGGTCGTTGGTAAGAACCCGCTGTAAAAATTCCGTCGCTTGTTTGCCGCGCACGAAAAACTCTCCCATGTGCGAGACATCGAAGACGCCCACGCCTTGTCGAACCGCACGATGTTCAGCAAGAATGCCCTCGTATTGAACAGGCATCTCGAACCCGCCGAACTCGATAAGTTTTGCGCCCATCGATTGATGAACATGGTATAGCGGTGTGCGTTTCACGAGAAGAGCGAGTTTAATTGGTTGCGTGCGTGTGCGTTATGTATTTGGATAGAGAGGACTGAAAATACGAATTTTAATGTGCAATGAACAAACGCGGTTTTTTCCTTTACACCCATCGCCGTATTTTGACCTGATAAAAAACCATTTCAAAAAATGAAATTCCCACGCACCATGAAAATTTACGCGATAGTCCTAAGCGTCTCACTTTGCCTGTTAAATCAAGCGTTGGCGAGCGATGATAAGTTGGATAAGAGCGGCAGAATTATCGGCATGGGCGGCGCGTTCACCGGGCTTGCCAATTCAAGCTATGCGATTTTCTACAACCCAGCTGGGCTTGCCTTGATGCCGTTTCGAGAAGCCAGCGCGTTTGTCGCGCAGCCCTACGGACTCTCGGAACTCTTGCACGTGACCGTTAGCTATGCCGACCCGTTATCGTTGCCTGAAAATTTAGGCGCATTCGGCATTGCCGCGCGTCGCTTCGGATTTCAACTTTACAATGAAACTGCCTTCTCGATTGCTTACGCCAATTCGTTTGAGCGAAAGTTTTTCTACGGTGCAACGCTGCGCTATCATAACACGTCCATTCAAAACTACGGCAGCGCAGGCGCATTCGGCATTGACATTGGTGTGTTGTTTTTGGTAACGCCTGAACTCTCGATAGGTTTTTCTGCAACGAATCTCAACCGACCGACCATTGGAATTTCAAATGAAGTGTTGGCGCAAACCTACACGGCGGGCGTATCGTATCGGTTGCTCAAAAATTTGCGCGCCGTCGTCGATTTGGAAAAAGACGTGCGATTTCCACTGACAGTCAAGTCGGGCGTGGAATTTGACGCCGTGCAGTATCTGTCGCTACGAGCAGGTTTTAGCACCGAACCGCAACGGCTCACGGGCGGCGTTGGCATTCACTACGCGCTTGCAGACATTGATTACGCTGTAACCACGCACCCTGACTTGGGACTGTCGCACCAACTCTCATTGACAATTCGTTTCGGCGGCGCAACGCCCGACAACCCACAAGCCGACTTGGACAGAGTCATCGATGAAGCGTTTGACATCAAGCCGCCGATTGCGGAGGGCGAGAAAATCAATATCAACACGGCGGGCGTGCAGGACTTCATTCGGCTGCCGAAAATCAATCGCGCACTCGCCGAGCGCATCGTGCGCTACCGCCAAGAATACGGCAAGTTCGAATCGATTGACGATGTGAAAAAAGTGCGCGGACTGAGCGAGATGATTTTCCGACAAATCGAGAAGTTTCTCTCGATAGACGAAAAATAAATGGTTTCAACACTCAGCTATGTGTTAAACAGAAAAGCAAATCCTGCGAGCGGCCATCGGCGTCTGCAACTTTCTAAGGCGTCATAATTTTCGGCGTTTCAGCTCGTCCATAATAAGGCGCAGCTCTCGGCTCACATAGCCCGAAAGAGACGTGTTTTCTTCGGCGCGGCGAATGAGATACGGCAGCACGAAGCGCACTGCGCCATAAGGCACATACTTGGCAACATTGAACCCGCGAGCGGCAAGCGTGTAGCTAATGTGGTCGCCCATGCCGTAGAGCTGGGAGAAAAACACGTGTGGATGATTTTTTGGCAGCGCCCGCGTCTCGACAAGTCCCGCCAAAAGCAAGCTGCTTTGTTCGTTGTGCGTGCCAGCGCAGACGGAAATACGGTCAAGGTGTGCAATGCAAAAATCAATGGCCGCGTTGTAATCTTTGTCCGTGTCTGCCTTCGTCTTTTGAATCGGCGATGAATATCCTAACGATTTTGCTCGCCCGCGCTCTTTTTCCATATACGCGCCGCGCACGAGTTTGACGCCCAAGTAAAATCCGTCGCGCTCAGCTTGTTCAAACAATGATTTCAGAAACGCCAAGCGGTCTTTTCGATACAGTTGAATCGTATTGAACACAATTGGACGCTCACGGTTGTAACGGCGCATCATATCGAGCGCCAGCGCGTCAATAGCATCTTGAATCCAAGATTCCTCCGCATCAACCATCACCGAGACGCCGCCCTCGAACGCGGCACGGCAAATGCGCTCGACGCGCTCTTTCACGCGTGCCACTTCAGCCTCTTCATCAGCAGTTAGTGTGTTTTTGGAACTAAGTTTTTCGAGCAATTCGAATCGCGCAAGTCCCGTCGTTTTGAAGACAGCGAAGGAAATGCGGTTGTCTGTCGTGGCGCGATGAATGTTGGAAAGCACGGTGTTCGCCGTTGCGTCAAAGCCTGCTTCGGTATGCTCGCCTTCGACGGAGTAGTCGAGAATGGTGCCGATGCCCGACTGCGCCAGCGTTTGAATGGTGGCGTCGCATTCGGCGTCGGTTTCGCCGCCGCAAAATTGTTTGAACAGCGTGGCTTTCACAATGCCGTCAATCGGAAGGCGCAGTTTCATCAATAGGCTCACGAGCGAGGTGCCGACGCGGGTCAGCGCCTTGTTGTTCATCGCTTTGAAGAGCCAATACATTCGCCGCAGGTCGCTGTCGCTCTTATGCTTGAACGCAATTTCGGTATTGCTGAAATTGTATTGAGCAGCGAGCGGCGCACCAGTTTTTGGAAAAATGTCAATCATAGTCGCACAGATTACAGATGAACGAGACGCACGAATTAAACAAATCTACGAGTTCAACGTTTCTAAAATAACACGCGAGACTTCAACGGAGGGTCGCAAACTGCCCAAGTTTGTTTTCGCTGCTAAGAGCCGCGAGCGTGTCTCTGCCAGCGCCGCAGGGTCGCGCAAAATCTGCGTTGCAGTTCGAGTAATGTTCTCGGCAGTCATCTCTTGTTGTATCAATTCGGGAACAAGTTTTTTGTTGCCCTCTAAGCCTTCGGCGATGATGTTCGCCAGCGCAATTTTTTGAATCTTCACCAAGCGTTTTCCAATGGCGTAATTGAGTGCCGCCGTTTTGTAATGCACAATCATCGGCGTCCCGAAGCAGAGCGTCTCGAGCGTTGCCGTGCCACTGGTTACCAACGCAAGGTCGCTGAACTGCATCGTTTCGTAAGCGGAAACGCGGTGTGGCTGAACGCTCGAGGCGGATAAAATTCGGTCGTAGAGCGATGCGGGAATCGTCGGCGCCACGCCGAGCAGCGAGCAAAGTCCAAATGTTTTCTCGAGCGACGACGCGGCGCGCAGCATTTCTGGTAACATTCGCTCGACTTCCTGCGCGCGGCTGCCGGGCAAAAGCCCTAAAAACTGTTGATGTTCTGATACGCCCAAACCCCTTGTAAAATCAAGTCTCGACGGCAACTGCAGTTCCGAAAGCTCTTCCAAAATCGGATGTCCAACGAAGGTGGCCTCGACCCCGCGCGCGCGAAAAAACTCGACTTCGAACTCGAACACAACGAGCAGGCGCGTTACAAATTTTTTGAGCAGCGCGACGCGATTTTCCTTCCATGCCCAAACTTGCGGCGCAATGTAGTAAATGACTGGAACGCCCTCGCCGCAAAGAAATTCTGCCAGTCGAAGATTCATTCCCGGATAATCAATCAGCAATGCTGCGTCGGGCTGTTCGTGCCTCACGGCAGATTTTACATGGTTGAGAACGCCGCGCAGGAATGAAAAATGTCTTGCCACCTCGACGAAGCCCATAACGTTCACTTGCTCTGCGTGATAGAGTTGCCGCATGCCGAGCGACTTCAAATGATTGCCGCCGATGCCGAACACGTCAAGGTCGGGCAAGCGTGTCAGGAGTTGGCGCACAACGCCCGCGCCGTGTAAATCGCCTGATGCCTCGCCAGCTAATAAAAATAATTTCTTTGCCAAGTCTTTCTTAATTTTGGCACAAAATACCACTCAAACATGCAAATCAAATTTGGAACAGACGGCTGGCGTGGCATTATCGCCAAAGATTACACTTACGAGGCTCTCAAACTTGCTGCACTTGCCACAGGAGCATACTTCAAAACCCATCGCAACATCGAGCGAGGGATTTGCATTGGCTACGACACACGGTTTATGTCTAAATCATTTGCGCAGTTCGTCGCCGACGTCAGTTCATCGTTGGGCATAAAAGTGTTTCTCTCAAACGCATTTTTGCCAACGCCCGCCGTATCATACTATGTTAAAAAACATCAACTTGCGGGCGGCATTGTAATAACGGCGTCTCACAACCCGCCAACTTACAACGGCTTCAAAGTTAAAGCTGATTACGGCGGTTCGGCGCATCCTGAACAAATTGCTGAAATCGAAGCGCTCTTGCCGAAGCAGGATAAAAACTACATCGTCCAAAAACGCGACGCGCTCATTGAGCCGACCGATATAAAGCAAGCCTATATCGACTATCTCGCCTCGGAACTTGACCTTACGGCGATTCGGCAGGCGGGTTTTCGCGTGGCGCATAACGCCATGTTCGGCGCTGGACAAGGCATTGTCTCAACGCTCTTGGGAGAGCAAGTCGTCGATTACCACTGCGAAGAGAACCCGACCTTCGACGGCATCAATCCTGAACCGATTCCGAATTACCTCGCCGACTTCACACCGTTTTTCAATGCAAAGAAACTGGACGTCGCAATTCTGACCGACGGCGACGCTGACCGAATCGGTATGATGAACGAGCGCGGCGAGTATGTCGATTCGCACAAAATTTTTTGCGTCGTCTTAAAATATCTGGTCGAAGAAAAAGGCTTGCGCGGCGAAGTGGCAAGAACCTACGCGCTCACGGAGGTCATCAATAAAATTTGTGCCAAACACAACCTCACGCTGCACAACCTCCCAATTGGCTTTAAGCACGTCGGAAAGCTCATGACAACGCGAGATATTCTCATCGGCGGCGAAGAATCGGGCGGCATCGGTATTACGGCGCATTTGCCAGAACGCGACGGCATTTACATCGGAATGCTTGTCTTGGAAATTATGGCAAAACGCAAAAAAACACTCGCTGAATTAGTCGAGGAACTCTATGCCGAATACGGCTACTTTACCTACGACCGCATTGATGCGCGCCTGACTGATGTTGAAAAACAAAACGCGATTCAATTGGCGCAGTCAGGCACATTCAACGCCATCGAAGGTATGAGGGTAACGCGGTTCGAGAACCTTGACGGATACAAGTATTTTTTTGAGGGCGGCTGGCTGTTAATCCGTCCGTCAGGAACAGAGCCTGTGTTACGGCTTTACGCTGAAGCAGATTCGGACGCGAAGGTGCAAGCGGCGTTGCGATTTGCGCAAGGATTAGCGAAGGCAGACCCAACGCTCTTTGCCGAAAGAAAAACTGTTGCGGAAAAATCACCCGTTGCAAAGAAGTTGGCCTCTAAAAAATCTGCAATAGTAAAATCCGTTGCTCCGAAAGCCGACGCGAAAAAAAACATCGGAGAAAAAGCGGCGACGAAAAAAACAGCCGTCAAAAAACTTACAGTGAAAAAGTCGAGCGCGAAAAAATCGTCGACAGGCACCACAAAAACATCCACCAGCAAACCTGTCGTGAAGGCAGTTAAGACCAAAGGCGTCAAAGCAAAAGCATCGAGAGCCAAAGGCGGCGGGCGAAAACGATAGCCGTGAAAGGCTCAGACAGCAACGCGGTTCCTGCCTGAGCGTTTGGCTTCATAGAGTTTGGCGTCGGCGAGCGACAGCATTTTTTCATAGTTCGAGACCGATGTGTCTGTGCTTAGCCCGATGCTGCACGTGAGTTTTAGGTCGGGATGCAGCTCGCTCCATCTATGAGCTTCAATTGTCTGGCGAATGTGCTCACAGACATTCCTTGCCTCGTCCAATCCCGTGTCGGAAAAAACCAGCGCGAATTCTTCGCCGCCATAGCGTGCTACCAAGTCGCTGGCTCTGACACAGGAGGGCAAAATTTGACCCAACTGCCGCAGCACATCGTCGCCGATTTGATGGGAGAACATATCATTGACCTGCTTGAAATGGTCGATGTCCAAGAGCGCAACGGTCAGCAGGCGGTTGTGACGTTTGGCGCGTTCAAATTCGTAATTGAGCGAAATCTCGAGGTGCCGGCGATTTGCCAATTTCGTCAGGGCGTCTTGCCGCGCCAAGTGTTCAAGTTGAATCGCCTGTTCGCGCGTTTGAATAAGCAGGCGCGACTTCTCTTCATTTGTCGCTTTCAACTGCTCAATCATCAGTTCCTTTTCGTCATTGATTTTGCGCAGCAGTTCATTGGCAAGTCGCAACTCTTCGGTTCGCTCGGCGACTGTTTGTTCCAACGTCTTGTTGTATTCCGCGAGCCGCTGGAGCAGTTCTTTATTCTTGCGATTCAAGTGTTGAAACTCCAACGCTTGGTCAATCGCTGTTTTGAGTTCTTCTTCTTCCCACGGCTTAACGATATAACGATACACTTTCGCTCGGTTGATGGAGTCAATCGCGGCGTTAACATCGGTATAGGCTGTCAGCAAAATCCGCATAATGTCGGGATAAAGAGAAACAATCGAGGCAAAGAAGTCAATGCCGGTCATAATCGGCATGCGTTGGTCAGAGACAATGAGGTCAATGCTTAACGTGTCATTTTTGAGAAGCTCCCTGCCAGAGACAGCGTCGAGCGCAGTGTAAATGTTGTAGTAAGGTCGAAACGTGGATTTAAAGACGTCCAAATTGTCCTGTTCGTCGTCGATGTAGAGAATCGTAGGCTTTGAATTTTGCGTCGTCGGCATAGTTTTTCAGATGAATCAATAAGATACGGCGATAAAGCGGTTGCCACAAAAAGCGCTGTTCAGTCCGCGGTTTTCATTGGCTGCGCAATCGGCAGCGTAATGATGAACTCCGCGCCTTTATCAACGCCCTCGCTACGGGCTTCTACTGTACCGTGATGTTTTTTAATAATCCCGAAAGTAATGGACAGTCCCAATCCAGTGCCTTCACCGATTTTCTTCGTTGTAAAGAACGGGTCGAAAATCTTCATTTTCACGTCGGGACTGATGCCTTTGCCGGTGTCTTTGAACGACAGCCTGACGGTATCTTGAACACGGGCTGTCGTGATAAAAATGCTGCCATTGCCTTCAATGGCTTGAGCGGCGTTTGCCAACACATTCATAAAGACCTGATTGAGCTGACCTGGATAACATTCCACTTCGGGAACATCGCCGTAGTTTTTAACAACCTCAACGCGGTTTTTGAGTTGGTTCGTCAAAAGTTCCAAAGTTGAATCAATGCCGTCGTGAATGTTCATACATTTCAAGACATCTTCATCGAGCCGGCTAAAGTTGCGCAGGCTTCGGACGATTTCAGTGGTGCGTTTCGCGCCGTTCTCAATGTTTCGTAAAATCGTTTGAAGTTCCTCGACGACCACCTCGAACTCTAAGTCGTTTTTGTATCGCCGAATCTCTTCGGCGACATGGGCAAGTTCCGATGCCGAAAGAAGGTCATCATATTTCTGAGTGATGGATAAGACCGACGAGATGTTCCGCCGAAGCGGCTTGATGCTGGCAGAGACAAAGTTAATCGGATTGTTGATTTCGTGTGCAATGCCGGCGGTGAGTTGTCCCAACGACGCCATCTTTTCAGATTGAACGAGTTGTGCTTGGGTGTGTTTGAGTTCGTCGAGCGCATGTTTCAATTCATCGCGCTGCACTTCTACAAGCTGGGTCTTTTGTTTTAATTCGGCTGTGCGCTGTGCCACTTCCGACTCGAGGCGTTGATTACGCAACTCAATATCGCTAATGCGCTTCCGATACAGAAACACGCTGACACCAATCGTGCCGACGACTGCGAACACCCTAAACCACGCTGTTTGCCAGAACGGCGGTGTGATAATCAGCCGAACCGTTGCGCCGCGCTCGTTCCAAATGCCGTCGTTGTTCGACGCTTTCACTCGAAAGACATACTCGCCTGGATTGAGGTTCGTGTAGGCGGCGTAACGCCGCGTGCCGCAATCCACCCAGTCATTATCAAACCCGTCCAATTTGTAGGCATACCGATTTTTTTCAGGAAAGCGAAAGTTAAGACCGACGAACTCGAAGGAAAAAAAGTTTTGCGCATAGGAGAGTTGAATAACAGAATCGAGCCGAGCATCGTCGACAGGTCTATCAAAAATTTTGAAATCGACGATAGACACGGGCGGCTCAAACGAATTGTCTTGCACCTTTTCGGGAAAGAACGAATTGAGTCCGGAGACGCCGCCGAAAAAAAGCTCGCCGCTCGGCGACTTGAAGAATGCACCTTGATTGAACTGATTTCCCTGCAACCCATCGCGCATGTCGTAATTTCGGAACGATTTTGTGTGAGGGTTGAATTTGCTCAGTCCTCGGTTTGTGCTGCACCAAAGATTGCCGCGTGCGTCTTCCAAAATGCCATAGACGACGTCGTTGATGAGTCCGTCGGCTTCCGAGAAGGTAACGACGGTGCCTGTCTGAGGTGTAAAGCGACTGAGTCCGCCGCCCAATGTGCCAATCCAGAGGTTGCCTGATGCGTCGCCGTAGAGCGAGAGTACATCGTTATTTGGCAATCCACTGCCCGCAATGATGCTAGAAAAGTATCGAGCAAATTTATCAGTTGTGGCATCGTAGCGACAAATGCCCTGCGCCGTTCCAATCCAAATTGCGCCCGCGCGGTCCTCGATAATACACTGAACCACATTGCTGCTAATGCTTGTCGTATCGTTAGCGATGACTGAAAACGACCTCACTTGTCGGCGCGCCGCGTCAAGGCTGAACAGTCCGCTGCCTTCGGTCGCAATCCAGAGCGTGCCGCTTCGGTCTTCGTAGATAGCACTGACGGCATTGTTTTCAAGAGTTGCCCCCAAGGCGAAGGCTTGTTTGAGCGAGTAAGTTTTGAACTTACCGCTGCTGCGGTCGAGCTGATGCAAAAGCCCGCCAAAAGCGCCAATCCACAAGACGCCAGCGCGGTCTTCATAAATAGAAAAAATTCGGTTGTCTTGCAGGCTAACGCCGTCGGGTTTGCTTATGTAATTTTTGAAGGTGCGATTTTTTCGGTCAAGGCTAAAGAGTCCGTTTCCGTCTGTGCCAAGCCAAAGCACGCCGCGTGTATCTTCATAGATGCTCTGAATGTTGAGCGAGGCAACTGCACCAAACGCAGTGAACTTATCAAACTTTTCTTTTCCTAAGTCCAATCGGTTTACGCCGTTATCTGTGCCTATCCAAACGGCGCCAGCAGCGTCGCGCATCAGCGCAATGACAGCGTTGCTGCTCAGAGATGTCGCGCTGGTTGTGCGAACATAGCGCGTAAAAGCTTGTGTTTGGAGGTTAAAGCGGTTCAACCCGCCTCCGATAGTGCCAACCCAAAGTTCGTTTGCCGCGCCGCCGCACAGTGAAAACACATCGTTATCGCTTAAACTTTCTGCATTGCTTGGGTCGGATAAAAAATGTGTGAATGTCTGTGTTTGGGGATTGAAGCGATTGAGACCGCCGCCGCTTGTGCCAATCCAGAGATTGCCGGAGGTGTCTTGGAGGAGACAGGTAACGGCGTTGCTGCTCAGGGAGTTAAGGGTGTTGGCATCGTGGAGGAAGCGCGTAAAAGTTTGTGTTTGGGGATTGAATCGGTTAAGACCGCCATCTGAGGTGCCAATCCAGAGATTGCCGGAGGTGTCTTGGAAGAGACAGGTAACGGCGTTGCTGCTCAAGGAGTTAAGGGTGTTGGCATCGTGGAGGAAGCGCGTAAAAGTTTGTGTTTGGGGATTGAAGCGATTGAGACCGCCATCTGAGGTGCCAATCCAGAGATTGCCGGAGGTGTCTTGGAGGAGACAGGTAACGGCGTTGCTGCTCAGGGAGTTGAGGGTGTTGGCATCGTGGAGGAAGCGCGTAAAAGTTTGTGTTTGGGGATTGAAGCGATTGAGACCGCCGCCCAGTGTGCCAATCCAGAGTGTCCCATCTTGCCCGCAGTGTAAGGCTCTGACGAGACTGTTGCTTAGGCTGCCAGATTGTTTCGGGTTGTGCTTGAAAACTTTGAACGAATAGCCGTCGTAGCGATTGAGACCGTCTTCCGTGCCGAGCCATATAAAACCGTTTTTATCTTGTGCAAGACACAAGACAGTGGTTTGCGAGAGACCATTATCAAGTGAAAGACGCTCAAAAGAAAGCGGTAAACTCTGTGCATAGGCTGATGCGTTGTGCAAGAAAAGAGCGGCAACGGTCGCTGAAAGCGCAAGAAAAACCTCACGATATGTAAATTTGCAAGCAACTCGTTTGTGAGCCATATTTGAACGCTTTTCCAAAAAACGCGGAAATCGACGCTGGATATTAAGTTAAGAATGTTGAAAACGACTTATGAAAACTCGGCGATGTTAATACCGCGCAACGCAATAATTGTATTGATTTTGGCGATGATGAGCGAGTGGTGTTTCAGCGTTGCCGCTTACGCACAAGGGCAAGTCGTCGGGAAAATAACAAATGAACTGGGAAGTCCAATTCCGTCAGTGAAAGTCTTTATCATCAGCGGCAACAAAACCATGATGATTCTGTCGAGTCCGACAGGCAGTTTTGCCGTTGAGAGCATTCCCGCAGGACTATACACGATTGAAGCGCACAAACGCGGACTGCCGCGTGCCTCGGCGCAACTTGCCGTCATTAACAACAACATCCATCAAGTCGATTTGCAACTTGTCTCTCCGTTTAAGCGCGATATTACGTTTGCTGCCATGAAGAAAACAGCGCAGACACTCTCCGTTCAATCTTCCAAAGAGCAGCTGGTTGTCGCTGAAACCGACCTTGCTGATAACGGTAAGTCGGAGATTATCAAACAACGGTTATTGCAAAATTACAAAGAGCCGTCGGAGGCAATAGACTTGACAGCGGCGGCAGCGAAACAAAACGCGATGCTGCAAGAGGTGCTGCTCTCGGCGCAGCAACAGACCAGAGCTGCGGAGCGTCGAGCCGAAGAAGCCCTGCTTGCCCTTGTCAAAAAAGCACGAGACGAACAAGTCGTCGCTACCGACGCGGTAAAAACGGAAAATGTATTAGCGAGTGCCGAGTGGGTGCGCGAAGTCCGTGCAAAACCCTTGCAGGCGGAACTCTTGCCCGACGATGCGCTGCTCATTGCCATTGAGGCGGCGCTACGAGAACGGGAGCGCCTGATTGACCGATATGCCAGAATTTTAGAGCGGTTGAAATACATCAGCGAACGCATTGAGCAGTTGGCGGAAGCCGAAAAGCAAGCATTTTTTGATGCTGAGCGGCAAGAAGTTCAGAACCAAATCAACGCGGCGGAAGCCGAATTGCGAAACTTGAAAGAAGAAATTAAAGAGTTGGAAATCGCGCTGAAAGAAAAAGAAATTGAATACGAAAAACTGCGTGACGCGCTCAAACAAGACGTGAGTGTGGAAGATAAACAAGCCGAGATTGCTTATCGCGTGTTGCGCGTGGCGGAGTTTCACAAAGTTCACGGCGTTATCACAGGCGAAATTATGGTCGACCGATTCGGCGAACTGATGTATGTCTATTTTCCGAGGTTTCCCGACGGCGTCTTGGCAGCGGATATGAAACGCGCCTTGCAGCGCGTCGGCAACTTCAAGCCGCGGCTCAAAAGTGGGTTGCCGATTCTGACCAACGTGATTATCAAAATCAAACTCAACGCGCCGTAATGTGATTGAGGCTGCTTCTACTCATCAATTAAACCAAACACAGCTATGAAAAAACATATGTCTACCCAATTGGTATTGTTAGCGCTCGTTTTTTCCCTGCTTGCGCTCACGGCATGCGGCGGGAAAAAGGACGCGACCAAAGAGTCTGCAAAGGAAATGTCAAAAGCCGACGACGGCAGGTCAAACGCAAACGATGCGGACAAAAAAGAACCATCGACGCCAATAACCACGCAAAGCGGTGGGTTGTTCGTAATCAAAGAAACTGGCAAATACGGCTTTATTGATAAGTCGGGAAAAGTGGTGGCGTCTGCGATGTATGAAGAGGCAGGAGCGCTCTCAGAAGGGTTGGCGCGCTTTAGAGCAAGCGGCAAATACGGCTTCATCAATGAAGCTGGACAAATCGTCATCAATCCGCAATTTGACGGCGCCAGTGACTTCAAAGAGGAACTGGCGCGAGTGAAACTCGGCTACAAAACTGGCTACGTCAATAAAGACGGCAAATATGAAATCAATCCACAATTCGAAGCGGGACGAGATTTTTCAGAAGGGCTGGCTGCGGTGCGCGATAAAGGCAAATGGGGATTCATTGATAAAACCGGAAAGGTCGTTATTGAACCGAAATTTGAAGCAGCAGGCGATTTCGTCGAGGGAATGGCAAAAGTCAAAGATAAAAAATGGGGGTTCATCAATAAGCGCGGCGAACTAATCGGCGCGGCGGTATACGATGCGGCAAACGATTTTGCGGAAGGATTGGCATTGGTCAAGTCTGGCACAAAATACGGGTATCTTGACAAAGCCGGCACATTAGTAATTCCTGCAACGTTTTCATCGGCGCGGAATTTTTCGGAAGGACTTGCTGCGGTGGTCAGCCCGAATCCCGCCGACAAGGGAAAACTGCAGTTCATAGACGCCAAAGGTCAAGTCGCAATTAAGCCAGAGTATTTTCGCGTCGGCAATTTCAAAGACGGCTTGGCATGGATTGGATACTACGCCAAAGAAGGCTATCAATATGGCTTTATCGATAAGTCGGGCAAGTTCGCCATCAATCCACAATTCCAGCGCGCGTTTGAGTTCAGCGAAGGCTACGCGCCTGTCAAGTTCGGCGAGAAGTGGGGATTCATTGACAAAAGCGGAAAATACGTCATTCAACCCACGTTTGACACTGTCTATGCGTTTTCGAATGGCTTGGCGCGCGCCAGACAAGATAAAACCATTGGCTTCATCAATTCATCGGGCGCATTTGTGTGGAAGAGCGATTTGCCAACAATTGAAGAATCATTCGAGCTCGAGCGCTTTGAAGGGGCGATTGGCGGTAAGTTCAGAATTGTGATGAAATTGACGCGTAACGGCGATGCGTTGTTCGGCAGCTATTTTTATGAATCCGTCGGCTCGGAAATTGCGTTGCGCGGCAAAATTGATAAAGACGGCAATTTCACAATGGAGGTGCTCGACGAGACGGGGGCTGTCAGCGAGACATTCAAAGGCACTTTTGCCACTGCTCAGTTGATTCAAGGAACATGGACAAAAGCAGGAAAATCCTTGCCATTTGAAGCCACGCGCCTCGTTGATTCGACAGTTGAAGGCGATTAAAACGTGCATAGAACGCAGTAAAAAAACGTCTCAGGCGAGCGGCGTTTTGAATTGATAACGCATCACTTATTCGCATGGGTGGTGTTGCCTCTTGATAAGAGTCTATGTGTGTTCCTAAGATTCATAAGACCTAACGCTTTAATTTATGTCAGATGTTCAGCGCGACATAGACGCTATTGAACCAGTAAAGATGCGCGAGTCTCAGCACGATGCGCCTGAAAGCCCACTTGGGACGAAGCTCGAGAATCTGCCGACATCGAGCGGTGTGTATCAATTCAAAGACAAGGACGGGCGCGTGATTTACGTCGGCAAGGCGAAGAATCTACGCTCCCGTGTGCAATCCTATTTTCGAAATCTCTCGGAGCATAGCGGTAAAACGCGCCTTTTGGTCAGCAAAATCGCCGATGTGGAACTGATTTTGACAAGCTCCGAAGTCGAGGCGCTGATTTTAGAGAACAATCTCATCAAGCAACTAAAGCCGCGCTACAACATCAACTTGCGCGACGACAAAACCTATCCCTACATCGTCATTACCAATGAACGCTTCCCGCGCATCTTTCCAACACGAACAGTGCGGCGCGACGGCTCGAAGTATTTCGGTCCCTATACTGAATCGAAACAAATGCGCATGTTGCTCGACGCGATCGGAGAAATTTTCCAAGTCCGCAGTTGTTCGCTCAAATTGACGGAGGAGAACATCGAGGCGAAAAAATTTAAAGTCTGTTTGGATTACCACATCAAAAAGTGTCAAGGTCCGTGCGAAGCCCTGCAAACAGAGGCCGATTACGACGCAATGATTGGCGAAATCAAGAAGCTCTTATCGGGAAAAACGCGCGATGTCGCGCGCTCGATTGAAGCCCGTATGAAAGCGTATGCGCGGGAGATGAAGTTCGAGCAGGCAGCACTGCTGAAAAAGCAACTCGATGCACTTGAACGCTACTCTGCCAAACAAAAAGTGATGTCGACCGACGACATCGACCGCGACGTGTTCGCCATTGCCGCGCAAGGCGATGAAGCATGCGGCGTCGCCTTCAACGTGCGCGACGGAAAACTCATCGGCTCACGCCACTATTATTTTTCAAATGTCGAGGACGAGCCGCAAGCGGAACTCACATCGCGCTTTCTTGAAAAATACTATCTCGAGACGACCGATGTCCTGCCCGATGAAATCTTCACGCAAGTCGCCCCTGCCAATCAAGATGCTGTCGAAGCCTTATTGCGCAAGCGTGTAGCGGAGCAGGGCGAGACAAAAAAAGTTCAACTCATTGTGCCGCAAATCGGCGACAAGGCGAAACTCGTCTCGATGTGCGAAGCCAACGCAGTGCATTTGCTCAATGAATTTCTGTTGCAAAAACAAAAACGCGGGGAAGCCTTAGCGATTCCGCGCAGCGTTCATTCATTAGAGCGTGACTTGCGCTTGCCGAAGCCGCCACGCCGTATCGAGTGTTTCGACAACTCGCACTTTCAAGGGTCGGAAACCGTGTCGTCAATGGTCTGCTTCGTCGATGGCAAGCCGAAAAAATCCGACTATCGAAAATTTAAAATCAAAACTGTTGAAGGCATTGACGATTTCGCATCAATGGCGGAAGTCATTGAACGGCGATATAGCGGCTCGTTATCCGAAGAGCTGCCGGTGCCTGATTTAATCGTCGTCGACGGCGGCAAAGGTCAGCTCTCAGCAGCGCACGACGTGCTCAAAAAACTCGGCATCACCACGCCCGTGATTGGACTGGCCAAGCGGCTGGAAGAAGTTTTTTTCCCGAATGAATCGCTGCCGCATAATTTGCCGAAAACATCGTCATCGCTCAAACTGCTCCAACAAGTGCGCGACGAAGCCCATCGATTTGCGATTACATTTCATCGGCAACTGCGCGACAAGCGCACACTGCAAACCGAGCTGACGGACATTGACGGCGTTGGAAAAACCAAAGCGGAAAAGTTGCTCAAAGAATTTGGGTCGGTCGCGCAAGTGAAGGCGGCTTCGATTGAACAATTGGAAAAAGTCGTGGGGAGAAAAGTCGCCGAAACCGTGCGCCGATACTTCGACCAAGCGCGCAATCTGAACGAGGAGGACGCCGATGCAAATGCCGAAGAAACCAATGATAATGAGGGTTTACAGACGGCGTGACCACACAGGTATGTGATTTAGGCTAATCTCGGCAGAGCTACGACTGATCTTTCTGTTCGCCTTTGAGCAGCATGGCTTGCGCGGCGCGGAGTTTCAGACGCATGGTGCTTTCTTCAATGCTCTTTGAGCGCGCCGCTTGCATCGCCGTTTCATGAATGTTTAAGCGCGGCGTCGATTTAAAGAGCGAACTTTTCAGAGATGCCTCCTTCAAAATATCGCCGAACTCCGATGTTTCCACAGGTTTAACAAGGTAGCGGAACACATTGAGTTCGTTGATGGAACGAATCGCAAGCTCGGCATCGACAACTTCCGTGAGAATCACGGTAACGATATGCGGGTATTCTGCACGAATCGTGTTGAGAAATGAAATCGCGTCTTCATCATCAAAACGAACATCGCTGACAATCACCGAAATCGGCTTTTTGACAATCTCTTTGAGCGCATCATCGGTATTGCCAGCGAGCGAAATGTCGTAACGATTTTCGTATTGCTTGGCTAAGCCCTGAACCTCTGAATTTTCATAGCCGACGAACATCACGCCCAGATGCTTTTCTTCAACTTCAATATGAACGCTTCGAGGGTGCGTTGCGTCGTTTGTTTTGCCCGCAGTTGCAAGCGTTGAGATTTCATCGTAAAGTTTAACGCCCAAACGAAACACGCTCAAAATGGTATCAGCTCGCCATGGCTTGTTGATATAGCGAAACACCTCGCCGGCATTGACGGAATTCATAATTGCCTCCAAGTCGGAGTAGCCAGTCAGCAAGACCCGAATCGTATTCGGGCTGAG
>Ga0272446_1002966_pt1 | contig 22186 bp, 13 predicted proteins | sample YNPCB0061_FD_194587 | JGI IMG/M metagenome (GOLD analysis project Ga0272446, IMG submission 194587) | Hot spring microbial mat communities from Yellowstone National Park, WY, United States - YNP-CB-006-1 | ecosystem: Environmental > Aquatic > Thermal springs > Hot (42-90C) > Sediment | place... | reverse complement strand
TTTTTTAATACTTGACAATTCTCCAATATAAATTTCACGCTCAATCTCTAATCCGACTAAAAGAAAAAAGATAACCATCAATCCATCATTTATCCAATGTTCAATACTTAGTTTCAATTGAATTGAGGAGAATGACAGGTCAAGATATTGATGCCAAAATTTGACGTAATCATTTCCAACAAAAATATTCGCAAGAAGTAATGAAACAATTGTTAAAAAAACTAAAACATAACCGGAAGATTTTTCACTCTCAAAAAATTCTTTAAGTAAATCAAATTTTTGTTTTCTTTTTTCTTTCATTTCTTAACTACTAATTTTTTTCAAATATTTTGTTTATTAAAATTGAATGCCTTACTCAAACTTGTAGAATGAGCAAGGCAATTCATTACATTGCATCAACTTCTTTAATTGATTTTTCAATAATTCCAACTGCTTCATGAATTTGTTCTTCTGTAATGACAAGTGGAGGTGCAAAGCGAATAATATGTTGATGAGTTGGTTTTGCAAGCAATCCATTTTCTTTCATTTGAAGGCATACATCCCAAGCTTCTTTTCCATTTTTTGGTTTAATAACAATCGCATTCAATAAACCTTTACCTCTTACTAATTCAATCATATCAGATTTTATTTTGGCAACTTCTTCACGAAAGATTTTTCCAAGACGATCTGCATTCTCTGCAAGTTTTTCTTCTTTTAAAACTTCAAGAGCTGTAACTGCAACTTTTGCAGCGAGAGGATTTCCACCAAAAGTAGAACCATGTTCACCAGGTTTTATTACAAGCATTACTTCATCATCTGCAAGAACTGCAGAAATCGGCATTGTTCCACCAGAAAGTGCTTTACCTAAAATCAAAATATCAGGTTTAATTCCTTCGTGATCACAAGCTAATAATTTTCCTGTTCTACATAATCCAGTTTGAACTTCATCAGCAATGAAAAGAACATTTTTTGATTTGCACATTTCAAAAGCTTTTTTCAAATATCCTTCATCAGGAACAACAACACCAGCTTCACCTTGAATTGGTTCAACTAAAAATCCTGCTACGGTTGGATCTTGCAAAGCTTTTTCTAATTCTTCTAAATTGTTATATGGAATTTTAATAAATCCAGGAGTATAAGGACCAAATCCTTTGTAAGAATCAGGATCATTTGACATTGAAATAACAGTTATAGTTCTTCCATGGAAATTGCCAAGACACACAATTATTTTTGCTTCATTTTCAGGAACTCCTTTTTTGTCATAAGCCCAACGGCGACATAATTTCAACGCTGTTTCATCTGCTTCTGCACCTGAATTCATTGGTAATACTTTTTCATAACCAAAATATTCTGTAATGTACTTTTCATAAGGACCTAAACAATTATTATAAAAAGCACGTGATGTTAAAGTTAAAGTCTTTGCCTGTTCAATCATTGTGTTAATAATCTTTGGATGGCAGTGCCCTTGATTTACAGCTGAGTATGCCGAAAGAAAATCAAAATATCTTTTCCCTTCAACATCCCAAAGAAAAACACCTTCACCTTTTGCTAAAACAACTGGTAGCGGATGATAGTTGTGCGCTCCATATTTCTCTTCTAATTCAATGTAATCTTTTGATTGCATAAATTCTCCATTTGGTTTTTTAGATTTTAGATTTACTTCTCATTAGTGGTCTTTTTTCTACTCTTAAAACAGGATATGCTGAATTAACTTTTAACAAGTATTTAAATTTCTCATATTGTAATATACTCATCATCGATTCTGGTTCCAAAATAAGAACGAGAGCATTCGATTTAATTTGATTGATCGGAACAAAAGCATACGAATTGAAGTCAATATTTTTACACTCATTTTTCTCAATAATTGGTGTTTTTACTTCAAGATCTTCAAGATTAGTTTTTGAGATATCTTTTATATAATACTGATAAATTGTTGCTTGAGATTTTCGGTTATAAATTTTTGTTTTCGCATTATGTCTTTGTAAAAGTGATAATAGTTGACTATCAGATTTTGGAATTAAATATCCAATCGGAGTTCTTACCTGAAGTTTGGACACAACTTTATCATGAAAATTTGATATTGTGAGTGAAGTGTCTTTACCACTTTTTTCTGATAGTAACTTAATTTCTTTCTTTGAATTACCGAGATGTTCCATTTGTATTAAAACATTTCTGCAGTTATTGTTAATGAGATAATTTCTTCCTTCTTTTACTAATTTTTTTATTGAAGATGAATTTTCATAAACAAAGTTTAGCAAACAAATTAATGCTCTATATTGTGCCTCAACGCGATGTTTGATGTTATCAACTGGATCTTTACCATTAATTCCTTCAAATAAAAGTGAGAAGGTGTTTTGGATTCCGAAACTTTGTCTTCCATCATTAATATCTACGGTACTGTATCTTAGTCTAGCCATGTTCGGAGGTCCACCGACCATGTACTCATTAAATGAAAAACCTGCATTGTTTAGAAATGTTTTAATATAAGGAAGAAATTTCTTACGCTGAAAGTTTAATAGCGGTTTATAAATATTGGGGTTAGTCAAAATTCCAACCTGAACATCAAAATTTTTTCTATAGCCAAAGTCCAACCAGTCTTTGCTATAAGGATAATATTCATGAATGTCTATCGTTACTTCAGGTAAATATTGATTAAAAATTCTGTGTAACGCCACAACTTCAGGTTCTGTAATTATTGAATGATTTCTATTTAAGTCAGCTCCATTTCCATTTCGTCTTTCATTTTTGTCATTCCCATCTGGATTTAATTGAGGGATTATTAAAATATCTATCTTACTTAATAAATGTTTTAACTGATTCTCAACAATATTTTTGATAAAAAATAATGATGCTTCTTTACCAGAATGTTCATTTCCATGCTGCTGTGCAATTATAAGCATTTTTATTTTACCACTTGAAGAACCAAAAGATGAATTAGAAATTTTAACTAGTGGAATTACTTTTTTTAATGGCGAGAGTGTCAGTGTATCAACTGTTATTAAATCAGAATTTTTTGCAGCATTAATTACAAACTCAACTAGTTCAGAGCTACTTGTGACTCTTGTATAATTTGATTTTTCTAAAGGTGTTAAGATTTGTCCATGCAATTGAAAATAAAAGAGTAAAAACATCAATACATAATTTAACATTACTAACATTCCCATTTATTGTTAGGTTGATTAAAAAATGAGGTGAATAAAAAAATCTTATTCACCTCAATCTTGTACAAAAATTATGATTACTAATTCATTATTTAATAAGAGTCATCCGTTTAGTTTCCGAAAACGATCCCGCAGATAATCTATAAAAGTAAATACCACTAGAAAAATTATCAGCATTGAATTGAACAGTATATGAACCAGCAAATAAATGCTGATCAACCAATGTTGCAACTTCTTTACCAAGTATATCATATACTTTCAAACTAGTCATACCATCTTTTGCAAGATGAAATTTAATGAAAGTAGATGGATTAAATGGATTTGGATAATTCTGCATTAATGAAAATTCAGATGGGATTACATTTAAGTCTCGTTCAATGCTTAAAGGAGTAGGTCCTTCATCAGCCCCCATGTATGGTTTGGTTGTGCTTCTTGTATCTCCATCAATGTCAGTTGTAATTCCACTAATTGGAGTTCCAGCAAAAGAACTAACTGGCTTAGAAACCCAATGTAAATTAGTTAAGCTTGTTAACTGCCCTTGTCCGCCAAATGGATTCGCAGGATTTATACTAATACTATTTGCATCTTTACTCGAAGCTGTTTTCCAATCAGCAAGAGTTTTTTGTTTTGCACCGTTGTAATATCCAACATTAGCATTAGCTCCTGATACAAAAAGATCATTATAATCAGATAATTTAAGAGCATTATTAACGATTGGATCAACGAAAATTGCATAGGCATTTTCCTGATTTACATTATTAACAACAATATTATTTTTTATATTAGCTTGTAAACCAGCGTCGTCATAAACTCGAATTCCATAAATAGGATTTGTAGCTGTTGAGGCATTGTTCATATATATTGTATTAAAATAAACATTAACAATTTGATCGAGTGCATCAACAACAATTCCAACTACTTCAGAAGCTGCTGTAGAGTTATCACCTTCATAACTAAAATCACTAATAAAATTGTTGTATACATTTGCAGTTTGACCTGTAATTCCTGAACCACTAGCATAATAAACAATTATTCCATAAAGATGGCGAAGAGCTGTTTGATTTAAAGCTTTAGCTTTTAATGTAATGACTTTATTGTTAAAAATATTTAGAGTTCCTTTCCAGGATTCAGTATATATTCCATTAATTGAATTTTGGACATAAGTTCCGGTTGGATGTCCAATCACTGAAATTTTATTGTCATTAATATTTGAAGTACCATCGCTTCCCCAAACACTCAAACCTTTATGCTGTGCAAAAATATCATTCTTAGAAATATTTAAATTAGAACCATAAGGAAATGTACCGCCATCTGGTTTATATATTGCATAATAAAAAGAGCTTGTATTACTTCCAATTTGACAATTTTGAATAGTTAAACGATCTTGAGCACCAGTTGCTGTAGCTAAACAATTGATTCCATAGGTTCTTGATCCACTACTAGATGTTGGTAAAATAGCATTTGCAAGAATTTTCAAGTTCTTAATTGTAATATCATCAGCTTCGCCATTAAGTTTTATAACAAATCTTCCACTTTGACTATCATCTAATACCCAAGCCATGTCTCGTGTGGTTCCATTTGCAGCATTGGATCCATCAATTGTAATATTACCAACATTAGTTGTTGAACCTGTCACAGTAAAACCGGCATTAGACTTATTCCCAGAAGTTGCTACTGAAGTAAAAGTAACTGTTGGTGTTTTGCCTGCATTCGGTTTAATAATAAGTTTATTATTTCCAGTTAAGGTTGTAGATAAAACTTCAATTCCCCCAGTCTCTGTGAGATCAGCATCAATTAATAAAGTTAATGTTCCTGTAACACCTTTGGTATTGACATCAGCAATTGCATCAGCTAAAGATTTATAATCACCAGTAGGCCCAACTATTTTATTACCGGTTAATGCTTGAGCATTTACTGAGGCAGAAATTATAAAAAGTAAAATGATCATTGTGATTAATGATTTTAATAAATTAGTTTTCATGCAAGCCTCCTTTTTTGAATTAATTAAAGTTACTTTAAGAGCACATTTTATTTATTGAGCACAATTTTTATTGACTTACTTACCCTTCCAATGGTTGTAGTTTGATCTAGTTTAACAAAATAAACTCCACTGGGAAAACCAGAAGCATTCCATTCTTTTTCATAAAAACCTGGTTCAATATCATGGTTGAAAATTTCTGCTATCTCTCTCCCAAGAACATCATAAATCTTTAAGGTAACCATTCCTGGTCGCAAAATTGAAAAACGAATTTTTGTAGAAGGATTAAAAGGATTTGGGTAGTTCTGCTCAAGTGAAAATGATAGTGGTAATGAATTTCTATCTTTGCTGATAGTTGTTAATAAATTTGAATCACCTGGTCTAATTATGTGTAGATAAGCACCAATTAAAGCAGAATTCTGAAGTGAATTTGGTTTACCAGGTCTTTGAAAAATGGGAAAGTCTGTCCACATCGCTTTTCGTGCATCAATTAAAATAACCGGTGTTGAATTAGTTGAAACTCCTCCAACTTCAAATTGATTATTAAAAATAGTAACAAAAGTACCAGCATCAATTGCTAACCCATAAGAAGATTGTGATTTTCCCATCATCCAGAACATTCCCATCAATCTGTTTTCGCTGTATTCATATCCTCTTGAATTATTCATATTTTGATAAAGTCGTGGGACTAATTGAATTCCTTTAATTAAACCCAGACCATCTATTTCAGTCAGCATTCCGTAATATGCACTATACGAGCTCGAATAAATTCCTCCAACTACTTTCTCACCAGCAAGCATAACATCTTCAGATAAAAATAATAGCGGTTTTCCACTATTCACTTTGGAAATAAACACCCTTCCAACTAATGTTGATGAGTCAAGAAATTTGGAAAGTCCATCTAGTGAATTATCAACAAATATATATGCATTGCAAGAGTTTACTGAGGCAGCCAATATTGGATCGTTTTTCTTATTGTCATCAATTAATAGTAAATGTGAATTAATTCCCCAGACATCAAAAGTTGATTTAATTGTATTAGCAGAATTGGGAGTTGATGTTGATGAAAAAATTCCAATTATATCATTAGGATTGACCAATAATGATTGAAGCTTTTTTAGACTACCTGTTGGAGCTGACCAATCCGATGGACTTGCACTTCCGTCAAGTATAATGATTCCATTTGGAAAAGATACTTGTTTTGCCACATAAGGAATTGCGCTTTGAATTCTAATAATTTCTCCATTATTAAAATTGAATTTGTATCCAGGAAGCAGTTGATCAAATTTCATATTATTCAAAGCAAATGATTTACCAGATTCGATCAAAAAAGTTGTATTTGGATTCCATCGCATTAAGGCAACAGCACTTGAACCCATTACTTCCCCAATTCCATCTTTGTCAATTGCTAAAGCAGTATTAACATCTACTGCAATTCCAATAATGTTTTTGGCATTTGAAGTTTTATAACGCGCAAGAAAAACAGGAAGACGTCCTAACCTACCTCTTTCATTTGTATGACTCTCCGCAAGTGCATTAGGAACTAGTGGTAAGAAATCATCAACTAATGTAATTGCTCCTAGAGGATTCCTTAGTGCCCCTCCACTATCAGTATTTCCAGAAATGTATGAGACGTTACTTAAAACCATCTCACCAGCACTTGTACCACCGATAACTCCACCTCTTTGAAACACTTCTTTAATTGCTTGTTCAGTTTTAGTACCTTTCCAATAGGCAACGTATTGTGCTTGATCTCCACCACGTAGAAAAATCCCATCATGTTGAAGAATAAATTGATATGTTGCATCATCATTAGCTTGAGTTATAGATTTAATTGCAAGATTAGAAACAGTACATGTGCTTAAAGATGGTAAATAATCATTGAAAAATGTTGTTGTAGTTTCATAATGAAGTATAAGAATTTTTCTGTTAGATGCATGCTCAACAAACCATTTATAAGGTTTATCTGACCAATCGCCATAATTTTCAGAACCTCCACCAACAAGAAGAAGCGAACCTTGCGAAAAAATAATAATGGATGAGAACCAACTAATTATGATACTATTTTTAAATTTTCTTAACAAAACCTAAGGTTTCCCGTTTAGTTATTAAAATATTTCAGACAATATTCATCAGAAAATTCAATGTGAAAGTCTCAAACTTAAAAATATTACATCACCAAGTTTGCCGAATGATGAGTATGCGAAATCAACCTGTGGAACAAATCCGCTAAAATTTAATTTCACACCAATACCTGCACTTATATTTTGTTCATCATAATTATTTTTATAACCTATTCTTGCAAATATCATTTCTTGCCAAGCATATTCACCGCCAAATGATAACTGAGTATTGTTGTCATTTGGGTCATTGACACTTGCTGCAATAGTTACTCTATGGCCATCTTTTTGTAATGGATCGATTGAAATACCAACATTAAATAATTGAGGTAATTGGTATTCGGGAGAAATTCTATCTAGTCTTGGATCATAAGGATATTGTATACCAGAAGACGCAATAACATTAGCTTTGTTATCAATAGGTTCCCCAGCAAATTTTACGTTGCTACCAAAGTTTGCAAGACGCATTCCTATTCGCATATTATAAAAATCTGTCTGATATACTGAACCAAGATCAAATAAAATAGAAGAGCCATGTGTTTCCCAAATATATTCATATACATATTTTATTGTTCCACCAAAACTAAATCTATCAATGATTTTCATACCATAAGAAATACCAAAAGCATAACTACCGGCTTTGAAGAAGGTACCTGTTCCATTTGGAGAATCTTCTGTTGTAATTTCCATATCATCCATTGTAAGAGCAGTTACGCTTAGCCCAAAAGTTCCAAATCCAATCCCCTGAGTAAAGCCAAGAAAAGAAAGTTTTGTGTCTGCAATCCAATTAACTTGGGAAAGAAGAACTTCTGTTCCTTCTGAATAAGCAATGGAACCTGGATTCCAATAAAGTCCAAGCACACCTTGATTTGTAGCTACATTCGAATTTCCTAATGCTGCACCAACTGCTTCAACAGGTATTTTAAGAAAGTTTGCACTAGCTGATCCAACATTGCTAAAACCCTGTCCCTTAGAAATTGTTGTATTGCCAATGCACAAAAGTATTGCTAAAATTATTTTAAAAGTATTTGTTTTCATAGTAATTTCCTCGCTTCATTACTAACGTACAACAGCAAATTTGCTGACTTTTTCTCCGGTATCGGATTTAACATGATATATATAAACACCGGTTGCAATAAGTTGATTTGAGAAAGATCTTAAATCCCAGAACTCTGTTCCAGTTCCATTTGTATGTTCAATTGTTTTCACAAGGTTTCCGTCAAGAGTGTAAATACTTATTGTACAACGATCTGGCAAATTAGTAAATGCAATATCTCTGATTGGCTCACCGAGTTTGGGATCACCAAGTCGTTTCCTTTCCCAAGTGGAAGATATTATATAAGGATTAGGAACAACTTTAATATTATCAAGGGTATTTCTTGGTGAATTAACAGGTCTTGCTTCTGCAACATTTTCTTCAACTGATTTGTCTGCAGATAACAATGCTTTCCCAGATTCTAATCCGTCAACATCATAAATGGTGACTGCATAGCTATAATAAAAGTAATTCTTGATATTAACATTATCTTTCCACTGATAAAGATCCTTAATTATTGTGTTTTTAGTTGAGTCTCTCTTAATTATTACCACTGGATCTCCCCAAATTTCACGATTAGGATCAGTAGTTTTATAAACACGATATTCTTTAACTGCAGATTTTCCAGTTCTTGTATCAATGTGTGAGAATTCATTTTCATTTCCCCAAGTCAATGTTACAGAATTATCATATGCCACATAATTAATTTTGGGTTTTGGTGGTGGTACAAGTTTAAAATTATTTTGATAAATCTGCTTTGCTCTGTTAGCTACTTGGTACAAATCAGATTTTGTTTGACCAGCAATGTGAGCAAAAATAAATTTCATTTTTTGGTATGGTTCCATATGATAAGGACCGCTCGAAGCAACACCATCCACTCCATCTCCATCCCCCATTTTTCCTGTAATCGTATCTTGTAATCGCCAATCATCAATTCTTCTGTTTGGTCCGTGGAATAAATTCGGGCGGGTTGGATTGTTCCTTAATCTTTCGTTGCTACTAATCCAATCAAAGAAAACTATATCATCAGTTGGATTGTCGCCCCAAGCTGATGTATAAACTCCGCTATAATGCCAATCAGTTATTCCCATTCTTGAACCGTTTTCATTTACAACCCATCCACGAGAATCAACCATAGGTGTTTCCAAAAACATCAATCCTAATAAGAATGGTTTTGATCCAGGTTCCCAAGCAGTAGTTTCTGTAGGACCCACAACATAAGTTAATTGATTTTCATTATCCCAAACATAATAGTCATTAGTATATTCATTTGTAATTCCACCCGCATCAAAATCATAATAGATACCAAAGTAAAGACTATCTTTCGGTTTATCTGTATTATTAAAAATTTCTAATTCCCAAATAATATAATCCTGATCCTTTGAAGTACTCCAAGCATAACTTTTTTGTGTGACTTGAATATTTAATTTTTCGGGACGTGCATTAGTATTATCATTATACTGACAATAAGTATCTTGTTGAGAGACTATACTGTCACGATTATCTTTGGTACGAACTGGCCAGAATGGTTGACCTAAAGTGTTTAATGGCCAAGTTGTTTTGTCAGTACTTATTGCAAGTTTTCCAGTAGCAGGATTATGATTACCAGGTAAGGGATCCCATTCTTTTGTTCCATTACCACGAGCATTGGCTACATTATATGGAATTCCAACAAAGAAGGACATTTTATAAATTTGGTCGTGATTAGTAGTGATTGGCCATCTGCCTCTCGGAAAGACCCCGGTGTAAGGATGCCATTGCCCCATGTTTGTAACAACTTGTCCAAGACGATTAATATTAATAACATTTTGTGCTCTGTCAATAGGTGCCAATATTTTACTAAGCTGCCTATTGTCATCGGCTTTTTCGCGAAGGTCTGAATAGTATTGTGCACTTAAAGAAGAAACTATTACCATCGCTATAATTAATACTATTTTTTTCATAATTTCTATTCTCCTAATAAAATAAATCTCTTGTTTACTTCTATAGTAATCTTAAGTCAATACCAATGTAAATAGTGCGTGGTGGAGCATAATTAGTCGGATCTTGCATATAATCAGGTGTAGCTTTATTAGTTTGATCTCCAGTCAATATTGGTGAACCTGTAGCTGAATAAACACTAACAATGTTTTTTCTATTAAATAAATTTCTGATATCGAAGAATAAACCAAGTTCTACTGGACCAACATAAAATCCTTTACGTGCATAAAGGTCAAATGAAATTTGTTCTGGTAATCGAGCATTGTTTGGTTCTGCTACATAAATTGCTCTTGCAGGATTATAAGTATATGGTAATCCACTTCCATATTGACCAATGAGAGTGATTGTTGAATTCTCAAACACCTCAGGCAAAAAATCGAAAGGTCCTTCTCCTCTTCCAAAATTAACAGATATTTGCATGTTAGCAGTATGTCTTTGGTCAAAATCTAGTGGTAGAAATCGAAGAGATTGTACACCTACTATATTGTAAACATTTGTATAACGTTGCTGCTGAGTTGATGAGCTTCCTTTTGCAATGGAATAAGTATAATTAGCACCTATTAATAAATTCTTGAATCTACTTTTAATTGAAGTTTCGAATCCTTTAACAGAAGCAAAATCTTCATTCATATAATAAGCATAAGCACGAGGTGTGTAATTCCAAACTACACCAATCAAATTTTGAATTTTTTTACTAAAGAAAGTAACTTGTAAAGAGCTTCCTTCAACAAAAGAAGTGGTAACGCCAAGCTCATAGCTAGATGTTTTTTCTGGTTTTAATGCTGGAGAACCAAATAGTGTTGTTCCTCTATTTGCAAATTTTCTTTCGAGGTTATTATATAAAGTTTGGAATTCTGGTCTTTGAAAAAATTGTCCATAAGAAAAATGGAAGACCATGTTTTCCCTTACTGGATAAGCAATTCCTATACGTGGACTAAGAGAATATTGCATTTTCGTGTCTGTTAATATTGATAGATTCAATGGATCTTCAGCATATGATGTACTTGGATCAAAGAAATCAAAACGTAATCCAAGATTAAGTATTATTGACTCGAATTCAATTTTGTCCTGAGCATACAATGAACCTTCAATAGGTTTCTTTCTATAGATATTAACAGTTTGATCATTTGGATTTTTTGGATTTGCTATATAGTAATAGTCAAGATCATTAGCCTTAAATTCAAAACCACTTTTAAGTAAATTAAATCTATCGATCTGCCAAGTTAAATCTCCTTTGACAGAATAATATTTTGTTTTTTGATCTTCATAAACAGTTTGCGCCATACTTCTATAAAAAAGAGAATTTGTAAAAGTTGAGTATGAAGGGAAAGTATATTGTTCAGGACGCCAACCATTTATTGCTCGTTTATATGAATATTGATAGTAAGATAAACGAACATCGTAAAACAAATCATTTGATAATGCATGACGGAAATTAAGCCCAATAAGATTACTGCTTGATTCATTAATATATGTACTATCAGGAATAAAACGCATGATATGATTATAAGATTTCCATTTCCTTGTTGAATAATTATCAAGAAATGTAACTTTTGCAGAAGTAAATGGAGTCCATAAAAATTTTCCAACTAAAGAGAGTTGATTATTAAAACCGTATGGTTTTACTTTTGAAAATTCAACTGATTGTGGACCAGTTGAAGTAACTATTGTACTACCAGAGTAATAATAACTATCATGATCTACTTTTTTGCCAGAGACCATAATACCAAATGGACTATTATTTCCTAAAGGAGCGCTAAATGTCCCTTCCCAATAACGTTCATTCAAATCATTACTTGGTGTTTCAATTCCAAGCTTTGTTCTTTTATGAGAAAGATTTGCTCGAATTTTATCAGTATTATCCTTTGTTACAATATTTACTACACCAGATAAAGCATTACCATATTCAGCATTGAAAGTTCCTGAAAGAAATTCCATTTCCTGAATTGCTTGGTTATTAATATCAACTACATTTCCATTAAATAAAGGATCCTCAACTCGATATCCATCGATATAATAACCTACTTCCCCAGAACGACCTCCTCGAATATGAAGCACCCCATTACTATTTACGACTCCTGTTTGGAGTTGCAGAACATCGCCAATTGTATTAACTGGCAATGAAGCAAGTTCTTCAGCATTTGTTTTTTGTATTGTAGAACTTTTATCACGTTGAACAATCGTTCTTTGTCCTAAAACAATGACTTCGTTAGTTAATATTTCCTCTGTCCCAAGTTGAAAATTTAAAGTTGTAGTTTGGTCAATTTTAATTGAAATTAAGGCCTCAGCTTTTGTATAACCAATATAACTTACAACTACTTGATAAGTCCCTGGTGGTAAATTAAGCACGTGGTAATATCCTTCCATGTCTGTAATTGCACCTGATGTGTAACTTGAGGATTTAACAATAATGTTAGCACCTATCAATCCATCACCAGAATTTTTATCAGTAACTCGCCCTGCTAATTTGCCTGTTGTTCCTCCCAGTGTAATAGAAACCAACATTACCATAATAATTAGGCACATTTTAATTAAAAAAGATTTCATACAAGCTATCTCCTTACTATGGTTTATATATTTATTGTTCTATCTAATGGTTGAAATATTTAATAAAATATTTTAGCTAATAGTACTGTGCTGAGCTTTTGTGACTGCTTTTAAATCCTTCAACATTTTTGTAGCTGCTTCTTTATTTTTTAAAGCGCACTCAGTAACAATTGCGTTTATCAAGACAGAAATTGCTGCAAATGAATTTGTGAATAACATATTTTCGCTTTTAACTATGAGACTAATATCAGAATGTATAGATATTGGAGCTGATTTTTTATTAGTAATTGCAACAATTTTTATATTTTTTTCTTTAGCGAACTTTACAGCTTCAATTGTATGTTTGGAATAAGGAGGAAATGAAAGGGCAATTAGTAAATCTTTTTCATTTAAGAAAAGAATCTGTTCTAAAAAATTTGAACTTGTATTATTGAATGTATTTGAAAATTTAGCAACCTGATTTAACTGGTAAGAAATTATTTGTGCGAGAAGATGTGAAATACCTAAACCCATTGTAAAAATTCTATCAGCTCCAAGAATCAAATCTACAACTTTGTTAAAGTTATCTCGTTCATTAAGATTCAATGTTTCATTAATATTAGAAATATCTTGATTAGCTACTGAAGTTAATGTATCATCCTTAAGTTTTGATGCATCAATAAGCGGGAAAGAATTACCATTACTTTTTAATTTTTTTTGAAACTGGGATATAATTTCATTTCGCATCTCAGGATAGCCAGAAAAACCAAGTCGCTGTGCAAATCTTACTATTGCTGCAACATTAGTAGCTGTTGCTTTTGCAGCTTCCTGTACGTTTAAGAAAGCAATCTGATCAATATTTTCAAGAAAATATTCTGCAATTTGTTTTTGATTTTTGGGTAAACTATCATAATTAAGTCTTATTTTTTCTCTAAATTTTTTATAACTAAACATGTAACACCTGAAAAATTTTTAATTATAATTAAAAAAGAACGGAGGAATTAAAAGTAATAGGGCTAAAATGAAAAAGAATATTTGAATAGGAAGCATCCACTTAAACCATTTTTCCCATGGAATTCCTGCCAATCCTAATACGCCCATAGTAACACCAGAAGTTGGCAGAATTGGATTAATCCATCCTTCTCCAAACTGAAATGCAAGTACTGCTACTTGTCTGGATACACCAATTACATCAGCTAAAGGTGCCATTACAGGCATTGTCAACATTGCCTGTCCAGACGCAGAGTGAACAAAGAAATTTATCACGGCTTGCATTATAAACATTGCTTGAGAGGCAGGTATTGGATGTAAGTTCACAATAAGACTACTAATTCCATAGAGAGTTGTATCTAAAATTTTACCATCATTTGCTAATACAAGTATCGCCCTAGCACATCCTATAATAAGCGCAACACCAACCATATCTCTTGCGCCATCTTTAAAGGCATCGGTTATTTCGTTTAATTTTAATTTTCCAACAAATCCTGATACAACACCTAATGCCAAAAATAATCCACCTAATTCAATTATATACCACTTAAAACCTAATATACCAACAATGAGAACAATCATAGCAAATACAAAAGTTAAGAGAACAAATTTATGATGAATAGTAAAGACTCCAGCTGTACTGTTATCAAGGTGCATACTTGTTTTACGTTCTAAATCAATTTCGTACATGGGACTAATTTCTGGTTTTGCTTTTACCTTTGCTGCATATCGCATAATAAAGACAATCATAATTACTGTACTTAATACCCAAATAACAAATCTGTAACCCAAGCCACTATATAGAGGTAATTCTGCAATGCTTTGTGCAATTCCCACAGTAAAAGGATTTAATGTAGCTCCTGCAAAACCAGATGCCAAGCCTAAGAATGGAATTGAAGTACCAACTATTGAATCATATCCCATCGAATAAGCGAGTGGAATAAAAACAAGAATAAATGGAAGTGCTTCCTCTGAACTCGCAAAGATTGTTCCTGCGATTGAAAAGATCAACATTGAAATTGGGACAAAGAATTTTTCAAGGTGAGGATTGCGTGAAAATGTGAAAGCCATTCTTTGAACTGACACATTTATTGCACCAGTTTTTTGAATAATATTAAATGTTCCTCCTATAACAAAAAGAAAACCTATTATTGTCGCAGCTTGAACAAATCCTTTTAATGGAGACATAAACAGCGCATCAAATCCTTGGGGATTACTTTCAACAAATCTGAAAGAATTAGGAACGACTAATGTTTTACCATCTTTTATTTCACGTATATATTCACCGCCTGGAACAATCCAAGTTGTTATTGCAACTAAAATGACAACAACAAAAATCATTACAAGAGTATTAAAGTTAAGTTTCTTCATTTTCTTTTCTCTTTTGATGATTTACTATTTAACAAGTATTTATCCCCACATTTTAAAAGATGTAATTTTATGTCCCTTGCAGATTGATGACCTAATTTATCAGTTGAAAAATTAGAAGATTTTCTTACATCAATTACAGTTACTAAACTTTCACCAATAACCTCAAACGAATTACCGCTATTAGTAATTATAGCTGTTGATTCATCAATTCCGATTCCAATTAAATTTGGATTATCAAGTACTACACTTAACAATCTATTTGTTCTTTTTCTTTTTAAGAAATGCTGATCAATAATTGCATTATCTAGAAAACCAAAACCTTCTGCAGTTTTAATATTCCCTTTAGTTATTGAATTAAATACATTCACAGTATCTTTATTAATTAATTCTTCACCAGTGATCATAATTGAACTCATAACAGCAGCACCAGCACTTGTACCTCCAATTACACCATTAGTATTATATATCTCTTTGATCCTTTCAAGTAATTTTGATCCCAGAAGTGTATTTGTCAATCTGGATTGATCTCCACCTGTAAAAAAAACTGCTTTAACATCTTTTAATTTTGATAAATTAGATTCATTATCAATAGTAACTTTATCACCCAAAATAAAATCGATGTTAATACATCCAAGATTTCTTAATCTCTTTGCAAATGAGTTTGCAGATTCAAGAGGTAAGCTGCTAGCCATTGGAATAATCAAGAATTTTGATTCTTTACCGCCAGCTAATTCTACAAATTTTTCAATAATAGTTTCAGGTATTGGGCCACCACCAATAATAACAAGATGACCCTTTGGCTGGGCAATTGCCAGAGCTGAAATTAAAAATATTATAAAATTTAATTTAATTTTTTTCATCTGACCATTAACTCCTCTGCGATTCTTGAAGTGCTTTCCAAACTCTCAAAAAGAATATATTCATCATTTGAGTGAGGATTTTCAGCACCAATACCTAAGTTTACACAAGGTATACCTTTAGCATTAATTGAATTTGCATCACTACCACCTTTTGAAATTATTGGAATTGGCACTAATCCAGCTTTAAGTATTGCCTTTTGAATTGTTTTATAAGTTTCAGATTCTTGAGAAACTTTGTAAGGTTTAAAATTCCAAAAAGACTCAAATTCAGATCTACCTCCGAGTGAATTAGCTTCAAATTCAAAAATGTCTTTTATTTCATTAATCTTCTCTTCAAGTTTATTTGGATTCATCGATCTAACTTCACCTTCGATTTCAACATAAGCGGGAACAACATTATTTGCTTCACCACCTTTGATAAAACCAATATTTGCAGTAGTTTCATCATCAATTCTACCAAGCTGAATTTTACTTATTGCATTAGCAGCAATTTTTATTGCATCAATTCCCAGTTCAGGAGCTAAACCAGAGTGAGATGCTTTCCCAAATAATTTTTCTTTGAAACCAATTGAGCCAGCTGACTCGTAAATAAAATTTCCGGGTTTCGCGTGAGAATCAAATACAAAACCCATTTTGTATTTTCCATTTAATTCAAGAAATCTTGAACCATTCAATGTTGTTTCTTCTTGAATTGTAAAAACTAGTGTGAAATCTTTTATCGGTATGTTTTGAATGATTAATTTTTCTAACGAATATAGCAAGCATGCTATTCCGGCTCTATTATCTGCCCCAAGTATTGTAGTGCCATCGGAAGTAATTCGATCTTCAAGAATTTGTGGTTTTAAATTAATTGTTGGTCTTGCTGTATCCATGTGTGAGAGTAAAATGAAATTACCACCATCACCAATTGGACAAATAATATTGCCAGAATTACCATTCGATGCTTTCGCACATGAATCTTCATAAGGAGATAAATTTAATTTCCGTAAAAAGGAAATGATAAAGTTGGCAATATTTCTTTCTCTAGCAGAAGTTCCATCAATAGTAACAAGGTTAAGAAAAATTTCTAGTAGTCTTTTATTCATGATTTAGTTGTAAATATTTTTACAAAATTTATTATTTATGTAAATTCTATTACAACTTAACGAAAAAAGATGCCTTTGTCAAGAGTTTTTTTTATCGATAAAAAAATTGGTGTAAAAATTTGGACCAAATGAATTACAGAGAAATACTTGATTCGAATTAATAATGAAATTAAAAAAAGAGTTATAAAAAGGAATTTGAATTCAACAAAATCATGAATTATAATCTTATTCAGGAATTAAAAAAATAATTTATACATATTCTATAATTAACCAAGTGAACGAAGAGGAAATTAATCCTCTTCATTCATTTTCATAAGATTGTATCTCTTTCTTTCATTTGGATCGAGATAAAGTTTGCGTAGGCGAATTGATTTTGGTGTTACTTCCACCATTTCATCATCTTGAATATATTCAAGTGCTTCTTCGAGAGAAAATTTTATTGCAGGAACTATTTTAACAGCTTTATCGCTTCCACTTGCTCGCATGTTAGATAATTTTTTGCCACGCTGAATATTAACTTCAATATCCATTTCTTTGTTATGTTCACCAATTATTTGTCCACGATAAACAACTTCACCCGGATCGATGAAAAATTTTCCTCTATCTTGTAAAGAATCAATTGCGTAAGCTGTTGCTGGTCCTTCATCCATAGAAATCATAACACCATTTGTTTTTCCACCAATTGGACCTTTAAAATATTCATATTGGAAAAAGCGATGATGCATAACAGCTTCGCCAGAAGTTGCTGTTAAAATTTTTGTCCTCAATCCCATAATTCCTCTTGAAGGAATATGAAATTCAATTTGGTTAATGTTCCCTTTGTTTTCCATTTTCACCATAACACCACGACGCTGACCAACAAGCTCAATTACTTTACCAGCATGTTCAGCAGGTACATCAACTACTAAAATTTCTATTGGTTCTGCTTTCTTTCCATTTATTTCTTTATAAATAACTTTTGGTTCACGAATCTGAAGTTCAAATCCTTCCCTTCTCATGTTTTCAATTAATATAGATAGATGAAGAATTCCTCTGCCTGATACTTTGAAAGAATCGGGTGTATTCATTTCTTGAACTTTTAACGCTACATTATGTTCAAGTTCTTTAAATAAACGATCACGCAATTGACGTGATGTAACATACTTTCCTTCTTTGCCATAGAATGGAGAATTGTTCACTGTAAAAGTCATGCTAATAGTTGGTTCATCAATTGAGATAATTGGAAGTGGTTCAGGATTTTCAGCATCTGCAATTGTATCTCCAATATCGATATCTTCAATGCCAACAACAGCACAAATATCACCAGCTTGAACTTCATCAACTTCTTCGCGAACTAATCCATTAAATACAAAAAGTTGTTTGATCGTTGCATCGTGAATAGTTCCATCTCGTTTGATTACTGATATTTTTTTTGTTTTATTAAGTGTTCCTCTAAAAACACGACCGATTCCAATTCTTCCCACATAATCGTTGTAGTCCAAAGATGTAATTTGAAATTGAACTGTACCTTCTTCAGTTTTTGGTTCGGGAATTTTTTTAATAATTTTTTCAAGAAGAGGAGTTAAATCAACGCGTGGGTCGTCAAGTTTTTTAATTGCCCAGCCATCTCTTCCACTTGCATATACAAATGGAAAATCTAATTGAGCTTCATCGGCACCAAGTTCAATAAATAAATCATAAATTTCATCAAGAACTTCAAGCGGACGATTATCTGGTCGATCAATTTTGTTTATTACAACAATTGGTTTAAGATGAAGACTCAAAGCTTTTTCAAGAACAAATCTCGTTTGAGGCATTGGACCTTCAAAAGAATCCACGAGTAAAAGAACACCATCAGCCATTTTTAATACGCGTTCAACTTCACCACCAAAATCTGCATGTCCTGGTGTATCGATTATATTTATCTTATAATCTTTATATGGAATACTAATATTCTTCGCAAGAATTGTTATTCCTCTTTCTCTTTCAAGATCATTTGAATCGAGGAATCGATCTCTGACTACTTGATTATTTCTAAAAACTTGGCATTGTTTCAACATTTGATCTACAAGAGTTGTCTTTCCATGATCAACGTGTGCAATGATTGCAATGTTTCTTATTCCTTTCATTCATTTCCTTTTTTAATTTCTGATGCAAATTTACGAAAGGTTTGTGAATTGTTTATAAAAAAGGTCACGCAACCCTTTCTTTACGTGACCAATTGGAGTACACTATGCAGCGGAAACTCTAATAAATTTTAGCAATTGGACGAAATGAAAGAAAGAATTGTTTCAGAAATTGAAAATTATTTTTGTTTATCTCAATCCTGAATATAAACCTTTTGACTTGGTCACTTTAATATCTTTTAGTTCTGAAGCTTTCATGCGAAGTTCAAAATGAAATCCTCGATATGCCCCGATTGGATTCCAAGTGAAATTCATTTCCCAGCAATGAAGGTCTCTATAAATTGTAATTTGTGGAGTTGAAACTTTATGTTCATTAAAATCATAACTGCCGCGAAAAGTGAATCTCCAATTTTTAGTTAAGTTCAAACTTAAATCCAAACCTAAATTTGAATAAACAGTTTTATCAGTTGGAGAAAATTTCGATAAGTTATAATTGTAATTGATACTTAAATTCCATGGAATTGTCATATCTGGAGTTTCAGAGTTATCGTACAATGCGATATAATCTTTTTTATTGAAGACAGGATTGCTTTCAGTCTTTTGCTCTTCTGATTTATTGGTTTCTTCTGATTTGAATTTTTCACCACTTAAAGTCGAAGAAATAGAAAAATTAAAATTAGTTAAACGAAACAAACCAGAACCTTTTGAAATTAAAAATCTGTTCACTTCCCTTTTAGCATTGAAATCGTAATCATAAAAAGTATAAGAAGACGAGCCATAAAAATTAAGCCAGTCACCAATTTGTGTTCTATAGTTCATCGTGAGATTTTGTAACTTCATACTATCAGCTGCTAAATTATATCCACTCGATAAATCAAAATTCAACAATTGTATTTTCTTCTGTTCTTTTATTGTATCACCCGGAATTTTATTCATCTTAATTTCAAAAACATTTCCGATTGAAAAATTTATACTCTGACTTTTTCCACTTCCAGCACCACCAAAAACTTGTCCTTCAAATTTATCATAGCGAACTGGTTTACCATCTTTATCATAATATGTATCATAATATCCCCAACTTGTTGTTGAAAAATCTGGGGTATAATTAAATGAAATGCTTGGAATTAGAGTATGACGAAATGATTCAATACCAAAAGTATTAGGGTTAAAAATTCCATAAAGTTTTGTACCTGCAGAAATACCAGAATTAAATGTTCGAACAAAATTTAATTCATTAACTGTCGATGTAATTAAAGTATCATGAGTAGAAACAGAACCATCAGCATTTCTTACTTCAACTTGTATAAATTCTTTTTTGATTCTTTTATTATACCATTTTTCTTGATAGCTAAAATTTGGAGTGATATTAATGTAACCTACTCGTGGAGTAAAATTAAAATTAAGATTATGTAATGCTCCCATTTTGCTTTCATTAATATTATCACGTTTTGTTCTAACATTTGAAAATTGTCCTGAATAAGAAATTCCAATCAATTCGTACCACTTTTGTTTACCATCAGCAAAAGAATTTTTATTTCTAAACGGATAAAAAACATTTTGAGAATAACCTATGTTGGGTAAAGATTCATCAATATTGCCATTATTCAAATATTGTGTTCTATTATAGCTGATTGATAAACTTGAATTATCCCAGCTTTTTGAATATGATGCACCGGAAATAATTTGTTGAGTTAAAAGTGTATTATAATCAATACTATTGTTGCGTAAAAAATTGCTCGAAACGAATTGAAGATTTGCATTCAATTGAGAAGTGGGATCAATTTGTTGAGAATGATACCAAGATAAACGCCAATCACTTTGTCTTTGTTTTAATGCTGGAGGATCATTTTCTTCACCGATTAAAATTTTTGAATATCCAGCTTCAAATGAACCGCTGAAATCGTAACGTTTTGCATATCGAAATCTACTTCGCAAACCATAACCACCTTTTGTATAATAATCACCAGTAAAAGCTAAATCCATGTAATCATTCATCGCCCAGAAATAACCAAAGTTATGAAAATATTGACCACGATTTGCAGTTGATCCAAAACCGGGCACAATTATTCCACTTCTTCTTCCTGTTTCATTTGGAAAAACTGCAAATGGTAATGGCACCGGCAATGGCACACCTGCAACATACATAAAAATCCAACGAGCAATAATTTTATCTTTTTGAATTACTTTCATTGAACTTGCAGTAAAGTGAGTATGTGGTGTATCACTATTGCAACTTGTAAACATTCCATTTTCAATAAAGTAAGTTGACTTATCAACTTTTTTTACTTTTTCACCTTCGTAACGTTGATCTTTTTCTTTGTTCTTTGCAAGTGAAATAAATCCGCGTTGAGTTTTAAAGTTGTATTTAATTTTACTGCCTTCATAAGTTTCTGTGCCTTCGGTTAATTTCGGTGTACCTTTAATTTTAACTTTTGCTATATCTGAAGTATCGGCAACTCCAGTTGCTTCTAATTCATTTGTGTTGTAATCGATAAAAATATTTTCGCTGCTTAGTTCAGTCGTTTTGTATTTAATATCGCTTGAACCAAATAAAAACATTTTTCTTTCTTTTACTTTGAAGATGATTGAGTCTGCAGCTGATGAATTCACAATTGCATCAACGTCAAATTGTTTTTTTGATTTTGATGAATCTTGTATTTGAGTTTTATTTTGTGTTGAATCTTTTTGGACAATAGAATTTTGTTTTTGCTGAGCAAATAAAAATGAAAATTGAATTAACAATATGACGACAAATATTTTCTTCATTCATCAATTATAATCTTGATCAACAATTGTAATTTCTTTTGGAGATTTTATTTCACCAATTGGTGTATTGAGTGTTGGTTGAGCAACTAACTTAATGTTTGATGTGGAGTTTTTTATTCCAGATATACTTAAGACAAAATTCAAAATATCTTCGAAGCTTTTATCCTTGAAGGATTGTGCTAAATCAAACTGAACTTTTAATGGAATCAATATTGAGCCACTATCTTTC
>Ga0272446_1002965_pt1 | contig 22192 bp, 18 predicted proteins | sample YNPCB0061_FD_194587 | JGI IMG/M metagenome (GOLD analysis project Ga0272446, IMG submission 194587) | Hot spring microbial mat communities from Yellowstone National Park, WY, United States - YNP-CB-006-1 | ecosystem: Environmental > Aquatic > Thermal springs > Hot (42-90C) > Sediment | place... | reverse complement strand
TTCCCCTCGCGCTCGCGCTATTCCCCTCGCGCTCGCGCTATTCCCCTCGCGCTCGCGCGAGGGCTGCAACTGTGCTCCTTCGCGGCCGCTCACAAACGCGTTTCGCCGAACCCGGAAGAAATGGTGGGAGAGCATTGCTCAGAAAAGAACCGCCCCAAGAGGGGGAGCCCCCGGCCGAAGGCCGGGGGGAAACCCGGGAAAGGAAACGCGCCAAGAGAATCGCTCCCTCCGCGCTTCAACCCTGGGTTTTCGCTCGCGCTCGCGCTATTCCCCTCGCGCTCGCGCGAGGGCTTCGCAGTCGGACCAGATCTCCCGCAGGCGGCGCTTCCGCATCACGCGAGAAAACCCAGCCTTGCGGCGCTTCCCCTATTTCTGCCCCACGGGTATCAAATACAGCGGCTCCTCTTCACTGCTCATGCGGAGAATGCGCTGCACGCCGCGGTCGTCGAACGCTCCTACCGGCACGCCGCCCAGGCCCAGCGCCACCGCTTGCAACAGCACGTTCTGCGCTGCGTGCCCCGCCTCCATCCATGCGTATCGGATGCCGCGCTGCTGATAGCGGCCCGTGATGCGCCGGAACACGGCCGCCAGCGCGATGGTCAGCGGCGCATCGCGCACCCAGGACTGTCCGAGCGCGGCCGAGGCCAGTTCGCTGCGCGCATCGCCATCAGCCAGCCGCAGCAGATCGTGCCTGTCCGGGCGGTATTTGTACACGCCCGCGGGCAGACGGTCCACGCGCCCCGCGCAAAGGTACGCCTCCAGCGGATAGAGCGCGCCGGCGCTCGGCGCAGTCCGGTAACCTCCGCCCGCGGTGATGCCCTGCGCCGCCCAAAGAAGCTGCGCCGTTTCCTCGAGCGTCAACGTGCTGCGGGAGTAGCTCCTCAGAGAACGCCGCACCAGCAGCGCCCGTTCCACAGACAGCGGCCCCTCCGTTCGCGGCTTGGGGAGAGGAATCGTGTTCTGCACATCCGCCACCATCCCCTGGGCCAAGCCCATCGCGGCGATGAGATCCCTGCGATCCATGGACCGCCTCCCCCGGCCGCGTCCCGCGGCCCGTTACTTCGGGTAACCCACGGTCTGCGCCAGGATGACGCGCTGCGTGGGCTTCAGCCCCAGCGCCTTCGCCAGAGGCTCGGGATCCACCCAGCCGCGGACCACCGTGCCCAGCCCCTCGGAAGCACAAAACAGATACACGTTCTGCGCAATCGCGCCGGCCGTGACGCCCGACCACACCGCCGCCTGCGCGTCGTTGCCGCTCCGCGCCGTGTCCTCGACGTAGATCAGGTTCAGCGGTGCGGTATACACGAAGTCCTGCCGCCCGGCGAGTTTCCGCAAATCCCCCTCGGCCGCAGGCGCCAGGCTGTGCGTTTTCGCCTCGTACAGGTAGGCTGCCTTCGGCGTGATCACATACAGGTCGATCGGCTGACGGTTGTGAGCCGAAGGCGCGGTGCGCTGCCCGCTCGCCGGGCGGTTGACGCCCCACGCCGCCCACAACAAATTCGACAGGACTTGTTCCGGCAGCTCTTTCTCGCTGAAAGAGCGGACGCTCCGGCGCTGCTCGATCGCCTCCATCAGCGGCTTCCCGCCGCTGGCAACGGGCTTCGGCAACGCCTGCGGAAACAGCAGCAGCGGGCAGCAGGCAAGCCAGAGAAAACGGAGCGGAACCGGCATCGCGCACCTCCACCCCGCCGTTTGTACGGCGGAGTTTCCGGTCTCATTCTACGCTCTTCCGGTTCCGTCCGCCGCTCACAACCCCTGTCGGGAGAGCCACTCAAGAAAGATACGGTTCACCTCGCCGGGCTTTTCCATATGCAAGAAGTGGCCCGTGTCCGGCACGCGCATCAGCACGGCGCGCGGGAACCGCCTGCGCAGGCTCTCCTCGGTAAGGTAGGTGCTTGAGGCAGCGGCGATTTCGACAAACGGGACGTCGATCACACCCTCCCGCCACACCTCCAGATCGGCCATCCCGCGCATCGCGCCCGCGGCGACGGCGGCGGGCGTGCCGAGCATCACGGTTTCAACCTTCTTCCGGACCTCCGGCGGGGTCGCGGCGGTGAACATCCCGTGCACCATCCTGGTGCGTGCTTCCATCGCACCTGGCGCTTCGAAGCGCGCCGCCATGTCCTCCAGGGGCTTCGAGGCGCCCGGCTCGGGGAAAAAGGCGTCGACGGCCACGATGGCCAGCACCTTCTCCGGATACAGACGCGCGAACTCCAGCATCACCGCGCCGCCCATCGAATGTCCTGCGAGGATCGCCTTGCCGGCTCTCTCTTTCTCGAGCACCGCATTCACCGCCCTCGCGAAGCGCTTCATCGTGTAGTCCGGCGCCGGGTCGCTGCGGCCGTGGCCGGGCAGGTCCACGGCAAGCACGCGGTAGCGCGGCGCGAGTGCGCGCATTTGCGCGTCCCAGAAGGTGTGGTCGCACGTCCAGCCGTGGATCAGCACGATCGTCCGGGCTCCCTTGCCGGCGGAGGCGTATTGCACTTTCGCGCCGTCGAGCACCGCGGTGCCTGCCAGCAGCGGAAGACTCATGGCAATTCCCAAGATGGTTCGCATCGGCTCATTGTACGCCAGGCCGGCGCCGCCTTCCGCCCGCCGGGCCCGGTTGTTACAACCCTTGCCGGCGTCAGGCGCCTGTCGCGCAGAAGCCCCGCCGCCTCCATTGACGGCGCGCTGCCGAGGGCATAGAGTATCTGCCGGAGCTCGGAACCATGCACCGCGCCACAATCTTCTGCCTTTGTCTCTCCGCTGCCGTTGCCGCTGGTTGGGCTGCCGGTCCAACAGAGAGAAAGCTCGCCTACAAGGAGATTCCCGCTGCCGCCCGCTCCGCTTTTGAAAAGCAATTTGCCGGAGCCCGCGTTCTCGGCGCTTCTGCGGAAACAGCGCCGGGCGGAACCGTTTATGAGGTCGAGTGCGAATGGCGCGGCCGCCATCACGACATCACGTTCGGGCCCGACGGCGCTCTGGTGGCGGTCGAGGAGACCATCCCGGCAAGCGAGGCGCCGGCGGCGGTGTTGGCGGCGCTGCGAAAGGAGTTTCCGAAGGCGCAAGTGGCGAGGGTCGAAAAAATCACCGAGGGCGGCGCGGTCAGCTACGAGTTTCAGCTCAAGGGCGCCGCGAAGCGGGAGGCGAAGTTCTCCCCCGACGGGAAGCTGATCTCGGCCGAATAGCACTCAGGGAATTTCGAAAACGGCCATCACCGGAAAGTGGTCGGAGGGAAATATGTCCCCTTTGCGGTCGGTGATCGTCTCGGCCGAGCGGACCTTCCACGGCGCGCGGAACAGGATCCAGTCAATGCGGCCCGGCCGCGGCTTGCCGGTGAAGCCGTGGAACGTGTCCGCGGGGCCTTTGCGTTCGGCAGCCTCGATCCAGGCATCCCGCAGCAGCCGTGTCAACGCCTCGTGCACGGCGCCGCCCGCGGGCGCGTTGAAGTCGCCCGTCAGCACCACCGGTTCATCGGCGTCCAGCAGCTCCAGCCGGCAGGCGATCAGTTGCGCGCTCTTCAGCCGCGCCGCCTCATCCTCGCGCCTGTGAGCGAAATGCGTGTTGAAATAGCGGAACCTTTTTCCTGTGCCGATCACTTCAAACACCGCCCACGTCACCATGCGCGGCAGGGTCATATTCCAGGAAATACTGCCCGGCTTTTCCGGCGTAATCGACAGCCAGAAATCGCCGCTCTCCACCACGCGCAGCCGGTTCTTGAGGTAAAACACGCCCATGTGCTCGTCTTCGTGGTTGCCGCGCCGGCTCAGCCCGAACCACGCGTACTCGGGCAGCTTTTCCACGATGTACTGCCCCTGCTCGTAAAACAGCTCCTGCGTCCCGATCAGGTCGGGGCGGCGTGCGCGGATCGTTTCCGCCAGCAGATCCCGGCGCGCGGGCCACGTGTTGGCGCCGTCGCCGGGGTTCGGGTAGCGGACGTTGAACGTCATCACCCGCAGAGTTTCCGCCGGCGAGCACAGGCTCGCCAAGGCGAGAGCCACTACTGTGAACATATGGCGCATGTCTTCGTTATACAATCGCGGGCATGAGGATGCTGGCCGCGCTTCTGCTGGCGGCTGCTTCGGCGGCTGCGCAGACCCGCATGGCGGACGAGTTCGCGCCCCGGCTCGAACGGATGCTCATGGAGAACATCCTGAAGTTCTGGCATCCGGCGGCGCTCGACCGGGAACACGGCGGCTTCCGTTTGAACCACGACGAACAAGGGGCCTGGAAAGGCGAGGCGCCCAAGGCCCTCGTCACTCAGGCGCGCATGGTCTGGTTCTTCGCCCGCATGGCGCGCGCCGGTTACGGCGACCGCCGCCAAATGCTCGAAGCGGCGGACCACGGCTACCGTTTCCTCATGGAGCGCATGCGGGACCCGCGCCACGGCGGCTTCTACTGGCGCGTGGATGCCACGGGTGCGCAACCCCTGGCGCCGAAGAAGCACCTCTACGGGCAGGCTTTCGCCCTGTACGCGTTGAGCGAGTTCGCCATGGCTTCCGGGCGGAAAGACGTCCGCGGGGAAGCCGTACGGCTGTTCGAACTGCTCGAGGAAAAAGCCCATGACCGGCAATACGGCGGTTATCTGGAGTTCTTCAATGAAGACTGGACTCTGCCGCCGCCCGATGCGCCGGGCTACATGGGCGTCGGCAGCGGCATGAAGCTGATGAACACGCACCTCCATCTGATGGAGGCGATGACCGCGTTCTATCGAGCCACCGGGCTGCCTTTGGCGCGCGAGCGCCTCGTCGAGCTCATCACCATTGAAGGCTCCGCCGTAGTGCGGCGCCAGTGGGGCGCGTGTTCGGACCGGCACCGGCGGGACTGGACGGCGGTGCTCGACGGTCCCGGCAACCGCGCCAGCTACGGGCACGATCTCGAAAACATCTGGCTGCTCGAAGACGCCCTGAGGGCTGCGGGGATGCCCGTCGAACCCTGGCTCGAGTTCTTCCGGCACAACTTCGATTACTCCATGCGCCATGGCTGGGATGCGCAACATGGCGGGTTTTGGGATTGGGGGCCGCTGGGCAAGCCCGCAGAAAGCCGCATCAAGGTCTGGTGGGTGCAGGCGGAAGCCCTCGTCAGCGCCTTGACGATGTTCCGTCTGACCGGCGACCCGCAGTACAGAAACGTGTTCGCGCGAACCTGGGATTTCATTGAAAAACACATGGCCGATTTCAAAGGCGGCGAGTGGTGGCCCCGGGTCGATGAGAAACTGAAGGCCGGGGGCAACAAAGCCTCCGAATGGAAATCGGCCTATCACAACGGCCGTGCCATGATCGAGTGCCTGGCGATAGCAAGGGGACTGCAATGACCAACGACTGGACGAGGAGACAATGGCTGGCGGCGGCTGCTGCGCCGCTGGCGATGACTGGTGAAGAGGGCTTCCAGCCTCTGTTCGACGGGGCCACGCTGAACGGCTGGACCCTGGTCTATGGCAAGGGGCGAGGCTATGTAGTCGAAGACGGCGCCATCGTCTGCCCGGAAGACGGCGGCGGCAATCTGTACACCGTACAGGAATATGCCGACTTCGCCCTGCGCCTCGAATGGCGCCTCTGGGAAGGAGGCAACAACGGCATCGGCATACGCGCGCCGCTGGAAGGCGACGCCGCCTATGCCGGCATGGAAATCCAGATCCTCGATGACGAGGCGCCCGTTTACCAGAAAATGGGCCTCAAACCCGCCCAATATACCGGCTCTGTTTACGATGTATTTCCCGCAAAACGCGGTTACGTGTTGCGAAATGGAGCATGGAATGACATGGAGATTCTGGCGCAGGGCCGGAGAATTCAAGTGACCTTGAACGGCCAAAAAATCACGGACGCGAACCTGGACGACGTCAAGGATCCGGAAATTCTCAAGAAGCATCCGGGTCTGCAGCGGCGCTCGGGCCATATCGGATTTCTCGGCCACGGGACCCGGGTCGAGTTCCGCCGCATCCGCATCCGCGTCCTCTGACCCGCCTCGGGCCGCGCGATATTCACCCCTTGAGGAGGATTCCGACTGACGCTGGCAACCATCGGCATCGCCCTGGCGGCTGCGGCCGGCGGCGCGGCCATCGCGTGGCTGGCGACGCGCCTCCGCGACACGCCGGCCCGCAAGACGCAGCAGCGCTGGGGGCACTGGTGCGCCCTGCTCGACTCGCTCCCCCTGCTGGCCGGCATCAAGGACCGGACCGGCAGGTACGTGTTCGTCAACCGGGCGATGGCGGCGTGGTTCCGCGCCCGCGGCGTCGAAATGGCCGGCCGGCGCGACGCCGAAGTCCTCGCGCCAGCCATCGCCGCCTTCGTGCGCGAATCGGAGGAAAAACTCTTGAGCGGCGAAGAGACTCTGCTGGAAACCGAGGTCGACCAAGCCGAATGGCTTCCCGGCGCCGGCGAAGGCCGCTGGCTGCTGCACAAGGTGGCGCTGCGAGGCGCGCCTTGCGGCGATTCCGTCCTCGTGGTGGCGCAGGAGATCACGGAGCTGCACCGCGCCCAGATCGAACTCGCCCGCCAGCGCGATTTCGCCCAGGCTGTTCTCGACTCCAGCCGCGCTCTCATCATCGTGCTCGATGCCGCCGGCCGCCTGGTTCGCTGGAACCGCGAGTGCGAGCGCGCCACCGGGTATCACGAGTCCGAATGCCGCGGCCAGCCCTTCGCCGATCTGCTCGGAACTCCCGAATCCCGCCCCGACCTCCTCAAGGCTTTCTCGCGCATCCTCTCCGGCGAACCCGTTGCAGGCGAGCCGGCAGAGGTCCTTGTCCGCGGCGGCAGGCGCCTCCTGCTCGACATCTCGGGCGGCGTCGTCCGCGACGAGCGCGGCGATCCGGAATGGGTGGTCATCACCGCCATCGACCGAACCGACGAAAGGCAAGCCGAAGCCCGGCGTAAAGAGCTTGCCCTCGAGCTGGAGGCCATCTGGAACAGCAGCCTCGACGGCCTCGCATTTCTGGATTCCAAGGGCCGCATCGCCGCCGCCAACCCCGCTTTTTGCCGTTTGGCCGGCGTCCCGGCTCATGAAGTGCAAAACGCCGTCGTCACTGCTGTCATGGCCGAATGGCCCGGTTTCGAGTCCGCCGAACTGGAGCGGTTCCGCGACTGTTTCCGCCGACGCGCCTTCGACCCCTTCTCCACCCGCGAAGTCCGCCTCCGCGACGGCCGCAAAGTATGGATCGAGCTGGCGAGTTCGTTCGTGCCCCGCACCGGCGCCGAGCCCCTCCTGCTCATCTCCGCCCGCGACATCACCAGCCGCATTCGCAGCGAACAGGAACTCCGCTCGGCCAATGAGTTCCTGCAGAGCACCGCCCTCTGGGCCCGCGACCTCGCCGCCAAAGCCGAGTCCGCCAGCGCCGCCAAGACCGAATTCCTCGCCCACGTCAGCCATGAACTGCGGACTCCGATCAACGCCATCCTTGGCCTGCTCGAACTCACCCTGCAGTCCTCCCCGCCGCCCGCGCAACGCGAGAGCCTCGAAATGGCGCGGGAATCGGCCGAGTCCCTGCTCGGGCTTGTCGACGATTTGCTCGACGTCGCCAAGGCGGAATCCGGCCGTCTCAGTGTCAACCCCGCTCCCGTCGGTCTCCGCCAGGTTCTCAACGGCGTCATGCGCCTCATGGTCCACCGCGGCGCCGCCAAGGGGCTTCAGGTGCGGTGGCGCGTCGCCGCCGATGTGCCGGACGCCATCCTCGCCGATGGTGCGCGCCTGCGGCAGGTGATCGCGAACCTTGTCGGCAACGCCATCAAATACACCTCTCAGGGCGCCGTCGAGTTGCACGTGGACCGCATCGGCCCGCCTGACTCTCCGCGTCTCTGCTTCGTCGTCCAGGACAGCGGCTGCGGCATCCCGCCGGAGCAATGGCAGGAGATCTTTGAGCCGTTCGTTCGTTTCCACAAGGATGCCGCCGGCGGCACCGGCTTGGGCCTTGCCATCGCCGCAAGCCTTGTCGAGCTCATGGGCGGCAGGCTCTGTGTCAGCGGCCAGCCGGGGAGCGGCGCGCTGTTCGGTTTCTCGATCCCGCTTCAGGAGGCGGTTCTCGAAGACGGGCCCCGGCCTGCGGTCCCTGCTGCGCCGGAGAAAGCGGCGGCGGGGTATGCCGCCCGGATCCTCGTCGCCGAGGACAATCCTCTCAACCGGCAGGTGATCCGCGGCCTGCTGGAAAAGCACGGCTTCTCGGTTACTCTCGTCTCCGATGGCGCCGCCGCCGTCGAACAGGCGCTGAGCGGCAGCTTCGATCTGGTCCTGATGGATGTGCAGATGCCCGGCCTGGACGGCTGGCAGGCCGCCCGCGCCATCCGGGACCGCGAGCCCCCGAACCGGCACATCCCTATCCTTGCCATGACCGCCCGCGCCCTCGAGGAAGACGCCGCCGCCTGCCGCGCCGCAGGCATGGACGGCTACCTCGCCAAACCCATCCGAATGGCAGAAGTGCTCACGGCCATTGGCGAGCACCTGCCCAACCCGTTTTCCTCTTCCCCCGCCGCGGACCCGCCTGCGGCGCAACCGGATCTCACCCCGGAAAGACTGGAGTCGCAAGTGAAGTACATGGACTTGGAACAGGCCCTCGAGAGACTGGGCGGCGACCGCGCGCTGCTGTCCGAACTCGCCGGTCTCTTCTGCGACGAGGGGCCCAGGCTCCTGCAACAGGCCGCGGACGCCCTCGCCGCCGGCGATCCCACGGCCGTGCAGAATGCGGCGCATCAGCTCAAGGGGCTGTTGGCGCAGTTCGCCGCCGCCGAGGCGCGCGAAGCCGCCTGGCAGCTCGAACTGGAAGCCCGCCGCGCCGATCTCATCGCTGCCGCTCCCAAACTGCAAGCCCTCCGCGAGAGGCTCTCCGAGGTTCTCCCCGAACTGCGCAGCCTCTCGGAGAACCCCTGAGCAGCGGCCTGCGCGCCTCGGTTTGCTATATTGAAACTTCCTCTCTTTATGCAGCCATCGTCACCCATGGAAATCGTCTGCGCCCACAGTCCCGACAGCGACGACGCTTTCATGTTCTACGCGCTGGCCACCAGGAAACTCCGCAGCCGCCTGGTCTCTTTCCGCCATGTGCTCAGCGATATTGAAACGCTCAACCAGAAGGCGCTTCAGGGCGAGTACGAACTGACGGCCATCTCCTACCACGCCTACCCCTATGTCGCCGACAAGTATGTGCTGATGGCCAGCGGCTCCAGCGTCGGAGACGGCTATGGCCCCATGGTGGTCGCCACCTCCCCCATGGAGCCGCAGGAGCTCAAGGGCAAGCGCATCGCGGTTCCCGGCAAGTGGACCACCGCTTACCTGGCGTTGAAAATCATGGAGCCGGACTTCGAGGCCGTGGTCGTTCCTTTCGACAAGATCCTCGACGCGCTCCGCGACAAGGCCGCCGATGCCGGCCTCGTCATTCATGAAGCCCAGTTGACCTACGCCAAAGGCGGTTTCTCGCAGGTGGCGGACCTCGGGCGCTGGTTCAAGAGCGTCTACAACCTCCCGCTCCCTCTCGGCGCCAACGCGCTGCTCCGCTCGCTGCCCGAAGACATCCGCAGCGAGTGTTGCCGCATGATGCGCGAAAGCATTCTCTACGCCCTCGGCAATCACGAAGAAGCGCTCAATTACGCCCTGCAGTTCGCCCGCGACATGGAACCCGTGCTCGCTGAGAAGTTCGTCGGCATGTATGTGAACCATTACACGGTCGACGCCGGCGAAGTCATCCCCCAGGCGGCCCAAAAGCTGCTCGACCTCGGCTACGAAGCCGGCCTCATCCCCAGGCGAGTGGAAGTGGAGTTTGTCCGTTAGGCGGATCCCGATGGCCCGTTTCTTCCTGCTCCTGCTGGCCCTCCTGGCCGGCGGCGGCCTCGCCGCTCAGGAGGACTCGAAGCAGAAAATCCGCCAACTGCGCGATCTCGGCCGCCAAGGCTCCCAGGCCATCGAACGGGTCGCCCCTTTCCTGCAAGACCCTGATGCCGAAGTCCGCCGCGAAGCCGTCAAGGCGCTCGTCCAGATCGGCACCGTCCGCAGCCTCGACCCCCTCGTCGCCGCCTGCCGCGACAACGACCCCGAGGTCCAGATCCGCGCCGTCGACGGCATCGTCAACTTCTACCTGCCCGGCTACGTCGCCCGCGGCCTCTCCGCCACGCTGCGCCGCGCCGGCAACCTCATCACCGGCCGGTGGTCGGAAGGCGCCAATGAAGATGTCATCGAACCCGACACCCCCGTGCGGCTGGAAATCGTCAGCGCCATCTCGCGGCTGGCCGAAGGCGGCGCTTCCCTCGACTCCCGCGCCAACGCTCTCCGCGCCCTCGGCATTCTCCGCGCCCGCCAGGCCCTGCCCGTGCTGGTGGAAGCGCTCCGCACCAAGGACAGCCGCCTGATCTTTGAAGCCCTCATCGCCATCCAGAAAATCCGCGACCGCAGCGTTGCCGCCCGTGTCGCCTTCCTTGTCCGCGACCTCGATGAGAAGGTCCAGTTGGCGGCCATCGAGACCGCCGGCCTGCTCGGCTCCCGCGAGGCCGTGCCCCAACTGCTCCGCGTCCTCGATTCCCCCCGCAACCGCCAGGTGCGCCGCGCCGCGGTTCTCGCCCTCGCCCAGATCGCCCAGCCGGAAGCCCGCAGCCAGTTCCTCGCCCTGATCGGCGACCCCGATGAACACATCCGTGCGGCCGCAGCCGAGGGATTAGGGCGCTTGGCCAACCCGCAGGACGCCGCCGTGGTCGACAAGGCCTGGAGCGCGGAAAAGAAGATTCTGGCCCGCCTCGCGCTGGCTTTCGCAAAGGTGAGGCTGGGCAACCGCGAAACCGGCAGCTTCAGCCCGCTCGGCTATCTGGTCAACAACCTCAACCAGCGCGCCTGGCGCGGCGTGGCTTTGCCATATCTGAGCGAACTGGCTCTCGACCGCCCGGTGCGCAGCTCCCTCTATGTGCTCGCCGGCGACGGCGCCACCCGCGATGAAAAGACCGGCATCGCCCAGGCTCTCGCCAACAGCGGTGGCGAGGATTCCGTCCCCCTGCTCGAAAAACTCTCCCGCGACGAAGACGCCGAAGTCGCTCGCGAGGCCCTCCGCGCCCTCCGCATCCTCCGCGGCCGTCTCTGAAAACGAAAAAGGCAGGCAGCCGGAGCTGCCTGCCCTTCGAATCCCGGTATCGGTGGCCTTACTTGACCTTCTTCTGCTTCTGCTGGCCGACGCGGATCTTGAACTGCTTCTGTTGCAGCTCTTCCCACGCCTTCCAGTCGAACCGCTTGGTCGCTTCCGCCAGATACGCGTCGACGTCCGTGCCTTTCGGCAATACTGCCATCAACGTCGCCACTTTCCCTTCGGGCGACGTGATGCGGAAACGGCGCACATTCGGAATGCTCATAACAACCCTAGGATAGCAAAGCCCGCAGCGCGTCCGCCACATGCGCGTAGCGGAAACGGAAGCCCGCATTCGCCGCCGCCCGCGGCATTACCCGCTGGCTTGCCAGCACGATTTCGGCCGCCTCCCCCATCGCCAGCCGCAGCGCCCATTCGGGAACCGCGAACATCGCCGGCCGGCCCAGAATCCCCTCCAGCGTCCTTGTGAAATCCGCGTTTCGCACCGGCGCCGGCGCCACCGCGTTGCAGGCCCCCCTCGCTTCCGGCTCGGCCAGAGCCCACTTCACCAGCTCCGCCGCATCTTCCACGTGGATCCAGGGCATCCACTGCTGTCCGCTCCCCAGCCTGCCGCCCAGACACAGCCGGAACACAGGCAACATCTTTTCCAGCGCCCCGCCGCCCCGCCCCAGCACCATGCCGAACCGCAGATGCACTACGCGCACGCCCATCTCCGCCGCCCGCGCCGCCGCGCGCTCCCACTCGACGCATGTCTCGGCCAGAAAACCGGCGCCCGGCGCCGACGTCTCGTCGAGCACCTCCTCGCCCCGGTCCCCGTAGTAGCCCGTCGCCGACGCGCACACCAGCACGCGCGGCCGCGGCGAAGACGACTCGATCGCCTCCACCACCCTCTTCGTCCCCAGCACCCGGCTGTCCCGGATACGCCGTTTCACTCCTTCCGACCATCGCTGCGCCACCGTCTCCCCGGCAAGGTGGATCACCGCATCGGCGCCTTCCAGGCTCGCTGCCGGAAATGGCGCCTCCGGCGACGGCCAGGCAAAATACCCGGGCCGCTCCTTGCGGCTGATCAAACGCAGCTCATGACCGCCGGCTTCCAGCGCCGCCCGCACCCGCGAGCCGATGAAGCCGCTTGCCCCGGTTACCGCGATGCGCATGCCTGTCCTGTCAGTGAAACAAAGGGATCAGTCCCAGTCTGCTCCAGCCATGCAATCTCCCGCAAGTAGGCGTCCACGTTCGTCTTCCGCTTCATCCCCTCCAGCGACATGTAGCGGATCATGCCGAACACCGCCCGCTCCTGCCAAGGGCGGTCGTGCAGCCCGAAGCACCAGAGAATGTTCGTGTACGTGTTCGGGTCGCGCCCGTCCAGCGCCCAGCGGTCGTGGATGTGGATCATCGTCTCCAGCGCATCCTGGCAGGTCGGCGACCATTCGATGATCTTCTTGCCCCAGTACATCCGGTAATAGCCGTGGATCACTCCGCGCAGCAGCATTTCCTTCTGGCAAGCGTTCCACAGCGCGTCATGCGTTTGCGCCTGCTCGAACTGCGCCCGCGTGTAGCAGGGCGTCCGCGGGTCCTTCGCATGCGCCACCAGCGTCGCCCTCGCCCACTCCGGCAGGTTGAGCAGCGACTCCGGATTTTTCGCGTGCCGCGCGAAGTTGAACGCCAGCTCCCGCCGCACGATCAGTTCTTCCAGGAATTCGTCCGCGATCAGGCGGTGTTCGTGCGCATATTCCTGCGCCGCCAGCGCGATTTCCAGCGCCGAGATGCGCCCGAAATGCAGATACGGGCTCATCCGCGATGTGGCATGCGCGGCGGGCTGGTTCCGCTCCTTCGCGTACCGGTGCAGGTTCTTTTCCAGAAACAGCCGCAGCCGCGCCTCTGCTTCGCTCCGCGTGCCCCGGAAACACAGCGACGGCGGCACGGCGTGGTCGATCTCGCACGAGGCGACGATCGCCGGGATCTGCGCCTCGCTGAACTCGAAGTGATGCTCGGGCGGGGGCCCCGCCCAACGCCGCCGCACCCGCGGCTCCGGGCACGGCGCCAGATAGTCCTTCAACAAGCGGTGGATCTTCGGCCGGATCGTGTAGGCTGCATACTCGCGCTTGTCCAGCAGGTTCATCGGCACGATGCAGGAAGAGTCCACCGCTTCATACCGCACAGCCAGCTTGCCCGGCACTGTTGCGTTCAAAAACGCCGGCCAGTACGTCGGGTAATCGTCCGCCACCACGCAGGCGGCGCGCGACGCCACGCGGAAAAAGACGTCCTCGGGATCCTGGTTCCGCCGCCGCAACGAGAAGCAATAGCCTATGCCCAGCCGCTTCAGCCGCCGGGCGGTCTCCGGCACGCCCTCCAGCAGAAACGTGTGCAAGCGGTCGTTGGCGTGCGGGTAGGCGCACGTGACGCCCTCGTAGCAAAGAACCGGCAGCCCCAGCTCGTTGGCGATTTCCGCCGCGCGCAGCAGCCCGTGATTCGACTCTGCTCGCCGGTTCGCTCCCGCCCAGTACAGCACGTACTCGCCGTCCGGCCGCACCGGAGCGCTGTTGAGCACGCGAATCCGATCTTTCACCACCGTTACGGATGCCCGGGGCTTTGTCACCGCTACAATAAAGGTACACCCGCCCTCCCATGAGCGCCCGGAACCGGTGGACACTCCTGTGGGCTTACCTTCGCGGCCGCGATGACGTCCGCGCCCTGCCCGTCGAGTACATCGTCGAAACCACCGCCAAGTGCAACATCTACTGCCCGATGTGTCCGCGCGAGACCCATCCCCAGCCCAAAGAAGACATGGACGAACAGGTCTTCCGCAAGCTCGTTGCAGAGAGCGCCGGCACGGCGGAGCACATGATGCTCATCGGGCTGGGCGAGCCGTTGCTCGATCCCCGCATCTTCGACCGCATCCATGCCTGCGCCGAACACGGCATCTCCGCCCTCATCTCCACCAACGGCACCCTGCTCGACGAGAAAGCCTCCGCCCGCCTGCTCGACTCGCCCCTCAGCCACATCACGCTCAGCTTCGACGGCTACAGCAAGGAGACGTTCGAGTTCTACCGCAAGGGCGCGAAGTTCGAGCGCGTGCGCGACAACTTCCTCCGCTTCTGCCGCATGAAGCATGAGCGCCGCTCCCGGCTCCAGATCACCGTGCAAATGGTCCGCATGGACGGCAACCGCCATGAGGAGAAAGCCTTCCGCCTCTTCTGGCAAAGCGTGCCCGGCGTCGATCTGATCCGCGTCAAGGACGACGAAACCAACGTGCTCGCCGGCCCCGCCTCCGCCCGCTCGAGCGGGCGGCGCTGCCACTACCTCTGGCGCGGCGCCATGTACGTCAAGCACAACGGCGATGTCTACCCTTGCTGCCAGAGCTACATGCTCGACGGCGCGCCCGTGGGCAACATCGCCCGCCAGAGCCTGCCCGAAATCTTCAACGGCGAAGCCATGCGGCGCATGCGCCGCCTCCACGCCGCGGGCCGCGCCGGCGAAATCGGCATCTGCTCCAAGTGCTGCACCGCCATCCCGCACCCCGCGCTCGCCGCCGGCAGCCTGCTCCTGCACGGCAGCCTCGTCCGCGCTCTGCTGCCTTGGGTCGAGCGGTGGAGCCGCCGCCTCTTCGGCGGGCGCCTCCTCGACCGCCCGGTCAGATCCAGCCCCCGGCCGCTCGTGCAGCTTCAGCCAGCCGCGGAAACAGCGGCGTCGCCGGAGGCGCCATCTCCAGGGCGCGACGCCTGAGCGGCTGCGCGGCTCTCAGCAGCCGCTCCACTTCCAGCCGCCTTCCCGGAGCCGAGCTCCACAGCGCCAGCCGCTCCCGCCACGACCTGCCGTTCCAGGCTGCGCGCCACGCCTCCAGTTCCAGCGGCAGATACGACGGCGCCCAACCCGCATGCGCCCCTGCGCTCGACCACCGGTATTCTTGCGGCTCTTGGCACAGTCCCGCCCGCACCGGCTCGGTTTCCAGATCCGCGAGCACGTCCCACCGGAGCGCGGCCGGCGCCGCTGCCGCCCGCGCAACGCGGAACACCCGCCGCCGCGGCGGATACCAGCCGTGCCAGTAGCGGGCGTACTCCCGCTGCGCCTCCTCCATCGCCTCCCGCAGCCCGTCCTCCGTGCGCGCCTCCACCAGCAGCCTTGCCTTGTCCGGCAGAAGGCACCAGCCCAGGCACCGCAGCCCCCGCCCGCGCAGCGCCCGCCGCAGCGCCGAAAGAAACACGAAACGGTCCCGCTCCTTCGGCCAGGGATCCCGCAACCCGGCCGCCGTCACATGCCACGCCGTCCGTTCCCGCAAATTGCCCGCGCACATATCCATGGTGGATAGTGGCCGCGCGGCGCCCGGCCTCTCAAACAAATCTGAAGATTTTTGTTTGAAACGAGAACTTCCCCGAATGTGCCTACCGTTGCACCGCCTGGAGCACCGCCTTCACGCTCCCGTCCATCATCCGGAAAAACGGCGCCGGGTACAGCCCGATCCAGAACACCAGCGCCAGCAGCGGCGCGAAGTAAGCCGTCTCCCGCCAGTTCAGGTCCTTCAACCCGCTGTTCTTCTCGTTCGCCAGTTCGCCCAGCATCGTCCGCTGGAACAGCCACAGCAGGTACGCCGCCCCCAGCGCGATCCCCGCCCCGCACGCCAGCGCCCACCAGAAGTTCGCCTCGTAGGCGCCCCGGATGATCGTGATCTCCCCGATGAACCCGTTCAGCGGCGGCATCCCCATCGAGCTCAGCGCCGCAATCAGGAACACCGCCGTAAACAACGGCATCACCCGGAACAGCCCCCCGTATTCTGCAATCAGCCGCGTGTGCCGCCTCTCATACACCACGCCCACGATCAAGAACAGCATGCTCGTCGAAACGCCGTGGTTGATCTGTTGCAGGATCGAGCCCGCCACGCCCGCCTCGTTCAGCGCGAAAATGCCCAGCGTGCAGAACCCCATGTGGCTCACCGACGAGTACGCAATCAGCTTCTTCCAGTCCGTCTGCATCAGGCACACCAGCGCCCCGTAAATGATGGCGATGATCGACAGCCCCGCCATGATCCCCACCACCGCCGCATCCCGGCTGATTTCGGGCAGCATCGGCAGCGAAAACCGCAAGAATCCGTATGTCCCCATCTTCAGCAGAATGCCCGCCAGAATCACCGACCCGGCAGTCGGCGCCTCCGTGTGCGCGTCCGGCAGCCACGTGTGCAGCGGCCACATCGGCACCTTGACGGCGAAGCCCAGGAAAAACCCCCAGAAAACCCACCACGCATGCTCCCGCGGCATCTGCGTCTTCATCAGTTCGTTCAGGTCCCACGTCAGCGTCTGGAACTGCACGTAGTGCTGCCAGTAGAACGCCAGCATGCCCAGCAGCAGGAACATCGACCCCACCAGCGTGTACAGCACGAACTTGATCGCCGAATAGCCCCGCCGCTCCCCGCCCCAGATCGCGATGATGAAGTACATCGGGATCAGCGTCAGCTCCCAGAAAACGAAAAACAGCAGGAAGTCCCGCGCCGCAAACACCCCCAGCATTCCGAACTGCAACAGCAGGAAGTGCCCGTAGTACTCCTTCAGCCTCTCCGTGATCGCCGACCACGAGCACAGGATCGCCACCGCCCCCACCAGCGTCGTCAACAGGATCAGCAGCGCAGCATACCCGTCCACCCCCAGGTGCCACGAAGCGCCGATCGCCGGAATCCACGGCGCCTTCTCCACAAACTGAAACACCGGCCCCGCCGGGTCGAACTGGAACCACAGCGGCAGCGACACGAAAAACCCTGCCAGAAAAACGAAATTCGCCCACAGCTTGATCAGCCGCGCGCTCGACGAGGGCAGGAAGAACAGAACCAGCAGCCCGGCAAGGGGCACGCACAGAATCAGCGAGAGCAGATGGTCCATAACGGCTGTCCGGTCAAGCTGTCATTCTATCCCACCAGGCACAGAAATGGAGTTGAGAGTCCGAATCGCCCCCCGGCCCCGCCTTTACTCGCGCGCCAGAATCCCCAGCGCGCGCATCTTTTTATACAGGTTGCTCCGCTCCAGCCCCAACAGCTCCGCCGTGCGCGTGATGTTGCCTCCGGTCTCCTCGAGCTTCTTCAGGATGTAGCGCCGCTCGGCTTCCTGGCGCACCTCCTGCAGGCTCACCGGACGCTCCTGCGCCCTCTCCGCCGTCCGCCGCCCCGCCGGCAGAGGAATGTGGCGCGCGTCGATCCTTGCCTGCGGATACATGATCACGATCCGCTCCATCAGGTTCTTCAGCTCCCGTACGTTGCCCGGCCACGGGTACTGCTGCAGCACGCGCACCGCCTCCGGCGTCAGCTCCTTCCGCTTGCGCCCGTAAGCCGCGGCGAACTCCTCCAGGAAATGCGCGGCCAGCAGCGGGATGTCCTCCACACGCTCCCGCAAAGGCGGCACCTCGAACGGAATCACGTTCAGCCGGTAAAACAGGTCCTCGCGGAAATTGCCCCGTTCGATCTCCTCCTCGAGATTCTTGTTCGTCGACGCGATCACGCGCACGTCCACCTGCACCGGCTGCGCCGACCCCACCGGCTCGATCCGCTGCTCGTCCAGCACCCGCAGCAGCTTCGCCTGCATGCGCAGGCTCATGTCCCCCACTTCGTCCAGGAACAGCGTCCCCCCGTCGGCCTTCTCGAACTTGCCTGTCTTGGCCGCCGTCACGCCCGGCGCGCCAGGCCGCTGTCCGAACAGTTCCGCCTCGATCAGATCGTCCGGCAGCGCCGCGCAGTTGACTTCCACAAACGGCCCGTCGGCCCGCGCGCTCTGCGCGTGGATCGCGTGCGCCACCAGTTCCTTGCCCGTGCCGCTTTCCCCGTAGATCAGCACCCGCCCGTTCGTGGCCGCCATCAGCGCGATCTGCTGCCGCAGCGCCTTCACCGGCACGCTCTCGCCGATCAGCTCGGGCTTCGGCCGCACCGCCTGCCGCAGCTCGCGCACCTCCATCTCGAGCCGCCGCTGCTCGAGCGCATTCCGCAGCACCACCAGCACCTTCTCAATTGTCAGCGGCTTCTCCAGAAAATCGTACGCCCCCAACTTTGTTGCCCGGACCGCGCTCTCAATGCTGCCGTGCCCCGAGATCATAATGAACGCCGGCGCGCTGTCCGGCGCCGCCTCCTTCACCCGCTCGAGCACCGCCAGCCCGTCCATCCCTGGCAGCCACACGTCCAGCAGCACAGCGTCAAAGCTCTCCGCCCTCAGCCGCTCCAGGCATTCTTCGCCCGTCGCTGCCGCCTCCGCCCGGAACCCCTCGTCTTCGAGGATTCCTGCCAGCGATTCGCGGATGCCCGGCTCGTCGTCGACAATCAGGATGCGCGGGCTGCTCATGGGCGGGCTTCTGCGGCGCGCACGCTCCCGTCCGGAACCGTCGCGGCCGGCAATTCGATGATAAAACGCGCCCCGGCGGGCGTGTTGTCCTCCACCCGGATCTGTGCGTGATGCTCCGCCACAATGTGGCTCACGATCGCCAGCCCCAATCCCGTGCCCCGCTTCTTCGTGCTGAAGTAGGGCAGGAACAGCTTCTCCTTATCCTCTGTGCTGATGCCGCACCCCGTGTCGGCGATCTCCACTTCCACCATCTCGCCCGGCGCCGCGCGAGTCTCCACCAGCAGCTCGCGCACCGGCGACTCGCTCATCGCCTCCGCCGCGTTGTCGATCAGATTCACCAGCGCCCGCTTGAACTGTTCCCGGTCCAGCATCACCGCGGGCAGCCCCCGCTCCAGGCGCCGCCGCACCGTGATTCCTTCCAGCCTGCCCTCGAACACCGCCATCGCCTCTTCCACCACCCCGTTCACATCCCCCGCCTCCAGTTGCGCCTCCGGGAAACGCGCAAACTGCGCGAACGCGTCCACCAGGTTCTTCACGCTGTCCACCTCCCGGTGGATCGTGGCGCAACACTCCGTGATGATCCGCCGCACTTCCGGCGAAGGCGGCGCCTTCTCGATCTGCCGCAGGATCCGCTCCGCGCTCAGCCCGATCGGCGTGATCGGGTTCTTCAGCTCATGGGCGATGCGCCGCGCCACTTCGTGCCACGCCGCCGCGCGCTGCGCCCGCAAAATGTCCGTCGTGTCTTCGACCACCACCACGAAGCCCGACGTGTTCGACGCCTCCAGCGCCGCCACAGTCAGAGACAGATGCCGCGTCCCTTGCGGCGTGTCCGCCTCGAACTGCCTCGACGCCGAACCCGTCCGCCTCGCTCGCTTCAGCAGCCGCAGAAACTCGCCCGCCCGCCCGCCGGGAATCAGATCGGTGAGCCGCACGCCCGGCTCGATCGGCTGGTCCGGCAGAATCTTCCGCATGGCGCTGTTGGCCAGCAGCACCGTCATGTCATGCCCCAGGCTGATGACGCCCGTGGGAATGCTCTCCAGCACCGCTTCAATGAACCGCCGCCGCCGCTCCAGCTCGTCGCGGTTTGCCTCCAGGTCCTGCGTCATTTCGTTGAACGCCCGAACCAGGGTCGCCAGCTCGTCCGTCGCTGCCACCTGCACCCGCCACGAGAGGTCGCCCGACCGCACCGCCCGCGCCGCCTCCAGCAGCGCCGCCACCGGCGCCGTGATCTGCCGCGCCAGGAACAGCGCCACCCACACCGCCACGAACAGCACGAACAGTGTGATCAAGAACAGCAGTTGCAGATAAAACCGCCGCGTCTCTTTCCGGCTCGCCGCCAGCCGGTCGTAGTCCCGCACCTGCTGCTGGATCTCCCGTTCCCGCGCCGCCAGATCCAGCGGCGTCCTCAGCCGCACCACCAGTTGCCCGCCCGCCACCGGCGCCTGCGCCGTGTGCTCTGCGCCCCCCTCGCCCCGCCCCGCGCTCTGGCAGACCGTCAGTTGCCCGCCGTCAGGACGCACAAAATGGATCTCCTCGGCCCCCGCGGCCTCGCAAGCCTGCGAGAAAAACGCCGACGGCGTTTCACTGCCCGACAGAAACTCCCGGAACTGCGCGCTGTCTGCCAGCCACCGCGCCGCCACTTCTGCCCGCCGTTGCGCTTCGGCATCCATCGCTCGCCCGATCTCGGCCAGGTTCAGCTTGATCCGTTCCGCCGGGCGGCTGAACCATTTGTCCAGGTTCCTGTTCAGGACCTCGAAGCTCCACAGAAACAGAAACACCGCCGGCAGCAGCGTCAGCCCCAGCGCCCCCACCAGGATCTTCGTCCGGATCCGCGTCCCCTCCACCCCGGCGCGCCGGGCGAAGTACAGCTTCACCGCATCCCGGAACAGGATGAAGGCCAGCAGCACCGTCAGGAGGAACGTCAGGCTCGACAGCGCCCAGAACACATACGTCTGTTCCGGCGTCGCCGGTCCGTAATCCCCCACCGTGAACGAACCCTGCCACACCACCAGCCCGAGCAGGATCGAGAATCCGGCCAGTCCCGCGGTAAATCGAAATCGCTGGCTCATCGGCATCCGGATGCCCTGTGCTCTCCATCATAAGTGGAGGCTCCCTCGCCCCGCGAGACCTGTCGCCAAGCCGCTTGTCAAGAGATTGATACCCCCTTGACTTCATTCTTCAAAATCGTGTTACGATTATCTCAGCGTCAACCCTAGTGTATCAGGGGAGGTTGCTCTTTCCACTATGGAAGCGCCCTCAGGGGTCGCCGAATTCGGCATTCAACCTGAGGAGGGATGCACGTGCTTGCCCTCCTTCCACTGGAGTTATACGTGCACTCCTCGCGCGGTACTTGTAAGGAGGGCCCCGGTTGCGCCCTCGGGCATCGTGTGTTCCCGCATTTGTGAGTTATCCGCCATCCCGCCGGCGGTCGCTTTGTCCCCGCTGTCACCCCGTATCCTCCGGGCCAGGCTTGCATCAAGCGGCGCCATCGCGTTTCTCGCCGGCACAGGTCCGCAGTTTCAAAACCCAGGGAGGGATTTGTGACTATGAATCTCGCATCCAGCTTCAGGGGCGCCACAGGACGCTGTCTGGCGTTTGTGGCTCTCCTCGTAATGTGCACATCCTTTGCTGCCGCGCAGGAAACCACCGGCGGCATTCAGGGCGTCGTGACCGACCCGAGCGGCGCGGCGGTTCCCAACGCCACCGTAGAAATCAGCGGCGGTTCGCTGCCGCGGCCCATCACCCTGCAAACCGATGCCACGGGCCAGTTCCTCCAGCAGCAGCTCCCCGTCGGCATGTATACGGTCACCGTCAAGGCGCAGGGTTTCTCCACGGCTCGCAAGACCGACACCCCCGTCGTGCTCGGCCGCGCCACACGCATCGACGTCCGCCTGGAGGTCGGCCAGGTGAGTGAGAGCGTCGTGGTCAGCGCCGAAGCAGTGCTGGTCGACACCACTTCGTCCAGCTCGGCGGTCAACGTCGACAAAACGTTCTTTGACCTGATCCCCAAAGGCCGCAGCTTCTACGACCTGATCAACATCGCCCCCGGCGCCCGCAATGAAGGCAAAGCCGGCGGCTTCCAGGTCGACGGCGCTTCCGGTTCGGAAAACGTCTACTACCTCGACGGCATGGAAGTCACCAACGTCCAGACCGGCGTGCTCTCCGGCCAGAACCGGGTTCCCGTCGAAATGGTCCAGCAGGTCCAGGTCAAGAACGGCGTCATGGACGCCCAGTACGGCGGCGCCATGGGCGGCGTCGTCAACGCCGTCGTCCGCAGCGGCACCAACGAGTGGCACGGCCAGGCCGGCTTCTATTTCGACAACGAGAATATGCAGGGCCGACCCCGTCCCACGCTCCAGATCGACCCCAACGATTCCGGCACGCCCCGTACCCTCGTCCGTTACTTCCAGAACCAGGCCGACGATTGGACCCGCTGGAACCCCGTCTTCAACATCGGAGGCCCTATCCTGAAGAACAAGGTCTTCTTCTTCGGCGGCTTCATGCCGACTCTCACGTCCACCAACCGGACGGTGACCTTCCTGTCCAACAATCAGACGGCCACCTTCAATTCGAAGTACCGCCAGCACTACTCGGTGGGCAAGATCGACTACGCGCCGTTCAGCAAGATCCGCATGAACGTGAGCTGGGTCTGGAACCCCAACTATACCCGGGGAACCCTTCCCGCCCGCGACGGCACGGACTCTCCCGCTGCCACATGGGGCCTCTTCGGCGACTACACCGCCGGCCAGATCGTTTCGGGCCAGATCGACTACCTTGCCACGAGCAAGCTGATCTTTACCTTCCGTGGCGGCTACAACTACACCAATTTCACCGACCGCTACGCGATCCCCGACATCAC
>Ga0272446_1002963_pt1 | contig 22197 bp, 17 predicted proteins | sample YNPCB0061_FD_194587 | JGI IMG/M metagenome (GOLD analysis project Ga0272446, IMG submission 194587) | Hot spring microbial mat communities from Yellowstone National Park, WY, United States - YNP-CB-006-1 | ecosystem: Environmental > Aquatic > Thermal springs > Hot (42-90C) > Sediment | place... | reverse complement strand
CTCCCGTTTGCGCTGGTCCCCGTGACGGCGGGGCCGGTCTCGGTGCTGCACCCGTACCGTCACCATTGGGCGTACCCGGCGCCTCCGGGCTGCATCGAGCGCCCTCCCCAGCGCGGCGACGCTGACGTCCCACCACTGCGTCCGCCCGCAAGCGAGGCGTCGCGATGAGACCGCCCCCCGCCTTGCTGTCCGAGGGCGCTCCGCCGGACACCATCGAGGGCGTCATCGAGCGCATTACGTTCCACGCGGAGGAGACAGGCTACACGGTCGCCCGCGTCGCCGTGCCTGGCGAGCGCGACCTCATCACGGCAGTCGGCGCGATGGGCAGCCCGATCGTGGGCGAGAGCGTGCGCCTGCACGGCCGGTGGGGCAAGCACAGGGAGTTCGGACGCCAGTTCCAGGTGGAGCGCTACGAGACGCTGCGTCCCGCAACGGCGGCCGCGATCCAGAAGTACCTGGGCTCCGGGCTGGTCAAGGGGGTAGGTCCCGCGACGGCGCGCAGAATCGTGAGCGTGTTCGGCGAGGGTACGCTCGATGTGATCGAGGAGGTCCCGGAACGGCTGCTGGAGGTGCCGGGCATCGGAGCCGTTCGGATGGAGCGCATCCGGGCGGCCTGGGCCGAGCAGAAGGCCGTCCGCGCCGTGATGCTCTTTCTGCAGGGGCATGGCGTCTCCGCCACCTATGCCGTGCGCATCTACCGCCAGTACGGCGACGACGCCATCCGCGTTGTCGAAACGGACCCGTACCGCCTCGCGGCGGACATATGGGGCATCGGCTTTCGCACCGCCGACAAGATCGCCCGCGAGCTGGGGTTCGCCCCCGACTCGCCGGAGCGCCTCCACGCGGGCATCCTCTACACGCTCCAGCAGGCGACGGACGACGGCCACCTGTACCTGCCGGAGCCAGAGCTGACCAGCCGGGCGGCGGAAGTCCTCGAAGTCGACCCCGCAGTATTGCCCGCGATCGTCGCGGAGAGCGCCGCTGCGGGCGACCTGACCATCGAGGAAGTGACACCCCCCGAGGGGGAGTGCGAGCGGGCCGTCTACATCCCGTCGCTCTACCGCACTGAGATCGGTCTCGCCGGGCGCCTCCGCCACCTGGCAGGTCTCGCTGGCCCGGACGAGGTCGCCGAGAGTCGAGTGGAGACATGGCTCGACTACCAGTGCTCGGCGATCGGTATCGAGCTCTCGGAGGAGCAGCGTCGGGCGGTCTACCTCGCACTGTCCAGTCGGTTCCTGGTGCTGACGGGCGGACCCGGCACCGGGAAGACGACGGTGACCACGTTGATCTGTCGCGCGCTGGAGGCACGACGAAAGCGCGTGCTCCTCGTTAGCCCCACCGGTCGGGCCGCTAAGCGTCTTTCGGAGGTGACTGGGCGGCCCGCGCAGACGATTCACCGTCTCCTGAAGTACGACCCGTCGCGTCACGGTTTCCAGCACGACGAGGCGAACCCGCTCGAGTGCGACGCGCTCATCGTGGATGAGACCTCCATGCTGGACGCCACGCTGGCGTACAGCCTGCTGAAGGCGACGCCGGACGGAGCGCAGATCGTGTTCGTGGGCGACCCTGACCAGCTGCCATCGGTCGGACCTGGCAATGTGCTGGGCGACATTATCCAGAGCGGCGCGGTGCCCGTGTGCCGGCTCACGGTCGTGTTTCGGCAGGCCGCGCGCAGCCTGATCATCACGAACGCGCATCGCGTGAACCACGGTGAGATGCCGGTGCTGCCCGCCCCGCGCGAGCGCGGCGACGCCGACTGCGCGATGGTGGAGGTGGAGGACAGCAAGGCGGCAGCGCAGATGGCGGTGGCGGTGGCAACCCGATCGCTGCCGCGCATGGGCTATGCCCGCGAGGACATCCAGGTGCTCGCGCCGATGCATCGGGGGGAAGCCGGCGTTGGCCATCTCAACGAGCGGCTGCAGGAGGTGTGGAACCCGCCGCGAGAGGGCGCTCCCGAGCTGTCGAGAGGCGGAAGGCTTCTGAGGGCTGGCGACCGCGTGATCCAGCTTGTCAACAACTACGACCGGAACGTGTTCAACGGCGACGTCGGCACCATCCGTTCGATCGACCCCGTGGAGCGGACGGTCACAGTCGCCTTTCCGGACGGAGACGTCGCGTACGACTACGGGGAGTGCGACGAGCTGCAGCTCGCGTATGCGCTTTCGGTGCACAAGAGCCAGGGCAGCGAGTACCCGGCGGTGGTACTGGTACTGACAGCCTCGCACTACGTGATGCTCCAGCGCCGCCTGCTGTACACGGCGCTGACCCGCGCCCGTCGAATGTGCGTGGTGGTGGGCGAGAAGCGCGCCGTGGGGCGGGCCGTTCGCAACGACCGTTCGACTCGCCGGTACACGCGGCTGGCGGAACGGCTGGCGGGCGTCATTGCCGCCCGCCCGGCGCAGGGCGCCGTACCGGCGGGTCACGCGCCGCATGCGCCGGCGTGATGGAGAAGGGGAGGGGACGACGATGAGAACGAAGATGCGGACGGCTGCCGCGGCGCTGCTGGCGCTCGTACCACTGGCGGCGCTGGCGGGTCCGGAGGGCTCCTACGATGCAGAGCGTGAGGTCCGCGACGACCGGGGACGCACCACGCTGCGGTACACGCTCCAGCTCTCACGCGGCGGGCGCGCCGAGTTCGTGACCGAAGCGGTGGGGAGGCGCCCGGAGGTGTCGCGCGACACCCTGGCTCGGTATGGGGAGGTCCTCCACTACATCGCCCGGCGCGGACGGGCGGTCCACACCGGCACGTGGGAGCAGCGTCGAGGGACCGTGGAGCTGTCGATGGACCGGATCGAGGGGGATCGCGCGACCGGCCGCTGGACGGCGGAAGCCGCTCGGCAGGAGGTGGTCGTGCGCGGCCTCGATCGAGCGCTGTACGGGGAGCGCGAGTTTCGGCTGCGCCCGCGCGGCGGTGACGTGGACTGGGATGAGGGGCCCTCGCGGCCGAGCGAGATCGCCGGCGACTACGAGATCACGCGCCGGTGGCAGGACGGGCGCACGCGCCACGCCGTTCGGACCGTGATCTCGCTCCGCCGCGACGGCCGCGCTGAGATCCGCACCGAGATCGTCGCGGGGGACCCGGCGGCGGACCGCGATGCGCGGCGCGCGCTGGGAGACGTGCTGGGCTATCTGGACCGCCAGCGGCGCGCCGTTCACGAGGGCGAGTGGGAGGCGGACGGCGCACGAGTGACGTTGCGCATGGAGAGGCTGGACGGCGATCGGCGAGCGGGTACGTACCGGGCGGACTGGCGCCGCGGCGAGCTGCGGCTCCGCGAGGTGGACCGGCGGCTGTACGGCCCGATGGCGCAGGAGCTGCGAACGAACGGGCGCGTCGTAGACCTGGATGGCGGCTCGAGCGGTGGTACCGGTGACTGGGGCCCCGCCGCGAGCGCCAGGGACTTCGAGGGCACGTGGAAGGCGCGGCTCTACCTGCCCGGGGGCAGGGGTTACGTGGATCGGGTGCTGGAACTTCGCCGGGGAGGCGAGGCGCGTCTCGTCTCGGAGCTGACGAGCCAGGGAGCCCGGATAGGGGAGGCGCAATGGCGCGCGCTCGGCAGGCTGGTAGAGCGGATGGCGGAGCGCCGGCGGATGGTGCACACTGGCCGATGGACGGTCGAGGGCGGGTTCGCCGACGTCGTGCTGACGGATCTGAACGGCGAACGCGAGGTCTCGCGGTTCCGGCTGCGTCCGGGCGCCACGTCGCTGCTGCCCATCGTGTGGGACTACAACCTGTACGGAACCCAACGCTTCGGACTGGCGCCTGCGCCGTAGGCGGCGCGCGCCGACCCACGGAGGAGGAGACATGCGCGACGAAGGAGCGCCGAGGCGGCGCCAGGTCAGCCGGCGCGATCTGGGCAAGGCCGCGGCAGCGGCGGTGGTGATCGCGGCGTCCGCGCCCCCATCAGGAGCGGCACCGGCAGAGGCCGCCGCCGAAGCGCGAGTGGCTGCTCTGGAGGCGGTTCTCGGCCGCGGTGTGCCGCCCGCGCTGCGAGGCACCGTGCGGGATGCCCTGCGAGAGCACGACGAGGCCTGGCGGCAGAACCGAGACTCCTGTCCACTCTCGGACGGGGCGGAGCCGAGCTTCGCCTTCTTGCCGGTCAGCCTGGGGGAGCGAGCGCGTGTCGGCCGATGAGGCTCTGACAGCGGGCGCCGCCGAGCAGGGCCGCATGATTCGCGCGCGCAAGGTCTCGTCCGTTGAGCTGACGCGCGCGTGTCTTGACGCGCTGGAGACGGAGGGCGCCGCCCTCGGCGCGCTCGCGGAGCCGATGCGGGCTCGTGCGCTCGAGGAGGCGGCCCTGGCCGATCGCGAGCTGGCGCAGGGCGCTTCTCGCGGTCCCTTGCATGGCGTTCCCTACGGCGCGAAGGACCTGATCGCGGCGCGGGGCGCCCCGACGCGCTGGGGGTCGCCGGCCCATGCCGGCCAGGAGTTCGACCACGACGCGTGCGCGGTAGAGCGCCTCCGGGCGGCGGGCTGCGTGTTGGTGGCGAAGCTCGCGATGATCGAGCTGGCGGGCGGGGGCGGCTACGAGTGGGCGCACGCCTCGATGACGGGCGCGTGTCGCAACCCGTGGAACCACGCGCGATGGGCGGGAGGCTCCTCAAGCGGCGCTGGCGCCGCCGTAGGCGCAGGGCTCGTGGGGCTTGCCATCGGCAGCGAGACGTGGGGGTCCTTCATGGTTCCCGCTGCCTTCTGCGGGGTGACGGGCCTGCGGCCGACCTACGGCCGCGTGCCGCGCCATGGCGCCATGGCGCTCTCGTGGACCATGGACAAGCTGGGGCCGATGGGCCGAACGGCGGAGGACTGCGCGCTTGCTCTGGAGGCGATGGCCGGTCCGGACCCGCGCGACCCGTCGGCACTCGCCGGGCGGTTCCGCGCTCCGCGACGCCCGCCCGGGAAGAGGCTGCGGATCGGCGTGCTCCCCACCGACTTCTCGCACGAGACGTCGAGGGCCGCGGCGAAAGCGTTCGAGGACGCCGTCGGCTTGCTCCGATCGCTGGGTCACAAGACCCTGGGCGCCCGCCTGCCGCCGTATCCGTACGAGCTGGCCGCCTCGACGATCATCTCCGCGGAAGGGTCCGCGGCGTTCGAGAACCTGGTCCGCGGCCCCGGCCTTGCGCTCCTGCGGGACGAGTCGCAGCAAGCGGGCCTGCTGGCGGGGCTAGCGGTGCCCGCCGCCGACTATCTGCGGGCGATGCGCCTGCGCGCTCAGGTGGCGCCCGATGCGCTGCGGGTCTTCGCATCCTGCGATGTCCTCGCGGCCCCGACGCTGCTGCGAGGAGCGCCGCCCATCGACCGCAGCCTCAACGAGAGCTGGAGCCACATGGGGGGAAACGGCGGACCGGGCAACCTGCTGGGCTGGCCCAGCCTGAGCGTGCCGATGGGCTTCGACTCGGACGGCCTGCCGCTCGGTCTGGAGCTGATCGGGCCTCCGCGCGGCGAGGCGACCATCCTCGGCCTCGGCATGGAGTTCCAGCGGGAGACGGACTGGCACGCTCGCCGGTCGCCTGCCCCCGCTCGCCGTCCATGAGGCCGCTGCTGAGCGCTCCGTGCGGTTACGCCATCGGCCTGAATGCCCTGACGAGCGCCCCGCCGCCGGCGCGCTTCGTGTTCGCCATCCGAGAGGCGCGGCGCGCCGGCCAACGACCTGCCTCCTCCCGCCGGCAACGAGGCGTACGGAACCGCGGAGATACCGCTCATCCGGACCAACGACGCCGCCGCGTGCGACATGCTCACCGCCGCCACCTTCGCGCTGTTCGGGCTGCATGAGGCCGCTGCGGCGACACGCGACACGGGGGGTACCGCGAAGGCGAAGATCGGCTGGCACGTTTCGTCTGCCGCATCCAGGTGCGGAGCGAGAAGCGCCTCAAGCTCGACGGCGCGTGCTTCCGTGCCTTCGGCCGGAAGCGGTGGGACGACTGAGCATCCAGCGGAGACGCGGGGTGGGGCGCCTGGCGCATCGAGAGCGGATGGACGCAGACGTGGGTGCCAACGGTTCTGGCGCTTCGCCGCCTCGGGACGTCGCTCTGGGAAGCGACGGCATGGAGTGGCATCGCGTGTCACCGGGAGGAGGAGCGGCGCGCGATCGGCCTTGGCGACGACGGTACGGCTTAGCTACAGCGCGTGCTCGGTGCGGCGAATGACCTCGTCCTGCATGGCGGGATCGAGGCGCGTGAAGTAGTCGCTGTAGCCCGCCACGCGGACGAGCAGATCGGCGTGACGCTCGGGGTCCTTCTGGGCGGCGCGCAGCGTGTCGGTGCCCACGGCGTTCACCTGCACCTCGAAGCCTCCGAGGTCGAAGTACGCGCGGAGCAGCTCTGCGAGGCGCTCTGCTCCCCTCGTGTCACGCAGCAAGCCTTCACCGAACCGAAGGTTGAGCACGATCCCGCCCAGCCCCGGGCGGTGGTCCCAAGAGGTGATGGAGCGGATGGCCGCCGTCGGTCCGCGGCGGTCGCGCCCCTGCGCGGCGCCGGCCGCGTCCGCGAGGACCTCGTGCGCGCGTCGTCCGTCGGCCGAAGCGCCGGTGTCTTCGCCCAGGATGCGGTGCATGATCCAGCAGAAGAAGCCCGGCACCAGTGGTCCGCCGGCCCCGTCGTCGTGTTTCGCGTGCTCGGCGTAGATGGTCTGGACGATGCGGCCGGCAAGCTCGTCGGCCTCCGGGTCGTCATTACCGTAGCGCGGCAGCCCTGCGAGGAATCGGGCGCGCGCCCCCTCGTCGGCCCAGTCCGAGCGCAGTGCGTCGCGCACTTGCGCCAGGGTCCACGACCTTTCCTCGAAAACTCTTCGCCGGATGCCGACGAGAGAGTCGACGACGTTCGCAAGTCCGACGTTGGAGGTCTCGGTCCACTGGTAGCGCGCGCCGCCCCGGTCCACGTCCCGACCCCGCTCGAGGCAGTCTGCGGTGAAGCAGGACACGAGCGGGAATGCCCAGCCCGTCATTCGCGCTCTGCGGATGCGCGCCTGCTCCGCGGCGTCGGCGGCGATCCGTTCGCCCAGCAGACGATCGTACTCGGCGAGGAACTCACCGAAGCCCGTGCAGGACTCGAGGGGGCGGACCGGCGTGGGCGACCGGTCCTCGCCGATGAAGGGCTCACCTTCGTTGAGCATCCACTCGAGCGGCTTCAGGAGGTTGATGTAGGGACTGGCGACGAGGATGTTGCTGCGGCCCGCCACCGTAATCTCGACGCATGTCGAGTGCACGTAGTCCACGGCATCCTCGAATGGCACGCCGCGCTGCTGCAGCCCCTCGACGATCACGCGGTCATTGAAGAGCGACGGCTTCGTGCGTCCCGTGAGGAGGGTGCGCGCGCACTCCTCAAGAAGGTCGGCCGGGGTCTGCTCGTTCACACCGAGCGCGAGGGAGGGGTTGACGAGGCCGACCAGCCGATCCGCTTCGAGGCAGAGCCTCGTCAGCTCGTCGCAGGTATCCAGACCGTCCGGCCCGAGCCCTCCGACGATGACCGGCTGGGGAAGGTTGAACGCGTGGTTCATCAGCAGGAACTGGCAGCAGAGCAGCTCCAGCGCGCGCTCGCGGCCGATCCTCCCCGCCGCAACGTCGGCTTCGTAGTAGGGGCGCAGCACGCGATCAAGCCTGCCGGGCCCGTAGAGGCTCTGGACCGTGAGCGTGCCGGCGAAGTAGACGAGGTGGATCGCCTGCAGCGCGTCATGGAACGTGCGCGCGGGGCCGTCCGTCAGCCGCTCGAGGATGTCGGCAAGCTCTGCCATCTCGGCGCGGACGGTCGGGTCCTCGGACCTTGATGCCTGGTCCCGCGCAAGCGCCCGAAGGCGGTCCGTCAGGTCGCGCAGTCCTTCCAGGCTGATGAGCGCACCGCGGAAGAAGGCGCGCGCTTCGTCGTCCTCGGCGCGCGCGAGCCGCCCCCGCACGTCTCGCTCGATGCCAGCGATACCGCCGCGCAGGAGCGGGCCCGCGTCGAGCGCTGTGTGGGCGCGCTGGCCGCCGCTGAACATGTCCGGCGGCAGGGGGTTGGGCGCTCGCACCGGGTCCGGCGCCGTCCAGTCGACCCGACCGGCAAGCAGCTCGCCCGGCGCCACTGCCAGGGGCACCGAGCGCAGCACGTGCCGCTCGGCGAGGGCGCAGCGGACGGGTATCGGCTCGTCCTGCGGCAGGTCGGTCCAGCGCGGCAGCTCGACCAGTCGCGGTGCGTGGTTGCCGACACTCGCGCGAAGCGCTTCGGGGCGCAGGAGCGCCACGCGCTCCGCGGCGGTCATGCCTCGAGCACCACGCGCGCACCGAGCGACTCGAGCCGCTCGCGGATGGCGTCGAGGTTCTCGGGCGCCTTGACGTCGCGCAGAGGATAGTCCATCCCGAGCGCCGTGTACTTGCCGGAGCCGATGCCGTGATAGGGCATCAGCTCCAGAGGCGGCGGCCCGGGCAGCGAAGCCACGAACTCGCCCAGCTTGCGGATGTCCTGCGCAGAGTCGTTGAGACCCGGCACGATGGGCGCGCGCAGCAGCAGGTTCACGCCGGCCTCGCTCAGGCGGCGCACGTTCTCCAGGATGAGCGCATTGTCGGCGCGGCAGAGCTTACGGTGCTTGGCCGGGCTGACGGCCTTGATGTCCACCATAAACAGGTCCGTCAACGGCAGCATGGCCTCTAGCTTGGGCCAGGGGGCCAGCGCGCACGTCTCGATGGCGGTGTGAAGGCCGCTCTCCTTGGCTGCCATCAGGAGGGCCACCGAGAACTCCGGCTGGAAGAGGGGCTCGCCGCCGGAGAGGGTGATCCCGCCGCCGGAGGTTCGGTAGAACGGCTCGTCGCGGAGCACCACGGCGAGGACCTCCTCGACCGTTTGGCGCTTGCCCACCATCTCCAGCGCCTCGGCGGGACACACGCGGGCGCAACGACCGCACGACTGGCAGCGGTCTCGCAGAACCCGTGCTTCGTCGAGCGTGATGGCGCCGTAGGGGCACGCCTTCAGGCACGACCCGCAGTGGATGCAGCGCGAGGCGTAGTAGGCGAGCTGCGGTCGCGCGGCGCCCGACTCCGGGTTGTGGCACCACATGCACCGAAGCGGACAGCCTTTGAGGAACACGGTCGTGCGGATGCCCGGCCCGTCGTGCAGGCTGAAGCGCTGAATGTCGAAGACCATGCCGGTCGTCTGGGTTGGTGGTGCAGTCAGGGCCATGTTGCCTCGTGCCTCGTGCGTGGCGCCTAAGCGCGGTGCTTCGTGCGCGCGATGATGTGGTCTTGCATCGAGCGGTCGAGGAGACAGAACTGCTGGCTGAAACCCGAGACGCGCACACACAGGCTTCGGTAGCGCTCCGGGTCGGCCTGAGCCGCGCGGAGCGTCTCCACGCTGACCACATTGAACTGCAGCTGTCCGACGCCCAGGTCGACCGCGGTCTCGAGCAGGTCCACGAACCGTCCGCGGCCCCCGCCCTCGAGGAGAGCGGGGTCCACCTCCACGATGGCCGAGCTGCTGGCCGCCGCCAGATGGTGCGGGAGTGCTGCAAGCGAGCGGATCACCGCGCTGAGCCCGCTCACGTCCCGGCCCTGCACGGGCGAGACGCTGTAGGCAAGCGGTTCGCCGGCCAGGCGGCCGTCCGGCGTGGCGCCCGTCATCGCGCCGTAGGGCAGCATCATGGTGAAGGTGAAGAGGTGCGCGTGGAAGCTCCCGCCGGCGGGTGTACGGAAGCCCGCGAGGAGCTCGCAATAGAGGCGCGTGAGGTCTGCGGCGTGACGGTCGGGAAGCGGCTCGTCGTTGCCGTACTTGGGCGCTCGGCGCAGCAGCCAAAGGCGGAGGTCGTCCCGTCCCGAGAAGTTGTCGCGCAGTGCGTCGAGCATCTCGGCTGGCGAGACCCGCCGCTCCGCGAACACGGCCTCCTCGAGCGCTGCCATGCTGTCCGCCGCGTTCGGTATCCCCATCGCGGCGCTGGAGTGGTAGCTGTAGCGAGCGCCGCCCTCCACAATGTCGGTTCCCGTCTTCACGCAGTCGTCGGTGAGCAGCGACAGGTAGGGCAGCCGCATCTGGAAGCGGTGCGCATGCTCCGCGGCGTTCGAGCCGTAGACCGCCCACCGAGCGGCGTGTTCGATCTGCGCCTTCAGCGCCACCCGCACCGCCTCCATGTCGCCCATGGCGTCGAGACACGGCCCTTCGGGTCCGATCTGCTCGCCGGTCCGCAGGTCGCGGCCGCCGTTGAGCGCCAGCTCCAGACACTTGGCGACGTTGATCCAGTGGCTCACGGCGTGCGGGTTCGCGGCGCCCGGAATGGTGATCTCGATGCACCCGATGGCGGCGTAGCCGCGCGCCTCCTCAACGGGGACGCCCTTGTCCACGAGCGCCGGAACGAGCGCCTCATCATTGAAGAAGAACGGGATGCCGCCCCCGCGCGCCACAAGGTCCACGCAGCGCTCGACGAAGCGGCGGGGCGACCCGCGATGCAGCCGCGCCGACAGGCAGCGGACGAAGCCCAGCGCCTCGGTGACATCCAGGACCAGATAGCTCAGGTCGTTCACAGCGTCGGCGCCGTCAGGCCGCTGTCCGCCCACCATCATCTGCTGCACGTCGTAGGGCTGATAGAGCTTGCACCACAGCGCGGCCAGCGTCTCGAACGCCTGCTCCCGCTCGCGGGCGCCTTCGCGCAGATAGGGGAGGAGGAACTGGTCGATCCTGCCAATCCCGTTGGCATTGACGCCGTCCTCCCACACCGTGATCATGTGGGCGAACCAGAGCGCCTGGACCGCTTCGCGGAAGGTTCGCGCGGGCCTCGCGGGGACGCGGCTGCAGACCTGCGCGATCTGCGTCCACTCCGCCCGCTCCGCGTCGTTGGAGGCGCGGCGTGCGCGCTCGCGGGCGGCGGCGGCGTGGCGCCTGCCGAGCGTGGAGGCGGCCTCGCAGATGCGGCGGAACGCCAGGAGGTTGCAGCGCTTCTTCGGGGCTTCCGGGTCGGAAGGGTCGAGCGAGCGGAGCGCTTCGTCCACCTCGGATGCCAAACCCTGGAACCCCAGGCGCAGAACCCGCTCGTAGCCGCGAATGCTGTGGTTCAGCTCGGTGCCCCACACCGACACGACGCCCGTGCGCTGCAGGCGCTCCAACTCGGGAGGCCACGGGGAGACCGGAGCGAGCTCCTGCCACTGGAAGGGCTCCGTGCGCAAGAAGCCGAGCAGCCGCTCTCGCCGCTCCGGCTCGATCGGCCAGCCTGCGACGCGTTCCGGGAGCTCGGCGGGCTGACGAGCGCGGAAGTTCACCAGCTCGGGGTCGCCACCGTGGATTCCGGCGAGGAGGTCGTCGTCCTCGAGCCGCACCGGCATGTTCTCGATGACATGGGCGAGCGCCTCCGCATTGCGGAGAGGGAGGGGCTGTCCGGCGGACGCCATCCAGCCCTCGAGATACAGGCAGTCGCGCCGCCAGCCGAAGCGCCGTTCCTCGTCCCAGGCGAGCGCCCGGTCGCGTAGGCGCTCGATCCGCGGCGACAGGCCTTGCGCCGGTCCCGTTTGGGTTACTGCCATCCGTGTGCGCTCCTCATCTCGTGCCGGCGTTCAGGCACAGCTCGCGGATCGCGTCCGCGGCACGCCGGTAGTTGTCCCACGTAGCGTCCGGCGGGATCAGATGGTCGAATCCTGGCACGTAGCGCCCCTTCTCCAGCATGCGTCGTGCCCGCTCCACCTCACGCTCTACGTCCTCCGCTCCTCCGGCCAGCGCGCGCTTGTCCAGCCCTCCCATCACGCCGAGATCGGGGTAGCGCTCGCGGACCTCCAGGATATCGTTCCCGGCCTGTACCTCGAACGGGAAGAACATGTTGATCCCGTGCGCGGTCATCACGGGCAGCAGCTGGCTGCAGTCGCCGTCGGTGTCCACCGAGACGATGCGTGCACCTACGCGGCGCGCGAAGGCCACGATCCTATCGTAGCACGGCATCATGAAGTCGCGCACCATCCGCGGAGAGATCAGGGAGCCTTGCCGGCCGGACATGTCCTCCCAGATGTGGATGTGATCGATCTGCACCTCGGCCGCGACGTGCTCGTAGACGCCGAGCCACACGCTGGTGAGATGCTCCATCATGTCGCAGACCAGCGTTGGGCGGTCGCAGAACGCGATGAGCAGCGCCTCCACACCCATCAGGTCGCGGGGCGTACCGAACACACCATAGGGGAAAGCGCCGACCTGCACGGCCTCGCCGGTCAGCGCGATGTGGGCGCGAAAGGCGTCCCAGTCGATGCTCCAGCGGGAGGGATCGTCCGGCCGAAGGCGCTCCCCCTTGATGCGCTGCCAATCGGCCTCGTCGCGCACAGGGTGCTCCAGGAACTCGGGCATGGAACCGCCGTCGCGGCGGTCGCGCTTGACGATGCCGAGGGCGTCCCGGTGGACAATGAACCCCTCGGTCTCCTCGAGCACCTCGGGCTCGAACGGTGGGTTGAGGCCGAGGACCACCGGCACGCCGCAGAAGCCTGGCTCCAAGCCGACGGCGGCGGCGGGCTCGAGGTCGGGGGCGCCCGACTCGCGTCGCCAGCGTTCCACCGTTTCTCCCCACGGGTACCAGCCGATGCCGACGCCGAACGGGACGCGGTCGATGGGCTCGCCGATCAGACACCGGACGAGCCGCTCGCCACAGGGCAGCTCCGGGGCACGTGCAGGCGACGTCATGGTGAGCGGTCTCCTCTGGGGCGTGGTCGTGGGGCCACGGCGTCAGGTGGCGAGCGGAGCCACCAGATCGGGCGAATCGTTGGCGGGGTTGTTCACGGCGAACCCAACGGGGTAGGCGGTCATCGCGTCGTCAGCATACGGGCGCAAGAGGTGCAAGACGGCCGGAGTGGCGCGAACGTCCGGGTCGAGCCACAGCGCGTGGTCCGAGGGTGGGATGATGACCGGCATTCGATCATGGATGGGTCGCGTGAGATCGTTGGCCTCGGTCGTGAGCAGTGCGACGGTCTCCAGGTAGCCGTCGGGACCTTCCCACTGCTCCCACAGGCCCGCGATGCCGAACGGGATACCGTCTTTCATCCGGATGAGATGCGGCTGCTTCCTGCCGCCGGGCGCCGGCTTCCATTCGTAGTAGCCGTTCGCGGGCACCAGGCACCTTCGGTAGCGCATCGCGCCCCGGAACGAGGGCTTTTCCGCGGCGGTCTCGGCGCGCGCGTTGATGAGGCGCGCTCCGATAGAGGGGTCCTTCGACCAGCCAGGCACGAGCCCCCATTGGAGCGGCGCGGCTTCGCGACGCCCGCGCACCGGCTCGCGAACCGCAAGCACCGGCTGCGATGGCGCGATGTTGTAGCGCGGCGTGATGGGGATCGGAAGAGGCACCTGGAACGTGCTCGCGACCTCGTCCGCCGACACCGTCAAGACAAACCGCCCGCACATGCCCATCGCCTCCGGCGGCGTGAATAGCGCCCCTCCGTGTGGCGCGCATGTTCCACGCAGCTCGTCTGCATCCCTCCACACGGCGTGCGATCAGGAGGTCTCTTCCGGGGAGGGTCGGAGCAGGTGCTCGGCATCGTCCGCGGTCTGGGCGCCCGCCGCAGGGCGCAGCAACGTGTCGTCCGGCGCGGCCGAGGCGTCGGCCGGGCGCAGGAGGGTGGCGGCGTTGCGCCACCGCTCGGCGGACTGCTCGACGGCCGGGAGCGCCTCCCGGGCGGCGGCGCGCACGCGCGCTGCCGCCTCGCCAGAGCCCGGCTTCTCGGCCAGAGCGCGCACGGCGGGGACGGAGCGCTCGTCGCCGACCTGCTCGAGCGCCTTCAGCATCGCCAGAAGGAGAGGGGCCTCGCGGTCGATGTCGCGCTTGGCGAGCTGCCGGTTCAAGCAGGCGCGCTGCTCCGCCGTCAGGAGACCCGCGTCGGATGCCTTCAGCCGCGGAAGGAGCAGCGTGAGCTTCGCCGCCGCGAGCTCGCGGAGTTGCTTGTCGTCGTACTCCAGCGCCTCCACCAGGAACCCGGCCGCGCGCACGTCGTCGAACTCGGCCAGTTTGCGCGCCGCGTTCTTGGACGCGCTACTCACGGCTGCCCAGCCGCCGAAGACCGAGATCAGGCCGGTGAAGGAGGCGATGTTCTCCACGCCGCCCGTCGCCGCCAGGACAGCCATGAGCCCAGCCATGAGGACGATCGAGACCCACATGAGCCTCATGTGCTGCTTGCGCTGCTCCCCCTCCTTGCGGAGCACCGCCATCAGGGCGTCGGGCGCGAACGGTCCCAGCTCGCCGATGACGGCCTCCGCCTCGGCGCGCTGCTCCTCCTTCTTGCTGCCGAGCTTCTCCAAGACGTCCTTGGTGAGAGCACGCTCGGGGCTCTCTTCCCGCAAGTGCGTGTTCATTTCGAAGGACAGACGGAGCAAGCGCCGCGCGCGTTTCGCGGCACGAAGCATCCCGTCACAGCGAGCCCCGCGGGGCTGTCTCGGCAAGCGCCGTGTCGACGAGAGCCGCCAGCCGAGACACGATCTCGCTCACGAGCCTGCGGCCAGTCTCGGCGGAAGCGTGCACCCGAGGGTCCTGCCCCCAAATAGCATAGAGCGCCTTGTCCGGCTCGAACTGCCCTTGGCTGCCGCGGGGCGAATCAGGAAGCGCGTGCCGGGCGGGGTCGCGGCCGTCCGTGAGACGGTCCAGGCGCACCCATCGGCGGTTCAGCGCGAGTGCGATGCTCGTCTCGTACTTCGCCGCGTGGTCTCCGCCGAAAGTGTCGCCCGGGAGCGGCGTGGTGATCTCCGGCTCCGTCAGGCCGATGAAGCGCGTCTCGGGGTGGGCCGCTTGCGCGCCGGCGGCAAGGTGTTTCACCATCTGCACCTGCTCGCCAGGGTAGTGGCCGGACAGCAGGACCACCACGCGGAAACCGAACTTCGCAAGGTGCGCGAGCGTGTCGGCCAGCAGCGGCCGGATGTGCGCCTCCGGCTGGATGATCGTCCAGCGGAACCCGACGTGTCCGCCCCCCGTGCCGTAGAAGAAGCACGGGAGCACCGCGCCGCCGGTGCGTCGCGCCGTTCGCAGGCAGAGGGCGTGAGCCTTGATCCCGTCGAAGCAGACGGGCAGGTGGTAGCCGTGGTGTTCGAAGGTGCCGAGGGGAACGTAGGCCACGGGCGCTTCGTCCAGCACGCGCACGAGGTCGTCGGGACCCATCTCCTCCATGCGACCGTAGGGCTTTGGCATAGGGGTTTCTCCTTCGTGCGTCCCGCCGGCGTGGCGCACGGTCACGGCGCCCAGCCGTCGGATCGGCGCGCGCACGCGTGGCTTGGCGGACCAGCCCCGAGGCGCCGTGCAGTGATCGCTGGACGTCGCGCGGCACGCCGGTCCGGTGAGCGGTTTCGCGCTCCTGCGGTCGCCATCCTCCCGCGTCGCGGGAGGAGCCCGGCCATGCGCGCCCGAACGATGGCGGCGCCCACGAGAAAGCTGAGCGAAAGGGGACCGTCATGGAGCAGGGTGTGGACTTTCGTGTTCCGCTGATCGACCTGGCGCGCGAGCCCTGCCGCCAGGTGGTGGTGGACCGCGAAGCGGGGCAATACCTCGGCCACCCGACCACCGTGCTGCTGGAGGATGGCCGCACCCTCCTCACCGTCTACCCGAAGGGACACGGCCGCGGGGCCATCGTCTACAAGCGGAGCGGCGACGGCGGGCTGACGTGGAGCGCGCGGCTGCCGACGCCGGAGAACTGGTCCACCTCGCTGGAAACGCCCACCATCCATCGAACGATCGACCCTCGCGATGGACGACGGCGCCTGGTACTGTTCTCCGGCCTGCACCCGATCCGGATGGCGGTCTCGGAGGATGACGGCGGTTCGTGGTCGCCGCTCTCGCCCGTAGGCGACTGGGGCGGCATCGTGGCGATGGGTTCGGTGGAGCGCCTGCGAGACGGCCGCTACGTGGCGTTGTTTCACGACGATGGCCGCTTCCTGCGGGCGGGTGGTAGAGCCTCGGACACCATGACCCTCTACCAGACGTTTTCCTCGGACGGCGGCCTGACGTGGAGCCAGCCGGAAGCGATCCACGCCGCGAGCGAGGTCCACCTTTGCGAGCCCGGGATCATCCGCTCGCCCGACGGACAGCGCCTTGCCATCCTCTTGCGCGAGAACCGCCGGCGGCGGGAAAGCCACGTGATGTTCTCGGACGACGAGGCGCGCACGTGGTCCCAACCCCGCGAGCTGCCTCGCGAGCTGACGGGTGACCGCCACACGGCGCGCCATGCGCCGAACCGAAGGCTCTTCGTCTCCTTCCGCGATACCGCCAAAGGCAGCCCGACGTGGGGTGACTGGTGCGCATGGGTCGGGACGTGGGAGGACATCGAGCAGGGACGGCCTGGCCAGTACCGCGTGCGCCTCATGGACAACACCAGGGACGCCGACTGCGCCTACCCGGGGGTGGAAGCGCTGCCGGACGGCACGCTCGTGACCGTGACCTACGGTCATTGGACGAAGGGCGAGCCACCCTACATCATGGCAGTGCGCCTGAGGCTCGAGGAGCTGGACGCCCGCGCGCGGCGGCGCTAAGGAGCGGCCTTGAACAGACCGACCGCGCGAAGATGCGGCCGCGCGCGTGACTTCGCGATCGTGACGCGAACGCGCGGGGTGGTCACCGGTTCCACGCGGTCGAGCTTCTTGTGCCCGATGGTGGTGCCGCGCGACATCGGTCGCCAGCCGGCTCCGTCCCAGGCCTCCACCGCGTACTCCTCGATGTACTGGCCCAGCGCGATCTGCTCCTGCAGCATCACGACGTCGAAGGTTGCCGGGGCGCGCAGGGTCAGCTCCAGCCAGCCCGCGCGCTGCCCTTCCGCCGGCGCCCAGTAGGTGCGCGGTCGCCCATCGGTGACCGCGGAGGGCCTGCAGCCTGATGCGGCGCTGGACGCGGCCACCCGCGCGCCGCGGGCGAAGTCGGTCGCGAAGGTGCGGTCCAGTCTGCGACGCCACTCGCGCAGCCGCGCCACGTCGGGATCGGCGAAAACGCCGTGGCGGTTCGGCGGCACGTTGAGCAGCAGCACGCTGTTGCGTCCCACGGAGCGGTAGTAGATGTCCGTCAGGTGGTCCAGCGTCTTGACCTTCGCGTCCTCCGCGGCATGCCAGAACCAGCCGGGCCGGATGGAGACGTCGCACTCGGCCGGGTACCAGCACTGGTCACCGACCACGCTTCGGGAGCCGGCGACGGCCGGCTGCACGCTCCACTCCGTCTCACGCGCGAACCCGTCCTCGTTGCCCACCCAGCGCACGTCCGGGCCGCAGATCGCGATCAAGGCCTTCGGCTGGCGCCGGCGCACCACCTCGTAGAAGGACGGCCAGTCGTACTCCTGTCGCTTACCGTTGGGCCCCTCTCCGCAGGCTCCGTCGAACCAGACCTCGCCCACCGGCCCATACTGGGTCAGCAGCTCGTCGAGCTGGGCGCGAAAGTAGGCGTTGTAGGCGGGCGAGTCGCCGTATGTGCGCTCGTGGCGATCCCAGGGCGATAGATAGATGCCGAGCTGGATCCCCGCAGCGCGGCAGGCGTCGGCCACCTCGCGCACGACATCGCCCTTGCCGTCGCGCCACGGGCTGCTGCGAACGGAATGGTCGGTGTGCTTGCTGGGCCAGAGGCAGAACCCGTCGTGGTGTTTCGCCGTGACGATGAGGACCTTGAACCCGCCCTCCCGCGCGGTCTCGGCCCACTGGTGCGCGTCGAGCCGGTCCGGCAGGAACTGCCGCGGGTCCTCGGCGCCGTCGCCCCACTCGCGGTCTGTGAACGTGTTCATGCCGAAGTGGCAGAACATCGTCAGCTCGCCCTCCTGCCAGGCGAGCTGCTCGCGGGTGGGCCGCGGGCCTGGTGGCGCGTCTTCGGAACGCGCGGCCGCCGCCGCGCCAGCAACCGATGCCACGCCCAGACCGATCATGCGGAACGCCTCCCTTCGACCCATCCTGTGTCGGTTCACGTCGTCTTCCTCTCCGCGGGGGGTCACTGGCTGTCACGCGGCGCCTCAGGGAGCTCCCGTTTCCGATGCCGTCCGCGCAGGGCGAACCAGAGCAGGAGCGCCAACGGTATCCAAACGGCGGACCACACCCCGATCCATATGAGCACGCTCCAGAGGGTCAGTGCGAAGCCGACCAGCGATCTCGACGCCTCGCCAACGACGCCTCCGGTGCTGAAGGTGTCCGGAGGAGTGAGTGCCCTCTGCCGCGGCGATTCCTGCAGGGTGATCGAGAGCGTGGAGAACGCGATCCGGTGCGACAGGTAGCGCAGCCGTCCCTCGATGCGCTCGATCTGCTCGCGCACGCGCGTCAGCTCGCGCTCGATGTCGAGCGTGTCGCGTAGCTTGCCGCTCTTCGCGAGGTGCGCGAGCAACCGCTGCTCGGACCGCTTGAGGTTGCGAAGGCGGGCATCGGCGTCGGTAAACTCCTCGGTGACGTCCTCGGTGGTGATGTCCTTGCGGAGCGGTTTGCCGAGCTTCTCCGCCCGAGCCAGCGCCTCCTCGAAGCGAGCCGCCGGCACGCGGACCTCGGCGGTCACGGAGCGTGCCCCGAGGGGGTCCACCTGCTCCTGAAGGTTTCCGACGTAGCCTCCGAGGTCGCGGGCAACCCTGGTCAGCTCGGAGAGCGCCTTGCGCGCGTCGGCCACCTCCACCGTGGCGCTCGCGTTGCGGATGAGGAGCCGGTCCGGGCGGGCCGCTTCGAACCGGGCGAGCGTGACCTGCTCCTCCGGCGAGACGTCGCCGTCGGCGAGAGCGTCTGCTGGAGGTCCTCCGGCGGCGCCGCCTGGCCCCTCCATCGCCATCGACCGCTTGGCCTCGAGCCCCTGGCTGGATGCGACGTCGGCCGAACGCCAGGCGAGATCGGCGCGCTCACCGGCGCAGCCTGCCAGCCCGCCGAGAAGGACCCCCGCCCACGCGAGCGCGCCGGCACACCGAAGCGCTTCGAGCCCGTGCAATGTGCGCATCGGACGCCTCCCTTCGAGACACGGTACCCATAGTGGACGGGGGCGGGCCCTCCACGGCCGTCGGCGCTCTCCCCCACGGCGAGCCGCCGCGAGCCGCCGATCGAGCCCGCCCCTCGATACCGATGCGACGGCTGGCCGTGCTCGCCGCTCGGGGCGCACGCGCCGCGTGCGCCGACTGTTAGTCGAGGCGGGCGGCCGGATCGTTCACTCGAGCCAATCGAAAACCACCCCAAGCAGCTCGCCGGGCCTATCGCGGAGGGTCGCGTAGATGCGAGGCGCCTGGGCGATAGGCACATGGTGCGTGACCATGGGCGCGACGCGCACCGTGCCCATCGCCAGCAGCTGGAGCAGGACGCGCAGGTCGTCCACGCTGAAGTGGCACGACACCTCGATGGAGGCCTCCAGTGTGTGCATCATCGACCAGTGGAAGGTGGTCTCGGACCTTACCGCCAGCAAGCAGATCACCCCGCGGGGCACGATGAGACCATCCCGGTGTATCTGCGGCAATATGCTCGCTGAACCGCTGCAGTCGATGATGACGTGGTAGGGCCCGCCGGCCTTGATCTGACCTGGAGCACCCTCGGCGCCGGCGTTCACCGTCCGATGGGCGCCCAGCTCTGCCGCCACCGCCAGACGACGGTCGTCAAGGTCGGAGACCGTCACGTGCGCGCCGGCGGCGCGAGCCGACTGCGCTGCCCACTGCCCGATGGGGCCCAATCCGGCCACCCAGACGCGGTCGGCCACGCCCACACGACAGCGGCGCACGGCGCGCATCCCCACGCCGGCCACGCCAAGCAGAGCGCACGTCCAGGGCTCCAGCGTCGGCGGCAGCTTCGCGATGAGGTGCGTGGGAGCGCCGTACCGTTCGCCGCCAACGTCCACGAGGTGCCATGCGCGATGGCCCACGTACTGGCCGTAGAACACGGTATCTCCCGGCGCAAGGAAACGCACCCGGTCGCCGACCGCCTCCACGCGCGCGACGTGCTGGTAGCCGTGCCGGCCCGGGAAGGTGCGCCATCCGTGCTCGGCCATGAGCGCGTGGCGCTCGGTGCCGTTCGTGACGCCGGAGTGGATGGTGCGCAGGAGGACTTCGTCAGGCCCGGGCGCCGGCGGCTCACCCAGGTCGACGAACGCCATTTCTCCCTGGCGCGGGTATTCGACGGCCGCGTTGCGCGGCGCCGTCTGGCTCACGATTTCCTCCTTGCCCGCGGTTTGGCGTCCGCGACATTCAGCCCGATTTGCGCGCGCGAACCGGCGTGGTTGGTCACGCGCTGCGCACCGCGGAACCGATTGCCCACGACGACGGCAGCCTCCACACTCTTGCCGATCTCGATCTGCGCCTTGCCTTCAGCCATGAACTCGCATCCGCTCACGGTGACGCCTCCGGAGCGCACATCGATGCAGGGCACGCCCGCGTTCTTCTGGTCCCACCCGGAGAAATGGCATCCGGTGAAGGTGACGTGGCTCGACCCTTGAAGGACCGCCTGCGGTCCCGTCTCCGGCACGGGCCAGAAACCGCAGGAGGTGAACTTGACGGGACCCCGCGCCTCCGGCTCCACTTCCACGGTGGCCATGAACTGACCGTTGGAGAACGAGATGCCGGCATGGTCCATCGAGGCGGAGACCCGCACGGCGGTTGGGCCGATGTCGGAGCCGCACTGTGTCAGAACGACATTCGGCGTGCCGGCCTTCGTCTTCACGAAGTGGAACCCGACCCGGTAACCGATGCAGAAGCAGTTCGTCATGTACTCCCAGTCGGTGCGCCCGATGACGAACGCGATGCCCTCGCGCTCGGTGAACTGCTTCAGGTCGGTCTGCCAGACCTCGAAGAACGGCCAGAAGTGCACGTTCTCGACCCGCCCCACGTCGTAGCACTGGTCGATGAAGAGCCCACGGTAGAGCGCCTGGGCGTACAGGCCGTTGATGTAGTGCCGTCCGGCGGGAAGGGTGCCAAAGTCCACCGCCTGGTAGGGGTTGACCATGAGGACGTTGCGGAGGGTGCAGTTGTCGCCGTTACCGCGCACCGTCCACGGGTAGGGTACCGGTGGGCTCTTGCGAACCTGTTTGGGGTGAAAGATGGTAAGGCCCGACAGCGTCGCGTTGCGCCGCAGCACGATGAAGGGCTCGGCATCGGCCTTGCCCTCGCCCCAGGTGGTGTGGATGGCGCTCCCGCGCGACTGCGTTCCGATGGTCGGTCCCCGCCAGACGCCCTCGAGGACCACGTCGTCGGGAACTTCCAGCGTGCCTTCCAGCAGGTAGTCGCCGCGCGGTACGGCCACCAGGTTGCCGCCCTGCTCGGCGGCCGCCGCGACGGCCGCGCGGAACGCCCCGGTGTCGTCCTTCTTGCCATCGCCCACCGCGCCGAAGTCGCGGACGTCGAGCGCTCCGGGCGCCGAGAAGCCGCGTTCGGCGAGACTGGAGGCCGAGGCGGAGGTGGCCATCGAGCCTCCGGCGGCGCCGGCCGCCATCCATCCGGCACGGCGCAGGAGGTCGCGCCGCGAGACATCGCTGCGTTCCATGGTGGGCTCCGTGAAGAATGAGCGAAGATCGCTGCTCTACGCCCAATGCGCGTCGCCCGGACGGGCGCGTGGGCGCCACCTCTACCGATGCTTGCCTTTTGCCCAGGGGCGTGCTATGATATCACCCAGCCTGCGGCGCCGCAACCAGTGGCGTTCTGGGCGCGTGGACGTCGTGCCGCGCGGCGCCGCCTCAGCCTCGGTCCGGGAGCGACGATATGGCCGCCGTGGGCAACCTCCATCTCGAGCGCGGGATCGCCCACAAGCTCGCAGGCGAGTACGACGCGGCTCTCGTGGAGTTGCGTGCCGCTCTGGCCGAGGACCCCCAGAACGGCGAGGTCATGCACCAGATCGGTCTTGTTCTCTGCTTCACGGGGGAGTTCGAGGAGTCGCTGGAGGCGCTTCGGAAGGCGGTGGAGCTTCAGCCCTCCGACGTCCCGTCGCTCCTCGACCTCGGGAAGGCCGAGGCGATGCTGGGCATGTACGACGAGGCACGCGCCACCTTCGAGCGAGTGCTGGAGATCGAGCCCGGGAACGACGTGGCTCAGAAGCAGCTCGCCTTGTTCGCGTAGCGGCCTTGGGCGCCGTCCTGCCGTGAGCGGACCCCTCCGCCCGATACGGGCGCTCCTCCCTCCGCTTGGCTTCCTGGCTCTCTCCGTCCTCTTTCTGGCGCCGGCCACCCTCGGCGGCAGAGCTCTCGCTCCCGCGGACCTGCTGCGCGGGCTGGCGCCGTGGTCCGAGGCCCATGCTCCGGACACGCGGCCGCGCTGGGACCCGCTTCTCTACGACTCGATGGGTCAGTTCCATCCCTGGCGGCATTTCGCGGCCCGGAGCCTGCGGGCAGGGCTCGTGCCG
>Ga0272446_1002962_pt1 | contig 22201 bp, 24 predicted proteins | sample YNPCB0061_FD_194587 | JGI IMG/M metagenome (GOLD analysis project Ga0272446, IMG submission 194587) | Hot spring microbial mat communities from Yellowstone National Park, WY, United States - YNP-CB-006-1 | ecosystem: Environmental > Aquatic > Thermal springs > Hot (42-90C) > Sediment | place... | reverse complement strand
TGCTATCTGTGCCCCTCTTGTTTTGGCAGATGGGGGTCGGGATCCCGGTGGCTCTTTTCGCTCTGTTTCTGGTCATCCAAACCGCGCTGATCCGCCTTACCTTTACCGAGACCACCCTGGAGGTGTACCAGGGATCCACCCTGATTCGCAGCTTTCCCTATGCAGACTGGCTGAATTGGGAAATTTATCTGCCAGATTTGCCGGTGCTGTTTTACTTCCGGGAAGTCAAGAGTATTCATTTTTTGCCCATGCTTTTTCATCCTGGGGAACTGCGCCACTGTCTAGAGCAGTATGTGCACAAAGGTTCTCTCCCCACCCAATCCACGACTTCCCCCTCAGATTCTGAGTCAGTCCCCCCTTCCCCGGCTCCTCACTCCTGAAGCTGAAGTCACCCCAGGGGAGCCCTGGGAATGACACAAGCCTCTCCCTGCTGCAGGGAAGCAAGGGATGTGAAACTGTAAGTGGATGTGACTTGATTCAGGTGCGGAGAAAACAGAGAATAGAAACTAAGCCCTTCTTGACACGCTGCCGTGACCCGTCCCTTTTCTGCCACCAAATCAGCCTTTCTGAAACTCTATCCCCGCCCTGTGCATCCCCTCTATCGGCGGGTGGTGGAAGAACTGATGGTGGAACTCCACCTGGATACGGTCAACCAAGCTTTTGTCTATGATCCATTTTTTGCCCTTGGGGTGATGACGGTTTCTCAGACCCTCTTGGAAGGCTACCCCGTTGCCGAGCAAGCCCCTGTGATCATGGCCGCTATGTGCCGGGCCTTGCAACTCAAGCCAGAAATCCTCCAGGAAGATGCCCAAAAACTCACCGACCTGCTCAAAGGGGATCCCCACAACGGCTGGCTACTTCTACAACGGCATCCTGAGGCTCAAGACCGCAACGGCCTCAAAGAGATCTTGACCCGGATTGCCGATCCCAAGTATCACTACAGTCGCATTCTGGGGATAGGAATGTATACAGCTTTTCAGATGGCTGCTCCCACTGGGGAAAATTCCCAAGAACGCTTCCTGGCTTTGATGGCGGATACCTATGCTTTTTCCCGGGAGCAGGTCAAAAAAGATCTCAGTCTCTACCAAAATGCTCAAGAACGCATGAAACAGGCTCGGGTTGTAGCAGAAGACATGGTCAAGGCAGCGCGGCGCCAAAAAGAACAGCAAAAAGAGCAGCGCCGTAACCCTGCCGGTACGGGATCCTAAGATTTCGGTTGGTAAGTTGGTAAATCATTGGTAAATCAACAGATAGGACTTGGTTCAACAGCTCTCTGGGCGGGTCTAGGGGCAAGGAACCCACTTAATCGTGAACGCCGTTGAGATGGTTACTGGGCAACTGCCAACATATTTCTAGCCAGACCTTTTGAATCCTCAGGGCTGCAAACCGCAGTTCCACATGGTGAATGGAAGCCCGGTCCCTGGCTCCTGCTTTGCCCAAGCGAATCAGTGCTTTCAGAGTGCCTTGACGGGAGCAGTGAGTAGAAACCCCCAAGGAACGCAACACTTTGGCCGCCGTCGCTGCCTGCTCTGGGGTGATGTTGACCCAGCGGTGCTCATAACTAATCATCGGTGGGAGCGGGTCTCGCTCAAGGGAGGTCGTCATACCCTCTCCTAAAATTTAATTATATTTTAATAATCTCCCATGGACAGGGGCGATGTCTTGGTTTATTGAGAAAGGTGACGGAAAACTTAGGGCATAGGGCGGTTGGCTAGGGCTTGACGGATTTCGGCGTGGCGACGGCGGCTGAGGGGATAAAAAACGGCCAAGATCATGCCCAAGCTGAGGGCAAGGGCGGGGATGGGGCCAATGGCGAGGCGAATGGCCCAGAGGGCTGAGTCGGGCTGGACAGGGGGGGCTTCTGCGGCTATGGAAGAAATGAACCCGGCTCCTTCTAGGATCCAGCCGATTCCTTGCAGACCGAGGGCAAGTCCTAGTTTTTGCAGGAAAACCATGAAGGCGTAGTAGACTCCTTCTCGTCTTTGTCCGGTGACCAGTTCATCGGCATCAATCACATCGGGGATCATGGCCCAAGGGATGAGATAGGCTACTGATACCCCCATGCCTGCCAGGATGGCTAAGACCAGCATCAAGGGGGTTTCACCGGGTTGCACTAGGAACAGACCCCCTTGGGCGATTAACCACAGCCCCATCCCCAGAAGATAGACGATTTTTTTGTCTGTGATCCGGCAGAGACGGTTCCACACAAAGAGCATGACAAAGGCGGTGCCTTGGACTGCCAAGATGACGTAGCTAATCCAGATGTCGGGCAAACCCATCCAATAGGTGATGAAAAAAGGAATAATGCTGGCGGTAAACTGGACTCCCAACCAAGCACAGAGATAAATGCCCACTACATACCGATAGCTGGGGTTGGCAAAGACGGTGCGGATTTCCTGCCAAATCGGGGGTGAAATTTGGGGGGGGCGAGGGGGTTCCGGAGTCGCGAGAATGCAGATCCACAGGCTGCTCAATCCCAGGAGGGCCCAGAGGATCCCGCCGCCTAGGTGACCTGCGGCCCGGTCGGGACTCCAGAGGTTGACCACGGGCAGAAATAAGATCCCGGAAATAAGGCTACCGGCAATGGAAAAGGCAAAGCGAATGTTGGTTAGGCTGGTGCGTTCGTCGTAGTCATGGCTCAATTCTGGCATGAGGGCGGCATAGGGCAGGTTGACTGCTGTATAAAAGGTGTGAAACAGCAGCAAGGCAATGGCGTAGTAAAGCCATAATCCCCAGCCTGGAAGGGGGATCCACCACAGCAGGATGAAACTGAGAGCGAGGGGTGCTGATCCCCAGGCCATCCAAATTCGCCGCCGACCAAAGGGGTGGTGGGTGCGGTCGCTGAGCATCCCAATCAGGGGATCGTTGATGGCATCCCAGACTTTGCCGATTAAAATCAGGCTGCCCGCTAGGCCTGCGGGGATCCCGGCTACGGTGGTCAAAAAGGGTAAGAGAAAAAACACCAGGATATTGGCAGCCATGGCGGTGCCTAAGTCCCCTAGACCATAGGCGATGGCGCGCATCAGGGTGAGACGGGGCTGTTCGGGCTGTTCATTCATGCAGGGATTCTGGTTGGGGTTCTCGGCGGCTGATGGGACTAGCATACTCCCCGTGGAGGCGCTTGAGTTTCCGTAGGGCCCGCCGCTCGATCTGCCGGACTCGTTCTCGGGAAAGACCGATGTGTTCGCCGATTTCCCGCAGGGTCAGACCGTCTCCCCCATCAAAGCCGTAGCGAGCATCAATGACTTGGCGTTCCCGTTCTGTGAGTTGGGAAAGGAGGTAGTGGACTTCTTCGGTGTGGGCTTGGCGGAGGAGGTACTCGACGGGATCGTGGTGTTCGTCCTGGATAAAATGTTGTAGTTCGGCGCCATCTTCATCGCCGACGGCGGCGTTGAGGGAGTGGATGTCTCCCATGTGGCGGGTGATGAGGTCGCGGTAATTTTTGCCAATCTCTAGGGCATTAAAGACTTCTTGGGGGTCGGGGCGGCTGCCGCGGGTGGAGGAAAGTTCTCGGTAGCAGCGTTTGACTTGGGAGACTTTTTCGTACATGTGGGCGGGCAGCCGGATCATCCGTCCTTTGTTTTGCAGCCCCCGGTTGACGCTCTGGCGGATCCACCAGGTGGCGTAGGTGGAAAATTTGTACCCGCGGGTGGGATCAAACTTCTCGACGGCCCGGGTCAGTCCAATCGTGCCTTCCTGAATTAAGTCCAAAAATGGTAGCCCGCGATTGCGATAGCGCTTGGCAATCGACACTACGAGACGCAGGTTGCACTCTACCATTTTCTGTTTGGCGCGGTCGCTGCCCACCAAAATCTGCTGCAGTTCTTGGGGATCCCGACCGAGACGGGCTGCCCACGTGGGCAGATCCTCCTGGGGCTGGCGAGTCGCCCGTAGTGCCATGCCTGCCTGGACTTGCTGAGCCAATTCCAGTTCTTGGGAGGGGGTGAGCAAGCTGTAGCGCCCAATCGTCTTGAGGAAGCGACCGACGGCATCTTGGCTGTCTGAAGGCATCTGCATAGGGCAAATGGGGTTGTTGCTCTTTAGTCATACCAATAGAAGAGGCATTTCGTAAAGAAGAAGCGTAGGATTTATTGCCATTTACCGACATTTTTTTGAGTCACTCCCTATCTACTGATAGGGAATTGCACGCTATCGGGATCCCTAGGACACTGCTGGTAGTGTTGCCGGCTGAGACCTGAATGGGGTTTTGCCATAGAAAAACCTCTTGGTCTGGGAGCAAAAGTGCCAGTTGAGAATTGCACTTTAGGTCAGGTAGCCGAGAATTTCTTGGTCTGTGAGTAGGGTTTGGCTGAGTAAATCCCTGATGGTGACCCGTAGGGTACGCTGGGCATCGAGGGACAAGTGAACCTGGAGCCGATCCTGGCCGGGATCCCCAGGGGGGTCGAGGTAAAAGACGGGGGGGATGCCCAGGGAGCGAAAGTCTTGGGGGCGGATCAGGCGGCGGCTGCTCATGCGGCCCTGGTCATCGTAAATGACTTCCGCTTGGCTGGTACTGGCGATGGTGCCCACTTCCAGGCAGATTTCCCGCTGACCTGGGTTGGCGACTTGCAGGATCAGGGGTTCGGCGACATCACAGGGGTAGGGGGTGCCCTGGTCAAACAGAGGTAGGTAGAGGGGCTGACCCCGGTCGGGATCCCAGAGGCGGAGGGCGTAGCTGTGCTGCAGGGTGGCTTGAACCTGGATCTGGCGACTGAGGAGCAGGGCACCGCGGGCAACGGCGGTGAAGGGATGTTCGGTTTGGACGATGCCGGCACGAAATTGACTTTTGACCAGGGTTTGCACGGCTGAGAGTTGGGAGGTGCCACCCACAAGAATGACTTGGTCAATCTCGCTGCGGCGGATCCCTTGGTAGCTAGCGGCTTGGATCACGTCATCGAGGCTTTGGCGGATTTGGTCTAAAAAGCCATGGGCTTCTAAGATGGCTGTGAGTTGCTCTTGGTTGAGGCTCAGTTCGTAGGCCATAAACGTTTGCGCATCCAACCAGGTATCGCGAGCTTCGGGGGTTTGGCTGAGTTGGATCTTGAGCCGTTCCCCTAATTCCAACAGCATCTGCCAAGCCAAAGGGGTGAGTTCGGAGCGGCGGATCCCCCAGCGGCGGAGGTGCTCTTCCACAATCCACAGATCAATATCCAGTCCCCCCACATAGGCATCGGTGCGAGCGATCACCTGGACGGGCTGCCCAGCTTCTGGCAAGCGCACTAAACTTAAATCGAGAGTGCCCCCGCCAAAATCCAACACCAAGATCAGGGATCCCGGTTGGGCCAGGGCATAGCTGAGGGCGGCGGCGGTGGCTTCATCCAGGATTTGTACCCCCCCGAGGTTGAGTTTTTGGGCGGTCCTGGTCAACCACTGCTGATACTTGTCCGGTGCACCCACGGGCACGGTCATAATCACCTGGGTCATAGGGATCCCGGTTTTCTGGAGGTGCTGAATCACCTGGCGTAAAAACTGGTAGCCCACCTCTGCGGCATCGTAGCTATGACCGTCCAGGATCCGGGCTGGAGGGGCATAAGGAGTTAATAAATCCCGCTTAAACCCCTGAAAATACCGTTCGGGATCCCGCTGAGCCAACCGCTGCCGCCGCACCGGATCCCCAATCAGGATCTGGGTGGGACTGTCCACAAACACCAAAGAAGGCACCACCGCTACCTTGTGGGATCCCTGAGAAAATTCCCGACTGATGGCTGGGGCTGCCCAGGTGATGGCTTCCCCGGTCAGGGGATCCCAGCGACAGATCACGGTATTGCTGGTGCCAAAATCAATGGCAATGGCTCCCATTTCTTTTCAATCCTGCCCTAATCTTGGTCCAATGTTGTCATTGTCTAATGTCGTCCCATCTTCTGCAGCCTTGGGGGGGATCTCAGATGAGGTGGGATTAGTAAGGACTGATGACTCTTGGGTAGCACGCTCATTGAATGCAGTGGAGCAGATGGTCGTAGAGCCTGAAAAACCCAATCGGAACGGGTTTTTGGACTTGGAAATGGGAATGAGTCCCACTCACCCACCTCGTGGCGGCTCAGCCTAGGATTAAAGTCAGTTCTAAGTCACCATAGGAGACCATTATGACGACAGCAACCTTGACCCGTTGTGCCTGTGAACACTGCCACTGCGAAGTCAGCGAAGCAACAGGCTACCTCTACGAAGGGCAGCTCTATTGCAGTCAAGCCTGCGCCACCCATGACCACCAGCACCCTTCCGCCTGCTGCCAAGACCACGGCTGCTGTCACTAGCCGTTTCACAAACCTTGACAGGCCACCGGATGCTGGACAATAGACTCAACCCCTGCAGCAGGTGCTATGTCAACCACAGATACCGCCCACCTCTGGCCGCAAATTTTGCAACAACTCTTGGATCACCAATCCCTGAGCGAATCCCAAGCAGAACTGCTGATGAATGCTTGGCTGGATAGTGAAGTCCCGGATGTTTTGTCTGGAGCCATTTTGGCTGCACTCCAAGCCAAGGGAGTTACACCCCCAGAGCTGGCAGGTATGGCTCGGGTCTTGCAGCGGGCCGCGGTGGGAGAACCCTTGGGCCTGCCTCTGTTGATCGATACCTGTGGCACCGGCGGGGATGGCGCGGGCACCTTTAATATCTCCACCGCTGTGGCTTTTGTTGTCAGTGCTGCCGGGATCCCGGTAGCCAAACATGGCAATCGCTCAGCCTCCAGCAAGGTGGGATCCGCCGATGTCTTAGAAGCCCTGGGGGTGAATTTGGGCGCAGCTCCCGAAAAGATTCGCGCTGCTGTGACCGAAGTAGGGATCACCTTTTTATTTGCGCCCCAGTGGCATCCGGCCATGCGGGCTGTGGCTCCCTACCGCAAAACCCTAAAAGTGCGGACAATCTTTAATTTACTTGGCCCTCTGGTCAATCCCTTAGGCCCCACCCACCAAGTGGTCGGGGTGTACGATTCAGCCTTGGTGCCGATTGTGGCGGAGGCTTTGGGGCTTTTGGGCCGTGAGCAGGCTTTGGTGCTGCACAGTCGCGAGGGCATGGACGAAGCCGGTCTGGCGCAACCCACCGATCTCGCCATCCTGAAATCAGGGCGGGTCACTCCTGGAACCGTTGTTGCTGCCGACCTAGGGCTGACCCCGGCTCCCCGGCAGGCCCTGCAAGGGGGCGAACTCGCCGATAATGTCGCCATTCTGACCGCCGTCCTCCAGGGTCAAGGCACCCCTGCCCAACAGGATGCCGTCATCCTCAACAGTGCTTTAGCCCTGCAGGTGGCCGGATCCCGAGAGGATATGCAGGCAGCCGTTGCTTATGCCCGCGAGATTCTCCAGAGCCGATCCCCTTGGCAACGACTCCAGCACTTGGTGAATTTTCTCAAAGACTAGAAAAACACTAAGATTCTGGTTCCGCGAAAAATTCGGCTACATCTAATGAAAATCCGGGTAGGACATTCTCCCCTTCTAAAAGATCTCCTGGTCGCTTGAATTGATCTGGTTGCGGCTGATGATAAACCAAAATGTAGTTTTCATCAGGATGAATGATCCAGACTAAACGGGATCCGTTCTCAAAGTACTCCACAATCTTTTCATGGATCTGTTCAACAGTGTTCCCTGGAGAAAGAATCTCGACTGCCAGATCTGGGGATCCCTCGATATACCCTTTGGGGATCCCGCCCAAAGACTTGATCCGCTCCTTGGAGAAAAAAGAACAATCTGGAGAGCGCCGATTACCAGATGCCATTTTGAAGGAGGTATCGGAATCAAAAATAAATCCAATTTTTTGTTGTCTGACATAGGCAGTCAGAAAAAAACTTATTAAAGCAACATAGTATCCATGTTTCGCTCCAGCAGCACCGGTAACAATCAGTTCTCCATTGACCAGTTCATACCGATTGCCATCATCAGGCAGAGCCATAAACTCTCTATCTGTCCAGACCTTTTGAGTATCTGTGGGATGAGCTAATTCAACTTTTTCTGTCACACCAACCATGTTTGACTCTCCTGATTAAGGAATGCGAGCTTGTTCAAATACAACCTGAGGAATCACTGTTAATCCTGGTAAAAACTCATCCTCAATTCTAGTCACTCCAACGAATGTTCTTGATGGTGCATCTGGATAATAGACGGTGATGCTCTTGGCCTGGGGATCCACAATCCAGACTCTGGGGATCCCGGCATTCAGGTAATCCTCAGCTTTGCGTGCCATATTGCCAAAACTTTGGCTGGGGGAAATAATCTCAATCACTAATTCAGGAATAGCTGGACAGGGGCCATCTGCTGTGAGTTGCTCTGGCCACTGGCTAAAAGATACATAGGTTAGATCTGGCACTGGGATCCACACCTGATCATGACGAACCAGTTGAAGGGATAGCTCGGTATAAACATCTCCCCGACCTTGACACCAAGTTTCTAATAGCCACAGCAGACATTTCTGCACTGAGGCATGAAAACGTTGAGGTGACATAGGCTTATCCTTGGGAATAGCTTGTCCATCTATCAGTTCATAGGTGATGTCTCCTTCAGGTAGAGCCAGAAATTCCGCGACGGTGAGTTTTCGCCCTGTCATGGCTGACATAAAGATCTCCTGAATCTCTCTTAACGCCGGCAATGCTTCTTAGGGGTCACGAGCAATCAACAAGCAATCAATTTAAGTTTAGACCCCCTGAAAATGTCTTTAGCCCGTGGAACACTGAGAATCCCAGAAGCTTGCCAGGAAAAGATCCCCACTGACTGGATTATGATCACCATACATTGTTATAAATTGCGAGGCGATTGGGTGTTGCGGCGTTATCTTCTCCTGTTGCTTGTGATCTTTGGGATTTGTGTATCAGGCTGTGGGCCGCGGCAGAGTCAGGCGGTGATTCTCTCGGTGATCTCGGATCCCAAGACTTTTAATCCTTACTTGAGTGAGGAAAGTTCTAGCCGCGAAGCCATTGGCTACTTACAAGCCGGACTGACAGAACTGGATCCCGATACCCTCCAGCCCATGCCCAGTTTGGCGGAGAGTTGGCAGGTGGATGATGCTGGGTTGCGCTATGTGTTTACCCTGCGTCCGGATCTGCGCTGGTCCGATGGGGAGCCTTTGACCGCTGCGGATGTGGACTTCACCTTTAATCAAGTGATTTTTAATCCTCGCATTCCCACCTCCGCCCGGGATGTGCAGCGCATTGGCGGTTTACCCCCAGGCCTCACCCTAGACGAGACAAGCGGTGTGATCACCGGCATCCCCACCGTGGCGGGAACCTATCACTTTCAAGTTGTCACAGATCAGGGATCCCAGGATTACCAGCTCTCGGTTTTCCCGGAGAACCCCAGCGAAGAACTACAAAACACACGATTTATCTCCCTCCCCCCCGCTGTCGTTGGGGATCCCTACACCTATGCTTTTCCGGGGCCGTCAGCGCAGTGGCGTGTGCAAGGGGTCTTGCCAGAGGTGCGGGTGTTGGATCCCCGGCGGGTAGAATTTCTCTTGCCAGAACCCTTTGCGCCCTTTTTGATTCAGGCGGGACAGGGCTTACTCCCCAAACACATTTTGGCCCCCACGATTGAGCGTACCACCGCCAATGGGGATCCCGAATTTCTCACCACGTGGGGCATTGACACCCCGCCGGAACAGTTGGTGGGAGCCGGCCCCTTTGTGATCACAGACTATGTGCCTGGACAGCGTCTGGTTTACCGTCCCAACCCCCATTACTGGCGCCCAGGTTTACCCCGGATCCCCCGTTTGGTGGTACGGATTGTGGATTCTTTGGATACCAGCCTCTTGCAATTTCGCTCCCAAGAAACCGATGTTTACAGTTTGCGGGGCAGTGATTTTCGTTTGCTGAAACGGGAAGAACAGCGGGATCGGTTTACGATTTATGACCTGGGCCCAACCTTAAATAATAACTTTCTCATGTTCAATCAAAGTCTGGCCAGGGATCCCGCCAGCAATCGTCCTTTTGTGGATCCCGGTAAAAGTCGGTGGTTTACGGATGTGCAGTTTCGCCGCGCCATTGCCCATGCTCTCGATCGTCAAGCCCTAGTGGACAGCGTTCTCCGCGGACTAGGAGCAATCCAGCACAGTCCCATTGCTCCGAGCAGTCCCTTTCACCTCAGCCCTGCCCAGGGCCTGCCCACCTATGAGTATGACCCAGCAAAAGCCAAAGCCCTGCTCCTGGCCGCCGGGTATCGCTACGATGCCGAGCAACGCCTGCGGGATCCCGACAACAGGCTAGTTCGCTTTACCCTCCACACCAACGCCGGCAACACCGAACGGGAAGCCACCGGCTCGATGATCAAAGCGCAGTTAGATCACATTGGCATCACCGTGGATTTTGTGCCTATCGCCTTCAATACCTTGGTGCAAAAGCTCAACACCCGCGACTGGGAAGCAATCCTGCTAGGTTTCGGCGGTGGCGGCGTCGAACCCAACAATGGCGCTAACCTTTGGCGTAGCGACGGTCGTTTACATGTATGGAATAGTCCCAGTCAACCGGGATCCCCAGCCCAGGGAGTGGTTGTCACCGACTGGGAACGCGAAATTGACCAACTGTTTGTCGCCGGCGTGCGAGAACAGGATCTGGAAAAGCGGCGGCCTTACTACGATCGTTTTCAAATCATCGTCCAAGAACAACTTCCCCTGATCGGCACCTTTAACCCCTTGGTCTTGACCGCCATGCGGGATCGGCTCGGCAATCGGGATCCCCGTCCCATTGTAGGAGCCTTGTGGAACCTGGAAGAACTGATCGTGGAATAGAACAGCTCTGAAATCAGTTGAAATCAGCCCCGGTGATCTGGAAAAACGCCTTGACTCCTGACCAGAGCAACCCTGATAATAGAGCAGGTGTGTTTGATGGGGCCAGAACAACCCAGAAATGGATCTTTTACGGGTCTGGTTGTTGATGAAGCAGTCCCCTTTGAGGCAAAGCCGTGCCCAAAAAAACCGCCAGCGCCACACCCAAAAAGACACCGAAAAAACCCCCAGAAAAGGCTGATCCTCACCTTGCCATTGCCGCCGAGATCCAGCGCCTTGTCGAGACTTACGGCATTGCCAAAGACATCTTAGAAGATTTAGCTCGATTTGTAACCAGGCAGCTGCAGCCGCCGCCACAATTCACAGTTAAGCAACTGCAGACAGCCATTTATCAGCACTTTGGAGTCAGCAATGCAACAGATCTAAAAAAATCAGCCAGCTTCAAGCTAGCGACCAGTGGCATGGGCAAACTGAGCTTATCGAATAGGGATGATTTAGAACGCATTTATCGTCGCCATATTGGGATCCTGCCCTACGAAGAAGGAGAAGTGGGTTATGGCTGCATTAACGGAATCAACATCTTCAAATATGATTTGCCTTGGCGAACTTTTGGTCTTGATCCCCACCAAGCTACAGACCAAGACATCAAAGCTGCTTATTATCGCTTGAGCAAAATGTATCATCCTGATTCTCCAACCGGGGATGACAAAATTTTCCAGCGGTTAAACCTTTTCTACAAGAGTCTTACGGAGAAATTTGAGCAATGGCCGTAGTCTACGTTTCGTCAAATAAGCTTGCTGATTTTTTAGGTATCAGTGTTAACGAATTAAAAGAGATCGAAGAATACTTCGACAGGATCCCAGATGATCAGTGGGAGCTGAAAGAGGGGAGGGACTATCGCATTGTCAATAAAAGATCTGGCTTGCGAGAATATACCCAGTCTGGCGCTCATGCTATTTTGTCATTTCTAAGATTTCAAGAAGAACAAAGTCATAAATCCTCTGGAGATATCAAGATTTGGTTCAATCAAGAACGCAGGAAGAAGCAGAAAGCCCTCGTAGACCACAAGATTCTCCAAAATAGCTCTTCATTGATCAAAAGACAAGATCAGTTTTGGCTATCTCTTCGAGATGTCGTTAAGATTTTGGGGACACGGGATGACTTCTTCAGGAAGCTGGTTGAGATAACACGCAAGCAAGGCAAGTTAATCAGGGATATTCATTACACATTTTTTAATAATGATAATACTGCATATATTTCCTTATCAGGTATTTATGAGCTTGCCAATGCCATGGGCCAGATTATCAAGCAAAATCATAGAAAAGAATGGTGCCAAGATGTTGGTGAACGAATTACTCCCCAAATCAATGCAATTGTTAAAGAGATTCAGGGGCGACAGAAACAGATAGAAAAAGCAAAAGATATGGCAAAGAAAAGAGATAGAAATATTTGTAAAGTAACTCAGAGAGCCGCTAGTAGTCTAGCAGTCCATCATCTCTACTCTGAAGCCCACTACCCACACCTGGCAGCCAATCTCTCCAACCTCATTACTATAGCCGATGAAATTCACAATCACTTTCATCAATGGATGGGAGGTTTCAATCAAGCCTGCACCATTGATCACTTCATCCAGTATGTTCTAGAGTGCCATCCCGAAAATACGAGTCTGATTCTGTGGTTAAATCAACAAAAAGAAACTCTTGGGCAACAGTTACCGGTCGGGGCGGGGAAAGAACATGTCCTTTTTATTCCTCTCAAGCGAGTCATGGAGAATAATTAGGACTTAGATTTCCCACTTTTGCACAACAGCCAACAACGATACTGGCTGAAAGACTAATTAGTAGCTGCCATCAGGAGGGCACAACGCTGGAGGAGCGCGTTCCACAAACGAAAAATCCAGATCTTATTGAGAACAACCACACTAGAGTCAGCTCGACAAAGCCGTTGTATTCTCAACAAGGCAATTAATCAAGATGCCCAAGAGTTGTTGGCTACGCGGTAATCAATACTTCGGCACACTGGGATCATAGGCATCCCCCCAGGCCAGGATCCCTCCTTCCAGGTTCTTGCCCACAATCCCTGCTTGTGCCAGGATCCCCAAAGCCCTGGCAGAACGCATCCCGCTTTTACAATGCACGATCAACTCCGCACCATTGAGCAGCGCTCTGACTTTCTCAATTCCAGGGCCCTGTTCAATATCGGGTAAGGGAATCAGCACCGACCCAGGAATACGGCAAATGTCATATTCATTGGGGTTGCGCACATCAACCAGCACAAAATCCTTGCCAGCATCCATGCGGGCCTTGAGGTCATGCACAGTAATCGTTTCCACTGCCGCAGGCTTGGTCTCAGACACAGTCGGGATCCCACAAAACTGCTCATAGTCTATCAACTCTGTCACCGGCGGCGTGGCTGGATTCTTACGCAATTTCAACTCCCGGAAGCTCATTTTCAGGGCATCATAGAGCAACAACCGCCCACTCAACGTTGTGCCCACCCCTAACAAAATCTTCACGGTCTCTGTTGCTTGGATCACCCCAATAATCCCTGGCAGGATCCCCAAGACCCCCCCCTCAGCGCAGGAGGGCACTAAGCCAGGCGGCGGCGGTTCTGGATAGAGATCGCGGTAGTGAGGCCCATCTTGATAATTAAAAACCGTAGCTTGCCCTTCAAAGCGGAAAATCGAACCATAGACATTGGGCTTGCCCAAAATCACACAGGCATCATTGACCAAATAGCGAGTGGGAAAATTATCCGTCCCATCCACAATCACATCGTAATCCCGGAATAGATCAAGGGCATTATTTGCCTTGAGTGCCACATTATAGACATCCACTTGGCAGTAAGGATTGATCTCCAAAAGGCGATGTTTTGCCGATTCCACCTTGGGTTTGCCCACCCCAGACGTGCTGTGGATAATCTGGCGCTGCAAATTCGAGGTGTCCACCACATCAAAATCCACAATCCCAATCCGACCCACCCCAGCGGCAGCCAAATAAAGCAATAACGGGGATCCCAGTCCTCCTGTGCCAATACACAAGACCTTGCCCGCTTTGAGACGTTTTTGACCTTCTAAGCCCACCTCCGGCAGGATCAAATGGCGAGAGAACCGCTCCATTTCCTCCCGCGACAAACTCACCTGGCTGGTATCCACATTAAGCATGACCACCCCCAGCAATGGAAGGAACAATACTGATCACCGCCGGGCCCGTAATCGGCGTGTGCTGACCCTGCTCCAAATGGCGCACATCTTCATCATTCACATAGATATTGACAAAATTGCGGATCTGCCCCCCCTCCGTCAACAAATGCCGCTTCAAATCCCCATAGCGGGTGATCAAGTTCTGCAAAATTGCCGCAACAGTTTCCCCCTCCACTTCCACTGCTTCTAAATTGTCGGTGTAAGGACGCAGCGGCGTGGGAATTAACACAGTAACAGCCATAAAAGCTCCCAGCAATGAAAAGCGGCTTAGCAGCCAATCAGTAGCCGAATAGATCCAGTGTAGCCTTGCTGGCATCCCTGCCCAACCCCACTGCACCTGAATTCCGTCTATTCCGATTGGTTTATCGTAGTATTATCTTACCCTAACTTGCACCTGCTGGAGTGGAAGACTGTCCTGTCAGGGTGTCTGGAGCAAACCCCATCACCAGCCCATAGACCCGCAGGTATTCGCGGGCGGAGCGATCCCAGCTAAAGTCGGACAGCATCCCCCGGATTTGCAGGGCTTGCCAAGTCTCTTTGTGTTGGAAGGCTTCCCAGGCTCGCACCATACAGGTGTAGAAGTCGAGGGTTTCATAGCGGTCAAAGCAGTAGCCCGTGCCCTGCTGCAGGCTGGGAATGTGATGAAAAACGGTATCGACTAGTCCCCCGGTGCGCCGCACAATGGGTACACAGCCGTAGCGCATCGCAACCATTTGACTAATACCGCAGGGTTCAAAGCGGCTGGGCATCAAAAAAGCATCGCAACTGCCGTAGATCCGTTGGGCTAAACCCGCATTAAAGCCCTGCCAAAACACAAACCGCCCCGGAAAGCGATCCCGCAGTTCCCATAGCCGCCCTTCGTAGTAGGGATCCCCAGCTCCCAAGATCACCACCTGGGAATAGGTATACGACAAAAAGCGGTCAATCACCGGCAGAATTAAATCCAGTCCTTTCTGTTCCACCAGGCGGGAGACCATGCCGACCAAGAAGGCACCGCGGTCGTGGGGCAGACCCAGTTCGGCTTGTAGGGCATCTTTGTTAAAAACCCGTCGCTCTAGGGTAGTGTGGTCAAAAGTCTTGACCAAGTTGGGATCCGTGGCCGGGTTGAGTTTTTGTGTATCAATGCCGTTGAGAATCCCGTGCACCCGGTCGCCCTTCCAGGAGAGCAAGCCCTCCAGTTTTTCCCCGTGAGCAGGAGTGCAGATCTCCCGGGCATAGGTGGGGGAAACCGTGGTCACCCGGTCGGCATAGAGAATCGCCCCCGCCATGGTGTTATGGGCCGAATAGTACCACGGGATCCAGGTGAAACGCTCCAGTTGCCAGCGCCACGGCCCCTGATAAGCCAGATTGTGAATGGTAAAGACGGTGCCAATATCTGGGCTTTGGTGCATCCAAGCGGGGATCATGCCCGTGTGCCAGTCATGGCAGTGAATGATATTTGGTTTCCAATAATTCCAGCTAAACTCCGCCACGCCATTGGCAAAAAAGGTAAAGCGCCAATTTTCATCCTCCCGCCCATAAATCCCCGGCGGGGCAAAGGCGTAGTGCGCCAACAAATACAAAGGGACACCCGTTCCTTGGATTTCCGTCTCAAAAATATCAAAATGCTGAAACATACAGTACCCCGTCCAAAGATAACGGGGCTGGTAGGCAATCGCTTCCTTGGCCCAGTCCTCCCCCATGAACCGTTCCCACAAAAACCCATAAAAGGGCATAATCACCCGCACATCCAGACCATACTGGCGCAGCACCGCCGGTAGGGATCCCACCACATCCCCCATCCCGCCCACCTTGGCAAAGGGGGCCACCTCGGCAGCAGCACAGAGAATACGGATATCAGCCACAGTCTTTCCTCGCCTGCACTGCCCTCATCCTACCGTTCTCGGGATCCTGATCCACCTAAAATCCCATGGCGCTGGCCACGGCTTCAGGATCGGCAGGGATCCCTTGTTTAACGGGGCTTTCGCTGTAATCGATGGCGGTTTGGGGATCTTTGAGACCATTGCCCGTCAGGACACAGACAACGGTGGCCCCTGCTGGAACCCGCTCCCGCACGTTCAGCAACCCTGCCACTGCCGCTGCACTGGCGGGTTCACAAAAAACACCTTCTTCCCGAGCGAGAAAGTGGTAAGCTGCAACAATTTCTTGATCCGTGACACTGTTGATCTGCCCTTGGCTGACGGCACAGGCTGCCACTGCTTTTTGCCAACTGGCGGGATTGCCGATGCGAATGGCGGTGGCCAGGGTTTCGGGGTGTTCAATCACGCGGTTCTCCACAATGGGGGCGGCTCCTGCCGCTTCAAAACCGTAGAGCTGAGGGCGGCGGCTGGTTTTACCCCGCTGGTGATAATGACAAAAGCCCATCCAATAGGCGGTGATATTCCCGGCATTCCCGACAGGGATACACAACCAATCGGGGGCATCTCCTAGGGCATCGACAATTTCAAAGGCGGCGGTTTTTTGCCCTTCTAGGCGAAAACGATTCACCGAGTTGACCAAAGCCACCGGGTAATGCTGGGCAACCTGGCGGACAATGGCCAGGGCTTGATCAAAGTTGCCCTCCACAGCGATCACCTCAGCTCCGTACATACGGGCTTGGGCTAATTTCCCCAGGGCCACATAGCCATCAGGAATAAGGACATAGGCGCGCAGACCCCCGCGGCTGGCGTAAGCGGCGGCAGCAGCAGAAGTATTACCGGTGCTAGCACAGATGACAGCCGTAGCCCCTGCTTCTTTGGCCTTGGAGACAGCCATGGTCATGCCCCGGTCCTTGAAACTGCCTGTGGGATTGAGGCCCTCAAATTTGAGATAAACCTGTACCTTCCTCCCTATGGCCTCAGCCAATCGCGGTGCCGGAATCAGGGGAGTGTTGCCTTCACAGAGGGTGACAACGGGGGTGGCAGCGGAAACCGGTAGATAATCCCAGTAATGACGAATCAGTCCTGGCCAATGGCTAGCGTGGGTGCGGTCGCGGCTCAAGGTCACAAGAAGAGGGTTGGGTTACAAGCATTACTCCCTGATTATAGGGGGTGACCGGTAATCTCAGTGTTGATGGGAATCTGCAGTGGCTGCACTTGCTCGGTATGGATGTCTGCGAACAGATTCGGCTCGGATCCCTCTTTGATGGGGTGGAAAACTGCTTGAACCGCCGGCCCAAAGTGGATCACATCGCCTGGACTAAGGGTATGTTGTTTGATTCGCCGTCCGTTGACAAAGACGCCATTGGCACTGGGCTTAAATTGGTTGTCAATATCGCCGTCATAAAGAGTGTAGGTGTAACCCTGCTGATTGGGTAAAGCCACTCTCACCAAATAGGCGTGGTTGCGGGAAACAAAGTTATTGGCAATACAGATGGTGTTACTCTGTCGCCGCCCCACCGTACAGAGATGATTCTCCAGCACCACTGCCCGCGTGCCCCGAGGTTCTTGGATCAGCAAGACATACTTGCGGACTGGGGGCTGGGGATCGGAACCTTGGTTGAGCAGAGGAGACATGTCCATGGTTGAGGATGCTCATTGGTTAAGGGTGGGTAACTCAACAAGAAATTCTTTGCCTTAATCGATCGTGTATCAAGTCTACGCTCTTGCCCTCAGCCGATTGGTGGAATGGGGGAGTCTTTCCCTCGGTGATTTGGCTTATTCCTTTCCCCTAGAATTGTGTTGGATTGGGGACGGGAATCGCTAATATGAGAACTGACCTGCCTCAAGGACTGAGATGAGCGAAGCAGAGATCTTGAATGCCCTGCGCAGCGATCTAGCCATTTTGAAGCTGACAGCCCAGGTCAAAGTCTTGGGATCCCGGCTGGAAATTCAAGCTCGCCATGCTCCTGGACATGCCATCAAGTATGATCAGGTTGCCCGATTTCTGCGGGAGAGTCTGCGGGGGCAACAGGCTCGCAATCATCCGGCCTTTGTGGGCATTCAAGCGGTGACAGTGATGATCGGGGTGGAGGGGGATCCCCGCTTTCTCTACAATGCCACGGCGAATCTGGATGTGACAGAAGCCGGGGATCGGGAGGCAGAAACCATTGATATCACCAGTTCTGCCCCCACTGCCAACCCCCGCCAAGCGGAAACCCTCTATTTTGATCGGCAACAAGGGTTGGCTCAATCCCCAGGGATCCCGGACAGTCCAGCGGAGGTGGATCCCGATGCTGAGACCCTTGTGGTGGGGCGACGCCCGCAGATGGATTCTACTTCGGCTTCCCTGGCTAAAGGTTCTGCCCCAACGGCTCCCCAAGCCTCCCCCTCGCCGGCTGGGAGGAATACTTCTACTGTGCGCCTACCCTGGATTGTGGGGGGCATTGTCGTGGCTGTTGTGGTTTTAATCTTGGTTTTTGTGCTGTCCTAGGTGGTCTAGGGAACCGGGACAGTCTCGAGGAGGGCAGCAACAACAGTGGCGGCAGACTTACCGCTGTGGGGAATCAGGCGGTGCACCAAGACATAGGGAACCAAAACCTTGATCATATCGGGGGTGACATAGGGGGATCCCTGGAGGAGGGCCCAAGCTTGTCCGAGGCGCTGCAGCATGACCGTGGCGCGGGGGCTAGCTCCCAAGGCCAAATCGGGATGGCTACGGGTGGCCCGCACCAGATTGACAATGTAGGTTTGCAACGGGGACGCAACCTTAACTTGTAAGCACAACTGTCGTAGGGCTTGAATATCTTCTAGGGTGGTTGTGGCCGAGAGGGACTGGAGGGGGGATCCCTGTTCCAAGCGGGTCAGAATCTGCAGTTCTTCCGCCTCAGAAGGATAACCCAGACTGAAGCAGACGGCGAAACGATCCAACTGAGCTTCCGGCAGAGGATAGGTTCCCTGATACTCCACAGGGTTTTGGGTGGCAATCACAAAAAAGGGCGAAGGCACAGGGCGAGTTTGTCCATCAATGGTGACCTGCTGCTCTTCCATCACTTCCAGCAGGGCAGATTGGGTGCGGGGGGTGGCCCGGTTAATTTCATCGGCCAAGACGATATTGCCGAAGATGGGGCCCGGCAGGAACTCAAACCGACCATTTTGGGGGTTCCAGACACTGGTTCCGGTAATATCTGTGGGCAGCAGGTCGGGGGTGCACTGAATCCGCTGAAAGGTACCCCTGATCACCTTGGCCAAGGACTTGGCCAAGAGAGTCTTGCCTACTCCTGGCACATCCTCAAGGAGGGCGTGTCCCCCAGCGATAAAGGCAGCCAAGGTGAGAGCAATGGCATCCTCCTTTCCCACAATCGCTTGACTGAGGGTGGAGCGCAAAAGGGTAATGCGGGGATCCATCGGTGCTTCTAGGGCGGCTTCCCCATCATAGGACTCCTTGGGATCCCTGGTCGGGGTGCTTCACTATTCCCACAACCCCAAAGCATTTCAAAAGCATTTCATCAAGACAGGGAGTTATGACTCTCACCCATCCTGCCAGAAGGTGAGGGCTGAGGGGGGGTGAATCGCAGGGAAACTAGGGAGCAATGATCAGGGTTTCCAGGGTTTCTCCTAGCACCTCCGACTGCACCACCTTCAGGTAATCAGGATTCTGGGTCAGAGCTGTGGCCTTGGCAGCGAGGGATCCCGCTTCCGCTTTTGCTTGGGAAATAATGCTTTTGGCATCTTCGCGAGCCTGCTCAATTTCAAAGGTTTTGCGAGCCAATTGATTCTCGGCAATAGTTTTGGCTTCAATGGCCGCCACAAAATCCGGATCAAACGCCACATCCCGGAGGAGGAAGTTTTGCACAGCAATCCCAAAAGGTTGGACATAGGCGGCGATTTGCTCTTGGATGCGGGCTTGCAAGGTTTCCCGTTGGGTGGAATAGAGATCTTGGGCAGCAAATCCCGATGCTTCTGAGGCAACCACGGAACGGACAATCGGTTCAACGCGATCCGTGTAGTCTATGCCTAGGGTGGTAAACACTTGCGGAGCATCCACGACCCGGTAGTTGAGGGTCATTTCCATACGGATTTCCTGTCCATCCCGAGAAAGAGCCACCAAGCGGGGGGCATAGGCTTCAGGGTCATTATCTTTCCAGGTCATGGCTTTGGTGCGGATATCAAAAGCCACAGTCTCGGTGATTAACGGCGTGACCGCGTGAAAACCAGGGGGCAGGGGATCCCGACTCACTCCCCCCAGCCAGGTAAAAACCACGAGATTTTGCCCATTTTCCACAAAGCGAAAGGGATTGGCATGGAGGACCACCAGCACACCAGCCAAAACAGCAAATCCTTGGGGTAACCAGCGGGGCAATTCAACACGAGTTGCCATGGGATCTCCTCTGTAGGACTCTTGTTAGGATTCTTTCAGGCGGGGCATAGCCCGTTTTTCTACCACGCGGTCAATCAAACCATAGCTCATAGCTTCGGCAGGACTGAGATAAAAATCCCGGTCAGTATCCCGTTCAATTTTTTCCAGGGGTTGTCCCGTGCGCTCCGCCATGATGGTATTGATTTGCTGCCGGATAAACAGGACTTCATTAGCCTGGATTTCAATATCAGTGGCTTGTCCCCGCGCTCCCCCCAAGGGCTGGTGAATCATAATTCGGGCATGGGGGAGGGCCATACGTTTTCCAGGGGCCCCAGCACACAACAAGAAAGCCCCCATACTGGCCGCCAAGCCCATGCAAATGGTACAGACATCCGGCTGAATGTATTGCATCGTGTCGTAGATGCCCATACCGTCATACACCGATCCGCCAGGACTGTTGATGTAAAGAAAAATATCGCGGCTGGGATCCTCAGCTTCCAGAAACAGCATTTGGGCAATCGCCAGGTTAGCCACCTCGTCATCAATGGCTTTGCCCAGGAAAATAATCCGATCCCGCAACAGACGTGAGTAAAGGTCAAAGGCTTTCTCACCCCGTCCGGACTCTTCGATCACTGTAGGCACAACTGTCAAAAGCTGTGGGTCAAACACCATAGGATACTCCCGTTACCTCCTTCAGCATGGCACAGGCCTGGGATCAACGGTGGGAATTCTGGAATGTGAGAGCAGTCATGCCTCTGGAGATCCCTCTCCTGAAGAAAGCCCTGCTTGGGTTCTCCGCAACAGAGATGTTGTGTGGGAGCAGGATAACGGCTAAGTTGAGCGGCGGCTAGTATCCTTTGCATCTTCACCAAGATCTCTCGCCCGTCCGCTCCAGCCGGGTTGTTACCCCTCTCACACATTGGCTATTCTTATACTTCTGACGATGACTTGTATTATGGAGATAGCAACTCTAAACCCATTATCTACATTACATAATGAGCCAGCTACCTAACTTATTAACTCGTATCACGCAAACTCCTGGACAGTGTGGCGGTCGCCCTTGCATTCGAGGAATGAGAATTCGAGTGAGCGATATTTTAGAGATGTTGGCTGAAAACGTCAGTGTCAAAGAAATCTTGGAAGATTTTCCTGATCTAGAGCCTGAAGATATCCAAGCTTGCTTGCTATTTGCTGCACGGCGTACTGACTTTCCTCGATTGACTGCATGAATATTTGGATCGACGCTCAGCTACCCCCAACATTAGCGAGTTGGCTAAATACTACATTTGAAGTAAATGCGATGGCGTTGCGGGATTTCGGATTACGAGATGCCAAAGATATTGAAATTTTTGAGGCAGCACGAGTTACAAATGCTGTCATCATGACAAAAGATAGCGATTTTGTTGATTTGGTTTGCCGATTGGGTAGCCCTCCTCAAATTCTTTGGTTAACTTGTGGCAACGTTACAAACCGGAATCTACGGCAACTTTTAACCATCACTTTTCCTGATGCCCTGGAAAGACTGCGACAAGGCGAAATGATTGTGGAAATTAGCAATATCTCCTGAAGAGTAGTTAAGCCAAAGGCAAAGTTTGTAACCCTTACTGAAACAGACTTTTAACGTTTGGCTGTGATAGGTAATAAATTACCAGGATACTCAAACCAATTCCGACAAGTTGATGAATTGTATTTCCAACAGTCATTTCCTGACCTGGAAATATTGGAAACATAAAGATTATTTCTAACGGAATTGCAATGATGTAAAGCCAGAATGTTAAGTTTAATCCCCAAACTTGAAGTGACCACAAACCATAAGTGGCAGCCAAGTATAAATGCCCAAGCAACAATAAGATAAATCCTAGTAATGGTATCCAAGCTGGTATATCTGGAAGTCCACTAGCAAACGCGGAAATAGCCCCAACAAACGCCAAGAGCAATCCCTCAATAGCATTGTAGATAACAATTAGTACAATTCCGATTGGCTTTCTGTTTTGCATAGATGCTTTCCCTAAGAACTTAAAGAACTTACAGATAACCTTGAAGGTTCCCCCTCGCAGATAACCTTCAAGGCAACATAAC
>Ga0272446_1002961_pt1 | contig 22212 bp, 18 predicted proteins | sample YNPCB0061_FD_194587 | JGI IMG/M metagenome (GOLD analysis project Ga0272446, IMG submission 194587) | Hot spring microbial mat communities from Yellowstone National Park, WY, United States - YNP-CB-006-1 | ecosystem: Environmental > Aquatic > Thermal springs > Hot (42-90C) > Sediment | place... | reverse complement strand
CTCCCGCGTCCGCGCATCTGCCATCCCTGGCCTTCGCAGCGACTCGGCGTCATCACCCAAGGCAGGAGCCCGGTGCGGTAATGCCGCACGCCGGGATCTGTGGAGGGGGTGATCAGCGATGGTCATCCCTACTCCGACTGGTTCGTGTCGGTGGGACCAAGCTACGGCAGACCTCTGCCAAATACGGTCAGAGGTAGATCGCGCTGAAAACACGATGGATCTGCGTCCTCCGGCACATGGTGGACAGTCGAGGTTGAAACCAGCGTGGACACGAGCACTTGCGCCGTGTTTCACTCTGACCCTCTTTGTCAGAGAAGACCGCCACCCGTCGGGAGCGCGCCAGCGCCTCGATCCGCTACGCCCCGGCCAGTCGCCTCCACGAGGTGAAGGCCCTCCTCAACTCCGGCGCCGGCGTCACCATCTACGAGATCGCCGAGCGCCTCGAGTGCAGCGTGCGCACGGCCATCCGGTACCTGCGCGCGCTCGAGGCGGCGGGCGAGCCGCTCTTCGAGGAGATCGCCGGCAAGAAGAAGGTGTGGCGCCTCATGCCGAGCGCCAGGCACGAGTCCATCACGCTCACGACGAGCCAGATGCTCTCGCTGTACCTCTCGCGCGCTGCGTTCGACTTCCTTGCCGGCACCGGCTTCCGCGAGGACCTCGACGACGTCTTCAAGAAGCTCGAGGCGACGCTCAAGCGGAAGGACTTCACGGCCGCGCGGAACCTCGATCGAAAGGTCTTCGACGTGAACGAGGCGCCGCACATCTACGAGGGGCGCATCGAGCACGTGAACGAGATCATGACGGGGCTGCTCCGCGAGGAGCGGCTGCGCGTCACCCACGGCAGCGTCGCGCGCTACCAGAAGCCGTTCGTGCTCGAGCCGCTCACGCTCGTCATCTACAAGAAGGGCCTCTACCTCGCGGGCTACAGCCACCATCACAACGGCATCCGGACGTTCTCGCTCGACGGCTTCCGCGACGTCGACTGGGTGCGCGGCGATCGCTTCGAGTACCCCGTGGACTACCACCCCTCGAAGCTCGCCGAGGGTGCGTTCGGGCTCATCACCGGCCCGCGCACGCGCGTGCGGATCTTCTTCGACGAGAAGGTCGCGCGCTTCGTCCGCCGCCGGCAGTGGCACCCGACACAGGAGATCAAGCGCGTGCCCGGGGGCATCGAGCTCACGATGGAGGTGAGCGGCACCGTCGAGCTCGTGAGCTGGGCGCTCGGCTTCGGCGACAAGGCCGAGGTGCTCGAGCCCGGCAGCTTGCGCGACCAAGTCGCCGCCGAGCTTCAGCGCGCCGATGCGCGCTACCAGCGGGGCGAAGGATGACGGACGACGACGCGCGCGAGACCGATCGCCGGCTCGAAGCGATCGCCGAGATTCTCGCCCGCGGCGTGCTCCGCTGCTTCGCGCACGAGGAGGTTCCGCAGGAGGTGTCGCCGCCGGCGGGCAAGCAGCGCTTCCGCATCCTCGAGGAGACGGTCGTCCACGAGCGCCCGCGAACCGTCGCCATCAAGTTCGAGTTCACGACGGCACGTCCACGTCGCACGCCAAGACCCCCGGAAGAGCGGAGGCAGCGAGGGCGGCATCCGCACATCAGCGTGCAGCTCGCGCGCGCCCACCAGCTCCAGAAGCTCCTCGACAAGGGCGAGGTGAAGAGCCGCCGGGAGCTGGCGAAGATCGCGGGCGTCACGCCCGCTCGGATCACCCAGCTCCTCGATCTTCTCTTTCTCGCTCCCGACATCCAGGAGGAGATCCTCTTCTTTCCGCGAACCACCGCACGACGCGACGCCATCACCGAGCGCGACGCGCGCCTTGTCGCTAGCACCGCAGCCTGGCCGGAGCAGCGGAAGCTCTGGGCCGACGTGAAGAGCGGAACGAGCATCCGGATGCTCTTCCACAAGAAGGCGGCGCGGGCGGCGCGGGAACGCTGGCACCCGACTCAGCAGGTTCGGCGCGCTCGGCGGGGCGTCCTGCTCTCCATGAAGATGCGCCCGACCGCCGAGCTCGCGCGGCGCATCCTCGGGCTCGGCAAGGGCGTCGAGGTGCTCGCGCCACCGAGCCTCCGCCAGCAGGTCGCCGCGGCGCTAAAGGAGGCCGCCTCGCGGTACGCGCCGGCCGAGGACCGGTGACTGTCCCAGCTCCCGGGTCCGGGTCGCGTTTGTCCGGGCGAGGAGGCCAAGCATGGCCGAGATCGCAGACGAACGCCGGCGGCGCGGATGGTTCCGCGAGCGGGAAGAAGAGAACGAAGCCGAATCGACGGCCGCGCGCATCGACGAGGTGCTCGGCATCCTCGCGACGGGCGTGCGCCGCGTCCTGGAGAGGCCGCCCGAGCCCGCAGGTCGCGAGACGGACCGAGCCTCATCGAAGTAGTGGCGTTCTCCGTTCGCCTTGCCTTGTTCGGGGCACCAAGCCCTCATGTGAACGACCACGCGGAGAACCCAGATCGAGATGTCGAAGCAAGTCGCCAACGAGATCGAGAGGCTCCGGAAGATGAGCCACGCCGAGCTACGGATCGAGTGGCGGCGCGTCTTCGGGACCGGGAGCCGCAGCCGGAACAAGGACTTCCTCTTCCGGCGCGTCGCGCAGCGGCTTCAGGAGATGGCGTTCGGCGGGCTCGATGAGCAGACGCGCACTGCTCTCGACGAGCGGCTGCGCAACGAGACGATCCGCATCCGCCGCAAGCTGCCCGACCTTCCCGTCTCCACGCGTCCGCGCGACCCGCGGCTGCCGGAGGTCGGTGCCGTCCTCGTGCGTGACTTCGGAAACAAGCGGCACGAGGTGAAGGTCCTGAAGGATGGCTTCGAATACGCGGGCGCGCAGTTCGCGTCGCTCTCGGCGGTCGCGCGCGAGATCACCGGCACCAGGTGGAACGGCTTCATCTTCTTCGGGCTCGAGCGCGCGGAGCAGAAAGGAGCGGCATGAACGGCAACGGGACGAAGAACGGCCACACGAACGGCAACGGCAAGGTCGAGCGCGTGCGCTGCGCGATCTACACGCGCAAGAGCACGGAGGAGGGGCTCGATCAGGAGTTCAACTCGCTCGACGCCCAGCGCGACGCGGGCGAGGCGTACATCCTCAGCCAGAAGGCCCAGGGCTGGGTCATGCTCCCGGACCGCTACGACGACGGCGGGTTCTCGGGCGCCACCATCCAGCGGCCCGCGCTCGAACGGCTGCTCGCCGACATCGACGCCGGCAAGATCGACGCCGTCGTCGTCTACAAGGTCGACCGCCTCTCGCGCAGCCTCCTCGACTTCGCCAAGATGATGGAGAAGTTCGAGAAGAAGCGCGTCGCCTTCGTCTCGGTCACGCAGCAGTTCAACACCGGCAACTCGATGGGGCGGCTCGTGCTGAACCTCCTGCTGTCGTTCGCCCAGTTCGAGCGCGAGATGATCGCCGAGCGCACGCGGGACAAGATGGCGGCGGCGCGGCGGAAGGGGAAGTGGGTCGGCGGCCGGCCGACGCTCGGCTACGATGTCGACGCGAACGGGCGGCGCCTCGTCGTGAACGAGCGCGAGGCCGCCGTCGTTCGCGAGGCCTTCGAGCTTTACCTGCAGGAGCGCTCGCTGCTCCAGGTCGTCGACATCCTCAACGGGCGCCAGATCGGGATGAAGTCGTGGACGACCAAGAAGGGCACCACGCGCAAGGGCGGCACCTGGGACAAGGGCGGGTTGCGCCGGATGCTCACGAACGTCATCTACATCGGCAAGGTCAACTACAAGGGCGAAATCTACCAGGGTGAGCATCCGCCGGTCGTCGACGTGCGCACCTTCGACAAGGTCCAGGAGCTGCTCGCGAACGCGGTGCCGAGCCGCGACCGCGCGAGCGTCACGCGCAACAAGGAGGGCTTCCTCCTGCGGGGGCTCATTCGCTGCGAGCACTGCAAGTCGGTGATGACCTCGAGCTTCGCGCGCTCGCACGGCAAGACGTACCGCTACTACAAATGCACCGCGACGAACCGGCGCGGCGCCGATGCGTGCAAGGTGCGCTCGCTGCCGGCGGACGAGTTCGAGCGCTACATCGTCGACCGCATCCGGGAGATGTCGCGCAACCCGAAGCTGGTGCGCTCGACCGCGGAGCGGGTGCGGGAGGATCGCGAGAAGGCCATCCCGGCGCTGAGCAAGGAGAAGGCCGATCTCGGCGACGAGCTCGAGCGGTGCCGCAAGGAGGCCAAGCGGCTCCTCGCCACGCTCGCGAACGAGGAGGGCGGCGACGGGCGCTTCGTGACCGAGCGCCTCGCCGAGCTCGACGCGCGCGCCGGCCAGATCGAACGGCGCCTCACCGACATCACGGAGCAGATCGTCAACATCAAGCGCGCGACCATCAAGCCGGACGACATCGACGCGGTGATGACGCTGTTCGACCCCGTCTGGGACGCGCTCGTTCCCAAGGAGCGCGCCCGCGTGCTGCACCTGCTCGTCGAGCAGATCGACTACGACGGCGCGAGCGGCCGCGTGTCGATCACGTTCCACCCCGCCGGCGTAAGCCTGCTCGCGCAGGACGTGAAGGCGAGCCGCACCCGGGAGGCGACGGCATGACCAACGTCGAGAACGAGGCGGCGGTCGAGGCCGGGAGCGAGGACCCGAAGCGCGGGCGGGTCACGGTCGAATTCGTGATGCACCTGGCGCAGCCCTCGCGCCGCCTGGTCGTCCGCGAGGGGCCGGCGCCCGTGCCGGCGGCGCCGCGAGGGCGAAGGCCGCGCGTTGCGCGGATGCTGGTCCAGGCGCACCTCTTCCAGCGCATGCTGGAGACTGGGCAGGCGGCGGACCTCGCCGACCTCGCACGGCGGTTCAAGCTCACCCGCGCGCGCGTCACCCAGATCTCGAACTACACGCTGCTGGCGCCGGACATCCAGGCGGAGATCCTCGCCATGCCGCCGGTCGCGCCCGGGCGCGAGCCGATCCGGGAGCCCGAGATGCGCGCCGTCCTGCGCGAGGTGCTCTGGACCGAGCAGCGGAAGCGGTGGCGTGCGCTGGTCCGGCCCTGCGCCGCCGGGGGCACGGCGCCGTGAGCGACCACTCCAAGATCGAGTGGACCGACGCCACCTGGAACCCGGTCCGGGGCTGCACGAAGATCAGCCCGGGCTGCAAGCACTGCTACGCGGAGACCTTCGCCGAACGGTTCCGCGGCGTGCCGGGCCACCCGTACGAGCAGGGCTTCGACCTGAAGCTCGTCCCCGAGAAGCTCGCCGAGCCGCTCCGGTGGAAGAGCGCGCGCATGGTCTTCGTGAACTCGATGAGCGACCTCTTCCACGAGAGCGTCCCCGACGACTACGTCGCCGAGGTCGCGCGCGTGATGGAGCTGGCGTCGTGGCACACCTTCCAGGTGCTGACGAAGCGCGCCGAGCGGATGCGCGAGCTCCTCGAGACGAGGCTGCGATCGGCGGCGCGCCGGCGGCACATCTGGTGGGGCGTGAGCGTCGAGGACCGCCGGTACGGGCTCCCCCGGATCGAGCAGCTCCGCCGCGCGCCGGCGAGCGTTCGCTTTCTCTCCATCGAGCCCCTCCTCGAGGACCTCGGACCGCTGGACCTCTCCGGCATTCACTGGGTGATCGTGGGCGGAGAGAGCGGCGCCGGCGCGAGGCCGATGGACCGCCGCTGGGTTGCAGCGATCCGCGACCAGTGCCGGGACGCTGGCGTGCCGTTCTTCTTCAAGCAGTGGGGCGGCGTCCGGAAGAGCAGGAACGGGCGGGAGCTCGACGGCCGGACCCACGACGACCTGCCCACGCGCGACACGACGCCGGCGCCACCCGGGGCGCGCCGGCTCGCGGTGCTCCGGAACGTGGAGTGCGCGGTTGCGGTGCCGCCCGACCGTCCGCCGCAGGGGTGACCGGCGCGCGAAGACGTGCATGATCTCCTCGTGGAAGCGGGCAAGCCCAAGACGAACGTCTCGGTGCTGACGATCGGCCACAGCAACCACCCGATCGAGAAGTTCCTCGGGCTCCTGCGCGAGCATGGCGTCGAGGTGCTCGTCGACGCGCGCAGCCAGCCTTTCAGCCGGTTCTCGCCCCAGTTCTCGCGCAAGGCGCTCGAGCGGACGGTGACCGACGCGTCGATCCGCTACCTCTTCATGGGCGACCTCCTCGGCGGCCGCCCGGAGGCGCGGGAGTGCTACGGCGCCGACGGCAAGGTCGACTACGACCTCGTCGAGGCGCAGGACTTCTACCAGCGCGGCATCGAGCGGCTGCTCGACGGCATCGCCCGCTTCCGCGTCTGCGTCCTCTGCGCCGAGGAGGACCCGTCGCGCTGCCACCGCCGCCTCCTCATCACGCGGACCCTCGTGCGCCGCGGCGTCGACGTACTGCACGTTCGCGGCAGCGGCGCGGTGGAGAGCGAGACCGAAATCGAGACGCAGTCGCGCAGCGGCCAGCTCTCGCTCCTTGCCGACGGCGACGGGACGCGAGAACGAGGACCGAGATGACCAGGCGCCACGTCGATCAGGAGGCGGTCTCGCGGAGCTGGAGCGAGCGCGGCTTCTCGTGCGGGCTCTGGGTCGATCCGCCGGACCAGGTCTGGGCCGACTACGTGCACGACGTCGACGAGCTCGTCATGGTCGTCGAGGGCGACGTCGAGTTCGAGATCGACGGCAAGGCGCATCGCCCCGCGCCGGGCGAAGAGCTCTTCATCCCAGCGCGCGCTCGGCACACGGTCCGGAATCTCGGGCGCGGCGAGTCGCGATGGTTGTACGGCTACCGGCGCGATCCGGGTGCCGTCGGGCGCTCAGGCGACCGGTGATCGCCCAATCACCTCGTGATACCGTGCCTCGGTGGCCTTCCAGACGCCCATCACGATCCGCAAGGCGATCGACGCCATCCGCCGGAGCGAGTACGTCCTGCCTGCGATCCAGCGCGAGTTCGTCTGGGACACCGATCAGATCTGCCGCCTGTTCGATTCGCTCATGCGCGGCTACCCGATCGGCAGCTTCCTCTTCTGGAAGGTCGACCGCGAACGCTGCCGGCAGTACACGTTCTACGGGTTCCTGAGCGACTTCCACGAGCGCGACAGCCGGCACAACCCGCAGATCGATCTGACCGGAGACGAAGGCGTCACGGCGATCCTCGACGGGCAGCAGCGGCTGACGTCCCTGCACATCGGTCTTCGAGGCAGCTACGCGTCGAAGCTGCCGCACAAGCGCTGGAACAATCCGCAAGCCTTTCCGCGGCGGAGGCTCTACCTGAATCTCCGAGCACCGGTCGAAGACGAAGGGGTCGAGCTCAAGTACGACCTGCGCTTCCTGACGGAGGCCGAAGCGAGCAGGAACGGGCCCGAGGTGTTCTGGTTCCCCGTGAGCGAGGTGCTCAACTTCACGAACCTGCGCGACATCAACTCGTACCTCCGGACCAAGGACCTGCTCGGCCCCGAGTTCCCCGAGCAGTGCCTGTTCGCGCTCTACGAGGTCGTCTCGGAAAAGGCCCTGATCAGCCACTACCAGGAGGACGGGCAGGACCTCGGCAAGGTGCTCAACATCTTCGTTCGCGTGAACAGCGGCGGAACACCGCTGAGCTACTCCGACCTGCTGCTCAGCATTGCGACCGCGCAGTGGGAGGATGTCGACGCTCGGCAGGCGATCCACGACCTCGTCGACGATCTCAACAGGACCGGCGAGGGGTTCAGCTTCGACAAGGACTTCGTCCTGAAGTCCGCGCTGGTGCTCGCTGACCTGGACGTCGGCTTCAAGGTCGAGAACTTTACGAGGGACAACACGCGAAAGATCGAGGCGACGTGGCCTCGCATCTCCGAGGCGCTCCAGATGGCTATCAGCCTAGCGAGCCGGCTCGGCTACAACAGCTTCACCCTCACCGCCACGAACGCGCTCGTGCCGATCGCGTACTACCTGCTGCGGCGCGGCCTCCCGCAGGGGTTCCTCGAGCGTCGGGAGCATGCCGAGGATCGCGAGGCGATCCGCGTGTGGCTCGCCCGGGCGCTTCTGAAGAAGGGAACGTTCGGCGCAGGTCTCGACACCACCCTACGCACGGCGCGAACCACGATCGGCCAGGATCCGACGCGGTTCCCCTCCGACGCTCTCGACGCCGCCTTCGCGAAGATCGGGCGCGGCATCCGCTTCGAGGACGAGGAGGTCGAGGACCTGCTCGACGAGGAGTACGGTCGCCGGACCACGTTCTCGGTGCTGGCCCTGCTCTATCCGTCCGTGGACTTCAACAACCGCTTCCACGAGGACCACATCTTCCCGCGCAGTCGCTTCTCGCCGAAGCGCCTGCGAGAGGCCGGCGTTCCCGAGGATCAGATCGACGCCTTTCGGGAGCGCGTCGATCGAGTCGCGAACCTGCAGCTCCTCGAGGGCACGCCCAACCAGGAGAAGTCGGCCAAGCTCCCCGCCGAGTGGTTGCGCTCGCACTACCCGTCCGCGGATGGCCAGGCGCAGTGGAAGGCGAGGAACTACATCGACGAGTTGCCGGAACAGATCACCGCGTTCCTCGACTTCTATGAGAAGCGTCGCGCGAAGATGAAGGCACAGCTCCAAAGAGCGCTGGGGATGGTGAAGGAGACGTCCTCGTAGCCCAGGACAGACGCCTGATGGCAGCCGTAAAGGAGATCGATCCGGATAGGCTGGTCGCCGCGCTACCTGACCTCGCCATGGTTGAGGCGGTCGGTCGCTCCGGGCTCTTCGAAGGCTTGCCGGTCAAGCTCTCGTGGACGGGCGAGTTCGTTGCGATGGGGGCGCCGGGGCTCGCTCATCTTCCCGACTTCTCGCGCGACGACATCGTCGTCGACACTGGCATCGGGCAGATCGTCTTAGAGCGGCCCCTCGTCACGCGCGTTGATTCCGATGGGATGATCAAGGGGGCGGCGCTCGCAACGATCCTTGCACGTGGGGGCGCACCCGAGAAGATAATGAGGCGCACCTTTGTGCGCGCCGACGTCGACCTCTGGTCTCGCGTCTGCTTCCCGGGGCACCTTGAGTACCCGCGGACCCGCGGTGGCGCGACCGCGCTCCTGCCTTTGATCGTCGGAGGCACGAGCCTGGATGTTTTCTACCTCAAGGAGGGCCCGTTCCTCATCCTGGAGTCTTCGGGCGACCTCGACGGGGATCGCTATCGGGAGATCGTCGGCGCCACCAAGATGCTGCTCACGTACGTCACAGGCGAACGGTTCGACGCGGAGTCATGCGACGTCGTCAGCGATCAAGAGTCCGACACCATCGTCGAGGCACGTTGGCACGCGGGGAGGGTTCTCCCACGCCACATCTACCACCCGATCCCTGTCTCGTGGGCGGAGGTCGTGTCGGCCCATCGCGCGCTGAAGCTCGCTGGTCGCCCGACGAGCATGCTGCAGCCCCGGCTTCTGTCGACGTGCTTGGAGTACGTGCTCGCGAACCCGGCCCTCGCTACGACGCTCGAGTACCTCGTTCGCTTCCCGGAAACGCCCGTCGAGATGCGCGGCGCGTTCCTCTCGGTTGCGCTCGAGAGCTTCACGGACCACCTCGCCAAGGTGGGCGTCCTGGCGGACTTGCACCTGCTTCCCGATGCAACATGGGAACCCGTACGGGACCGGCTGATCGAAGTTGCCGCGGCCGGGTGTGAGCTCTGCACCGAGGAGCAGCGTGGTGCCCTTCGGAACCGGATCTCCGACCTCAACAGGCCGACGAACAACCAGAAGCTGGTGCAGCCCTTCGACGTGCTCGGCGTGGCCCTGACAGACGAGCAGAAGGCGGCCATCAAGCGGAGAAACAAGTTGCTTCACCAGGGACGGCTTCTCGACCCCGACGTGGTCGCCGCCGACCGGGCTGCGTGGCGGCAGGCGTACGCCATCGAGATGAACCTCTACACCGCGATCAACGCGCTGGTCCTGAAACGCATGGGCTACCAAGGCCCGATCATCGACTGGGGCAAGACTTCCATCGACTCAGGCGAGCAGGCCTACGCGGTCGTGTAGGTCGCAAACCCGCGCCGGCAGGGGGTCAGTGGTGACGCGACCACTGCGCGGCGGCGTGGGTTCGCGGGATCCGGGCCGGAGAGCGGTCGGCTGTTAAACGCCTCTCCGCCTTCTCTCCCCGGAGAGGGAGAGCGAATGGGACCCCGTTCGCCACCCCCGGGTGGCGAGTGCCCACCCATTCGAGCGCGCGCAAACGGAGAGAAGGCCGCCCGTGTCGCGCCCGCGCGCGCAACCTCGCGCGCGGTGGCCAGAAAATGCGAAGCCCCGCGCGGCGGACCGAGCGGGGCCTCTGTTTACCTGGCAGCCGCCTCGACTGCGGCCACGTGAAAATGGCTCCGACTGCTGGATTCGAACCAGCGACCCGGTGATTAACAGTCACCTGCTCTGCCAACTGAGCTAAGTCGGAATGGTGCGGTGCAGCGACGACGAATTATGTTGGTCGCGGCCGATCTGTCAAGGTGTTCGTGCGTCAATTTCGCGCACGTCGAGCCCGAGCAGCCGCGCGGCGTTCCGCCAGTAGACCTTCTCGAGGACGGCGCGGGGGAGCGCGATGCCGTCGACTGTCCAGTTGCCCTGGATCGGCGTCGGCGACGGGAGGCCCTTCGTGTCCGTCTCGAACCAGCGCCACGTCGAGTCGAAGAAGCGCAGGTAGTCGGCCTCCGTCGGCGGCGTGTCGCTCGTCGAGCCCCACATGAGGTCCTCGGCGCCGGTCCCCACGCCGCTGTCGGTCCCGAAGAGGATCCGATCCTGGTAGCGCAGGAAGAGCGCCCGCATGCGCGTGGCGTCGTGGCGGGCGTCGACGCGGCCGATCTCGGGGATGCGCGCGGCGGTGTCGACGACGAGGTTCTTGTACTTCTCGAGCATCTTCGCGACGCGCTCGGGCTCCTCGGGGGCGTTGCCGAAGTGGACGCCGATGAAGGTCGTCTTCGGGTGGCGGGCGACGCGCCGCTCGAACTGCGCGTAGAGCCCCTCCCAGCTCACCGGGAAGCCGTAGAAGCTCCACGCGGGGTGCGCGCCGAGCTCGGCGTAGCGCTCGTTGTCGGGCGTCGGCGGGCGCCAGAAGGCCTGCGGGTCGCCGGTGTGGATGGCGATCGGCATCCCCAGCTTGCCGGCGGTCTCGAACAGCGGATCGAGCCCCTTGTCGTCGACGGGGACGAGCTTGCCGGCGGCGTCGGCGTAGCCGAGCCCCAGCCCCTTCGCGATCTTCACCCCGACGGCGCCCATGGTCTTGGCGCGGGCGATCTTCTCGGCGATGCGCGCGCCGTAGCCGGGGCCGCGGCGCAGCTCGCGGAAGTCGGGGTTGGTGAAGACGCTGGTGTGGCCGAGCGCGCGCGCCTCGGCGACGATCGCCGCGAGGCCGCCGTCGGGGGTGCCGCCGGAGAGGTTGACGAGGTGCCGGATGCGCTGCCGCCCGAGGAGCTCCTTCGCCCGTCGGAGGGCGCCGCCCTCGATGTGCGTGTGGACGTCGATGCGCGGCACGTCGCTGGCGGTGAACGGCGGCAGCGCGGGCGTCGGCGGGACGGTCGCGGCGACCGCCGCGTCGGGGCGAGGCGCTGGGGGCGGAGCGGGGGAGGGCGCGGCGTCGGCGCGTGAGGGAGCGACGGGCGAGGCGCAGGCGCCCAGCCCGCCCGCGACCGCCCCGACCGTCGAGAGGGCGACCGCGAGCGCGGCCGTGGGCTTGGTCATGGGCTAGTTCGACGGCGCCGGCGCGGGCGTCTCGGTCGTGCCGCCACCGCCACCCTCCTCGGCGGCGGGCTTCTTCTTGGTCCACGTCGGGACCTTCATGCCCTCGGGCTCGGCCGCCTTCTCCTCGGCAGGCTTCTTCTCCTCGGCGGCGGGCTTCTCCGGCGCGGCCTCGGGCTTCTTCTCCTCCGTCGGTGCCGCCGGCTTGGTCTCGCCGCCGGCCGCCGGCTCGGGCTTGGCCTCGCCGCCGCCCGACTTCGGCGTCTTGCCCTTCGGCGCCACCGTCGGCGGCGCCTTCTTCGGCTCGGCCTCGAGGGTGAGCGCGACCGCGAGCACGTCCTTGTCGCCCTTGGACTCGAAGGCGTCGGTGCTCGAGATCGTCCGCGTCTGCGGGACGAACCCGACGCGCTTCACCTCGAGCGCGTGCGACTTCGAGACGTCCAGCTTCTTGATCGTGAACGGCGTCTTGCCGACCTTCTTGCCGTCGAAGAAGACGTCGGCGCCCGTCGGAGTCGAGCTCACCTCGACGCTCTTCTCGTTGGGCACGAGCGCCGCGTCGATCTTGTCGTTCGCCTTCGGCTTGTACTTGGCGACCTTGAAGTCGTGGAAGCCCTTCAGCGAGAGCTTGATCTCGTAGAGCTTCTTCTCGTCGGCCTCCTTGAGCTCCGTCGGCGTCGGATTCGGGAGCGCGGTGCCGTCGACGGTGACGGTGGCGCCGGGCGGATCCGAGGTGATCGGGATCGTCAGCCCCTTCGGCGCGGCCGGAGTCGGCGTGGCCGCCGTCGGAGTCGGCGTCGGCGTGGGCGTCGGCGTCGCCTCGGTGGGCGTCGGCGTCGGCTTCGGCTCCGTCGGCGTGGGCGTCGGAGTCGGAGTCGGAGTCGGCGTCGCGACGACCGGCGGCTTCGTGTCACCGCCCGCGCCCTTGCCATCGTCCTTCGTCAGGAACCAATAGCCGCCCGCCGCCGCTCCCGCCCCGAGGAGCAGCAGGATCGGCAGGATCGGAGCGCCGCCCTTCTTTTCGGGGCGCGCGCCCGGCGGCCGCTCGTCGGGCAGCGACAGCGAGCCCATCGACGACGGCCCCGCCGCCGCGCTCGCCGCCGCCGCGCCGGCCGCTGCCGACGACGACGACGACTCGACCGGCTTCGCCGCCGGCGCTTCGCTCTCGACCGGCTTCGCCGCCGGGGCCGGCGTCTCGGCCGGCTTCGCCGCCGCCGAACCGGACGCCGCCGACGCCGCCGTCGATACGCCGTTCGTGGCCGCGGGCGCGGCCGGAGCCGTCGCCGAGGCGCCCTTCGTCAGATCGGCCATCTCGTCGGCGCTCGCCCGCCGCGTCGGCTCGTCGGCCGCGAACGCCGCCGCGGCCTCCTCGCGCGTCTGCTTGGCGAGCTGCTCGACCATCTCGTTCTGCATGACGCGCGTCGACTCTTCGCCGAACTCGTCGCCGGGCGCGTCGAGGCCCGGCATCGGCTTCGGCAGCGGCGTGTGCGTCTTCGAGTCGCCGCCCGAGAAGTCGTGCGGCTGCGCCGACGGACGCGCCGGCCCGAGCCCGCTCCCCCCCAGCGTCCCCGACGCGGTCGCCGTCGCGCGCACGCCCGCGTCGAAGCGCGACTCGACCGACGCTTCGCCGCGCTTGGCCTTCTCGGCGAGGATCTGGTCGAGCACCGGCATCGACTGCGGCGCCAGCTTGTCGAAGCGCACCCCCATGCCGGGTGCGACGCCGGCGCGGTTCGGATCCGGCTCGCGGATCCAGACCACGGTCCCGTCGCCGGCGATCAGCGCCGAGGTGTCCTGGAGCTGAAACTCGAACTTGAGCTGCGTGCCGACCGGCAGCGGCTCCTTCGTTCGGATGAAGATGCCGCCCCGACTCACGTCGACGGAATAGCGCTCGATGAACTGTCCGAGGTTGGCGGACTTGAACTTGATCTTGAGGGTGATCGGGGTTCTCATGTCTCTCCGGTTGTCCGGCACCGTCGGTGACCTCGCTCGTGTGCCGTCGTCGACCGTGTCTGGCTGGACGGGCGTTCCTTCATTTTACCAACCCGCCGAGGATCCATGCAAACCAGGTTCAGGGCACGCATCGTCGTCGCCTGCCAGCTCGCCTTCAGCATCGCGTTCTTTGGCCACCCTGCGCGCGCCTACGCCCCCGCGCCCCTCCGCGCCCCGATCGCCAAGGGCGCCGTTGCTGCCGACGCCGCGCAGGCCTCCCGCGCCGGCGCCGAGATCCTCGCCCGCGGCGGCAACGCCGTCGACGCCGCCATCGCCACCGCCCTCGCCCTCGGCGTCGTCCACCCGATGTCCTCAGGCCTCGGCGGCGGCGGCTTCCTCGTCGTCTGGAACGCGAAGGAGAAAGCCGCCTACACCCTCGACTTCCGCGAGACGGCGCCCGCCGCCGCGACGCGCGACATGTACGTGAAGACGCCCGCCGCCTCGCGCGTCGGCGGCCTCGCCGTCGGTGTCCCCGGCGAGCCGGCCGGCCTCGTCGAGGCGTCGCGCCGCTGGGGCAAGCTGCCGCTCACCGAGGTCGTCAAGCCCGCCGTCGCGCTCGCCCGCGACGGCTTCATCGCCACGCGCGCCTTCGCCACCGCCGTCGCCGTCGTCTCCGGGATGAAGCGCTTCACCCCCGCGCCCGACGATCCCCTCGCTCAGCTCCTCGCCCCTGGCGGCAAGCCCGTCGTCGAGGGGCAGCGTGTACGCCGCCCCGAGCTCGCCGCCACCATCGAGCGCCTCGGCGCCGTCGGCCGCCGCGACTTCTACTCGGGCGACACCGCGCGCGCCATCGTCGAGGCCGTCCAGGCGAAGGGCGGCATCCTCACGCTCGCCGATCTCGCCGCCTACCAGCCCGTCGCCAAGCCGGCCCTCGCCGGAAGCTTCCGCGGCCACACCGTCTACGCGATGCCGCCGCCCGCCGGCGGGATCACCGCGCTCGAGGCGCTCCAGATCCTCGACGCCCGCCCGCCCTCGCCCCCGACGGCAGCCGGCAGCTCCGCCCACCTCCACGCCCTCGCCGAGGCCTTCAAGCACGCCTTCGCCGATCGCGCTCGCCTCCTCGGCGACCCGGCGTTCGTGAAGGTGCCGACCGACAAGCTCGCGTCGCCGCTCTACGCCCGCGCCCTCGCCGCCCGCATCACCGACGGTGGCGTCGGCCCGCGCGACAGCTACGGCGACCCCGACGCCGCCAGGATCCCGGCGCAGCCGCCGCGTGACAAGGGCACCTCGCACCTCTGCGTCGTCGACGGTGAAGGCAACGTCGCCGCGCTGACGACGACCGTGAACCTCTACTTCGGCTCCGGCGTCGTCGCCGGCTCCTCGGGCGTCCTCCTCAACGACGAGATGGACGACTTCGCCGCGCAGCCGGGCGTCCCCAACGCCTTCGGTCTCGTCGGCGCCGAGGCCAACGCCATTGCCCCCGGCAAGCGCCCGACCTCGTCGATGTCGCCGCTCATCCTGGTGAAGGATGGCCGCGCCGTCCTCTGCGCCGGCGCCTCGGGCGGGCCCTTCATCGTGACCGGCACCGTGCAGGCGGTGGTCAACGCCATCGACTTCAAGATGGACGCGATGCAGGCGGTGAGCGCGCCGCGCCTCCACGCGCAGTGGATCCCGGAGACGGTCGCCGTCGAGCGCGACGTCCCCGCCGACGTGCGCGAGGGGCTCGTGCGTCGCGGGCACAAGCTCACCGACGTGGGCGAGGATGGCATCGTCCAGATGATCCTCGTCGGCAAGGAGCTGCTCGAGGCGGCGAGCGACCCGCGCAAGGGCGGGGCGCCGGCCGCACCGCAATGACCGCTGGTCAAATTATTTAGCGTGCGTAATATCTCGGCCCATGCCGAGGCCCATCAAGAAGATCCTCATCGCCAACCGAGGTGAGATCGCGGTGCGCGTCATGCGCGCCTGCCGCGAGCTCGGAATCACCACCGTCGCCGTCTACTCGGAGGTCGACCGCGACGCGCTCCACGTCCGCAGCGCCGACGAGGCCTACCCGATCGGCCCCGCGCCCGCGCGCGAGAGCTACCTCAGCATCGAGAAGGTGATCGACGCCGCCAAGAAGTCGGGCGCCGACGCCATCCACCCCGGCTACGGCTTCCTCTCGGAGAAGGCCGACTTCGCGCGCGCCGTCGAGGCGGCGGGGATCATCCTCGTCGGCCCGTCGGCCGACTCGATGGACGCGATGGGCGACAAGACCCGCGCGCGCCAGAAGGTCACCGCGGCCGGCGTCCCGGTCGTCCCCGGCGACAACGGCCCGTCCGGGCGCGGCTTCCCGTCGCCCGAGGCGGCGCTCGAGTCGGCGAAGAAGATCGGCTTCCCGGTCATGCTGAAGGCCTCGGCCGGCGGCGGCGGCAAGGGCATGCGCCTCGTCGAGAGCGAGGAGAAGTTCGTCGCCGCCTATCAGGGCGCGCAGCGCGAGGCGAAGTCGGCCTTCGCCGACGACGCGGTCTACCTCGAGAAGGCGGTCATCCGCCCGCGCCACGTCGAGATCCAGGTCTTCGGCGACACCCACGGCAACGTCGTCTACCTCGGCGAGCGCGACTGCTCGATCCAGCGCCGCCACCAGAAGGTCATCGAGGAGGCGCCCTCGCCGGCGGTGACGCCCGAGCTGCGCGCGCGCATGGGCGAGGTCGCGGTGAAGGCGGCCGCGGCGGTCAACTACGTCGGCGCCGGCACCTGCGAGTTCCTCCTCGCCGAGGACGGGTCGTTCTACTTCCTCGAGATGAACACGCGCCTGCAGGTCGAGCACCCGGTGACCGAGATGGTGACCGGCCTCGACCTCGTGAAGCTGCAGATCGCCGTCGCCAACGGCGAGCGCCTCCCGTTCAAGCAGGAGGACCTCCAAATCCGCGGCGCGGCCATCGAGTGCCGCATCTACGCCGAGGATCCGATCAAGTTCCTCCCGTCGCCGGGCAAGATCACCGCGCTCCGCCAGCCGTCGGGGCCCTACGTGCGCGACGACAGCGGCGTCACCCAGGGCTCGGAGATCAGCGTCTTCTACGACCCGATGATCTCGAAGCTGATCGTCTGGGGCGCGACGCGCGCCGAGGCGATCGAGCGCATGTCGCGCGCGCTCCTCGAGTATCGCGTGGGCGGGATCAAGACGAACCTCGCCTTCCACCGTCGGGTGATGAAGAACGCCGACTTCCAGAGCGGGCGCTACGACACCTCGTTCATCGCGCGCAACGCCGCCGAGCTCGCGCGTCCGCTCGAGCTCGAGGAGGGCGACGAGGCGCTCGACGCGATCCTCGCCGCGGCGGCGCTCCACGCGATCGGGGATTCACCTGAGGCGAGCACCGCCACCGACGGTGGCGCGGCCCGCGCGAGCAGCGAGCGCAGCGCGTGGCAGAGCGGCTCGACCGGCTTCCGCGGCGAGGGGTAATTGCGATAACGCATAGCGCCGTCGTCGTGCAGAACATGCACCGCGTGTGAACCCGCACCGACGGTAGACTGGCGTCCCGCCATGGTGCAGGACGCGAAAGAGCCGCAGGACTCCGCCTTCGACGCGCTCGACAGCAGCGAGCGGCTCGTCCCCTCTCCCGTCGACCGCCAGTGGCTGCTCCTCGTCTCGCGCCTCGTTGCCATCTCCGACGCGACCCGCAGCCGCGCCGATCGCCTCGCCGAGCGGCTCGCCCTGCAGCACGAGCTCTCCGCCGCGCTCGCCGACGCCACCTCTCCCCGCGACGCCGCCGCGGCCCTCCGCGACCGCCTCCTGCCTCACCTCGGCGGCTGCGGGATCGACCTGAGCCGCGCGCGCGGCGACGGCACCCTCGAGCCCATCGCCCCCGTCGACGTCGACCTCGGCCCCGCCGCCGCCACCGCGTTCCGCCTCGGTGAGCCGCTGGTGATCTCCGACCTGCACGAGGCCGCGACCTTCCCGACGCTCGCCGACCGCATGCGCGCCGCCGGCGTCGCCGCCTGCGTCGCCCTGCCGCTCGGCGCGCGCGGCCAGCGCCTCGGCGCGCTCGCGATCGCCTGGGCCACCCCCCGCCACGTCGACGACGAAGAGCGCGCCTTCCTGGTCTCCATCGCCAACGTCGTCGCCCAGACCCTCGATCGCACCGCGCGCACCGACACCGCGCACGCCGTCGACGAGAAGCAGGCGCTCGTCGACCTCCTCGCCCGCGCGGTGCCGCAGATCATCTGGATCACCGAGGGCGAGAGCGTCGTCTTCCTGAACGAGCGCTGGACCGACTACACCGGTCTGCCCATCGACGACACCCTCGCCAAAGGGTGGAGCGGCCTGCGCGAGTCGGTCCACCCCGACGACGTCTCCGCCGTCGCGCAGTCGTGGAACGCCGCGCGCACCAGCGGCCAGACCTGGCAGCTCGAGTACCGCATGCGGCGCCACGACGGCGTCTATCGCTGGCACCTCGGGCGCGCCGTGCCGCAGGTCGATCTCGGCGGCACCCTCCGTCGCTGGGTCGGCACCGCCACCGACATCGACGACCTCCGCCGCGCCGAGGCGGAGAAGGCCGAGGAGGACGCCTTCCGCGAGCGCCTCTTCGGCATCGCCGGCCACGACCTGCGCAACCCGCTCAACGCCATCGTGATGGCGGGCGCGCTCCTCGACGGGCGCGAGGAGCTGTCGCCCGGCTCGCGCAAGCTCGTCGCGCGCATCCGCCGCTCGGCCGATCGGATGACGCGGCTCGCGCGATCCACACGGTCAGCCGCAGCCCGTCGCCATCATCGCTGCGCCGTCGCAGGCGCACGCGCGTCCCCCACGAGCCGCCCGGGCTGAAGCGCTGCTCGAGCGACAGCTCGTCGAGCGACGCGCGCCGTCGCGCGAACAGCCGCTGCCATGCGCCGGGATCGGCCGGCGGCCCGACGAGCGAGAAGGCGCGCAGCCGCGCCGCGATCGGCCCGTCGAGGAGCTCGTCCAGCGCCGCGAGCGCGCCGTCGTCGAGCGCGTACATCGTCACCTTCAGCCGCTCCAGCGACGGCAGCCCGGCGCCGGTGGCCGGCCCCGTGCGCTCCGGCAGCGGCGCGCCCCACACCACCTCGAGCTCGCGGATCGGCGCCGGCGGCGTCAGCGCGAGGAGCCGCGCGAAGCCCTGCGCGCCGAGCCCGCGCACCCTCCGCAGCGACGGGAACGACGGCACGCCGGCGCCCTCGGCGCTCCACGGATCGACGCCGCCCGCGCCGATCGACAGCTCGCCGAGCACGCGCCAGAGGGGGTGCGCCGCGTCGGCGGGATCCCAGCTGCGCACGCGCGCTGCCGTCGGCAGCCCGCCCTCGAAGAGGACCTCGTCGGCGACGATCGTCGCGGGCGCGTCGCGCAGCCAGGCCGCCCGCAGCGTCGCGGCGTCGAGGGCGTCGCCCCGCGCCGCGCGCACCAGGAGCTCGCCGCGTGGATCGCCCGCCTCGATGAGCCCGTCGGCGAGCACCTGGCGGAGCGCGCCGTCGTCGGGCGCCTGCGCGAGCCCGTCCCAGAAGCGCCGCTCGGCGGGCGTCATGCGCAGCGCCCAGCGCCGTCGCCCCTCGGCTCGCTCCCACCAGGCGCGCAGGATCGCCAGCGCCGCCGCCCCGTCCTCGTCGAGCGGCGGCTCGCCCGCCATCCGCGCCTCGACGCGCGCCGCCAGACCGTCGACGAGCGCGCTCCACTCGTCGGCGGCGAGGAACGACGGCTGCTCGCGCCGCGCCGCCTCGAGCGCCCGGCGCACCCGCGCGTCGCCGCTCTCGTCGACGATCGCGGCGATCGCCGCGCCCCCCTCGCGCCGCGCGTTCTCGAGGAAGATGGTCTTGCGCAGCACCCGCACGGCCGCCGGCGCGACCCGCGGATCGCGCCAGGCGCGCAGCGCCTCGAGCCGCGCCGGCAGCTCGTGCAGCGGCGTCTCGCACAGCGCGGCCAGCAGCCCGCCCTGCACCAGCGGATCGCGCGCGGTCGCTCCGTCGACGAGCTGCGGGACGGGTGGCGCCCCGCCCGGCGCGTCGCCGAGCGCGCGCGTGATGTCGTCGACGAGCCCGGCGAGCTCGAGGCGCGGCGTCGCGCGCCAGAGCGCGATCGCCAGCGCGAGCACGCCGCGCACGTCGTCGTCGCGGGTCACCGCCTCGGCGCGCGCGGTCAGCTCCATGGCTGCCCCTGGCCGTCGACGATCGCGAGCGCGGTCGCCCGCCGGAAGCGCGCGCGCACCAGCGCCGCCGCCTGCGCGCGCTCGAGCGGCAGCGGCGCGTCGGGCGTGGCCAGCGTGATGGGTCCGGTGACCACCTCGGAGGGGACGAGCTCGAGCATCCTCCGCGCGTGCGTCCACCACCGATCGGGCGGCGCGACCGTCGCCTTCACCGACGCGCGCAGCGCGCCGCTACGCCACTCCGTCCGGCACCACGGCCCGTCGGCGCCGCTGCGCCCGTCGACGACGAGCTCCTCGAGCGGCGCGCCCGCGGCGGCGAGCGCCACCTGCCAGCGCGCGAACCGCAGCTCGCCGATGAGCGTGAGGGACCGCAGGCGCGCGCCGACGGGCCCGGCGATGATCGGGTCGAGCAGGGCCTCGAGCGGATCGGGATCGGGCCCGCCGGCGCCCCAGCCCTGCACCGTCAGGCGCTCGAGCCGCGGTGCGCCCGCGCCCGCCGCTGCCTCGGGGCGCGGCAGGCCGATCGGGAAGAGGTGGACCTCCGCCGCCACCAGGCTCGGCGCCGGGCCCGACGCGAGGAGGTCGAGGAAGCCGTCGTGCGACAGCCCCTTCACCTCCTCGAGGCAGGGGAGCTCGCGCCCCGGCCAACGATTGACAGAAAATCGGCCGTTGGTGAGGTCGACGGCGCGCACCGTGCGCCACAGCGGGTGATCGAAGTGGCCCGAGAACCCCCAGGCGAGCACCACGCGATCGAGGAGCCCCCCGTCGAACTCCAGCCCGTAGTCGAGCCGCACCGACGGCGCCACCGGGCCGAGCCAGGCCGCCGCCAGCTCGGCCGCGGGGATCGCCTCGCCGCGGCAGGCGCGCACGAGGAGCTCGCCGCGCGCGTCCCCCGCCTCGCTGAGCGCGTCGGCGAGCACCTGCCGGTGCTGGAGGTCGCGCGGCGCCGCCTCGACGCCCGCCCAGAAGCGGCGCTCGGCGGGCCGCTGCCGGATCCGCCACGGTCGCAGCCGTCGCCGCTCCGTCCACCAGCGCCCCAGCGCGGCCACCACCGCGCGCGTCTCTCCGTCGAGCGGCGGCGTCGCCCGCGCGCGCGCCTCGATGTGCGCGCCGAGCGCCGCGAAGCGCTCGTCCCACGCCGCGGGCTCGCTCCACGGCGGCGCCTCGTGGCGCAGCGACCGCAGCGGCCCGAACGCCCGCGCGTCGCCGCCGTCGCGCAGCGCCTTCTCGACGGCGGCGAACCCCTCCGGCCCGAGGCGCGCGCGCCGCTTCGGGCTGAGGAGCGCGTTCGTCGCCGCGGTGACCACGCGCGGATCGCGCCAGGCCGCGGCCTCGTCGAGCCGCGCCGCCAGGCCGGCGATCGGCTCGTGGAACAGCGCGCGCAAGAGCGCCCCACGCGCCCGCGCGTCGACGGCGGCGCGCAGCTCCGCGACCGACGGCGCCGACTCGCGCGGCAGGGCGTCGACGAGCACGCGATCGAGCCCGTCGACGACGCTGGCCACCTCGACGCGCGGCGCGGCGCGCCACAGCGCGATCGCCGCCTCCAGCACCTCCCAGGCGTCGTCGTCGCGCAGCGCCAGCTCGACGCGTGCGCGCAGCGCCTCCAGCGTCGGGGGCGCCGTCACGCCCACCGCCTCTCGCCGTCGATCGACACGAGCCGCAGCTCGCTCGCCCGGTGGAACCGCGGCGCCATCTCGCGCGCGAAGGCGAGATCGCGCTGCGACGGCGTCTCCTCGAGGCGGACCTCGATCGCGCCGCCGATGCGCCCCGCCGGCATGCGCGACAGCAGGTCGCCCGCCGCCGGCCAGGGCCGCTCGCCGCGCGGCGCGTACTGCCGCCGCACCGTCACCGTGAGGAGCGCCGGCGTCCAGCGCACCCCGACGCGCCAGGAGTCGATCTCCGCGTCGTGCGGCTGGACGACCAGCTCCTCGAGCGGCGCCCCCGCGCGATCGAGGAGCTCCAGCCAGCCGGGGAAGCCGTCGCCCGAGCGCTCGATCGACACCGCGCGCAGCTGCGCCGCGAGCGGCCCGGCGAGGAGCTCGGGCATCCCCTCCATCGGGTCGAGCACCACCCGCTGCGACGCCACCACGAGCCGCTCGAGGCGCGGCGCCCCCTCGACGTGCGCGGGGAGCTCCGACGGCAGGAGGCGCCCGCTCCACACCACCTGCGCCTCGCGCACCCGCGTCGGTGGGCGCGCCGTGAGGAGCTCGACCAGTGCGCGCGGGGTGAGGCCGCTCACCCGCTCGACGGAGGGGAGCCGCCCGACGGGCCAGTGCTTGACAGAAAATCCCTGCGCCGCGCCGTCGAGGACGCGCACCGTCGACCAGAGCGGGTGGTCGAACAGTGGGCGCGCGTTGTCGCGCAGCGCCAGCTCGTCGACGAGGCCGCCGGCGAAGCGCGCCCGCGCCGGCTGCAGCCAGCGGGCGACCGGGCGCAGCCAGGCGGCCTCGAGCGTCTCGGGCGCGATCTCCTCGCCGCGGGCCGCCCGCACCAAGAGCTCGCCGCGCGCGTCGCCGCCTTCGGTGAGCCCGTCGGCGAGCACGAGGCGAAGCGCGGCGTCGTGCGGGTCGGCGGCCAGCCCCT
>Ga0272446_1002960_pt1 | contig 22215 bp, 20 predicted proteins | sample YNPCB0061_FD_194587 | JGI IMG/M metagenome (GOLD analysis project Ga0272446, IMG submission 194587) | Hot spring microbial mat communities from Yellowstone National Park, WY, United States - YNP-CB-006-1 | ecosystem: Environmental > Aquatic > Thermal springs > Hot (42-90C) > Sediment | place... | reverse complement strand
CGGGAGCTCAGGGCTCGTCCCTGTCGACCAGGGAGATCTGGTCCTGCTGCCGGCCGGCCTCGCCCGCGCTCGCCGCAGCCCCGCCCGGCTGGAGCTTGATCATCAGTCGGACATCATTGGCCGAGTCCGCGTGCTTGAGGGCGTCCTCGAAGCTGATCTCGCCCTCCTGGTAGAGCCGGAACAGGGACTGGTCCAAGGTGATCATCCCCTGATCGGTGCCGCGCTTCATCAGCTCCTTGATCTCGTGGATCTCCCCGCGGCGGATCTTGTCCGCGATCAACGGGGTGTTCAGCAGGATCTCGACCACCGGCCGGCGCCCCTTGCCGCTCTTCCGGGCGATGAGCTGTTGGGCGATGATGCCTCTCAGGTTGAGTGACAGGTCCAGCAGCAGCTGGTTGCGGGCTTCCTCCGGGAAGAAGTTGATCATCCGGTCCAGGGCCTGGTTGGCGTTGTTGGCGTGCAGCGTCGCCAGCACCAGGTGTCCAGTCTCGGAGAAGGCGATGGCGTACTCCATGGTCTGGCGGGTGCGGATCTCGCCGATGAGGATCACATCCGGCGCCTGGCGCAGTGTGTTGCGCAGGGCCACCTCGAAGGACTCGGTGTCCACCCCGACCTCGCGCTGGGTGATGATGCATCCATCGTGCTCATGGACGTACTCGATGGGGTCCTCGATGGAGATGATGTGTCCCGTGCTGTGGCGGTTGCGGTAGCCGATCAGGGACGCCAGCGACGTCGATTTGCCGGTGCCAGTGCCGCCGACGAAGACCACCATGCCCCGTTTCATCATCACCAGGTCGCGCAGGGACGCGGGCAGGTGCAGCTCCTCCAGGGTCGGGATGCGCGTCTCGATGCGCCGCAGGACCATGCCTGCGTTGTCGCGCTGGATGAAGGCGCTGACCCGGAAGCGCCCGACCCCCTTGAGATCGATGGCGAACTGGCACTCGTTGCTGGCCTCGAACTCGGCGCGCTGCTTCTCGTTCATCACGCCTGTGACCAGCGCGCGTGCATCGACCGGGGTCAGGGGGGTGTTCCCCACGGGGCGGATGACCCCATCGATCTTGATGCTCGGAGGCCAATGGGCGGTGATGAAGAGGTCGGATGCCTTCTTCTCCACCATCATGCTCAACAGCTGTTTGAAGTCCATCGCATCCCCCCTCGGTGTGGCGGCTCCCGGTAGGAACCGCATGAGCTGGCTGGCTCGGGTACCGGCCCGGCGATGGGCTCGCCGACCGGCACCTGTTTTAGTCGAAGAATTCCTTGTTCTGGGCCTTGGCCTTGGCATCCTCGCGCGTGATCAGACCCTTCTTCACCATGTCCTTGAGGTTCTGATCCAGGGTCTGCATCCCGTGGGCCTGTCCCGTCTGGATGGCCGAGTACATCTGGGCCACCTTGGCCTCGCGGATCAGGTTCCGGATGGCGGGCGTCCCGATCATGATCTCGTGGGCAGCGACGCGTCCCCCGCCGATCTTCTTCAAGAGGGTCTGGGAGATGACCGAGCGCAGGGACTCCGACAACATGGAGCGGACCATGTCCTTCTCCGCCGCCGGGAAGACGTCGATGATGCGGTCGATGGTCTTGGCAGCGGAGGTGGTGTGCAGGGTCGCGAAGACGAGGTGCCCGGTCTCGGCGGCAGTCAGCGCCAGGCGAATGGTCTCGAGGTCGCGCATCTCGCCCACCAGGATGATGTCCGGGTCCTCGCGCAGGGCCGAGCGCAGGGCCTCGGTGAAGCCCAGGGTGTCGCGGTGCACCTCGCGCTGGTTGACCAGGCATTTCTTGCTGGTGTGGACGAACTCGATGGGGTCCTCGATGGTGAGGATGTGGGCGTACTCCCTCTCGTTGAGGTAGTCCATCATCGCCGCCAGGGTGGTGGACTTGCCCGAGCCCGTCGGCCCGGTCACCAGCACCAGACCGCGGGGCACGTTGACGATGTCCTTGAAGATCGCCGGCGCCTTGAGCTCATCGAGGCTCAGCACCTTCGACGGGATGGTGCGGAAGACCCCAGCCGCTCCGCGGTTCTGATTGAAGGCGTTGACCCGAAAGCGCGCCACGCCGGGGATCTCGAAGGAGAAGTCCGTCTCGTAGAACTCCTCGAAGTCCTTGCGCTGCTTGTCGTTCATGATGTCATAGACGAGCGCATGGACCATCCGGTGCTCCAGCGGGGGCACATTGATACGGCGCATGTCGCCATCCACCCTGAGCATCGGTGGCAGGCCGGCGGATAGGTGCAGGTCAGAGGCGTTGTTCTTGACGCTAAAGGCGAGCAGCTCGGCGATATCCATGAGGTCGACTCTCGTTGGTCTGGCGCATTCCGACGGGTGGCGATGCACGATTCAAGAATACCTGGATTCTCTGGGGCCAGGTAGGCAACAGCGGCACCCCACTCGCCTACGCCCCCAGGGCCGCGGGGCTCGACCTCAGCCAGGCGCAGGGACGAGCCAGCCGGGCCCTCGGCCATCAGGTCCTCGGCCGCATCGATCGTCCGCCGTTTCAGGGACAGCAGGACACCCTCGCGCGTCTCGCCGGCGGCGTCCCGCCAGCGCCCACGCAGGCCCTGCCGGCGCAGGATCGCGGCCTCGAAGCGCTCCTGCACCGCGCACGCGATGGGCTGGTGCTCGTGCATCCATGTCTGGCCTGGCTCAGGCAGGCGGGCCCGAGTTGCCGGTGTCCGCTGGAACCAAGGTGCCGGGTCGCCGGTCGCCCGCGCCCGCACGCAGGCCGGCCACGGCGGTGTCCGAATGCGCCCTCTCGGCCTGGGCGATCGCCGCCACCGGCAGCGTGACGTGCACCGAGGTCCCTCGGCCCGGGGTGGATTCGACCCAGATGTGCCCGTCGTGGCTCTCAACGATGGTCTGACTGATCGGCAGCCCCATGCCCATACCGGCCTCCTTGGTGGTGAAGAAGGGATCGAAGAGCCGCTCCTGGCGCTCGGGCGGGATGCCCGGTCCATTGTCGCGCACCTCGACCTCGGCGCCCTCCTCCCCCAGGCTGGTGCGGATGGTGAGGGCCCTCGCACCGGGGGGGACCTCCTCCAGGGCATCCAAGGCATTGCGGACCAGGTTGAGCAGCACCTGCTCGATCTGCACCAGGTCCACGTCCACGGGGATGCGCCCAGGGGCCAGATCGAGGGTGATCGCCACCTCGACCTTGGCCGTCTCGAACTCGACGAAGGAGCACACCTCCCGCACCATGTGGTTCAGGTCCACCTCGCTGCGGCTGGGGGGCTGGCGTCCGACCAGGGCGCGCAGGCGCCGGATGATCTCGCTCGCCCGGCGAGCCTGGGTGGTGATCTGCCCCATGGCATCGACCAGCTCGCCCGGGTCCCCGACCCCACCCTGAAGCCTGCGGCTGGCCCCATTGGCGTAGTTGGCGATGGCCGACAGGGGCTGGTTGAGCTCATGCGCCATGCCCGTGGCCACCTCGCCGAGCGTACTGAGGCGGCAGACATGCACCAGCTCGGCTTGGTGCTGGCGGGCCTCCTGCTCGGCGCGGCGCACGGCGGTGATGTCCCGCGCGTAGATGTTGACATAACCGAGCTCCCGAATCGGGGCCAGCAGGACGGCATAGACCTGATCACCCAGGTCGGCCTCCCGCTCCCGGGCCTCGCCGCCATCGAGGACCGCCGCGATCTCCGCGGCCCAGTCCGGCGGCAGACCCCTGCCGGGAGCCGTTCCCAGCGCCGCCAGCAGGGCGGCGCTGGCCGGGTTTGCATACCCGATGACCCCGTCGCGGTTGACCCGCAGGATGGGACTCGGGCTCTCCCCGGCAAAGCGGGCCAGGCCCTTGATCTCGCGCTCCGCCTCCCGGCGCTTGGTGATGTCGTGGATATAGAGCGTGTAGAACAGCTCGCGGTCGAGCTTGATGGGGACGATGGACAGCTCCACCGGCACCTCAACGCCATCGCGGCGCAGGACGGTCAGCTCGCGACGGGCCGGAGGGTCCCCGCCCAGACGGCGGGCCTGACGCGACTCGTCGAGGATCTGGCGGAACAAGTCGCGGTCGGCGGCGGCGACACAGGCATCCTTGAAGACCTGACCCATGGTCTCCTGCCGGTCGAAACCCAGGGCCCGCTCCGCCGTCGGGTTGAGCTCGATGATCTCGCCGCGCTGGTTGAGGGTGACGATGGAGTCGAGGGACGCCTCCATCATGGCCGCCTTGAGGGCCTCGCTTGCGCGCATCTGGCTCTCGTGCTGGCGGCTCATCTCCTCGCGGGCCTTGAGCACGAGCTGGGTGAAATGCTTGATCCAGTCCTCGAGCAGCAGCAGTTGGTTGCCCGCGCGCTGGAAGTTGGGCTCGGCGATGCCTAGGGCCCTTTGCGAGAAGCGCGACATGCGCTTGAGCACCTTGTTCAACCGCGTGGAGATCAGATAGATGATGAGCGTGAAGACCAGGATGAAGACCAGGGCCGCAATGGTGCGCTGGCGCCGCTCGAGGTCGCGCACCCGAGCGGTCATCTTCTTGACGCTGTCGTGGGCGATGAAGGTTGCGAACAGTAGGTTCCAGTCCGCCCCCTCGTACTGCGGGAGCGACTGGGACGTGATCAGGTAGCGGTCAGCCCACTGCTCCACCTGAGTGCCGGGCGACACCTCCTGCGGCTCGCTGCTCGCCAGGATGCTCTCGTCGTCCGGGTCGAGCAGGGCAACCAGGAGCTGCCCCGGACTGATCCCGCGCTGGGACGCCTTGAGGAAGGCATCGTTCACCGGTACCACGACCACCAGGCTGCCCATCGGGCTGCCACTCATATCCTCCACCCCGTCACTGACCAGGAGAAAGGGCTGGTCGGCAAAACGGGTGAGGACGCTCCGGCCCTGTCCCGCCTGCGACACCAGAGGCTCACTCGCGGCCACCGCAACGCTGCTCGGGAGGGACGACTCTCCCGCCTGGAAGATCTCGCGCACCTGACCACTGGTGTCCGCGAGGAGCACCTGGCTCGGGGGTGAGAGCCCGTTTCGGACGAAGAACTCCGGCAGCCAGAAGGGGGGGAAGATCCGGTAGATGACCGGCTCCACCGCTTGCTGCGGGGACCAGGACAGGGGCTCGAGGTACTCCGCCAGGCGCCGATGATTGGCCAGCAGCCTCGCCGTGGCCGTGTAGTTGGCCATGTACTGGTCGAAGCGGATCAGGCTCTCGCGCGAGCGCATGTCGAGCTGGTCCTGCAGGTCGTTGGCGAAGATCCGCTGGATCTTGGCGCTCTGGATCTGATCGAGCAGGCCCCACACCGTCAGACCCGCCAGCAGACCAACCAGGATGGCGACCACCGGCATCGGGGTGCTGCGCAACACCCGGTAGTAGAAGGGCCGGGCGAGACCGTCCTTGGCGCCCCCGCGCCCCCTGCGCAGCCCGGGGGTCGCCGCGGCCTCAGGCCCAGGTCCGGGCCGGCCCAGCCCCAAGCGGTGGCGCACCTGGCCCAGGGCCCGGCTGAAGAACCGGCGCACCGGCTGCAGCGTGGCCAAACCAATGGCCTGGGGTCTCATCCGCATCCTCAGGTCTTGATGCCCACCCCGCGCCGGAGCAGGTGCAGGCTGATGATGGCCAGGACCAGGATGAACCCCAGGATGATGGAGAACGCGATCCACAAGTGGATATCAGTGACCCCTTGGAGGCCGTAGCGGAAGGCGTTGACCATGTACAGGACGGGATTCGCCAGCGAAAGCGTATGCCAGGGTTCGGGCAGGAGGTCGATGGAATAGAAGACGCCGCCCAGGTAGGTCAGCGGTGTCAGGACGAAGGTCGGGACGATGGAGATGTCATCGAAGCTGTTGGCATAGACGGCGTTGATGAAGCCCCCGAGGGAAAAGAGCACGGCGGTCAGGGTGAATACGAGGAGGGTGACGGGGACGCTGTAGACGCCGATGTCGGTGAAGGCAAGCGCCACCAGGGTGACGGCCGCGCCCACGGTGAGGCCCCGCGCCAGGCCGCCGGTGACATAGCCCGCGAGGATCACCCAGTTGGGCGTTGGGGACACGAGAAGCTCTTCGATGTAGCGGGAGAACTTGCTGCTGTAGAAGGAGGACACCACGTTCGAATAGGCATTGGTGATCACCGCCATCAACACCAGGCCGGGCACGATGAAATCCAGGTAGCCCACGCCCTGCATGGGCCCGATGCGCTCCCCGATGAGCCGCCCGAAGATGAGGAAGTAGAGGCCCGTGGAGATTGCAGACGGGAGAATGGTCTGGACCCAGATCCGTACGAAGCGCAGCACCTCCTTGACCAGGATGGTCTGAAAGGCGACCCAGTAGCGGTGCCAGCGGGTCACGCCGCGGACCTGTTATTGAGCGCGGCCTGGTGCAGCATGTCGAGAAACAGCCTCTCAAGGCGGTTCTCCTTGTTGCGCAGGCTGATCACCTCGATGCCGTTGCGTGACAGGGCCTCGAACAGGCCGTTGATGGTGTGCTCGCGGCTCACCTCGACCTCGAGGGTGCAGTCGTCGATATGCTGCAGCACGAAGCCGCCGAGCTCGGGCAGGTCGGCGACACGACCCTTGAGATTGAGGACGAAGGTCTCGGTGCGCAGCCGCCGCAACATGTCACGGATGTCGGCCCGCTCGGCGATCAGACCCTGGTTGATGATGGCGACATTGCGGCAGAGGCTCTCGGCCTCCTCCAGGTAGTGGGTGGTCAGGATGATGGTCGTCCCGGCGCGGTTGATGTCGCGCAGAAAGCCCCACATGGAGCGGCGGATCTCGATGTCGACCCCCGCCGTGGGCTCGTCCAGGATCAACAGCCTGGGCTCGTGGACCAGGGCGCGCGCGATCATCAGCCGCCGTTTGAGACCCCCCGAGAGCTGGCGCATCTCGGTGTCGCGGCGGTCCCACAGGTCGAGCTGACGCAGATAGCGCTCGGCCCGCACCTTGGCCTCGCGGCGCGGCACCCCATAGTAGCCAGCCTGGTTAAGGACCACCTCGACCACGGGCAGGAACAGATTGAAGTTGAACTCCTGAGGGACCAGGCCTAGGCAGCCCTTCACGGCTTCAGGCTGACGGTCCAGATCGTAGCCGAAGACCTCGACCCGGCCGGAGCTCTTGTTGACCAGCGAGGCGACGATGCCGATCAGCGTCGACTTCCCGGCACCGTTCGGCCCGAGAAGGGCAAAGAAGTCACCCTCCTCCACCCTGAGGTCCACGCCCTTGAGGGCCTGGAAGCCCCCGCGATAGGTCTTGGTCAGTTGGGATACGGCAAGGGCGGGCATGTGGGGACCGAGACGGGCAGAGCGGAGAGGCGCAAGCTCGGTAAGCTAGCCGGCCATCGGGCGGATGGCAAGGCGGGCGCCCAGCGGCGCCCCTGACCGCACCGCCGAGACCAGACCCCAGCCGCCGACCACGAGCACAGAGCGACCCGAGCCATGGACCTTCTGCTCCCCCTCTTCGCCGTCGGAACCGTCGCAGGTCTGGTGGATGCGATCGCCGGCGGGGGCGGTCTGATCACGGTCCCGGCACTGCTGTGGAGCGGTCTGGACCCGGTCGCAGCCCTGGCCACCAACAAGGCCCAGGGGGTCTTTGGCAGCGGGGCCGCTGCCGCCAACTTCGCCCGGCTGGGCGCCGTCGACCTGCGCCGCGCCTGGCCTGCGTTCGCCTGCTCCCTGCTCGGGGCTGGGGCTGGCGCCGCCGCCGTGCAGCACCTGGGGGCCGAAGCCCTGGAGCGTCTCATCCCGGTGCTGCTGATCGGCTTCGCGCTCTATTTCCTGATCTCTCCGCGGGTCTCCGACCTCGACAGCCACCGACGCATCGGCGAGGGGACCTTCGCCCTCCTCGTGGGCACCGGTATCGGCTTCTACGACGGCTTCTTCGGGCCGGGCACCGGGACCTTCTTCGCCATGGGCTATGTCAGCCTTCTGGGCTACAACCTGCGCCGCGCAACCGCCCACACCAAGCTCCTCAACTTCGCCAGCAACCTGGCCGCCCTGGGGTCTTTCATGGCGAGCGGGACGGTCGTCTGGACCCTCGCCCTGCCGATGGCCGCCGGGCAGCTCATCGGGGCCTGGATCGGCTCCCATCTGGCCTTGCGCCACGGCGCCCGGCTGATCCGCCCCCTGCTCGTGCTCGCGGCCCTGGCCGCGTCCATCAAGCTCTTGATGCAGCCCTGAGGGCCGGCGTTGAGGCAGGGGTCACTGCCCCTCCCCTCAGCGGGACTCAGCCCCCCAGGCTCACCGCATCCACCCGTTGGAAGCCGCGGGGGAGCAGGTGCCCGCGCCGGCCGCGCTCGCCCTGGTAGGCATCCAGGTCCGCGGGTTTCAGGGTGAAGTGGCGCTTGCCGCAGTGGAGGGTCAGGCCCACCCCAGGCGGGACGACGGCGAGGGCGGTCAAGTACTCTTCCCGGGCAGCGGCCTTGGCCGAGGGGATAGCGAGGATCTTGTTCCCCTTCCCCCTCGGCAGCTGGGGCAGCTCCGCGACCGGGAAGACCAACAGGTGACCGGTGTTGGTAATGGCCGCCAGTCGGTCGCGATCCGGATCGGCAATGGTCACTGGCGCGAGCACCCGGGCCCCCTGCGGCAGGGTCAGGACGGCCTTGCCTGCCTTGGGCTTGGCATAGAGATCCTCAAGGGTGGCGACGAAGCCGTAACCCGCATCCGAGGCGATCAGCAGCCGCTGCGCCGGCTCTCCACCCACCACGGCGACGAACTCGGCGCCTTTCGGCGGGCTCAGTCGCCCGGTGAGCGGTTCCCCCTGGCCGCGCGCCGAGGGCAACACATGGGCCTGCACCGAGTAGCTCCGGCCGGTGGAGTCGAGAAAGACCACCGCCTGGTTGCTGCGCACAGAGGCCGCGGCCAGAAAGCCGTCCCCGGACTTGTAGCTCAGGGAGGTCGGATCCAGGTCGTGGCCCTTGCCCGCCCGCACCCAGCCCTTCTGGGACAGCACCACGGTCAGGGGCTCGCTCGGCGCCAGCTCGGTCTCATCCAGTGGCGTGGCCATCGCCCGCTCGACCAAGAGCGAGCGCCGTGCGTCGCCGTATTTGGCCGCATCCGCCTCGATCTCGTCGCGGATCAGGCGCTTGAGGGCGGCATCCGAGCCGAGGGTGGCCTGCAGCCCGTCGCGCTCCCGGGCCAGCTCCTCCTGCTCGGCACGGATCTTCATCTCCTCCAGGCGGGCGAGCTGGCGCAACCGGGTATTGAGGACATACTCGGCCTGGGCGTCGCTCAGCCCGAAGCGCGCCATGAGGACCGGCTTGGGCTCGTCCTCGCTGCGGATGATGCGGATCACCTCGTCGATGTTCAGATAGGCGATCAACAACCCGTCCAACAGGTGCAGCCGTTCGAGCACCTTGTCCAGGCGGTGCTGCAGGCGCCGGCGGACGGTGCGGGTGCGGAAGGCGAGCCACTCGGTGAGGATCTCGCGCAGGTCCATGACCCGCGGGCGGCCATTCAGGGCGATCAGGTTCAGGTTGACCCGGACGTTGCGCTCCAGGTCCGTGGTGGCGAAGAGGTGCAACATGAGCCGCTCCACGTCCACCCGGTTGGAGCGCGGGACCAGGACCAGACGGGTCGGCGACTCGTGGTCGGACTCGTCCCGCAGGTCCTCCAGCATGGGCAGCTTCTTGGCCTGCATCTGGGCTGCGATCTGCTCCATGACCCGGTTGCCCGAGACCTGATAGGGGAGCGCGGTGATGACGATGTCACCTTGCTCGACCTCATAGCGGGCACGCAGGCGCACGCTGCCGTTGCCGGTCTCATACATCCGCCGCAGCTCGTCGGCCGGCGTGACGATCTCCGCGGCGGTGGGGAAGTCCGGTCCGGGGACGAAGCGGCACAGCTCGGCGACCGTCGCCTCGGGGTTCTCAAGCAGGTGGATGCAGGCGCGCGCCACCTCCCGCAGGTTGTGGGAGGGGATGTCGGTAGCCATCCCCACGGCGATCCCGGTCGCGCCGTTCAAGAGCAGGTTGGGCAGGCGCGCCGGCAGCAGGGACGGCTCCTCGAGGGTGCCGTCGAAGTTGGGGACCCAGTCCACCGTGCCTTGATCGACCTCGGCGAGCAGGACCTCGGCGTAGGGGGCCAGCCGCGCCTCGGTGTAACGCATGGCGGCGAAGGACTTGGGCTCGTCTGCAGAGCCCCAGTTGCCCTGGCCGTCGATCAGCGGGTAGCGGTAGGAGAAGGGCTGGGCCATGAGGACCATAGCCTCGTAGCAAGCCGTATCCCCATGGGGGTGGAACTTGCCCAGGACGTCGCCCACGGTGCGGGCGGACTTCTTGAACTTGGCCGCCGCCGAAAGCCCGAGCTCGGACATGGCGTAGAGGATCCGCCGCTGCACGGGTTTGAGCCCGTCGCCCACATGCGGCAGGGCACGATCCAGGATGACGTACATGGAATAATCCAGGTACGCCTTCTCACTGAAAACATGCAGCGGTATCCGCTCCAGGCCCTCGGGGTGATCGATCGGGGTGACGCTCATCGGCTCCGGCGCAATGCGGCCAGTCAAGACGGGGTTACAGGGTCATGCAGGCGCGGGGCCAAGCGGCTCCCGCGCCTCGAACGAGCTGCGCGGCGTGTCTCACACCGCACGCAAGTGCGGGCGCGCCTCGCAGTCCAGCGGGGAGACATAGAGGGCGTTGGCCATGACCAGCGAGATACAGCGCTTGATCTCGGGGTGATCGCCGAGGACCACCACGGTGGCGCCGACCCGCCGGATACCTCGGCAGAGCATTTGCAGCAAGGCGACCCCGGAGTCAAAGACCCGCTCGACCCGGGTCAGGTCGAGGATGCAGGTCCTCAGGCTTGGGGGGATGTTTGAGGTGAGGCCGCACAGGGCCTCCGCAGTGGTCAGATCGAGATTGCCGTCAAAGGACAAATCGAGACGGTCCTCCTCCGGGATAAACGCGACACGGATAGGCATGGTGGTGAGCTCCTCCAGAGGGTCGCGCCCTGAACAGTGCCGTCCAGGACCCGCCTCGGATCATAGTGTTGTCGTGCGGGGCGCGCCTTGAACGCACCCTCATTCCGGAACGAACCGTCCTTGCAGGCGCATCCCCAACAAGGGCGGCAGGGACTGCCACCAGGCGGTCCTCCCCGCCGCTGGCCTCCAGGGCTCGTAGACACGACCGATCTCAGTGCCCGCGACCCTTCAGCGCGCTCGCCATGCCCTCGATCGTGTCCTTGGCGTCTCCGAACACCAGGTAGGTGTTGTCCTGGTAGAAGAGCAGGTTGTCCACCCCCGAGTAGCCCGGGCGCATCGAGCGCTTGAGGAAGTAGACCTGCCGCGCCTTGCCGGCCTCCAAGATCGGCATCCCGTAGATGGGGCTCGATGGGTCCTCCTTGGCGGCCGGATTGACCACGTCGTTCGCGCCCACGACCAAGACCACGTCCGCCGACGGAAATTCCGGGTTGATCTCGTCCATCTCCAGGACGAGATCGTACGGGATGTCCGCCTCGGCGAGTAAGACATTCATGTGACCGGGCATGCGCCCGGCCACCGGGTGGATGGCGAACTTGACCTCCACGCCGCGTCCCTGGAGCAGGCTCATCAGCTCCTTGAGGGCATGCTGTGCCTGGGCCACGGCCATGCCGTAGCCGGGCACGACGATCACCTTGCCCGCATCCTCCATCCAATACACCGCGTCTTCTATTGACGCGGACTTGACCCCCTTGCCCGCCGGTCCGCTCGCCGCAGTCCCGGCCCCATCGCCCGAGCCGAAGCCGCCGAAGACCACGTTGACGATGGAGCGATTCATCGCCCGGCACATGATGTAGGAAAGAATAGCGCCCGAGAACCCCACTAGGGCACCGACGATGATCAGCAGGTTGTTGTGCAGGGTGAAGCCTGTGGCGGCGGCAGCCCAGCCGGAGTAGCTGTTGAGCATGGAGATGATCACCGGCATGTCGGCCCCGCCGATGGGGATGATCAGGGTCACACCGAGAACGAAGGCCAGCACGGTCATCAGTGCCAGGGACCAGGGGCTGCCGGTCATGGCGAAGTGCACGGCTAGCGCCACGGACGCCAACGCCAGGACGGCGTTCAGGGCGTGCTGCCCCGAGAACTTAACGGGCTTACCGCTGAGGAGCCCTTGGAGCTTGCCGAAGGCAACCACAGAACCCGTGCAGGTGACGGCGCCGATCACAATCCCGGCGGAGAGCTCTCCCATCAGGACCGGGCTCAGACTCCCCATGGCCTGGCGGTTGAGAAAGGTCCCGACGGCGACCAGCACCGCCGCCAGACCAACGAAGCTGTGCAGGGCCGCCACCAGCTGCGGCATGGCCGTCATGCGGATGCGCATCGCCACCACGGCGCCGATCACGGCCCCGGCGGCGACGCCTGCGATGATGAAGCCATAGGACTTGACCTCCCCGCCGAGCAGGGTCGCAGCGACCGCCAGCGCCATGCCGACCATGCCGTAGATGTTCCCCCGCCGCGCCGACGCAGGGTGGGTCAGCCCCTTCAGCGCAAAGATGAACAGCACGGCCGAGACGAGGTAGGCCAGGGCCTGGAGGTTGTTTGGGTGTTCCATGTGATGTCCTGAGCCCTGAATGCCTACTTCTTTTTCTTGTTGAACATCGACAACATGCGGTGGGTCACCAGGAACCCCCCGAAGACGTTGATGGAGGCGAGCAGCACCGCCAGGAAGCCCATGAGCTCCGCTGCCGTACCGGCCCCCTCGAGCCCGGTGACGAGCAGGGCACCGACGATGACGATCCCGGAGATGGCATTGGTCAAGGCAACCAGGGGGGTGTGCAGGGCCGGGGTCACCCCCCAGATCACGTAGTAGCCGATGAAACAGGCCAACACGAACACATAGAGCGCCATGATTTCAGTCATGCTGTGGGTCCTCCGAGAGCACTGAGGCGGGGCAGCCGGCACATCAGGGACGCACCAGCATCGCTCTGGTGATCTCGTCCTGCTCCAGGTCCTTGAGGACCGGCCCCGCGTCTGACCGGTCGAGCATGATATCCAGGAGGTTGGCCAGATTCTTGGCGTAGAAGGCGCTCGCGTCCGCGGCCACCAGGGAAGGGTAGTTCGTATGGCCGACCAGCGTCACGCCATGCCGTTCGACCACTTGATCGGGTACGGTCAGGGGGCAATTGCCCCCGTTGGCCGCCGCGAGATCGACGATCACCGACCCCGGTCGCAAGCGCCGGACCACCTCCTCGGTGATGAGGACGGGCGCGGGCCGGCAAGGGATCAGGGCCGTCGTGATGATCACATGGGCCTTGGCCAGCTCATCGGCAAGGGCCGCCTGCTGCCTGGCCTTGGCCTCGGCGGACAACTCGCGCGCATAGCCCCCCTCCCCCGCCCCGCTCTCGCCGATGTCGAGATCGATCGGCTTGGCCCCTAGGGACTGGATCTGCTCGCGGGTCTCGGGCCGCACGTCGTAGGCCCAGACCTCGGCGCCCAGGCGCCGGGCCGTCGCAATGGCCTGCAGGCCCGCAACACCGGCCCCGAGCACCACGACCCGCGCCGGCTTGGCCGAGCCCGCCGAGGTCATCATCATGGGGAAGAAACGCCCGTAGCAGGCAGCGGCCTCCAGCGCGGCACGGTAGCCGGCGATGTTGCTCTGCGAGGACAGGGCATCCATGGATTGGGCGCGGGAGATGCGCGGGATGCGCTCCATGCCGAGGATCCGCATCTCCTTGGCGAGCATGGCGGAGAGGATGGGATCCTCCCCGCAGCTCTCGATCAGGCCGAGGTAGACACCGCCCGGCTGCATCGCGGCCACGTCCTCCGCGCCCGGGCGGCGAACCTTGAGCAAGATGTCGACGGCGAAGGCGTCAGGCCGTTCGCCAAGCTGTGCCCCCGCCGCGGCATAGTCCGCATCCGGGTAAGAGGCCGACACACCGGCCCCGGCCTCCAACGTCACCTGCAGCCCCTTGCCGACCAGGCGTTTGACGACCTCCGGGGTGGCGGCGACGCGCCGCTCGCCTGGGGCCGTCTCTTTGGGCACGCCAATCTTCATGTGACCCTGTCCCCGCTTTTCAGACGCGGCTGCGGCCGCACAAAAGACCGCGCATTATCCGGGTTCGCCGTGGCGGGCTCAAGGAACATGCAGGCGCCGGGGACGGGATGGACTTCCCGTGCGGCGCGCGGCCCCCAGGGGCACAGAGCAGGGGCAGAGACCGGAGACCAGGCGCGCGGACACGGACTCATGCGGCGCTCGTCTTGATGGCCCTGAGGATATGAGAGGAGATCTCCTCGATGGACTGGTTGGTGGTGTTCAAGATGGGGACCCCGAGGCGTTTGAAGATCTGTCCGGCCCTCCGGATGTCCTCCTGGCAGCGCTCCAGGGAGGCATAGGCGCTGCGGGGGCGGCGCTCCTCGCGAATGCGTTGTAGGCGCTGGGCATCGATGGTCAGGGCAAATGCCTTGTCGCGGCATGCCCAGACCTGGGGGGCCACGTCGCCGCGCTCGAAATCGTCCTCGGTGAGCGGATAGTTCGCAGACCTGAGCCCGTAGTGCATGGCGAGATACAGGCAGGTCGGGGTCTTCCCCGAGCGCGAGACGCCGAGCAGCACCACGTCCGCATGAGCGAAGTTGTCGGGTCGCACGCCGTCATCGTTGGCCATCGCAAAGTTGATGGCCTCGATGCGCTTGGTGTAGGAGCTCGGCTTGGTGATGGCGTGGCTGCGCCCCGACTTACGACTGGGGGCCACGCCGAGCTCCCGGCTCAGCGGGTCGATAAAGCCCTCGAACAACTCCAGGTAGAACCCGTTGCCCCTCCTCAGGATGTCACGGATCTCCGCATCGAGCAGGGTGCCGAAGACGATGGGACGGACCCCGTCGCGCTCGGCGGCCTCCTGCATGCGCTGGGTCAGGGCCTGAGCGCGCAGCACGGTGTTGATGTAAGGCATGTAGACCTGCTCGAACTCCACGTTGTCGAACTGCGACAGCAGGCTATGGCCAAGGGTTTCGGCGGTGATGCCGGTGCTCTCGGAGACAAAGTAGACGGTCCGTTTCATGGTGTTGCGCGCAGCAGAATGCGATGATGCGGGCCTGGGCAGGGAGCGGCGCGGATCCAGCGGCTCCGCGACATTGCTGGCCCCGCCCCGGCAGCGTGACGCAGGTCAATGCGAGCCGGCCCATCCCTCGCCCATAGTAGCCTGCCAAGGCTCTGCCGTCGCCCAGGCTGGCGGCATCCTGCGGCAGGCAGTTGGGCAACCGGTCACCACGCCTCAGGAGATCCCCCATGGCAAAGATCACCAACGACCACGAGCTGCGCGCCGCCTTGGCCGAGCTCTCCGCCGACCGTCAGCGCGTCCTCGGCGCCCAGTTCGTCAAGAGCGTCATCGCCCTCAATCGTGACGAGCGGGTGGCCCGGGCGGTGGAGACGGCCCTCAACATCGAGGCAAGCCCGGCCGAGCTGGAGGACGCCCTCAGGGCCGCGAAGGGCTACGCCACCAGGACCTATACCGACTGCGGGAAGGACACCGACTGGCTGGCACAAGCCGATCACTTCGTCGCCGCCGCCACGGCCGCCGCCCTGAGTCCGGAGACTGGCGACCGCCAGAACCGCGCCTGGAAGGCGGCGGTGCAGGCCCGCATGGCCGCGAACTGCGCCCAGATGGACGACGACGAGGTGCGGTTCGAAGACGAGCCGGAGCGGCAGTACCGCATCGCCGAGGCCTACCTGGCTTAGCATCGGTCCCAGCCTGAGACCCTGATTGGGTCCCGACCTGCGGGCCCGCCGGGACCCAGCCCTCTGCGGACGACGGCCGCGCGCGGCGGTCGCCGCCTGTCACGCGCCGCCAGGGGGCTCGGCGGCCAGGAGCTGATCGTAGATCTCCCAGGCGGCGGCGGCTTCCTGGGGGGATACCTTGTCGATGGCGTAGCCCAGGTGCACCACCACGTAATCGCCCACCTGGACCTCATCGACGCCGAGCATCAACAGGCTAGCCTCTCGCTCCGCACCCTTGGCCTCGCAGCGGGCGACGAGCCCATCGATGGATCGGATGCGCATGGGGATACCGAGGCACATCGAGGGATACTCCCTTGGCGGTGGTCTTGGCCTGACGGCGGTGCGGGTCTCTACAGGCTAAATCCATCGCCGCAGACGCCGCAAGCACGCCGTCCGCCACACCAGGAGACCTGAGCTTGTCTTCACGCACCCTGCTCCTCGGGCTTGGCAACACCCTGCTGACGGACGAGGCCGTCGGTCCCAGGGTCGTGGCTCGGATGCAGGCCGAGGGCGCACCCTGCGAAGACATCCGCTATCTGGACGGCGGAACCCTGAGCTTCACCCTCGCCGGCCCAATCGCCGAGTGCAGCCGCCTGATCGTGGTCGACGCTGCGGTCATGGGAGGGCCACCGGGCACGGTGCGGGTGTTCGAGGGTGACGACATGGATCGCCAGCTCACCCTCCACGCCAAGAGCGTCCACGAGGTGAGCCTAGCGGACCTGCTCGACATCGCTCGGCTCACCGACACCCTGCCGCGCCAGCGCGCCCTGGTGGGCATCGAGCCCGCCTTGGTGGACTGGGGGAGCGACCTCACGCCCCAGGTGGCGGCGGCAATTCCCGAGGCCATCGCCCGCATCCGCGAGCTACTCACCCGCTGGGAGGCCCAATCCAGCTAGACTGCACCGGGTGACACGGCCTTGCTCGCAAGATCGGCCCCGCGGGTCGCGGGACGCCATCGCGTGGTCTACTATTTTAGCGACTTCTACTGAATTGCACGGCATCACGGCGAGGCTTCGATCGGCTGAGTCATGGACACCGGTGACGCGCCACGGCCCCACCAGATCGCACGACAGAGCCGATTGCACTGCGCCAGGTCAAGTACTTGCTCACCGCGAACCGCCTATACTCACGCGGACGCCGAGAGGGAAGCATGAGCGGATTAAACGGCATTGGGCTCGTGGTCGAAGACCATCCTTCGCAACCTATTGAATGGGATAACGCCCTGCCCATCCTGCACGAGATCCGCCATGGCCTGCATCGCCTGAGCGGGGGCGGCGAGCCCACCCTGATCGACCTGCATGCCCTCCCCTTCGGACCTGGCGATGAGGAAAGGTTGCTGGAGCTGCTCGGACGCGGCGAGGTCGAGGCCGACATCGACGCCTTGGGCCCGACCCGGGTCTGGGAGACGGCCTTCCCTGGTGTCTGGCTGGTCGATCACCGCAATGCCCAGGGCGAGCGCCTGGCCCTGCACATCGAGATCGCCAGCGTCCCCGAGATCCTGCGCTCCCAGAGCGAGGACATCGCCGACGCGCTGACCCGGCTCGACGCCTGCATCGCCGCCGGTGCGGGCGCCCCCAATCCACCCCCGACAAACGCGTAGGAGGGAGCATGGCTGCAAGCAAGACCCTAGGCGAACGCCTGCGGGAACATGGGGTGTCGCGACGCGGCTTCCTCAAGTTCTGCGCGGCAACGGCCTCGATGATGGCGCTGCCGCCGTCCATGGCCCCGGCGATCGCTGCCGCGCTGGAAAAGGCGCGCCGGCCCTCGGTGATCTGGCTGTCGTTCCAGGAGTGCACGGGCTGTACCGAATCGCTCACCCGCAGCTTCTCGCCGACGGTCGAGGACCTGATCCTCGACGTGATCTCGCTCGACTACCACCATACCCTGCAGGCCGCCGCCGGCCACCAGGCGGAGGCGGCCCGCGAGCAGGCGATGAAGGAGAACCACGGCGAGTACCTGCTGATCGTAGACGGCTCCCTCCCGGGACCGGACGCGAACCCCGGCTACTCCACCATCGCCGGGATCAGCAACTACCAGATGCTCAAGGAGGCCGTGGCCGGGGCCAAGGCGGTGGTGGCGGTCGGCACCTGTGCCGCCTTCGGCGGCTTGCCCGCGGCGGCACCGAACCCCTCGGGCGCCGTCTCGGTGATGGACATCGTCAAGGACAAGCCGGTCATCAATGTCTCCGGCTGTCCGCCGGTGCCCATGGTCATCACGGGGGTCCTGGCCCAGTACCTGGTCTTCGGCAAGCTACCGGAGCTCGACGAATACCATCGGCCGCTCGCCTTCTTCGGCCAGTCCATCCACGACCGCTGCTACCGCCGCCCCTTCTACGACAAGGGTCTGTTCGCCGAGAGCTTCGATGACGAAGGCGCCCGCAAGGGCTGGTGTCTCTACCGTCTGGGCTGCAAGGGTCCGAGCACCTACAACGCCTGTGCCACCATGCGCTGGAACTCGGGCACGAGCTGGCCGGTGGAGTCCGGACATCCCTGCCTGGGCTGCTCAGAGCCAAAGTTCTGGGACGCCGGCGGCTTCTACGCGCCTTTGTCGGCGCCGCTCGGATCTCCGGGCAATACCCTACTCGCTGCGGGCATCGCTGGCGCCGTGGTGGGCGGAGCCGCCGCCGCGATGGCGAGGAAGCGGGCCGCCAAGGCCGAGACCGAACGTCAGCCGGTCAAGATCGACGAACTGGAGCAGAAGCTATGAGCGATCCGATGGGTTTTCTGCTTTGGGTCAAGGGCCCGGCCCTCGACGGGGCCCTGGCCATCTTCGCCCTAGGCATGCTGGCACGCCTGGTCGAGATCTTCATGCTGGGCCGCAAGCCCAATTACGCCGAGCCCAAGGGCGGCGAGTGGGGGCCTGGCTTCAAGACGATCTTGACTCGCAGTGTGACCGATCCGGGCACCTTCGCGCGGGCGCCCTTCAACGTGGTGGTCGGCTGGATCTGGCACCTCGGCTTTCTGATCGCCCTGTTGCTGTTCATCCCCCATATCGAGCTGTTCAAGGGCGTGCTCGGGATCGCCTGGCCGGGGCTGCCCAACCCGGTGGTGGATGCCATCACGGCCATCACCATCCTGGCCCTGATCGCGACCCTGGTGCACCGGCTACAGCATCCGGTGAAGAGGCGCATCAGCACCCGGGAGGATTATGTGGTGTGGGCGGTCACCTTCCTGCCGCTGCTCTCGGGCTATCTCGCCTACCATCGGTTGGTCAACCCCTACCCCTTGATCCTTGGGCTGCACATCCTGTCGGTCGAGCTGTTCCTGGTGGTCTTCCCCTTTACCAAGCTGACCCACGTCTTCACGGCCTTCATCGCCCGCTGGTACAACGGCGCCATCTTCGGACGCAAGGGGGTTGAGTCATGAGTCCCGAGGCCAACAGTCTGTCACTGGAGCGCGGGCTCAACGCCCTGCGCGCCGAAATCGATGCCCCCGTCGCGGCCTTCTTCTCGAGCTGCGTCCACTGTGGGCTGTGCGCGACCGCCTGCCCCTTCTGCACCGAGACCGGGGATCCGAAATACACCCCCATCCTCAAGCTCGAGCCCCTGCGCCTGCTCTGGGAGGCTGAGTTCACCCTGTGGGGGCGGATCAAGTCCGCCCTGGGACTGGCGCGCAAGGTGGACGATGCGATGCTCGCGGAGTGGGAGGAGCTGCTGTACGACTCCTGCACCATGTGCGGGCGCTGCTCCATCGTCTGTCCTGTGGGCAACGACCTCCAGTACATGATCCGCAAGACCCGCGAGGGCATGGTCGCCTCCGGACACGCCCCTGAGGGTCTGATCGGGGCCGCCAGCCGGGCCATCCGCACCGGCAGCCCCATGGGCCTGCAGTGGAAGACGCTCGACGTGCAAATCAAGCACGTCGAGGGCAGCACCGGACTCCAGGTGCCAGTGGACCAGGCTGGGGTCGACTACCTCGTCCTGCTCTCGTCCATGGAGATCATCAACTTCCCCGAGTACCTGGGCGCCATCACCAAGATCTTCGATCATGCGGGCATCAAATGGACCCTCAGCACGGACTGCTTCGAGGCGACCAATGCGGGGATCCAGATCGGCTCCAAGGACATTGCCGCCGAATTGGTGGAGCGCGTGGTCAGCGCCGCGACCAAGCTCAACGTCAAGAACGTGATCAGCCCGGAGTGCGGCCACGCGTACACCGCCATCCGTTGGGAGGGGCCTAACCTGATCGGACGCCCCTACCCCTTCCGAGTGTTCCACATCATCGAGGTGCTGGACGAGCTACGTGCCTCGGGAAGGCTGCAAACCGAAGGTAAGGAGACCGACCGGCTGTCCATGCACGACCCCTGCAACCTGGCGCGCAAGAGCGGCTGTATCCAGCAGCAGCGCAACCTCATGGACCTGGTGGCGGAGAACTTCGTCGACCTCAAGGAGCACGGGGTCTACCAATGGTGCTGCGGCGCCGGCGGGGGCGTCAGCAGCAATGAGCGTGCCGAGCACCTCAAGATGGCCGCCTTCAAGCGCAAGAAGGCCCAGATCGAAGAGGTCGAGCCCGAACGCATGGTGACCATGTGCGCCACCTGCCGGACCCAGCTCGAGGAGGGCCTGGAGGAGTTCAACATGGACATCCCCGTGGTCGGCCTGACCGAGATGATCGCCGATCACCTGGTCGAGAAGGCCGCGACCAAGGGCTGAGGCGCCGCACCCGTCAAATCGAGGGGCCTGATGCCAGGCCCCGCGCTGGAGAGCAGACACCATGAGTGAGAGTGCTACCAATCAAGGCGCCCCGGGTCAGGGCGCGGGCGGTCACAGGGTGGTCGTCGACCCCATCACCCGCATCGAGGGACACCTGCGCATCGAGGCCCAGATGGACGGGGCCAAGATCGCCCAAGCGTACTCGTCAGGGACCATGGTGCGCGGCATCGAGACCATCCTGAAAGGCCGCGACCCGCGCGACGCCTGGGCCTTCGCCCAGCGCATCTGCGGCGTTTGCACCCTGGTGCACGGTATCGCCTCGGTGCGCGCCGTCGAGGACGCCCTCAAGTACGAGGTGCCGGCGAATGCCAACCTGATCCGCAACCTGATGATCGGGGCTCAGTACGTACACGACCACGTGATGCACTTCTACCACTTGCACGCCCTGGACTGGGTGGACGTGGTCAGCAGTCTGAGCGCCGACCCCAAGGCCACCTCGGATCTCGCCCAGTCCATCAGCGGCTGGTCCAAGTCCTCCCCCGGCTACTTCGCCGACGTTCAGAAACGCATCAAAGCCTTTGTCGAGTCCGGCCAGCTTGGGATCTTCGCCAACGGCTATTGGGGCCATCCGGCTTACAAGCTGCCACCGGAGGCCAACCTCATGGCCGTGGCCCACTACCTGGAGGCCCTGGCCTGGCAGCGCGAGGTGGCCCGGTTACACGCCATCTTCGGTGGCAAGAACCCACACCCCAACTTCGTGGTCGGCGGCGTGGGCTCCCCCATCGACCTCAACTCCGACTCCGCCATCAACTCCAGGAAGCTGGCCGAGGTGCAGAGCATTATCTCCACCATGGTCCAGTTCGTGGACCAGGTCTATGTCCCCGACACCCTGGCCATTGCGGGCTTCTACAAGGACTGGGGCAGCCGCGGCGAGGGGCTGGGCAACTTCCTGTGCTACGGGGATCTACCGGCGAGCGGCAAGCCCGGGGACACCTCGGCCCTCCTCTTCCCCCGGGGCGTCATCCTCGGCCGCGATCTCAGCAAGATCCACGAGGTCGACCTGCACGACGACAGCCAGATCCAGGAGTTCGTCTCCCACTCCTGGTACGACTACGAGGGTGGAAAGGACAAGGGCCTCCACCCCTACGCGGGCGAGACCAAGCTCGACTACGATGGACGCGGCGGCGCAAAGGTCCCTTACACTCAGCTCAACGTGGACGACGGATACTCCTGGCTGAAATCCCCCCGCTGGAAGGGGCATTCGGTGGAGGTGGGCCCCTTGGCGCGGGTGTTGATGCTGTATGCAACGGGCCACGAGCAGACCAAAGAGCTGGTCACCATGACGCTGACCAAGCTGGACATCCCCGTCGCGGCCCTGTTCTCCACCCTGGGTCGCACGGCAGCGCGTACCCTTGAGACCAAGGTCGTCGCCGACACCATGCAGGCCTGGTACAACAACCTCGTCGCCAACATCAAGCAGGGCGACACCAGGACCTTCAATGAGGCCCTGTGGGACCCATCCACTTGGCCGAAGCATGCCAAGGGGGCCGGCTTCATGGAGGCCCCCCGGGGAGCCCTGGGGCATTGGATCGTCATCGAGGATGGACGCATCCACAACTACCAGGCGGTGGTCCCCTCCACCTGGAATGCCGGGCCCCGGGACCCCAAGGGCGTCCCCGGCGCCTACGAGGCCGCCTTGCAGGACAATCACCAGCTCGCCGACATTCATCAGCCGCTGGAGATCCTGCGGACCATCCACTCCTTCGACCCCTGCATCGCCTGCGCCGTCCACCTCAGCGACCCCGAGAGCGGCGCGCAGGTCCAAATCAAGGTCACCTAGGGAAGCGCTGATTTCGTGCGCTTCCCGTGCGGGCCAGGGATGGCCCGCCCGTTTCGCGGGCATCAAGCCCTTGAAACGGGAGCATCTCCCTAGCGCCACTTCTGGGCACCTCCGAAGGGTCCCGTACGGGTCCG